>Ga0153915_10004455_pt1 | contig 12901 bp, 22 predicted proteins | sample Opewatmetagenome_2_FD_107003 | JGI IMG/M metagenome (GOLD analysis project Ga0153915, IMG submission 107003) | Freshwater wetland microbial communities from Ohio, USA - Open water 3 Core 3 Depth 3 metaG | ecosystem: Environmental > Aquatic > Freshwater > Wetlands | place: USA: Ohio, Lake Erie... | reverse complement strand
TATTTGACAGGCTTAACGATGATACTTGGATGATCTTTTCGTTGATCAGTTTTGCATAATAATTGTACTGCCCTTGCGCGTATTGGAGAAGTTTTTCAAGCCGGTTGTGAGCCGACATGATTGAGTAATAATTCGCCGGGTCTTCGTTGGATAGGTATTTGAGGTAGTTACGGTCGATCTCTGCCTGTATATCAGCAATGGCGTCTTTATAGATGCCTTCGATTTCTCGGATCAAAGCATCGACTTCTTTCTGAGTAAGTTTTGCGGTTGCGAGCTGGAATTCTTTTATATCCATTATTTAACTTACTATTATCCTGATTATGCCAGATATAAGTAATGATAAAAAAAATATTATCCAATACCTAAATTCAGAATCAAATGTATTAGTCATAATTCTTTGGAATAAGGTTGGATTAAGATTAATTTTTGGGCGTTTTGGTATTACCCCCTTCGATATTCCAAATTCATGATATCTTGTATTCCATAACTCTTTGGAGGTGGTATTTTGAGGCGGCGTTATTAAACCGCATTTTGGTAGCTTGTTCAAACTATCTTGAAGCCTATCTAAAAACGCTTTATCAACTTTGCTGGCCATTCGTCACTCCATTCATCGACATATTATCATCTGGCATATTTTGAGTCATTTGTGCTTTTTGTTTGTCAATTCCTGCTTGCATTATCCCAGCAACGTTTGAATCAATTTTTTTCTGTCTAACCGCGATGTCATTAGCAAGGTCTTTCTCAATTTCGGACTGTTCATCCTCGTACGTCCAGTTTGAGGGATAAAATTCATATTTATTAAGGTTGTAATAGAATGTTTGTTTAGATATTTTCCCAGCATCCCTAGCCCCAGAAAGCTCGGTCAACCTGCCTTGCGGGATTTCGGCAACCTGATAATCTGTGTTGTATTCTGCGTTGACCTCGTCAGGGTTCCCGTCTGCCCACTCGACCAACAATTTAAGTATTTGAGTCATCGAATAAGACAGAGAATTAGCGATATCGGCAAGCGTGGCATATTCACCCTCACTAGATATTTGAGATGTGGCTGCAGATGCAACATAGCGGCCTTTCCCAGATAGAAGCTGGCTACCCATGATAGCCATAAGTTCTTCTTTATGACGCAGCTCGTCTTTTAGCCCAGAATCAGAGGACGCTTCAAGGAACGATGCGCTTTCGCAATCCACCGCCCCGCCGATTGGGAAAGTTTTATCGCCCCAGCCTTTTGTAACGATAGTCTTCGCGCCTGTCCAATGCAGCATGTTTTCAAAGTCTGCATAATTCACATAATGGCCAAGGTTTATATTGACAAAGTCCAGCATGGGAGACGCTGAAATATGAGATGTTATTCCATTCGAAGTTACGAAGTAAAACGGGATAAAGTTAAATACTTGGCCTTTGATTAACGGTGTGCGCTCTGACCCTTCGATAACTTGATAGGTTATATTGCCGCCTTGGTCTTTGACCTCGTGCCAGTCTCGTGTTTTGTAGACGTTGTCTTCGAGGTACAACTCTTTCCATATTTTAACATCTTTCTCGGTATACGGGTCTAACGGATCAATCTCACAGCGTTCGCCTTCGATTACAACGAGAGTAAGTTTTTTTATCCCGTCGATAACCTCAGAACGCCAGTTGATAATTGATTCGGCTTCAAACTTGGTCAGAAATGGCCTAGATTGTTCGTCTGAATAATCACATAATATGCCAACCCGGTTATAGGCCAAAACCTCTCTGGCTATCTTTTTTGAATAATAAATAAAATTGCTGCCAGCTAAATCAATGTTGTCGAGTAAAGACTCATCCACGCCTGTCACAACTGGATTCTTGCGGAATAACTGGCCGAGTGCGATTTGCATTGTCCGGCCTGATAGGTTCTGATATTGCGCGCGCTGCAAATATGCCTTGTAATCATCGGCACTTTGCCCGCCTAGTTTTGGAAGATACGCCTCGCCCTTTTCTTTTATCTTATCTTGCCCGGCGATGGCGTCTTCAATCTTTTCCCAGATTGGAGACCATTCGTCATAGTCGTCTTCGTGATTATTTATTGGCATGAGTGATTACTCACTTTGCACAGTCAATTGTAACTGTCAAGCGATTTACCAGCCGGTTGTTTTATTGGCCACGCCTCTAGGTTTATGCAGGTCATTGACAAAATATCTTTCGCAGTCTTGCCCATCATCATCCAGCTTTATAACCTCCCTGTCCTTAACTGAATTTACCTTCCATTGGTACGAGTATTTTTCCCCGATAAAGTTTGTCAAACTTCTGAGCACCTTAATCTTATTTACATTGTATAAATCATATACTTTATCAATTCCGGCAATTACTTCTTTGTTTGCCGCCCTTGTAGTTATGCCTTGCCCGTCTGGGTCATTGTCCGTTTCTGCAAGCGTCGCCCTATCCTCACTGTCATGGTCTGACAATGAATATTCATATTTTTCTCCCTTCGACAATTTGTTTATTTCTATTTTATTTAATCTGACAGTTTTCCCTTTTGCATAAAATTCGCGATAAATTACAGTTGTATCATCAGGGAAGTGAGCAATCCACAAGCAAACAAACGGATGCACAAATCCAAAGTCGATAACTCGGTATAGCTTGGCTTTTTTTAGATCGTATCGCTTGCCTTCTAGTATTTCTTCATCGTCAATGATGTGTTTTTCTGGGTCGAAGTTGTCATATACGAGGCCTTGAGTCTGGCCATATTTCCCGTAAAGGAAGCGTAGTTTCGCGCGGTCTGATAACGATTCAAGTTCTTTCAGTAATGTTGGGGCAAGGTTTTCAATATTATCAAGCGGATTTATCTGTATTAACCCATACAAAGATGTATCAGTCAGCGGTTTTTCTGTTATCGGGTCTACTTTTTTATGCCAGATTTTATATGTGAAGTGGTTTGTAGTCGGTGGATTTTGAGTAAACAAAATCATCGGCTTTATCGGCTTCCCGGTGACTATGTGCTTTTTGCGCTCATTAAGCCTCGTGTATAGGCTTGTAATAGCGTTATAAGAGACCTCAGAAACCTCGTCAACAAGCACGGTACTATATTCTATACCGAGAATCCCATCTATCTCAGAAGGGGCAAGGCCACCTATTAAGATATGACTTTCCTCGTACCCAGGTATCTCAATTATCGCCTTAGTTGGAGCGCGGTATATCTTGCATATTCCAGTTGCTTCAAGTAATTTTAATACGGGGAGTACGGTTTCAAGCCATGTTTTTTCCCTGACAGACTTTTCAGATTTACGAGTAATTATGTGTTTTGACCCTGGGTAAAACAAACCTCTGTCAATAATAAAGTCACATGCCCATGTAGTTTTGGAACTTCGCACACCTCCCTCTAAAAGGAATCGTGTTATTTCAGGTTTTGTCGCTATTATTGACGCTTGAATCTGCTTCTTGTTGTAGTTTCGCGGTGGCCATTGCAAGCTGTTCAATTGATTGACCATTTATTGAAAATCCTATATTTCCTTTTAATTCCGTCTTTGGATCAAGCAATCTCTGCAAACGAGCTATATTCATAATAATGTCCATAGTTTCGCGTCTGTTAAATTTTCCAGCATCATCTTTATCTTGTTTAGATAAAACATAAAGCTCATTCAACCGAGTTAATGCTGTACCCAGATTTTCTTCAATATTCTTACTGGATATTTCTATAAGTTTCTTGTTTGCTGATTGAACATACCGCTCTACTGTCCGCTTGGACGACCCGAACATTTCCGACAGTTTACGCCAGATTTCATCAATCGAATACCCATCAATAATCATTCTTGATACAATTTCTACCCTGAATGCTCTTGCACCTTTGATTATTTGACCTTTATACGTTCTTAAATATGATTCTTGCTGTTCTTGGATTTTGTCTTTCAGGGGTTCCATCATTTAACGGCCTGCAAAAACTCTTCAATCTTAATAAATTTCCTGTCTTGCTTTAATCCAGCTTTGTCCATGAACGCGAGTTTTTCTTTCGTAGAATTGAACGCCACAGTGATATAGTAGTCATCTTTCATATCATACCAGCCGGATGCGTTCTCATCTTTTGCTTTATTAGTTTCGTTTATTTTTGCCCTAACTTCTTTTGTGTGTGCTTTGCGGGCTTTAACTTCTTCGTTATCCTCTTCAATAAACTTATCAACTTCTATCTGTTCCATTGTTTTTGACAAGCCGCCAACATCGGCAAACATCATATCAATATCAAGTTTGTCAAATCCGAGGTCTACTTCGAGATTAAAGTTCCATTGTTCTTGCAAGCCAGATAATAAATCGTTATCCCATTGACCCATAGCGGATTGATTATTTAAAAATATGTTAGCTTCAACTTCGTCTTTTTCTGACAATTCAACGACGGCGACTGTTAAATCATAGTCCTCACCTTTATGGAGGTCGTCAAGAACAGATAACCGTTGATGACCTCCGACCATGTTACCAGTAACATTATTTATTATTAGCGGTTGCAATAATCCGAAACGCTTGTCTTTTATTTTAGCTTTTAATTTCTTGAATGCTGATTCTGTGATTGTTCGTGGGTTATATGGCGCGTTTTGTATTTCTGAACGCTTCCGACTTTCTATTGTGTAATTCTCGTATTTACTCATATTTCGATTCCCATCCTCAAAAGTTCGGCTCCAATAAACGGATATTGAGCTTGAATCTTTTTAAAATCGTCCGGATAGTTGTTATAAACAAAAAGAAGGGCATCCCCTTTATATGTGTCGATATTATTAAATCCATAGTTGTATTCAATTGGTAATGGTAGTTTATTCTTTTCAAGATAATAAAATATTTCTTTATCCGTCCAATTCCCTACCGGATAAAGCTTTTTGTATTTATCGTCAATCAAGCCTGTTTGGTTCAATTGTATTCTACGGGTCAGGAAATCTTGTTTTTTATACCCATATATCAACCATTCGACATTAAATTTGCGTCGGATAATATCTTCCATATCACCCATCTTATATGATTTCTTGCCTTTTTTATCATATGATTTTGCTTGATGTGTCATAAGCTCATTATGCGGTATTTGATGGATTTTGATATTAAACCTATTTTCATAATACTTTAAGATTTCTTCCCTGAATGAAATGCCTTTAACTTTGTACATATAGACGATATCAAATTTACCGTTCATATGCTTACTGCATAAATCAAGCGTTACTATTGAATCTTTACCAGATGAAAACAAAAGACAGCCCCGATCAATTACCGAGGCTGCTTTTTTGATTGTCTCGAATTCGATCATCTTCCGATTAATCGTCTACCGAAATTACCGACTCTCTGGAATAACCCAGGTCTTGCGGCTGGTTTCGCCTTGCCGCCGCCTGAACTTTTTTCGCTATGGCAAATTTGCATTCTTGCGCTTTTTCTCATTTTAAATCACCACCTTACACAAAGTATTTATCGTATGACTTTGGCAATTCAATATTAAATATCCCTTGTCTCCCGACAACATTTTTTAATGGTTCATCGAATAAGACAGGGTTTATAAGTTTCCAATGTTTCTGTCCTTCGATTGCCCATTCACTGTCTGATTGTTTACATTCTTGAACGGTCACACATCCGATGATAGCAGAATTATGATAAATCATTGATTCATCTTTTTTTATTATTTCGATTTCTTTTGAATATTCGTTTTCAAGCTTCTTGAACTCGCCGTCGCTTGGATTAAATTTTTTATCAAGCATCATATCCCATAATTTTTTAATCTTTGAATTTTCAGGGAAATATTGAGTAATACAATCTGTTTTATATTTTTTAGTCGAATGTATTAATAATTCCCCCAGTTGCGTATTGTAAGACCGGTTTTCTATATCTTTATAACCGAGCGCGATTAAATACGCATAGTGTGTGTCAAATGATAATGCTCGCATTAACCCTCTCAATCTCTTTAATTACAAGTAACCGGATGTATTCTGACCTATCACAATTATTGTCATTGGCTATTTTTGTTATTTGTTCTTTATGTGTAGGAGTCAGCATAATAGCGGTAAGAGCTGTTTTATTTTCTTTTTTTGACTTTTTGCGCACAAACAACTATATAACAGGTGATTAGATTGTCAATCTATTATTTTATATTTATTTAATAATATTCTGGCATACATTAAAACAAAGCTTTTACAACCTGCCATACAAAGTCTAGCTCAAGCCTGATTCGTCTGGCGATTTGATACCATTTGAGATCATGATTAAAAGTGATTTGCTTATTGCCGATCTTTATGTTGCGCTGCATTATGGGACTTCTTGATAATCTACTTGCGCATAAACTTCTGTGGAGTTCTGCTTATTTACGATATCTGGCTGGGCTGCGGGGGTGATCACATCCGACACTGGCACTACATATCTATTTTTAAACCTTGCATACTGGTCTTTCACTTTGAATACTTCGAGCTTGACTTCGTCATCATCATGGATGCCCACAATAACGCATTGGCCAAGCCCGGAGATTTCTACTTGCTGGTTTAATTCGAATGTTGGTTGATTTGGTTGTTTCTTTTTTGCCATGTTATTTTTTCTTTTTCTTTGATTTCGGTTTACCCGCTTCTGACATTGCTATTGCAATAGCTTGTGATTTCTTCGTTACTTTCTTGCCGCTGCCTGATTTAAGCTCGCCCTTCTTGTACTCAGACATAACCTTTTCTACTTTTGATTTTTTAGCCATGATTACTCCTATTTAAAAAACCAGTGGCATTTTAACAACACCACTGGCGAAAACACATGAAAGAAATTGGTTAAGATTCAATATATTAATAATTATTTTGAGTGTCAAGTTATATTCCTAAAAATCGCCCTGAATTTCTTCAGGGCATAAAATCTTGGTGAGAAGGAAGTTTATGAATGTAAATGTAATAAGGTAATATATTGCGTCCATCCAGATTGCCCATGGAGTAGATGAGAATCTTAATATTAGTCCAATCATCATGTAGTAAAAGAATATTGGGTTAACTGCGTGGATCATGCATCATCTTTTGTATAGCAAGTTGTTATTGTCCATGACTCAAATTTAGGTAATTCTTGTTTATTGCCATAATATCTTTCAAGTTCGACAACTGCGTTTCTTATACATGCTGCCTTTTCGTAATCTTGATTTTTGATAAGTGTATTTTTATAGGCAGAAAGTAAACTAATTATCTGTTTAAGAGAAACTTCTTTTGGTTGTCTTAATTTAGATTTCAGATCGGCTATTTCTATTTTTAGTGATTTAACGATTAAGTAGCACATTAAAGATACAGTTATTATTAACGATACTGATAAACCGATTATCCAATATACAGTGTAAATTAATTCATTCATATAGCTTGGCCTTTATTGGTTATGATTATTGACATGGTTTAAACTTGCTTGGCTGGTTGTGGCTTGTCTTTGTCAAGTATCATTTTTACCTCAAAAATTGTAAATAAATAAACCCTGTTATCCCGATTGCGTGAATAATAACATTCATTGGTGTATTGTCATTTTTTGCAATAAGTCTAAACGTATTGTTTATTGTGAAAAATACAGCTATAAATAAGAAAATTATTTTTAGTATATCTATCATTGTTTACCTCTTATTCTATTTCAAATCTGATTATTTCTTCATACTCTGCAATCGTATTGTATATGTTCAATTTTTCTCCAAAACGATCGACTAAATCCAAATGGAATTTACCGTCAACGATACATTCTACTTGATAGCAGCATCCTGTAAGTTTGTGATAAACGTAATCGCCTTTTATTATTCGTTGTCCAAGTTTTAGAGGCATTTCTTGCAAGTCTATTCTATTTATCATATTCTATTATTCCAGTCCCGGCTTTTAACGACATCCGGGGAGGTCGAGGCTTTCCATTCGCATTCGTCATCATAACATAATGCAAGCACAATATACAATACTGGATTTATATTGTCAATAAATTAAATATATTTTTGTTTACACTATGATTTTTAATTTATACATTGTAAAATATGGGAAGAAAAAAACTATCTGCTCCGCGATACGATTCCGGGGTTATTAAGCAACGCCGTAAAAACATTGCTATTTTACCAAAGCTATATGATGCGCTGGACGAAATCCAATTAAAAGAAGGTGTCACAAAAGTGTTTATTGCTGACATTGCTATTCTCGAATACTTAAAGAAAAAAGGTATAAATGTCGATCTAAGTAAATAAATTCAATATAAAAATGTTTAATTTATTATTGACAGAATATCTCAATATGTGTATGCTGCTTATATGACAACAACATACGAATGGAAATCAAAGCACAGCAAAGCATCTGTGATTATTACAACAGACGCAAAACCTAAAGAATACAAAGGATACTTGATATTTGAAAGAATAAAAGGAATTCATTTTGACATCGTCAGAGATGGGTTATGCCTCGGCATGTACGCTGGCCCAAACGGAGCAAGAGCTAGAATCGATGAAATAATCTGTGGGCGTTGATATTATTTATAAATAATAAAGGAATCAAGTTATGAACAATAAATTCTTATTCGACATACAAGAGATAATTGGCGATGGTTTAAGATCGTTGCCGCCAAAATTTGACGCATCGAAACACCTAGAGATTTATCAGATTATGATATTAAAGATACAGCAAGCGTGCGTTAAGGAATATGAGCGGTCTGGTAATAATGGATTGCAATAAAGGGCTAATATGAAAAAATTAATTGAAAAACTTTATTGGTTTAAATTTATAAATAAATGCTCAAAAGATGAACTCGAAACACATTTGGTTGACATTCTATATTTTTATCAAATTGCCAGACTACAAGAAAAACAATTAAAAATAGATAAAATAGTTTCATTATTAATAATTGAATTAACGAAAGGTATTTAATGAAAACATGCAAGCATAGAAAGTACAAAGACGAACCAATAGGATATCTTGGCTGGCATGAATGGGCTGAAAATAAAGGTAAAACTCATATCCAAAAGCAATGTAAAAAATGCGGGCTTTGGGTTATATGGGTTAAAAAGGTGAAACTATGACACTACAAGAACAATTTGAGAAACAAACAGGGAATCTTTGCCCTATTCTACAAAATTACAAAAGTAGATGCCATAATATTAGTCAGTCCTACCGTTCTTTGACGGCATCCGTGCCGTCAGAATATTGTTTTAAAATATCCTTCAAAAAATCATTGTGATCCAATTCTTTCGATGTGTTTTTAGATTTCCATTCATAATATTTTTTATAATATTTTTCTTTTGTTAGTTTTTTCACTCGTAAATGTATTGTTGTTGTCATAATTATTCCACCATTTTTGTGATTTCGATATTGCTATATGGGTATTTGTTTTTTATTTGATCAATAATAGCGTCGCATCTATCTTCATCTAATTCTATTCCAGTATACATATTCCCAGAATCTATTGCTGCAAATAATGCATTCCCCGATCCAGCAAAATAATCTAAAACATGTTTTGATCCAATACCCCCGAATATTCCAGACAACCAGTTTATTGGCTTTTCGTGAGGGTGAATTTTATCTGATTTAGCAAAATTTTCTTTATACACAGTCTGTAGATGAGTATAATTTTTGCGAAGATGATTTACTGGTTTATCGTCGTCAATATATACACCTCTTAATTTATTCCAATATTTCGAACCAAAACATTTTGCCGACTTGTGCCGCAATAAAGGCGAATTATCGATATTATGCGATACGCAGCCATCCCAAATAAACTCAAAAGATGGCGTCCAGCCATTCTCAATAGCAATAAATATCCCATCTAAATAATTTCTCGGTGAAGATAGAATTATTAATTTTTCATAATCATTTTCGTTTTTCGGGATAACGTTGTAGAGCATTTTATTGTCAAATGGTGGGTCTACTAAATAGGTGTCAATATTCATTCTGTGATTATTGATATAACTAATTACTCTTGAATCAGCACAGTCTCCGCAAATTACTATATTTCCAGAAAAATCAATAATCATTCCTCTGTGCATTATTCCCACAATGGAACCTCATGTTTTTTGATATAATTATAAATGAAATTCCTATATTTTACTGCCGAAACAAATTCGTCCGAATTACAGTTACTCATATAATGATCGAAGACAGATTCAATTCCAGAGGATAAATTTTTATTGTTCACAATAGAATTGTATAAAATCTCTTCGTATAGATTTTTATTTATTTTAATTTGTTTCATTAGCATATTAAATAAATCATTAACAACGCTACCGTGTATCTGAAAATATTTTATGCGTTTATTTTTCCCACACTCAAAATACGTTATCTTCGCCTTATTGTTAAATATTTGAATATATGAGACATTCACATCACCAAATTTTTTATAAAGTAAATATTCCAATAAAAATTTAGTTGGATGTGCTTTTACCAGATTCCCGCTGTCGTATGTTACCTGAAAATCATTAATTCCAGCATGATCCGATTTATTGCCAATGCGGTAAAAATCTTTATGAATTTTACCGATAGAATTACATATAGAGCATTCTCCATTTTGTGGTTCGTCGAGATGATAAAAATTTGGTTGCTGAAATATCCCACGACATGATTTAAAATAATTGTCAGCGGAGGTATTGTCGGAAAAAATAGGGTAGGCCATGAATTGAGCACCCCCTCCAATGCTGGGGAATATACCTCTCCCGCCAGGCACTCCCGCAATAGATGCAATGTAAATTCCTAACAGTGCGCAATCAGTACACGCTGCATCAATATCCCGCAACATAACACCTGTATTGTTGCGCTCATTATTTTCAGATTTCATACCTATAAATAAGCGTCCGATAGGGTATTGACTACCATTTAAAGCGCGTGCATCTTGAATTTTTGATTTATCTATGTAGGAATAAGGAACCCTGAAAAATTCAAATTCAGGGTTCTCGGTTTTGTTGGTTTTCATACTTCGCGAGTTACAATAATCCAATTGCCATTATCGTTGACAATCAGCTTGTTTTGCTCATCCCAGCTAAATGTTCCAAGTTCATCGATGTCATCACCGCCAAAGTTAGGCATTGATGATAGATCTCTGTTTTTGTATTCCTGAATGATCTCATCATCCATATCCACAATAGCAGCCTCATAAACTCTATTTTGTCCGTCCAAAATGGCTTTCAATTGACCTAATGTTCTCGCTGATGCAATTTGTTGATTCATGTTGTATATTGTTTTCATGTAATCAATGTAATCATTCTATATGTAATGTCAACTATTTATTAAGAAAAAGAGCGAAATCTCAAAAAAAAGTTCAATTTTCTTTGTTCCCGTGCGTCCTGCACGGTCAAGATCGGCAATATTACGGCACATAACAGACGATATTGGCCGCTTACGCTCAATTGCTTCGCAACTGCCAATATCGTCGAACGTTAGCGGCCATTTTGCATGGTATATCCAATATAAGTGCAAGCTGATTTTTTCGCAATTCTGAAACAATCCTCCGAAAAATAATTAGATTGAACGCATATATCGTATTCTTTTTTAACAATGTCCAATTGTTCTAAGGTACATTGAAAATTTTCTAACTTCATGCGTTCAGTAATTTCTTTACGCGCCGGGTCTTCGGGCTTGTTTTGTTCACAGTTTATCACAAATGCAAAACAGCCGATAACAGCCGACAACCGCAAGGCGTCTTTTACTCTTGATTGTATTTTCTTAATATTCATGTTTTTACCTCTTCATATTCTATTGTAGCACATTTTTCGCTTCGCTCAAAACGTAGGTTGTCGTCGAACGTTATGCGAACATAAATTTAATTGTAACATTTTTTAACTCACTTACAAGGCCGTTGTAGTAACTAACATAGTTTTTCATGTATTCTTTATTTGTAGCAAATTGGTATCCGTTGGCGTTGTCAATATATTCAAATTTTTCAAGGCAAAGCATTATTTTATACTTCAATAACTCTGGAATTTCTTCTAAAAATACTTTCTTGCCTATTTCTGTAAATATCTTATTCCACTCTGGAGTCTTATTGTTTTTAGTTTTCAAATCGTTTAAATGTGTTTTGTAAATATCTATACTCATTTTTTACGCCTCATTTCTTCAAGTTTTTTACGTGTGGATTCTGGTAAATCTTTGTATGGGTCGTCTTTGTCATATTGTGCGCAAAGGTTTGATATATTTGAATCTTTATAAATAATTGAACCAAATGTATATCTGATTCCTTTTTTAGTTTCAATTTGTTTTTTAGCCTGCGTTATCGCCTTTTTCAATCTATCAAGAGATTGGACTTTAATAATTCCATAAATTGAGCCTCGATTTTTTTTAGATATTATGATATTTTCGCGCATCTCGTCATTCCAGAATTTTATAAGTTCATCAAGTGAGTCAGGTTCTTTAATCTTTTTACAGGAGTTGGGAATATTGTCTGAATTAATTTGATTGTTAATATCAGTGTCAGATTTGATACCTTTTTTGTCAGTGATTTTGTCAGCAAAATTATCAAGATTATTCGACATATTAAATAATTCTGTTTCTTTGGCTAATTCTTCAAACGTTATGATCTCAGGTGTAGGAATATTTTTAAATGATTCCTCATCTATTTTTGTGTAGTGGTCGTTTGGTATTAAAGGTTTGTAAAGATCAGTTTCTATTTTATCGTTATCGTGACCAAATTCGTCAGAATTTGGTGGTTCTTCTGTATTATTAAATGTATTAATATCTTTCGTGTTTTCCGAAGGGGTCTTTCGGTTTTCCGAAGGGGTGGCTAGTTTTTTGGCTTCGGTTTTCCGAAGGGGTGGCTGGTTTTTATATTTTATTGCACATCTCATTATCCGTTTTGTTATTTGCTTACCTTCATATTCATAATGTATTTTGATGTACCCTTTATCTTTTAAGCTACTTATTATTTCAGAACAACGGCTTATTGATAATCTAAAAAATTTTGCAAAATATTCATTACCAGCAAAGCAGCCATCCTTATTATCAAGGCTGTCAATATCAGTTAAAAATAACATTTCAAT
>Ga0153915_10004454_pt1 | contig 12902 bp, 9 predicted proteins | sample Opewatmetagenome_2_FD_107003 | JGI IMG/M metagenome (GOLD analysis project Ga0153915, IMG submission 107003) | Freshwater wetland microbial communities from Ohio, USA - Open water 3 Core 3 Depth 3 metaG | ecosystem: Environmental > Aquatic > Freshwater > Wetlands | place: USA: Ohio, Lake Erie... | reverse complement strand
GACCTTGATGGTCTGTTTGTGTCGCTTCAGCGCTGTCGCGACTCCACGCGAAGAGGCCGCCGTGCCTGCGCAGTGAACGAAAGCGTCGATCTCTCCCTTCGTTTGACGCCAGATCTCCTCGCCCAGCGAGTAGTAGCCGGCGATGCTGTCACGGTTGTTGAGTTGGTCGGTCCAGTACGTGCGCGGCTCTCGGCTCAACCAGCGGGCGGCCTCGATCATGTCCAGGATCAGCTTCTTCGTAGTGAGACCTCCCTCGCTTCGGACGAGGGTAAGCTCCGCTCCCAGCGCCGCCATTTGATCCAGTTTCTCGCGGCTGAACGCATCGGAGCTGACGATCTGGAGACGGTAGCCCTTGGCGGTGCATACCAAGGCCAGGGATGCCCCCGTGCTGCCGCCCGTGTACTCGACGACGGTATCTCCCGGCTTCAGTCGACCGTCCTGCTCCGCCCGCGAAATCACCGCCTGGGCCATCCGGTCCTTGACGCTTCCGGTGGGGTTCTCCCACTCGAGTTTCACGAGGACCTGCGCACATTCGGGTGGTACGACCTTGCGAAGCCGAACCAACGAGGTGTTGCCGATCGCGCAGAGAATATCCACGGGTTGTTCTGTTGCGGAAGTGATCACTCGCAGCAGATCCGGACCTTTTCTTTGCCTTCGACTTCTACGGTGAGGTCGCTGAGCTGGCCGACGATATCCTCGATGTCCTGTTGGGTAATCTGGGCGAAGTCCATCTCGATGCCCTTTTCGTGAAGGGCCTGGTTGATGCTCGCGTGGGCATGCTTGGGGACGAAGGCCGCGAATTTGAGCCCGGCCCGGATGAGTTTCATCGGGACGCGGATGTTGACGCGGTCCTGGTCCTCGCTCCGCGGACCGGGTTCGACTATGACCCGCAGATACTTGCAGTCGGTTTTCGGGGTCGCTGATTTTGCCTCCTCCGGTGAGGCCAGCGCCGCGAGAAGCTTGTCCGCTTCTTCGACCGTGACCTTTCCCTGCTGGAGCATTTCCAGGATTTTTGTTCTTTCTTCGTTCATCGTGAATCTCCTTTATAGAAAAGCGATCAAGACATTCTGTTCGGAGTGCTCTATCTCGATGTGGAGACCGGACAGGTGGAAGAGTACAGAAATGAGCAGGGGATAAGTCATTAAGAGCCACTTCCCCTGGCCGCTCCTCCAGGTGAAAAGGGCGGCGATCAGCACAAAAGGCAGAAGGACGATCATTAGGGCAAACAGCAGAATCCAGACTAGAAAAACGGGCAGCAGAAAGCCGTGCCTGTTGGGATTGCGGCTTACCTTAAGCCTCATCAGCAGGGGGATCATGATTCACCTCTCATTCTTTTCAGGGCATCTTCGACGGAGATCTCGCCCTTGTCGAGCATGGCCAGGATTTCGCTCCGTGAGGAAGGGGGGTTGATGTCGACGAACTCGAGCTGACCGGCGATGTGGTTCAGCCGGTTTTTGACCGTCGGGTAGCTGATCCCGAAGAGCCGCTCCATCTCCTTGATGGAGCCGTGACAGCGGACAAAGGCGGTGATGAAGACCTGGTCCTCCATGGTCAGGCGGGCAAGGGGAGGAAGCTCGAAATCCCCCTCAACGGCGATGCCGGTGTCCTTGACCTTTACCCTTTCCACAGACAGGGGAGCTCCCCGAGTGATCTTGGTCAATTCCTGCCAGTCTTGTGTCATTCTTGACCTCGCAATTATGTTTCGTTATATAATATAAGCAAAAAATTGAAAATGTCAAGTTATAAATTAATATAATTAATAAATTATCTCTAATATATTGATTTTGTTGATTATAAAAGAAGTGATTTAGGGAGATTTCGGTCCTCCGGCTTCAATCATTATCCTCCTTGATTCTTGGTTTCGCCTCACCTGCCCCGCGAGCGGCTGGCCTCCGCCTAGAACCTCTCCCCAAGGCCTCCTTCCGAATCCCCCACCCCAGGGCTCAAATAGAGGGCATGCCGTTATTGACCCCGTGGCGCAGTTGGTATATAAGCTCATTCCTTAGCGCTAATAAGGAGAGCGATCCATGAAACGACACTTTCTTTTATCGGCTGCCGGCCTTCTCCTGCTTGTCTTAGTGTGCGGCGCGCAATACACGCCGTGGCTCTATTGGACGTTCTTGCCAAAGGGACAGATGGACGAGATCGTCGGGGAAGCCTCGGGTGAGTCCGCCTGGCGGACTGTGGCCACGATTAATGCCTACAATAGAGACAGGCTGCCCGAAGAATTTACAGGTACATTTTTCGAGACTCAATATGTCCTGGATCAGTTGAAGCGTTATGGGCTGGGTAACGCCGAGATCTTTACTTACCCAGGCGGTGATGCCTGGAAAGCCACCAAGGGGGAACTCTGGGAGGTCAAGCCTTTACGCCAGAAATTGGCTTCCTACAACGATATGGTCCCGATGCTCGCCAGCGGGAGTTCCCCGACGCAGGTGTCGGGAGACCTGATCTGGGTAGGCCGCGGCACTCCCGAGGAGATCCGGCTGGCCAAGGTGGAGGGGAAAATCGTCGTCACCGAGGGCAACGTTTCCTCGGTCCACAGCGAGGCCTGCATCAGGCAGGGCGCCCTCGGTGTTATTGCCATCAGCCAAGGGCGGCCGGACTCCGGTCCCCTTGTGGTTCCCTGGAGCGGCATAGGCGCCAGGGGACGGCCTCCTATCCCAGGAATGGCACCGGCCGAGCAGCCCGGCGCGCCCCCACCGCCCAAGCCGAAGTTCGGGTTCAACCTTCCCCAGCGAGAAGGCGAGTTTCTTAAGAAGCGGCTTCTGGGGGGGGAGACGATCAGCGTCGACGTGAAGATCGAAACCCAGTCGATACCGTACGACCTGGAGAACATCGTCTGTCTGATCCCCGGAACCGACCCGAACTCGGGCGAAATCATCTTCTCCGCCCACCTGTTTGAGGGGGTCACCAAACAGGGCGCGAACGACAACATGTCCGGGAGCGCCGCCATACTCGAGGTGGCCCGGACGCTGCAAACTCTGATTTCCGACGGCCGGTTGCCTCGTCCCAAGAGGTCGATCCGGTTCATCTGGGGGCCGGAATTCGCCGGCATCGGACGCTGGGTCCAGGCCAACCAGGCGATCATGGAAAAAACCCTCTGCAACATCAACATGGACATGGTCGGGGAGTGGCTGACCAAGTGCCAGGCCTATATGTGCTTGATGCGGACGACCTATGGGAACCCCCACTACATAAATGACGTCGTGGAAAACTACTATCGCTATGTGGGCGAGGGCAACCGCGAACGCATCCAGAACAGGAGCGCTTCCTATCCCGTGCCGAGGAGGATCGTGTCCCCCTTCGGCGCAGACGAACCATTTTATTATTCGATCGAAACCCACTACGGCGCCTCGGACCACGAGGTCTTCAATGATTGGGGTGTCGGCGTTCCGGGAGTGATGATGATCGCCTGGCCAGACCCCTGGTACCATCTATCGGCCGACTTGGCCGACAAGTCCGATTCGACTCAGCTCAAGAGGACAGCTGTCATCGGCGCGGCGGCCGCCTATACGGTCGCCTCGGCGGACGACAATCTGGCCATGCGCATCGCGGCCGAGACGGCGTCAAACGCCACGCGGCGGCTCGGACACCAGGCCATGGTCGGTCTCGAGGAGCTCAACTCGGCCAAGGCCGAATCTCTGGCCGAATCCTACAAGTCCGCCCGGAGCTATGTTGAAGCGGCCCTGATGAACGAAAGGGAAACCCTCGACAGCATCCTGGAGCTCGCGGCCGACAGGGCAAAGGTCGGCGCTTACATCATCAAGATGAAAAAGACGGTCGACGCCGTAGCCGCCGCCCATCTCACCGCCCTGCAGACGCACATGGAGACGGTAGCGACGAATCTTGTGACGAAGCCCGTTGTCCCGGTTCTGTCGGACCTCGAAAGGAAGGCAGCCAAGATGATCCCCCGGCCGACCTCCAAGGTTAGGGCGGAAGGCTACCGGGGATACACCAAGCTCATCGAGCAGGTCCCCAAGGAGGAGAAAGCCAAGTATCCCTATTCCCAGTTTGGGCCCGGCGATTTCATGGGCAATACGGCCGACCTCCAATGCCTGATCAACGGAACCCATAGCGTCCTGGACATCAAAAAGATGCTCGACGCCCAGTCTCAGCGTAAGGCCAACCTCCAGCACATCATCAACTACGTCCAGGTTCTCAGGCTCGCGGGCCTGGTCGAGATCAAGGAGCTCAAATAGATTGTCCCTCGGTCGGGTGGGGCTCTTTATCCCCTGCTACATCGACCAGGTCTACCCCCGGGTGGGGATGGCCGCTGTCCGGCTCCTCGAAAAGCTCGGAGTGCCTTTCGAATTCCCGGAAGACCAGACTTGCTGCGGCCAGCCTCAGTTCAACTCCGGCTGCTTTAAGGACGCGGCCAAGCTGGCCGGCAAGATGTTCCGGATCTTCAAGGATTTCGACTGGGTCGTCTGTCCGTCGGGGAGCTGCACGGGGATGGTCCGGGAGTTTTATGAGCTCCTTCTCGGGCGAGAGAAGGAGAAAGACGACTTCAAACATTTGGTCTCTCATACCTTCGAGCTCTGCGAATTCCTGATCGACATCTTGAAGGTCGAAACGGTCGACGGGTCTTTTCCCCACAAAGTCGGCCTTCACCAGAGCTGCCACGGGCTGCGCGGCCTTGGTCTCGGCGTCCCGAGCGAGCAGGTCCTCCCGGGGCAGACCGGCAAGGTAAAACGACTCCTCGAATCGTTGCGTGGGATCGAGATCGTCACCACCGGCCGGTCCGACGAGTGCTGCGGGTTCGGCGGCACGTTCTCTGTCTTCGAGGGGGCGGTCTCGAGCTTCATCGGCCGGGACCGGATCAGGGACTATGAAGAGGCTGGCGCTGAGGTCATCGTGAGTTACGACGTGAGTTGTTTGATGCACCTCGACGGCCTGATCCGGCGGGACAAAAAAAGACTCAGGGTTCTGCACGTCGCCGAGGTCCTTAACAGGGCGGTCGCATGAAGGGTCACGCCCGGTTGGCCGCCGCCTTTCTGAAACAAGAGGAGAGGGCCCACTGGCACGACCAGGCCCTCTGGTATGTCCGCGAGAAGCGGGACCGGATGGCCGCCTCGATCCCCGACTGGGAAGCCCTCCGCGAGACGGCCCAGGCTATTAAGCGGCACGCTTTGGCCAACCTGCCGAGCTATCTCGAGGAGTTCGAGCGAAATGCCGTGGCCCGGGGGGCAATCGTTCACTATGCCTTGGATGCCGCCGAGCACAACCGGATTGTCCTCGAGATCCTGAAGCGAAGAAATGCCCGGCTCGTGGCCAAGAGCAAATCTATGCTCAGCGAAGAGTGCAGCCTGAACGAGTTCCTCGAACAGCATGGCGTCGAGGTCGTCGAGACCGACCTGGCCGAGCGGATCATCCAGCTGGCCGGCGAGCGGCCGAGCCACATCGTCCTGCCGTCCATCCATATCAGGAAGGAGGAGGTCGGGGAAATCTTCCATGAGCACCTGGGAACGGAGAGCGGTGAGTCCGACCCCACGCGCCTGACCCGGGCGGCGCGGGCGCACCTGCGGGAAAAGTTTCTGGCCGCTGAGGCCGGTATATCGGGCGTTAACTTCGCCGTCGCCGAGACGGGCGCCGTCGTCATCTGCACCAACGAGGGCAACGCTGACCTGGGGAACTCGCTTCCGGACCTCTATATCGCTGTCATGGGTGTCGAAAAGGTCATACCGAAGACAAGAGATTTGAGTGTCTTCCTGCGGCTTCTTTCGCGCTCGGCGACGGGGCAACCGATCTCGGCCTACACCTCGCATCTCCTGGGGCCCCGGCCAGGCCAGGAGATGCACGTCGTCGTCGTCGACAACGGCCGGAGTGAGATTCTTCAGCGGGAGAAATTTTACAAAGCGGCCTTCTGTATCCGCTGCGGGGCTTGCCTCAACACCTGTCCTGTTTATCGGCGGAGCGGCGGACACAGCTACAACTTCGTCATCCCCGGTCCGATCGGGACAATCCTGGCCATGCACCGCGACCTCAAGAAATACAAAGATATGCCTTATGCGAGCACGCTGTGCGGGTCGTGCTCGGCCGTCTGTCCGGTGAAAATCGATATCCATCGCCAGATTGTCCTCTGGCGGAACGCGGTGGTCGAAGCTGGCTACCTCGGCTGGGCCAAGTCGGCAGCCCTCAAGACGGCCACCCTCGGGATGAAAAGCACCCGGCTCTTCCGGTTGGGAGGATGGGTGGTGCGCAGGCTCTCGCGGGTTCTGCCGCCGGCTGTTTTCAACAACCGTCTGACAATCTGGGGCAAGTCCCGCGACCTGCCCAAGATGCCCGCTCGAAGCTTCAGGGCGGAGTATCGGTCGTACTCAAGGAGCAAGAAGAAACGGCTTGAGTCACGGGTGGGCAGGGAGGGCCGATCATGACGGACAGCCGACGACTGCTGTTGGACAGGTTTAAAAAGCTGGCCATTACCGGGGAAACCTCGTACGCCGTCTATTCGCACCTTCACACCGGGATGAGCGATCCACGGCGGTTATTCCAATCAGTCATCGAGTCGGTGGGCGGTGAATGCCGCTTTGTCGCCGACACGGAAGCCGCTCGGAAGGCAGTCGCCGGCTCTGAAGTCTTGCTGGCGGCAAAACAAGTCTGTTCCTATATCAAAGAGATCGCCCAGGGCAACTTCGATGCCGAAGCGATGGCCGACGCCCATCAATGTGCGGACGTCGACTTGACCATCGTCCGCGGCGAGCTTGGAGTCGCGGAGGACGGGGCGGTCTGGGTCAACGCGGATTTGCTCCGCCACCGGGCCCTCCTATTCCTTTCGGAGAACCTTATCCTCGTCGTGAAGGGCCAGGACATCGTGCCGGACATGGAAAGCGCTTATGCCCGGATTGATTTCACTCGCCTGAGGAGCGGGTACTTCATCTCCGGTCCCTCCAAGACCGCGGACATCGAGCAGTGCCTGGTCATCGGCGCGCATGGGGCCAAATCGCTCCTCGTCTTGGTTGTAGGGTGAAATTGCTTTTTAAAGGTTCTTCTTATCAGGGCGGGACCAATCAACGTGCCGAAGGCCGGTTGTCTTAAGTCCGCTAAGCTGATAATATCATCCGGATTATGATTCACCTGTTCGCAGCCATCATGTTCGCTATCTTTCTTTGCGGAAACTCGCCGCCCTTGAACGTGCTGGTCTTTTCCAAGACTGCCGGTTTCCGCCACGACTCGATCCCGGCCGGGATTTCCTGCTTGGAAGAGATAGCAGCCAGAAACGGCTGGCGGGTTTCTTCGACCGAAGATCCGTCCGTTTTCTCCGACGAGAACCTGGCCAAAATCGACGTCACCGTCTGGCTGATGACCACGGGCGACGTACTTGACCCGGCCCAGCAGGAAGCATTCAGGCGGTTCATTCGGTCCGGGAAAGGGTTTGTGGGCGTCCATTCCGCCACCATCACGGAAAACGACTGGCCCTGGTTTGTCGGCCTGGTTGGAGCGAAATTCACCGGACATCCGCCGACGCAACAGGGCCGCCTCGTGATCGAGGACAGGAATCATCCGGCCATCCCGAAATCGATGCCCTCACCCTGGACGCGGGAGGATGAATGGTATTCATTCGACCGGAACCCAAGGGGTTCTTCCCGGGTTCTGATCTCCATCGATGAGACATCCTATGAGGTGGACGATAATCAATGGTTCCCGGGCGTCAAGCAGCGCATGGGCGACCATCCGCTGGTGTGGTGTCACGAATATGAAGGAGGCCGCGTTTTCCAGACGGCCCTGGGGCATACCGCCGAAAGTTATGCAGATCCCCGTTTTATCGCCCATCTCGAAGGCGCGATCCTTTGGGCCGCGGGTCTGGCCAAGTAATCCCTGTCGGGAAGGAGTTGGGAGTGAAGGATCTGAATTTGATGAAGCGAACATTTTACCCAATCATCTTGTTCCTGGCTTTGGGCGGACTGCGCCTGGCGGCTCAGCCGACGCATCCGGACCCCCAAACCTTGGCCATAGGAGCCAAAGCGCCGGATTTCCGTTTGACAGGCACGGACGACAAGACGTGGAGCCTCAAGGATTTCGACCGGTACAAGCTGGTCGTCGTTGTCTTCAGCTGCGATCATTGCCCGACGGCCCAGGCTTATGAAGACCGGCTGATCCGGGTTTGCCGGGATTATCAGGCAAAAGGCGTCGGCCTGGTCATGATTTCTCCTAACAGCCCCAAGGCGCTCAACTTGGCCGAAATGGGGTATACCGATGTGGGTGATACGCTCGCGGAGATGAAAATCCGGGCAGGGGATAAGAAATTTCCTTTCCCCTATCTTTACGACGGAGATGATCAGTCGGCGTCCATTGCTTATGGCCCGGTGGCCACGCCCCACGTCTTTATCTTTGATGAAAAGCGCCTTCTCCAATACGCGGGACGGGTGGACGACAAAGAAAAACCCGGCAGCGGAAAAGCCGAAGACCTGAGGAACGCCCTCGACGCCCTTCTCGCCGGGAAGAAGCCATCGCCCGCCACGACCAAAGTCTTCGGCTGCTCCATTAAGTGGGCCTGGAAGGATGAATACACGAGGGAGCTTTATAAGGAATGGGCCGAGCTTCCTGTAAACCTGGAACTCATTGACCTGGCGGGCGTAAAACAGATTTTAGCGAACTCCTCGGGAAAACTCCGGCTGATCAACGTCTGGGCGACGTGGTGCGCACCATGCACCGCCGAGTTTCCCGAACTCGTCAAAACCGACCGCATGTACCGCGGCCGGGACTTTGAATTCGTCTCCATCAGCGCCGATAAGGCCGATAAACGCGACCGGGCTCTCGAGTTTCTCAAGAAAAACCAGGCTTCCAACAAGAACTACCTCTTCTCGGGAGAGAGCATTTACCCGCTTATTGAAGCGATCGACCCGGCCTGGCAGGGAGCTTTACCTTATACCCTCGTCGTCGAACCCGGCGGAAAGATTGTCTATCGCTGTCAGGGAATGGTCGACCCGCTGGCCCTGAGGAAGTTCATCGTCGAACATCCGCTGATCGGGCGATATTATTGAATTCTGGGGCCCTAATCCGATTTACGAGATCTTGTGACCTTTCCAGGGACGGCTGCACTATGAGGAAACTCGATTACTCCCCAGAGTTTTTCTGAACACGTAAGTCAGCGAAGGAATTCTTGGGACCTAGTACTTGTGTCCCACGAATATGCCCGATTGGGGATAAACGCAAAGATCAGGAATGTTAGTCCTTTGTTTTCAATATGGACTGAGAGGCAAGATGATTCCGCGAAATTCATCGGGGCATGTTTTTCAATTTTAGTATAAGGATACTGCCGATACTATTCCCCGCAGCGATAACTCCTTCTCGCAGAATCACAAAGCAAGAAATGACACATCCAGGACATAAAGCAGAAATCTTCCCTCCTGTCTCCGCGTCCCAAATCTGAAGCGTGCTGTCATCAGATGTAGAAACAATATGCCGGCCGTCTGGAGAATAAGCGCAGGAGATGACCGAATCAGAATGCCCTGAAAGCACGGCGACTTCGCTTCCTGCTGCAACATTCCAAATCCTGAGGGTTTTATCTTTAGATGCCGAAACCATATGCTGACCATCAGGCGAAAAACTGAAGGAGGAGATAATATCAGAGTGACCGCGCAGGACGGCCATCGCTTGACCCGTCTCCCCGTTCCAAATCCTAAGGGTTTGATCCCATGAAATGGATCCAACTAGCCGTCCGTCAGGTGAATAACTACAGCCGATGACTCTATCAGAATGGCCTCGCAAGGTTGCTATTTCCTTACCTGTTTCTGCTTCCCAGGTCTTCAGGGTTTCGTCCCATGAGGCCGAAACAACGCGCTTGCCGTCAGGTGAATAACTGCAAGCCGAGATGCCCTTATTATGTCCCCGAAGAGTGACAATCTCCTCTCCGGTCTCCGCATCCCAAGTCTTTAAGGTTTGGTCGACAGACGCTGAAACAATACGCCTCCCGTCTGGTGAATAATGGCAGGCCAAAACTTTCCCAGAATGGCCTGGAAGAGTCGCTACCTCCTTTGCGAGTTTCGCGTCCCAAATCTTCAAGGTTTCGTCCCGTGAGGCCGAGACAATGCGCCTGCCGTCGGGAGAATAGCTGCAGGCAGAGATGCCGCCTGAGTGGCCTCTTAGGGTGGCACTTTCTTTTCCTGTTTCTATATCCCATATTTTCAGCGTTTTATCTTCGGAAGCAGAAACCAAATATCTCTCGTCTGGCGAGCAATTGCAGCTAGTGACCAAACCTGAATGGCTGGAGAGGACAGCGGATCCCTTCACTCCTTCCGCATTCCAGATTTTTAGGGTGCTGTCCTTTGAGGCCGAGACAATGCGCCTGCCGTCGGGAGAATAGCTGCAGGAGAAGACAATGTCGGAGTGGCCGCAATAAGTGGCAACCTCATCATAGGTTTCAGCGTCCCAGATTTTTAGGCTATTATTTCCCAAAGCAGAAACGATGTATCGGCCGTCTGGCGAATAGCTGCAGGAAAGGAAATCTTCAAAATCGCTCGAAATGCTGAAAATCTGTTTGTGGGTTTTAACATCCCAAACCTTCAGAGTCCTATCCCATGAAGCCGAAACAACATGCCTCCCATTTGCGGAATAGGAGCAGGCAATAACTGCGCCATTATGGCCTCTAAGAGTCGCGATTTCTGTCGCCGTTCTTGCATCCCAGATCTTGAGCATCTTATCATCCGATGCCGAAACGATGCTGTGTCCATCAGATGAATAAACGCAAGCCGAGACTGAATCAGTGTGGCCTAAAAGAGTAGCCAGCTCCGTTCCCGTTTTTTCGTCCCAGATTTTTAGGGTTTTATCCCAAGAAGCGGAGACGACATTCTTGCCATCTGGTGAATAGCTGCATCCCGAAACCCAGCCCGAGTGGCCAACAAGGGTGGTGATTTCTTCGCCCGTTTCGGCGCTCCAGATTTTAAGGGTATTATCTCTCGAGGCGGAAACAACACGCCGTCCGTCGGGCGAAAAGCCGCAGGCGAGGACTGAACTTGAATGGCCGGCCAGCGTGACTATATCTCTCCCCGTCCTGGCGTTCCATATCTTTAGAGTGTTATCGCTTGAAGCAGAAACAATTCTCTGGCCGTCAGGTGAGTAGCAACAGGCCCTAACCCAAGCAAGGTGTCCACTGAGCGTCCTTATATAGGGATTTTTTGCTTGAGGTAAATTCGCCCAATGAATCCAGGGGATACCTTCGGCATTAAGTTTCTCCCTGGCGGGCTTCGTTATCTCAGAGCAATCAGGCTGCACGGCCGCTACGTTATACAAATACTCTGGATGGTCTTTGAAAATGTGGGAATAAGAGTCAACAAGACTGTAATATTCGGAAAGCTTTTCTGACAATTTCCCCTTAGGCATGCTTTCCAGTGATGTCATGTAATCCAGTATTAGCTGGTATAATAAGCCGGCCCGGCATTTGGCCTCGATGAAATCAAAATCGGTTAGCAAGCTCACAAGTTTGTCCCATTGGCGGCTTTCCCTTAAGTGCGAGGGCAAGTGGGAGATAATAAATTCATCTTTCCTGCTCTTTTGATAAGCTGCTAGGAGCTTATCCGCGATAAGGCGGTGGCTCGCCTGGACATTGACAACAAAAGTCATATCTTGGCCGACCTTGCCCTGGAGCCAGTCGGAAACTGACTTGTGGAAGGCTTGATAAAGGCCATTTCTTTCTGGGAAAAATGCCGCTAGTTTCTGCAGGTTCACTCGTACTTCAAAATCGTCAAGTTCGAGGAAGTCGACAATTCTTTCTATTGAAAGGGGTTGGCGAGCGACCAGGAGGACTCCAAGAAGCTGGCGGACCGATTCATATCCCTCTCCTCCAGGATAGAGGCGGTTGAAGAATGTGGAATATACTCCGATAAGCCCCTCGGGAAAAGCCTCCGCATTGCGTAGATCCAACCGGCCCCTTTTGATCGCTTCGACAGCCTGGGTAACATACAAGAAATTTCCGTCCCCTTTTTTGCAGAGAAGTGCGGCTATGTCCTTTGGCTCCACTCGAGAATCGAAGAAAAGCGATGCCAATTCTGGTTCGCTGAACTTCTTCTCCAGATAGGCACTGATATCCTGAAGGTTTTCGTTCTCGGAGGCATCTATTTCATGGGGACCATATTGATTGAAACGATCCATTATTTTAGGGACTTTGCGTGAGCTAAGCACAAGTCGAACCCAAGAAGGAAGATCGTCAAGCCTTTCATACAAGACTTTAGCGATATCGTTTTGCCCATGGTCGGATGCTTCGTCGAGTGCATCGACCAGGATGAGAACAGGTTTTTCAGCTTGTTCAGCTTTAAGCGGGTCAGCAACCAGACGTCGCATTAGCGTTCCCGGGTCTTTTTCGAGGATTCTTTCAAGTTCCGTAGACTCAAGGGCGTGACGATATGAATCAAGCTGAGTCGCCAGCTGGGCCGCAATGGAACGCACAAAAAGGTTTGGATTGAGCGAATCTGCCAGCCCTGATATGCAAAAATGATAAGCTACAACTTGAGGATGCCTCTCGACCAAACGAGCCATTATTGCAGACTTGCCAGCGCCAGGATCGCCTATAATGAAAAACACTCGGCTCTCCGGTTTTTCAAGCCAGCTATCGATTTCAGCCAATAGCCGTTCACGACCTATAAAATCTCTGGAAAACCTGGCGACCTCAGCTCCGAAGTCCAAAGGCTTTAAGTGAGCGATACATCCGACATGAAGGCCTTCCACATTGTCCTTTTGGTCCATGACTGCGATGATTCGCTTCATGGACTGCTCATAGCGGCTCGGGTTTTTCCACTCTGTCAGGTCGACATAATCAATGCGATAGATGCAAAGAGGGGGACGGCACTGAATAACCATGGCAGGAATGATCAGGCGATTATTAAATCGTGCCATGCTGATCTCGTCCAAACACACTCCGTCCGGTCTCCTTACGGCATGAGGAGTGAGCAGCAAAATGAATATGT
>Ga0153915_10004453_pt1 | contig 12902 bp, 7 predicted proteins | sample Opewatmetagenome_2_FD_107003 | JGI IMG/M metagenome (GOLD analysis project Ga0153915, IMG submission 107003) | Freshwater wetland microbial communities from Ohio, USA - Open water 3 Core 3 Depth 3 metaG | ecosystem: Environmental > Aquatic > Freshwater > Wetlands | place: USA: Ohio, Lake Erie... | reverse complement strand
GGCGGCCAGCAACGCAACTGCAGCTCGCTTCACTGGTATGCCTCGCGGGTCAGGTTACGGATTCCCTTGGCCTGCACAACCACGTTGTCCTCGATGCGAATTCCGCCAAACGGCCGCAGCTCGTCGACGAGCTTCCAGTCGAGCAGCCGTCCACGCTCGTCCTCGCGCAGCGGCGAGAGCAGCCCGTCGATGATGTAGATGCCGGGCTCGATCGTGAACACCTGCCCGACCTCGATGACCGAGGTGTTGCGCAGGAACTTGTTCTCTGGACGCGGCGGACGCAGCTTCATGCCGACGTCGTGCGTGATGACGCCGAGCGAGTGGCCCAGGCCGTGCGGAAACAGCGCGCGCGTGATGCCGCGGTCGACGAGCTCGGCCGCCGAGCCCTTGCCGATGCCGAGGTCGCGCAGCACGTCGGCGAGCAGGCGATGTGACTCGTCGTGCAGCTCCTCGTATGGCAGGCCTGGCTTGATCCGCTTCAGCACGTCCTGCTGCAGCTGATCCATCCGCGCGATCAGCTCGCCGAACCGCTTGGCGGGACCGCTCGAGCCGCGCACGTACGAACGCGTGATGTCGCTGCCGTAGCCATTGCAGCGCGCGCCTGCGTCGACGAGCAGCGACGTGTCGCCGCTGACCTTCTTGCGCTCGTACGCGATGTAGTGGAGCACTGCCGAGTGCGCACCGAGCGCGACGATGTTCTTGTACGGCGTCGTCGGATCGTCCTGCTCGCTCGCCGCGAGATACGTCAGGTGGAGCTCGAGCTCGGACGCGTCGGTGGTGCGGAACCTGTCCTCGATGGCGCGATGGCCACGCACCGCGCGGCGCGTCGCCTCGGCGAGACACTCGATCTCGTACGCCGTCTTCTTCGTGCGCGTCGCATCCAGTGCGGCGAGCAGCGGCGGCGGGTTGACCTCACCCGGAGGAGCCTGGCCGGGGTCGCGCGTGACCACCGCGACCTTGCCGCCCGGCAGCACGTCGCCGGCGTGGCCCGGGCCGATCGTGACGACATCGAAGGCATCCCAGAAGTGCTCGCTCTCGGGCGGCGCCTGGGTCTCCCAGAAGTCGTCGACGACCGTGCGGACGAGCGTCGGCTTGCGACCGGTGCGGACGATCACGTACGAGTCGGGCTCGGCGAGCGGGACCCAGTGCGAGAACGCGGGGGTCGGCGACAGCGGCCACGACTGATCGTCGAACCGGTTCTTCGACTGCGCCGCACCGCTGCACAGCACGAGAGCCTCGTAGTGCTGGTCAGCCAGGATGGTTTCAGTGGCGCGCTGGAGGGCAGCGACGTGCTCGGGGTAGGTCTCGAAGCTCACGGCCCGGAGACTAGCGCGGCTTGGCCGCGAATGCCGTCACCGGAGTGCGCTCGATCGTGAAGGTTCGCCCTTCGACAAGGTCGCCCACGAGCAGGCGAATCGCGGGAAGTGCCAGCGGGCCGCGCTTGGCGGGTACGACGAACCGGCGTGCGATCGACTTCACGGCGTCCGCATCGGCCGTTTTGAAGCCCGACACGGTCGCATCACCCTTGAAGCTCAGGGCCGCCGCGGTGATCGCCTGCTTGTCCTGCGCAGACAGCGTGCCATAGGCGACGAGGACCGGGCCCGTGAGCGCGGGGAGCTCGAGGATCGCGGCCGCTCCGGACGGCAGCTCGGTGCCGCGGGGAACGACGGCGGCATCCGCCTTGCCGAGGCCGAGCGCGGCGAGCGCCGAGACGGTATCCGGCGCGGTCTCGATCTTGGCGAAGTAATCGCGGGCGACCTCGCCTCCGAACAGTGCATTGAGCACGAGGTCGGTCTCCCGCCCGCCGATCGCGGGGACGAGCACGCGCTTGCCCTTGAGCCCCGGGAGCTTGTCGGCGCCGCGCGCGACGAGCTGCCAGCCCGGTGCCGATTCGCCGCCGCGCACCGAGGCCGCGAGCAGCGTGTAGTTGCCGCCTGCGACGGCGAGGTACGCCGCATCGACGAGGGCGATGCTGACGTCGCCCTTCTTCACGGCCGCGCCGAAGTCGCTGCCGCGCGCGAACACCTTGCCGCTGCCGGTCTTGTTGAGCGCCTTGCCGATGTGCTCGCCGAGCCGGGTCGCGAGCTCGACGCGCGCGGAGGTCGATGGGAACGGCGCGGTCGGCGCGAACAGGCCGACGGTGACGGAGTCCGCAGAGGCGGTCGCGGACCACGCGAGCACGAGGGCGAGGACGATGGCTCTCATGGCGCCTCCGCTCCGTAGATGCGTTCCTTCGATTCGATCCAGTCGTTCAGCGCCGGGAACCGCACGCCTGCCTTGCGAGCACGGCGCCACGCATCGAGCGCCTTGGCGTGATCGCCCTTCTTCTCGTACGCGATGCCGAGGTTGACGAGCGCCTCCGGAACGCGTCCGACGAGTCGCTCGAGCTGGCCGATCGCCGCATCGACCCTGCCGTCGACGAGATCGAGGACCGCGAGGTTGTGCGCGACCTCATCGTTCCCGACCTTCGCGTTGGCGGCCTTCGCGGTCGCCAGGTACTTGCGTGCCTGAGCGAGCTGACCGCTGCGGTATGCATCCTGCGCCGCGTTGAGCGCGACGACGCGGATCGACGTACCGAGCAGCTGTGCCGCCGTTCCGGTCGACTTGCCGCTCAGCGACGTCAGCTTGTCGAGCGCCTTGCCGGCCTTCTTCGCGTTGAGGCCGTCGGTGAACGCGATCAGGATCGGTGCCGCCTGCGTGTCGGCGGGCGGTGGGAACGGACACGTCTGGCCCTGGACTGCGCGCAGCGCCGTCACGGCAGCCGCCGGATCACCGGCGACGACGCTCGCGATCGCGAGGTCGCACTTGCGCGCGAGCGTGGCCTCTCCGGGCGTCGCGGCAGCGCGCAGCAGCTCGACCGCCTTTGCACCGTTGCCGGCGCGGAGCTGGGCAAGCGCGGCGGCATGACGCGCGGTCGCGAGCGCGGCCTTGTGACGTGCGGCGAGTGGGCCCGTGCGCGCCGCGTTCGCGGTCTTCTCGAGCGCAGCAACGCCGATCGCCGGATCTCCGCCGGCGACCTCCGATGCGGCCCAGTCGATCGCGATCTCGGCGTTGTCCTTGTCGGCGTTGAGAGCGCGTTCGTACAGCGGGCGCGCGCCCGCGATGTCGCCGCTCAGTGCATGCGCACGTGCATCGAGCATCGAGACGATCGGCGATCCATCGGCCTTCGCCGCGCGATCGAGGATGGCGACGGCGTCGGCCTTCTTGTCGAGCGCGAGGCGTGCGACGCCCAGGTTCCGCCACACCAGCGGATTACTATCGACCTGATCCGCACGGACGAGCAGCGGCTCGGCGCCCGCAGCGTCGTTCGCGGCGAGCTTCGTCGCGGCGAGCGTCACGAGGGCTTCGCCGAGCAACTTCTTCGAACGCGGGGTGCTGACGGTGCTCTCCGCCTCGTCGAGCGTCTTGATCGCCGCTTCCGCCTGCCCCGTCGCGAGCTGCGCAGCGCCGAGAACGACACGCACCGGTGCGTGGTTCGGCAGCTCCGGCACGATCGGAGCGAGACGTGCGACCGCCTTGTCGGGTGTCTTGAGCGCGAGCAGCGCCTCGCCGAGCTCGGTCCACCAGTCCGGATCGATCGCCGGCGTGCTCGGCGGACCGAGCTTCTCGAGCGCTGTGAGTGCGTCGGATGGGACATTCGCGCGACGCAGCACGTACGCGAGACGGACGACCCAGCGCCGCCGCTGCGGCTCCATGCTCGCCGCGGTCTCGAGCTCCTTCTTCGCCTCCGCGAGGTTGCCGCGTGCCGCCTGCGCTTCACCGACGAGCGCATGGCCGGCAGCCGAGCCCTTCGGCGCCCGATCGAGGTAACGGCGACCGAGACCGAGCGCGCCACCGACATCGCCCAGTGCGAGTGCGCACTGACCATCGACGAGATACACCTCCGGGAACTGGTCGGCGACCGGCTCGAGCTCGTGGAGCAGGCCGCGCGCCTTGCGACAGTCGATCGCCGCGGTCGCCCACGCGATACCGATCCGCGCGCGCAGGTCATTCTTCGTCGCGCTCGCGCTCTGTTCGAACAGTCCGAGCGCCTTCTGCGGCTGGCGGAAGCGGAGGTACGAATCGGCGAGATCGACGCGATGGCGCGGATCCTCCTTCGCGAGCTGCGCCGGTCGATGCGCGAAGTACGCCTCGAACGCGGTGATCGCATCCGGCCACTTGCCGGTGTCGTGGAAGTAGTTGCCGAGCAGGAGCTGCGCGTCGTAGCGGGCCGGCTCCTTCGTGACGACCTGCTGCAGCAGCGGCACACCGTCGGTGACATCCCCCGAGAGCACGAGCTGCGAGCCGAGCGCCGTCAGCACATCGCCGTCGGCCGGCGCGAGCGTCTGCGCCCTGCGCATCAGCGCGATGCCGTCCTTGTACTGCTTGCGTGCTGCATAGACGGCCGAGCGCAGCACGTACGCCTCGACACGGCGCGGGTTGAGCGAGAGCGCCTGGTCGAGTGCCTTCGCGGCATCATCGAGCTGACCCTTGCGGAGCGCGGTACGACCTTCCTCGACGAGGGCCGCGCTCTCGTCCTCGCCCTCGTTCGGCCGCTGCGCCGCCGCGACGCCGCACAGCAGGCAGACGACGAGGCTAGTAGCTGTAGCCGACCTTGACATAGAGCTCTCTCCCCTCGCCGGGGATCACGGGGATCGTCGTCGTCGTCATCGTCGTGTCGTTGTAGCGATCGAAGTCGCCGGCCGCGACGACGCGATCGCGCTTGCCGATCAGGTTGCGGACGCCCGCGGTGACGTCGAAGCCGCGAAGGTTCGGGACGTAGACGGTCGCGTTCCAGCCGATCCACGCGGGCGCGGGCTCGAGCGGATCGCCGGTGTCGGTGTCGGGGCGGGTCGGCCGCTCGCCGACGTAGAGCAGCTCGGTCGAGACGTGCGCGTGATCGAACAGCTTCGGCGTCGACACGCCGAGCTGCGCCGTCAGCTTCGGCGCGTTCGGCACGGATCCGAACGTCACGCCGGCCGTCGGATCGTCGGCGGCGCCGACCTGCGCGAACGTGCCACCGGCGAAGCCGTACCAGCCGCGGCTCGTCCGGTAGCTTCCCTCGATCTCCAGACCCTGCGTGACGAACTTCGCCGCGTTCTGAAAGCGCAGCAGCATGCCCGTCGGATCGTCCGGATCCGGCAGCTGCTCGACGACATCGGTCGCGCTCCAGTAGAAGCCCGACACGCGCGTCGACAGGCCCGGCACCGGCTTGGCCCACAGCACGGCCTCGGCTGATCGGATCGTCTCGGCACCGAGGTCCTTCGGCTGCGAGAAGCTGGTGTTGTCGTAGAAGAACGCCTCGTACGCGCTGGGGTTGCGGAAGCCCTGCGCGAGCAGCAGCTTGACGCCGTACTTCTCGGGCTTCGCGATGAACACGGCCGCGCGCGGCGAGATGCGGCTGTCGATCGCCGAGTTGCGATCGAACCGGATACCGCCGGTGAACCCGAGCCATTCGGTCGGCTGACCGTCGATCTCGGAGTACACGCCTTCGATGTTGAAGTTCTTGTCGACGTTGGCGCCGTTGGCCTGGTCGCCCTCTTCGTACGCGCTGCTCTTGGTGATGTTGTAGTTCGCCTCGGTACCGAACGTCACGCCGAGCTTCTGGGGCACGACCAGCTCGTAGCGTCCGCGGAGCTCGCCGCCGAACGAGTAGCCATCGCCGATGTCGAAGAACCGGGGCTTCGGCATCACCTGGACGATCTCGTCGCTGTAGCGATAGATGTTCGTGTAGCCACGCGCCGTCACCGAGAACCGCTTCGACACCTCGTGTGCATGCCCACCTTCGAGCAGCAGCTGGGTGTCGTAAGCGCGGAACGGCTGTGACGCCGCCGGATCGGAGATGTACGGCGCGAACGGTGCGTCGCGGAAGTAGCGATACGCGCGCAGCTGGGCGAACGAACCCTTGTACGAGCCGACGAGCGAGCCCTGGAACGCGCGCGACGCATCGTCGCTCAGGTGGCTGCCGACGCCCGGCGCATTCAGCGTCTCGCCGATCCGGTTCATGAACGAGATCTGGCCGCGCACCTGCTGATGCACGCCGCCGCTCGCGAAGCCGGCGTTCGTCGTCGGACCGTTGATCGAGTTCACGCCGACGCGGGCCCACGCACGCGGCGTCTCGGCGGCGCTGCGCGTGACGATGTTGACGATGCCGAAGAACGCGTTCGCGCCGTACAGTGACGACACCGGGCCGCGGATCAGCTCGATGCGCGCGATGTCGTCGATCGAGACCAGGCTCTCGAAGCCCAGGCCCGCGAACGAGCCCCAGGCTTCGTTGACGCTCGCACCGTCGATCAGGACGAGGATGCGGGTGTTGAAGTCGCCCGGGATGTTGAGACCGCGGATGCCGATCGAGTACGAGAGGCGGCTGTCGGCGAGGTAGACACCGGCAACGCCGGCGAGCGCCTCGCCGACCGTCCGGTAGCCGAACCGGCGCAGACGATCGCCGCTGACGACGGTGACGGCCGAGGCGACGTTGCCGAGGCTCTGCTCGCGCTTCGCGGCACCGACGACCACATCCTCTTCGACCTGCGATGCGGCGAGCAGCGTGGCCGAGCTCGACTGCTCCTCCGCGGCCGGCGGCAGCGGCGGAAGGTCCGCGACATCGACGGTGGCCGGCGCGTCGGCGGCCGCACTGCGAGAAGCGAGAACGATGGCGAGGAGGACGGCTCTCTTCACGCGGCGCCTCGACCAAACCCCGTACCCGACTGCGTGCTGCTCCGTGCCGGCGGATCGAACTGACAGAGCACGAACGTGATGTCGCCGTCCGCTTGCTGTCCCGCGGCGTGACGCTCGAGCGCCGCCAGGACGGTATCGCGCAGCTTGACGAGCGCCAGATCGTTCGGCAGCGGCTGCCCGGTGAGCGCGCTGCGCAGGCGTCGATCGCCGAACAGCTTGCCCTGGGGATTCGAGCGCTCGACGACTCCATCCGTGAAGCAGACGAACAGGTCGCCCGGACGCATCTGCAGCGAGCCGCGCCGGATCTCGACGGCGATGTTGCGATCGCCGAGCGGGTTACCACTCGCTGCGATGATGCTCGCGCGCTCGAGCACCCGCGCATTGCCGAGCGTGATCACGTACGGGAAGTTCTGGCCCGCGTTCGCGTAGTGCAGTGCGCCGCTCTGCGAGTCGAACACCGCGGCGAACGCGGTCATCAGCACGTTGTGCTCGCCGACCATGCGGATCGCATGATCGATCGCGCGCAGGACCTGCTCGGGCGTCAACAGACGCTCGTCCACAGCGGCCAGCGCCTCGACCGCACCGCGCGCCGTCGCCGCGATCATCGCCGAGTGGATTCCGTGGCCGGTCGCATCGCCGAGCACGAGCAGCATCCGGCCGCCCGACAGCTTGCGATACATCCACCAGTCGCCGCCGCACTGCGACGCCGGCATGCAGTAGCCAATGACCTTCAGGTACCCGTGCTGGTCGAGGTTCATCGGCGGCAGCATCGCCTGCTGGACCTGCCTGGCGAGCTCCATCTCCTTCTCGAGCGAGACCTTCTGCCGCTGCTCCGCGAGCAGCGCGACGATCTCGTCGGCCATGAAGTTGAACGTCCGCGCGAGCACGCCGAGCTCGTCGCGCCGTTCCGAGGGCACGCGGCTCTGCAGGTCACCACCGGCGATCTTGTTCGCCTGCACGGTGAGCGCCTTGATCGGGCGTGCGAGGCCGACGCCCTGGAGTGCCGCGAACACGACGCCGATCCCGAGCACGACGAGTGCGATCAGCAGCAGACGCTGCTGCGATGCCTTGCTGCGCTCGTCCGAGAGTGCGAGCGACTTCGCGAGCTCCGCCTGCAGGCCCGCTGTCGTGACGCCGATGCGCAGCGCGCCGACCATGTTGTCGCCGAGCTTGATCGGCGCGCCGTACACCCAGTCCGATCCGGATCCGACCCGCGCGTGGACGACATCGCCGTTCTTCGTGCCGGTGGCGAGCAGCTTCTCGAGCTCGGCGACCTTGTCGGCAGCCGGTGCCTTCGGTGTCGCCGCGACCACCTGCCCCGTCGAATCGGTGACGATCAGCCATTGCAGGCGGTCGTCGCCGCTGGCGTGATCGTCGTGCATCGCCGCCTCGAGGACCGGCTGGATATCCGGGTAGGTGGACTGGGCGAGCGGGAGCGCGACCGCGGTGGCCACGGCCTTCACGACCAGCTCCGACTCCCGGGTGATCGACTTCTCGCCGCTGGCCCGGCGGTTGCTGATCTGGATCGCCGTCAGGTCGTTGATGGCCCGCTGGCTGAACCACGTGGCGGCACCGACGGCGACAGCCACCACGACCGATGTCGTGAGGATCAGCTTCGCCGAGATCGGGATCCCGGCGCGGCCCTGAGCCGGAGGGACGCTCACCTACCCCGAGTTTACCCCATCATCCGGCCCGTCGACCTCGCCCGCTCCACCGCAACTGCAAACAATCGTTCGAGAGCGGCGGCCGGCTCCTCCCCTTCGAGCAGGCGCAGTGCGCGGGCGATCGCCTCGATCGTCGACACGCGCCCCGCTCCAGGGGACTCGCGGAGCCGCGCGGCAGGCATCGGCGCATCGGGGAGCCGCAGGATGGGCAGTCCGCGCAGCGCGTCGAGCTTGCGATACATCCTGCGTGCCTGCGACCACGTCGCATCGAGCACGATGAGCTGCCGCGGCGGCACCGGCGGCGGCGCGACCGTCGGCTCCCCCTCGGGGAACAGCAACCATGCGCCCTCGAGCGCGGGGAGCCTCGCCGGACCGCCGGCACCGCCGTGGTCGACGATCTCGCTGTTCGCGAGTGCGAGGTGGGCGAGCCGGCCCGAGTTCGAGGACCTGAACCGCTCGAGGTGATGCCGCACGATCACGACGCGGGTCCGCGTCGCGATCGCCGGCACCTCTGCGCACAGACAGACGCGCTGCTGCAGCAAGCAGCGCGAACAGCGGTCTACGGGAACGTCCGACAGCAGCGGAATCCGATGTTCGGGAAGAAGAACGTGTCGTCGGCGAGCGTGAAGTTCAGCGGACAGCTGATGCCGTCTGCCGTACCGTTCGCCGCGCCGCCGCGGATCGGGTTCTCACCCGGCGCGTGTGCCAGCGTCCACTCGCGAACGTTACCCGACATGTCGAAGGCGCCCGTATCCGTGTTCGCCTTGCAGTTGCAGAGGAAGCCCGTCGTCAGGGTGTTGTCGCGCGCGTCCGTCGCGGTGCCGCCGGTCGTGTTCGTCGCTGCCACCGAGAGCTGCTGGTACGTGAACGTCGTGCTGTTGGCGACGCTGGTGACCGTGTAGTCACCCTCGAAGCCGAGGTTCACGTTCGCGGTGCCCGTGATCTGGACGAGGCCGCCGACGACGAACGGATGCGCCGCGCTCGTGGTGACCGTCACGACACCGGTGCTGGCGCGCGACAGCGTCGAGATACCGACCTGCTGGTAGTCGTGGCCGTTGCACGTGTTCGGCTGGTACGTGTTCTGGCTCGACGCATAGGCCCACTTGAAGCCGGCGCTCGACGTCGGTTCGGCCGTCCCCGGGTTCGTCGCACCGTTCACGAGGTAGATGCGATCGACCTTCACGCCATCTTTCCCCATGTACACGCTGACGTAGCGATCGCCCGCGGTCACGGCGAAGCTGCCGGCGTCGACCCACACCCACGTGTTGTAGGTCGTGGTCGACACCGTCGCGGTCGGAGCCTGCGGCGGAGGCAGCGCGTTGACGCCCACGTAGACCGTGTTGTCGTTGACGTTGTTCGCGTACATCTTCACCCAGATGTGATAGGTGCCCGCCGTGAAGTTGATCGCGTAATCGAGCCGCGCTGCGAGGGCAGGCGCGTTCGCGGCCGAGACCGAGACGCCCAGGTTCGGCGTCGCTTCCATCGCCGAGATGCCGGTGAAGCCACTGGTGTAGTCGGGCACGAAGGCCGGGCCACTCGCAGGACAGCCGTCGTTGACGAAGCCGTCATTGTCGTCGTCGATGCCGTCGCGGCAGTTCGTCTCCGGCGCACCGACGGCCGGGCAGCCATCGTTGACCACGCCGTCGCTGTCGTTGTCCACAGCACCGACCGCCGGCGACTCGTTGCAGGTCGCCTCGGGCGAAGCACCCTGTGCCGGGCAGCCATCGTTGATCGTGCCGTCGTTGTCGTTGTCGATCTTGTCGGTGCAGTTGAGCTCGGGGCTGCCGACGACCGCGCAGCCGTCGTTGACGTAGCCATCGCCGTCGTTGTCGACGCTGTCGCCGGTGCATGCCGACTCTGCGCCGATCGCACCGATGCCACTGGTCGAGTAGCTCTCGGCGTCGATGTACGTGCCCGTGCCCGTGAAGTTGATCGGGTACGACAGCGCCGCCGGCGCCACCGAGCATGTGCGATGCCACTCCTGCTCGGTGCAGAGCGTCGCTCCGACCGCCTGACAGGCCGCGAGCGCGTCCTTGTACTTGACGTTCGTCCACGGCAGCACGCCGGACTGCGAGCAGACGGTCGCGCTGCTCGAGCCCGGATCCGAGGCGCTCGAATCGGGGCGCGAGGCCTCGTACTTCATCATCTGCTTGCCGTTGCCGATGTTGATCCACTCCTGGCCGAGCAGCGTGCCCTCATCCACCTGACCGTTGCAGTTGTCGTCCTTGGCGTTGCAGCTCTCCTGGGCCGCTGGCGCCGAGCCCGGCTGCGTGATCGTGCAGATCGGGTCACCGTTGCGAGTCGTCTCGCTGGTGGTATCGCAGGTGTACACGCCAGTGCCCTTGCAGACGCCTAGCTTGCCGTCGTTGCAGGCCGTGCCGAGCGTCGGCTTCTGGTGCTCGTCGATGTTGCCGTCGCAGTTGTTGTCGAGGCCGTCGCAGCGCGTCTCGGGGAACTGAACGATGCCCGGGTAGGTGCATGTCCAGCCGCCCGCACCGCTGCACACCGCCGTCGGCGGGCTCGAGACGGTGTAGCCGGCCGCAGTCGGCATGCCGGCGGACGGGCCGCACTCGCCGAGACCCTTGCAGATCGCGGGCGCGGTCAGGCCTTCGTCCTTCTGGCCGTTGCAGTCGTTGTCCGCGCCGTCGCACACCTCGACGCCGGTCGCGAAGCACGGATATTCGCAGCCGTTGGCCGGGTCACCGTCGATATCGTGGAAACCTGCCTTGCAGGCGAACGTGCACCCGCCGGCGACGCACTGGCGCACCGAGTTCTCGACGCAGGTGCCGCCGGGACACTCGCTGTCCATCGTGCACGTGGTGCCGACGTTGCTCGAGTCCTTGCAGGTCTTGGCCGGCGACGGACAGACGTGGCCACACGTCATGCAGTTGTTCGGATCGGTCTGTTTGTTGAAGATCTCGTCGATGTTGCCGTCGCAGTTATCGTCGAGGCCGTTGCACGTCTCGAACTTCGGGAACACGGCATTCGTGCAGACCGGAGCGCCGCCCTGACAGACGAGCGTGCCGATGTTGCACTCACCGGTGCTGGTCGTCGGACCGCAGTCCGGGTTGGTGATGACGACGTCCTCGTCAAAAATGCCGTCGCAGTCGTCGTCCTTCGCGTTGCAGAGCTCGGGATCCGTCGTGTGATCGACGAAGCCGAAGCACTTGATCGTGCCCGACGTCGGATCGCAGTGGAACTGACCGGCGATGCACTCGCCCTGGTCGGTGCCGCACTTGCCGCCGCCGCCCGGATCGCCTTCGTCGATCCCCGTTCCCGTACCGATCGGGCCGCTGCAGTTGTTGTCGATGCCATCGCAGACTTCCGGCGACGGCTGCTTGCTGCACTTCAGCTCGCCGCCGGTGCACTGGTAAACACCGCCGGCGCACGCACCGTACTGGTTCGGGCACAGATCGCCCACCTGCGGCAGCACGCCGTCGTCGACGAGACCGTTGCAGTCGTCGTCCTTGCCATTGCACACCTCGCCGGTGCCAGCCGGCACGCAGCCGGCATCGGGCGCCGCATCGGCGCTGCCGGCATCGATGCCGGCATCATTGCTACCGCTGCCACCGCCGTCACCCTTCTCGCAGTTGAGGCAGTAGTCGTTGACGCTACAGGATACCTGCGTCGAGGCGACGAGCGCGGCGGCGAGGACAAGGCGCATCCAGGTCTTCACTGGACACCTCCTCGACGTCCACCGGGCACACGTTTGCGCCGGCGCAGACCCAGCATCGCGAGCGCGACGAGCACGCCCATGCTGCCGTTACCGGTCGTGTTGCAGCCACCGCCGCCGCCGACCGTCACGTGAGCCTCGTCGCCGGCGTCGGGACGCAGCGAGTCCGGATCGACGCAGGTCCCGCCGATGCAGACCTCGCCCGGGTTCGGGCAGGTGACGTGGCTGGTGACGCACGGGTCATCCTCGCACTGCTGCGAGTTCGGGTTGCACCACTGTCCGTTGTCACAGACGCGGACCTTGCAGCCGTCGTCGATGCACTTGCCGGTGTTGTCGTTGCACACCTGACCGAACGGACATGCATGACCGCACGGGTCCGCCTCGCACGCACCGAGGCGGCAGCGCTGGCCGGCCGGACACTCGACGTCCGCGCAGCTCTCGACGCACGAGCCACCGACGCAGTACTTGCCGGTGTCACACGTGACGCCCTGGCACGGGTTCGAGACGCAGGTGCCGTTCACGCAACTCTGCGACGCGGTGCACATGTCCGGGAACGTCGTGCAGTTGTTCGGACGGCACTCGCCGGCCGGGCCGAAGCAGATGAGGTTGCCGGTGCAGGTCACCTGCGTGCAGGTGTCCACGCACTGGGGCTCGTTCGGGAAGCCCGGCTTCGGGATGCACGTCTGCGCGTTGCCGTTGACCGGCGGACACGAGATGTTGAAGCACGGGTCGTTGACGCAGAAGTTGCCCTGGCTGCTCATCTCGCACTTCTTGCCGAGCGGGCACGGGAACTCACCCTGCGCGCACGGGAACGCGCACTGGCAGTTCGTGCACGTCGAGCCCGACGGGCAGATCGTGCCTTCGTCGACCTGGTTGTTGCAGTTGTCGTCGAGACAGTTGCAGACCTC
>Ga0153915_10004452_pt1 | contig 12903 bp, 9 predicted proteins | sample Opewatmetagenome_2_FD_107003 | JGI IMG/M metagenome (GOLD analysis project Ga0153915, IMG submission 107003) | Freshwater wetland microbial communities from Ohio, USA - Open water 3 Core 3 Depth 3 metaG | ecosystem: Environmental > Aquatic > Freshwater > Wetlands | place: USA: Ohio, Lake Erie... | reverse complement strand
GATGAACTTCACCCATGTGCGGAACGTGCGGTCGATCAGCAGGTAGCTGATGAAGCCGGCGACCGCCGCGAGGGTGCCGCCGATGTGGATGTACGGTGAGCCGGCCTGGCGAGCGAAGTGGATCGCCGTGCCCATCAGCGCGGCGGCCCCGAGCAGGCGGAGGATGTCGACGATGTTCGCGCGAACCCACGCCCGCGCGTAGCGCGGCATGATCGTGCCGACGACGACGATCGCGATCGCGACGGCAATCGCCAGCTTCGCGACCAGCGCCGAGCTCATTGCTTGAGCTTGCCCCCCGAGCCAATCACCTCGGCGGCGCGGCGCAGTCGGCGACGGGTGATGTCCTTGCCGAGCACGGCCATGACGTCGAACAGCGGAGGCGAGGCCGTGCGGCCGGTGACCGCGATGCGCAGCAGCATGAACGCCTTGCCGCTGTTCCAGCCGTGCGCAAGGGCCCAGCCGCGCGCGACCTCCTCGAGGATCTCCTTGGTGAAGCCATCCTTGGCCTCGATCCCTTCGACGAGCTCGAGCACCGCCTTCTTGAGATCGGAGGCGGCGACCTCGGGGATCGTCATCTGCGGCAGCACCGCCGAGTAGTCGAGGTCGCCGGAGAAGAAGTACTCGGTCGCGGGGATGACCTCGTCGAGCTTCTTGATGCGCTCGCGGACGAGCGGCAGCACCTTGACGAAGAAGTCCTTGTTGAGCCGCCAGCTGATCAGCGCATCGGCGAGCTGCTCGTAGGTCTGCTCGTGGATGTACTGCTCGTTGAGCCAGGTGAGCTTGTTGAGATCGAACACCGGACCGCCGAGCGACATGCGATCCCACGAGAACACGCTGACCATTTCTTCGAGCGTGAACTTCTCCCTGTCACCGCCGAACGACCAACCCATGAGGCCGAGGAAGTTGAGCAGCGCATGGGGGAGGATGCCGATGTCCCGGTAGTAGTTGATCGAGACCGGGTGCTTGCGCTTGCTGATCTTGCTCTTGTCCGTGTTGCGGAGGAGCGGCATGTGGATGAACTCGGGCTTGTCCCAGCCGAACGCCTCGTATAGCAGCACGTGCTTCTGGGTCGACGAGATCCACTCCTCGGCGCGGATGACGTGCGTGATCTCCATCATGTGATCGTCGACGACATTCGCGAGGTGGTACGTCGGCATGCCATCCGACTTGAGCAGCACCTGATCGTCGATCTCCTTCGCATCGCGCGTGACCTTGCCACGCAGGCGATCCTCGAACTCGATCGGGCCCGACAGCGGGACCTTGAGCCGGATCACGTGCGGCTCGCCGCGCGCTGCACGATTGGTACCCTCGGTGGGATCCAGATCACGGCAGTGGCGATCGTAGCCGAGGGTCGCCTTCGCGGCCTGCTGCTGGACGCGCAGCTTGGCCAGGCGATCCTCGGTGCAGAAGCAGCGATAGGCCTTGCCGCTCTCGAGCAGCATCCCCGCGTGAGCCTTGTAGTGCTCGCCGCGTTCGCTCTGGCGATACGGCGCGTATGGCCCCCCGACGTCCGGCCCCTCGTCCCAGGACAGGCCAACCCAGCGGAGCGCGTCGTAGATCATCTGCTCCGAGTCGGAGCGCGCGCGCGTCTGATCGGTGTCCTCGATGCGGAGGATGAACTTGCCGCCTTGCTGGCGGGCGAACACGTAATTGAACAGTGCGATGTACGCAGTACCGACGTGCGGATCGCCCGTCGGCGACGGTGCAATGCGCACGCGGACCGGCTTCATGGTGGGCCCTTGTAACATGCCGTGATACCCTGAGGTAGATGCGCAGCTTCGTGCTCGTCGTAGCCCTCGCGGGCAGCGCGAACGCTTCCACGATGACCATCTCGGGCGACGTCAGCGATGTCCGCAGCCGCTGGACCGACGATGGCTCTCGCATCGTCACCGAGGCGACGCTCCACACGCCGTCCGGCGACGTCGTCGTCAGCCAGCTTGGCGGCAGCGCGGTCGATCCGACGACCGGCGAGCGCCTGACGATGCGCGAGTTTCCCGGATCCGAGCCGCTCGTCGACGGCATGTACGTGACGCTGGCGGCGACCCCGGCGATGGATCTGTCGCAGCGGATGCACGTCGTCGTCGATGGCGTGAAGGTCCTCGCCGCTCCGCCGAGCTACGTCCGCACCGGCCCGACCGCCGCGGGCCACTACCTCTACTGGGAGTCGGGCTGCACGTTCGTGACCCCCGACGCCGCCGGCACGAAGGAAGTCGCCGGCGATGGCGAGTTCCCTGTCATCACCCAGTCGATCGCGACGTGGAACAACTCGACCGCGAGCTGCGGGTACATCCAGATCGTCGAGCAGCCTCGCAAGAACATCGAGACCGGCCGCGACAACACGAACATCATCAAGTTCCGGGACGCATCGTGGTGCCGACCGGCGACCAAGGATGATCCGGCGCGCTGTCATCCCGATTCGGCCGCGGGCATCACGACCGCGACCTACGTCGATGATTCCAGCAGCTCGCGCGACGGTGCGATCGTCGACGCCGACGTCGAGCTCAACGGCGTCAACTTCGCGATCTCGGTCAACGGGCAGACGCTCGGCACGCAGTCCTGTCTGTCCGAGCTCGCGAACACGCTGACCCACGAGCTCGGACATCTCCTCGGGCTCGAGCACACGTGCCTGGCGCCCGGCGATCCGCCTCGCGTCGATGGCAACAACAACCCCGTGCCGCTGTGCAGCGCGTCGATGAACAATGGCGCGATCACGGGCGCGACGATGTTCAACTATCAGATGTGCGGCGAGTCCTCGAAGGAGTCGCTCGAGATGGATGACATCAACGGTATCTGCGAGGTCTATCCGACGGCGAAGGATCCCGGGACGTGCGCGCCCGTCGGAGATGGTGGCGGGTGCTGCGATACCGGTGGACATCCGGGCAGTTCGCTGCTGCTCGGGCTCGTCGTGCTGATGCGTTTTTGGCGGCGGCGCCGGTAAGCACGGTATCCTTTCGACAATGAGCGCAGCGACCTGTCCGTCGTGCGGCGTCGCCATCGTGCCCGGGTACGTGCGCTGCCCGAAGTGTCACAAGCCGCTGCCGCGCCGTCGCTCGACCGTCATCGAGGGCGGCACTGCGGTCGATCGGTCCGGCCGGTTGCCGCTCGTCGCGCTCCTCGCGGTCGGCGTGCTCGGCATCGGCATCATCGCGTATTTCGGCCTGCGCGGCGGTGGCAAGCCGGCGCCCACGGTCACGACACCGACGGAGACTCCCGACCAGACCGGCGGGACCGAGACGCCACCGACGGGGCCCGACACGACCGACACGACGCCGACACCGACGGCGAATGCCGCGCCCGACCCGGTGGCGATCGCCGGCTCGCTCGAGCGCACGCTGAAGCGGGAACGGCTGTGGTCGACCGTCAGCGTCGAAGGAGCGCGGGTCGATGTCCGCTCGGGCTCCTGCTCGGATCCCAAGATGCGTCCGCTCCTCGACGCGAGCGCGGCGTCCTTCAAGGCGGCCGGCTTGACCAAGCTGCGCTGCCTGGAGCAGAGTGGCCAGGTCGTCTCCGACCGTGACCTCTGACGCCGATCCCCCGCGAAAGACCTCACCGCCTGATCTTGCCTCTCGGCATGCGGGTGCTCGTGCAGATCATTCGCGACGAGGAACGCACCGATGCAGGTCTCTACCTGCCGGCCGGCGCGAAGGAAGCGCAGGACGATGCGCGCCTTCGGCGCGCAGCCTCGATCTCCTGGGGCAAGGTCATCGAGGTCGCGCGCGACCGGCCGACGACCGATGTGGCGACCGAGAACGTGTCCGGCGTCCCGCATGGCGCACACGTGCTGTTCCGCAAGGACGCCGGCGTGCGCGTGCCATGGGATGACCGGCTGCGCGTGATCGATGTGAAGGATGTCCTCACTCCCGTCGAGGAAGTCCGCGCCGACGAAGCGCATTAACCGCCAGCGGCAGGAATGCAAGGCGTGGCGGTGCGGTATGAGACGCCATGTCGTTGTCCTCGCCGCCCCGCGATCCGATTCCTGTCCTCGCCGAGCTGCCGCTCACGATGGATACTCCGCGGCTGCGCATCCGTCCGCAGCACGCGAGCGACGCGGAGGCCCTGTTCAAGTACGCCGCGGATCCTGCCGTCACGCCGTTCGTGACCTGGGCGCCGCACAGTGACATCGAGGAGACTCGCGCATGGCTGCGCGGCGCGGCCGAGGGTCTCAAGACAGGGACCGATATCGTGTGGTCGCTCGTGCACGAGGGGGAACCGTGCGGCGCGATCGGCCTGCACGGGATCACCTGGAAGGTCCGGGCGGTGCGCTGGGATCGCGCCGAGATGGGCTACTGGCTCGGCGCCCCGCACTGGGGCAAGGGCCTGATGACCGAGGCCGCCGCGGCGGTGACCCACTGGGCGTTCGAGACGCTCGGCCTCCACAAGGTCACGATCGGCTGTATCGACTCGAATGTCGGTTCTCGCCGGGTGATCGAGAAGACGGGCTTTCGGTACCTGAACCGGCTCGAGGAGGACGTCTGGCGCGACGGCCGGTGGATGGCCCACCTTCGCTACGAGCTGACGTCCACGGAATGGGCCGACAGCACGCGAACCTCCAGGTTCACCCGACCCAGCTGATCGGTAGCCGCCGGCGCGTGGCCCCGCGTCATGCGCCGTGGTACCGTACGCGGCAACCACTCGGAATTCCATGGACGTCCGCTGCGAGAAGTGCCAGACCGAGTACGAGCTCGATGAGAGCCGACTCAAGCCCGGGGGTGTCACCGTCAAGTGCACCAACTGCGGCCACATGTTCAAGATCCGCAAGCGGGCGAACACCAACGTCGGCGTTGCGGCAGCGGCAGCCGCCGTGGCCGACCAGCGCCCGAAGGCGCCGTCGAAGCCAGGAACGGCGACGCCGCCGACGGGCAGCTCGCAGCCTGCGCCGGTCAGCGATCGCGCGAAGCGCGCGGAGGCCGACGCGCCGGTCAACATCTCCGACATGCCGTCGGGTCCCGCGTCGGCATCCGCCGAGCGGCAGTGGATCGTTCGCCTCGAGAACGGCGAGCAGAAGACGTGTCGCGAGCTCGCAACGCTGCAGCAATGGATCGTCGCGGGCCTCGTGACGCGCGAGTCGCTGATCTCGCGCAGCGGCAAGACGTGGAAGCGACTCGGTGACATCACCGAGCTCGGCCAGTACTTCGTGATCGCCGACGAGGCTCGTGCCGCGCGCGCCGCCAAGCCGACCGGCAAGGCCGGTGGAATGCCGGCGGCCGGAACGATGCTCGGCGTCGGCGCGATGGCGCAGCCGGCGACGAATCCCGAGGACGATCTCGAGCGGCGCACGACCGGCGCGTTCCGCGCGCGCCAGCCGACGCCACCTCCTCCGCCGCCCGTGGCAACGCCGACGAGCTCGACCATGCCGAAGGCGAACCCGATGGCACAGACCGAGCTCGCACCGTCGGGCCCGATCCCGGTGCGCCGTCCGCCGACGGAGCCGCCGCCTCCGCCGCAGAAGAAGCTCGAGGTTCCGCCCGGTCGCGCGACCGCGATGTGGGCGAACAACGACGTCAAGGCGAGCGAGTCGATGGCGGCGATGCCGCAAGGTCCACGCGGCGGCAAGCTGTCGGCGAGCCCCGACGAGCCTGCGTTCGCCGGTCGCGTCCGCGTCAACCCGAGCGACCGCTCGACGTTCGACGGCAAGGTCGCGGCGCTCGACGATGATGATGACGTGTATCCGACCGCGCGCGGCTCTCGCGCGGGCATGTGGATCGCGCTGATCTCGCTGCTCGTGATCGGTGCAGCCGCCGGTGCGGTGTACATGCTCGTCTTCAACAAGAAGCAGACGACGGCGCAGACGGCGCCGAAGGATGCGGGGCTGGCCGCGCCGGCCGATGCAGGCACGGCCGTCGTCGTCACGCCGCTCGATGCGCAGCCCGAGGTTGCCGCCAACCCGCTCGATGCGGCGCGCGGCGAGCTCCTCGCCGGCGTCCAGGCCCGGATGAAGACGACGCTCGACGGACTCGCGGGCAAGGATGATCCAGCCTCGCTCGCGATGCGGGCACGACTGATGACGGGGATCGCCCAGGGCATGCAGGATCGCGCCGGCTTCGTCGAGAAGGCCGAGGCCGACAAGCTGCGCAAGGATGCGAAGCAGACGGTGATCGATGCGGCGCCGCTCGCCCAGCGCGCGCTCGCCGGTCAGGCCGACAGCGTCCCGGCGAACCTCGCGATGGCCGATGTCATGCGCCTGCAGGGCAAGCCGGCGCCGGCCGTGAAGCGCTACATCACCGCGGCCAAGGCGAAGGTCGGCACCGACAAGGAGCTCACGGCATCGGTCGCGCTCTCGGAGGCGCAGCTCGCACTGCGCGACGGCAAGCTCGCCGATGCGCAGACGGCGCTCGCCGGTGTCGACGCGCCGGATGACATGCGCGTGAAGCTCGCGCTCGCTCTCGCGTCGTACGCGCAGAACAAGCCCGCGGACGCCAAGGCGCAGATCGATCAGATCCTCGCGACGCAGCCCGACAACGACGCTGCGCTCGCCGTCTACAAGAAGCTCCAGACCACGGTCTCGAGCACCGATCCGCTGCCGCCCGAGGAAGGCAACGGCGCGGGCTCGGCGAAGCCGAACACGACCGGCAACAACGGTGGCGGTGGTGGCGGTGGCGGCGGCGGTGGTGGCGGCGGCGACTACGACTCGCTGCTCGCGAAGGCGAACAAGCTCGCCGAGACGAGCTGCGCATCCGCGATGCCGCTCTACCAGAAGGCGGTCGATCTGAAGTCGAACGGGGTCGAGGCGTTGACCGGCATGGGTTACTGCTATCTCGACGCGAAGCAGTTCTCGAGTGCGTTCTCGCGGTTCCGTTCGGCGCTCGTCGTATCGCCGCGCTACGAGCCGGCGCTCGGCGGGATCGCCGAGACGTACCAGCGTCAGGGCAACAAGGAAGCCGCGATCGACGCGTGGAACAAGTACCTCGAGGCATTCCCCGGGTCGGCAAAGGCGAAGAAGCAGCTGGAGATCCTCGGTGCCGGCGACAAGCCCGCCGGTGGTGGCGACAAGCCCGCCGGTGGTGGCGACAAACCCGCCGGCGGTGGCGACAAGCCCGCCGGTGGCGACAAGCCCGCCGGCGGCGACAAGCCCGCCGGCGGGGACACGCCGCCTGCGCCGACGCCTGCGCCGACGCCTGCCGCCGGCTCCGGCACCTGATCCGCGCGGCCGAGCACACGTCTGCCGGTCCGCAACGCACGCCCGGCCCGTCCCCGGCAATGGACCCGGGTTTCGCGCTATGAAAGCAACCATGCGTGCCGCTGTCGTCGCTGCCATCTCGCTCTGCGCCTGCAAGTCGAATCCTTCGCCGCTCGATCACGCGCTCGGCAGCGGCTCGGCCACGAGCCAGGACCCGTGGGCCGAAGCGCTCGGCGGGCACAAGGAAGGCGACACGAGCGGAGACAGCGGCGGCGGTGGCCTCGGCTTCGATCTGCAGGGCGTGCTCGAGCGGGTCAAGGACAGCATCGAGACCCCGGGCCCGTACGAGACGCCGAAGCAGTCGAAGGACTTCGACGCCGAGAAGCCGCACTGGGCCGTCATGGGTGTCGCCGGTGATGTGCTCGAGCGCGAGGCGTTCTCGCTCACCGGCGGCGGCCGCGGCACCGAGCTGCGCACGCTCATCAATCGCCTCCGCGCGCTCGCGAAGGACGACAAGGTCGAGGGCCTGCTCCTCCGCGTCGAGCCGCTGCAGATCAGCCTGCCCGATGTCGTGGAGCTGCGCGCGGCGATGCATGACTTCCGCGCCGCCGGGAAGAAGCTCGCGTGCCACACCGAATCAGCGACGAACGCGACGTACCTCGTGCTCGCAGCGTGCGATCGCATCGGCCTGGCGCCCCTCGGTGACATCGCGATCACCGGACCGTCGGCGATGCCGGTCCACGTCAAGCCGCTCCTCGACAAGCTGGCGATCGAGGCGGACTTCATCCATGTCGGCGCGTACAAGGGTGCGGCCGAGCCGCTGACGCGCGAGGCGCCATCCAAGGAGATGGAGCAGACGCACGGTGCGATCCTCGATCGTCGCTATCAGTCGATGGTCGACATCATCGCGGCCGAGCGCAAGCTCGACGCCGCTGCGGTCAAGACACTGATCGACACCGCGCTGTTCCCGGCGGAGCAAGCGAAGACCGCGAAGCTCGTCGACGATGTCGTGCCGTGGGAGGAGTTCCGCGACTCGACGAAGGCGGCGTGGACGAAGCTCGAGATCGAGCCGGACAACAAGGATCAGCTGCAGGCGATGATGAGGCTGGCGCGCTTCCTCGGCGCGATGCCGGCGGATCGTCCGCTCGGCGATCACATCGCGATCGTCTACGCGATCGGCGACATCAAGGATGGCGATGGCGACGGCGTCATCGGCGCGCGGCAGGAGATCACGTCGCATACGCTCGTCGCCGCGCTCCGCGCGCTCACCGCCGACACCTCGGTCAAGGCCGTCGTCCTGCGCATCGACTCCGGCGGCGGGAGCGCGCAGGCGTCGGAGCTGATCTGGCGGGCGGTGTCGCTGCTGCAGGAGCAGAAGCCGGTGATCGTGTCGATGAGCGATGTCGCGGCGAGCGGCGGCTACTACATCGCGAGCGGCGCGACGAAGATCTTCGCCGAGGAAGATACGCTGACCGGATCGATCGGCGTCGTCGGCGGCCACCTCGCTCCGGCCGCGGCGCTCGCGAAGCTCGGCGTGAACACGTTCCCGATCGGCCGCGGCAAGCACGCGACGCTGATGTCGAGCTTCAAGCCGTGGACCGAGGACGAGAAGGCGATCATGCGCGCGAACATGGAGGCCGTGTACTCGACGTTCGTCGCGCGCGTCGCCGCGGGCCGCAAGAAGACACCCGAGCAGATCCAGCCGATCGCGCAGGGTCGGGTGTGGACCGGGGCGAAGGCGAAGGAGCTCGGTCTCGTCGACGAGATCGGCGGCCTCGATGCGGCGATCGCGGAGGCTCGCAAGCTCGCCAAGCTCGACGAGACGACCGGGCTCGAGGTCTATCCGCCGCCGCCGACGCTGCGCGATGTGCTGGCAGGCTGGGGCCAGGTCCATGCGCCGTTCGGCATCCATGCGTCCGTGCTGGCCGAGCTGGCGATGCTCGATCCGGATATCGCGGCGACGGCCGAGCGCCTCGTGAAGCTCGTCGATTCATTCCGGACCACTCCGCTGCAGACCGTCGCTATCCTCCCCGTGCTCCGATGAAGCGCCTCCTGCTCCTCCTGCTCGCGGCCTGTTCCTCCCAGCAGGCCCCTGCCCCTGCGCCGACGACGACGCAGGTCGCGGCTCCCGTTCCCGCGCCCGCACCGGCACCGGCCGGCAAGAAGGGCACGGTCGCGACGAAGAGCTTCAAGAGCAACGCGCTCGGCGTCGAGAAGGACTACGTCGTCTATCTGCCCCCGGGCTACGACGAGCAGCCGACGAGGCGCTGGCCGGTCTTCTATTACCTGCACGGTCTCGGCGGCAAGGAAACGGACTGGGTCAGCGGCGGTCACCTCGACAACGCCGCCGACACGCTCGGCCTGCAGGCGATCGTCGTCATGCCCGACGGCGATGACGGGTTCTACGCCGACAGCGCCGAGCCGATCGACTACGACGCCTGCATGAAGGACGGCACGGGCCTGTTCCTGCCGGCGTACGAGTCGAAGCACAGCACGTGCGTGCGCAAGCGCAGCTACGAGACGTACATCGTCAAGGACCTGGTCGGCGAGATCGATACGAAGTACCGCACGATCGCGACGCGCGAGGGCCGCGCGATCGCGGGTCTCTCGATGGGCGGCTTCGGCGCGCTCGAGCTCGGCATGCGGCATCCCGATCTGTTCGCCGCGGCGGCGAGTCACTCCGGCGTCGATGCCCTGCTCTACGCGGGGCCGTTTCCGTACGTCCCCGGCAAGGTCCAGCTCCTGAAGGATCCGAAAGAATGGGGCGTCGGTGCGGGCGAGATCGGCGCGTGGATCCGCGGACTGTTCGGCACCGACCTCGCGACGTGGAAGGCGTACGACCCGGCGACGCTCGCCGAGAAGCTCGAGCCCGGCAAGCCATCGCTCTACCTCGACTGCGGCACCGAGGATGGGTTCCTGCTCAACAACGGCGCCCAGTACCTGCACGATATCCTCGTCGCGCGAAAGATCGATCACGCGTTCTTCCTCGGGCCGGGCCAGCATGACTTCCGGTTCTGGATCCCGCGGCTGCCGGAGAGCCTGAAGTTCCTCCGCGATCACACGACCAAGCCGACATGACCTTGGTCGGGCGGGATCGGGAGCTCGCGCAGCTGCGCGAGACGTGCCGGCAGGCACGCGACGGGCGTGGCCGTGTCGTCGTGATCTCCGGCGAGTTCATGCTCGGCCTGATCGAGCACACGAACGTCAAGACGCCACGCTGGCTCGGCTACATCGTCCAGCGCCCGGAGATGCACTGCATCCATCACGAGCGCGGCGTCCACGCGTACAACTACGGCACGCCGATCTGGGACATGCTGTTCGGCACGTACCGCAACCCGCGCACGTGGGCTGGTCAGGTGGGGTTCTGGGATGGCGCGTCGAAGCGGACGTTCGCGATGCTGGCGGGCCGCGATGTCGCGACACCGATTTCACGAATGAACGTTCATTCATCAAATCAAGAGACCGCGATCTCCGACGCAGCGGCGTGATTCCTCTGCTCCCCTATTTCATGAACAAACGTTCATGAAATCAGCTTCGCGGGACCATCGCGGTCAGCGCACGCAGCGCATCGCGCGCACGCTCGACGTGCTCCGCAGCCTGACTCACGGCGCTCGACACCGCGATGACCGAATCGCTCTGATCCATCATCGCGGTCTCGTCGCTCGCCGCCCGCATGTTCGCGCGCAGCGAATCGATCGACTCCTCGAGCACGCTGAGATGCTCGGCGAACTCGAGCGGCACGTTACCACCGGTGTTCGTCGGCTCGTCCTCGTGTGCGCGATGCTGTGCCGCGAGGCGCGCCTGTGACTCGGAGAGCTCGCGCCGCATGCGCTCGCTCTCCTTCTCCATCTTGACGACCTTCTGTTCCAGCTCGGCCGAGCGCGCGACCAGCGCGGTGTAGCGCGACAGGTCGGGCTGACCGCCGCTCTCGGCGTCCTTGCGACCGGGAGTGGGCATCTGTCGATTCTTCGTCTCGCTGTCGTCGCGCAGGTCGCGCAGCTGCGACTCCAGGCGATCGCGCTCGAGCGTCAGCTGCGTGACCTTGGCCTTCATCTCGCGCAGCTCTCGCTCGAGCCCGGCGATCTCGCGCTCGGTGTTCGCGGCGAACTGACGGACGTTGTCGGCCTTCTCGACCTCGGCCTCGAGCTCGGCGATCCGCGCGTGGAGCTGTTGCAGCTCGCCCATGTCGGCGCGCTCGGCCGTGCCCGAGAGATCCTCGAGCTTGTCCTCGGCATCTTGCGCGCGGCGCAGCGCAGCCTCCAGCTTGGACTCGGATTCGCGTGCGCGCCGCTCGGCGTCGACGATCCGCTCGGCCGCTTCCTTCGCACGCCCCTCGATGTCCTTCGCGCGCGCCTCGATCTCGCGCGCCCGGGTCTCGACCTCACGCGCGTGCGCTTCCAGCTGCTGGACTCGCGCCTGCGCCTCGTGCATCTGCGTCTCGACCTCGCGCGCGTGCGCCTGCGCCTCGCGGACCTGTGCCTCCGCATCGCGGGCGATCGCGACCTGCGCCTCGAGCCGAGCCTCGGCGTCCTGGGCGCGTGCGTCCGCGTCGCGCACCCTCGCCTCCGCCTCGGCGAGCTTCGTGCTCGCGGCCGCGTCCACTGCCGGATCCTTCGCCGTCGCGCGCTCCAGATCGCGCTCCATCCACGACAGCTTCTGCAGCGACTCGTCGAGCTGGCGCTGCAGCGCATTTGCCCGGCCGATCGCGAGATCCGCGGCTTCGGCCTTCGCCATGATCGGCTCGAGCTTGGCCTCCGCTTCCTTCGCGCGCGCCTCCGCCGTCTCGAGCAGCGAGCGATCCGCGGTCGACGTCGTCGTGTATTCCTCGACGGAGTGCTCGAGCTCGCCGATCCGGGCGCGCGCCTCGGTCAGTGCCGTCTCCGCGGCAGCGCGTGCGTCCTTGACCGTCTTCAGCTCGGTCTCGAGGGCATCGAGTCGGCGCTCGAGCCCCGCCGCGGTCTTGTTCGCCGTCTTCGTCGCTGCCTTCGCCTCGGCGAGCTGTTCCTCGAGCCTCTTGACCTTGTCGCGCTGCTCCTCGATCGACGTCGATGCGGCGGTCTGCTCGACCGCAACGCCGGCCTCGAGGTCCTGGACGCGCTCCTCGAGCTGCTCGACCTGGACCTCGTACTCGGCGACCTTGCCCTGGGCCAGCTCGAGGCGATGCTGCGCGTCGGCCAGCGTCGTACGCGCCTCGTTCAGCTCGCGCTCGAGCTCCGTCTTGCGATCGACGAGGCTCATCGCGGTCGACCGCTCTGCGGCGAGCTCGCGCGACGTCTGCTCGAGCTTCGCCTCGAGATCCGTCTTCGCCTTCTCGGCCTTCTCGACGAGCTCCTTCTCGGTCGAGCTGAGCTTGTCGCTCAGCTCCTTCTGCAGCTGCGCGAGCTTCTCGGACAGCTCCTTCTCGGTCGCCGCGAGCTTCGCCTCGGCGGCGGCGGCGCGCTCCTCTGCGGCCTTGATCGCCCCGGCACGCTCGGCATCCTTCTTCTCGGCTGCCTCGGCGCGCTTGTGCGCGCCATCGAGCTCGCGCGCGACGCCGCGCACCTTCGTATCCGAATCGACTGCGCGGCGCAGCGCCTCGGCGACGTCCTTCGCCATCGCCTTGGCCATCGTGTCGGCCGCACGCGCGCGGTTCTCGGCTTCCTCGGCGCGCGCCATCGCCTCGCTGATCTTCTTCTCGGCTGTCGCGGATGCGGTCTTCGCATCCTCGCGCTCCTTCTTTGCCGCCGCGATCTCGGCCTCCGCATTGCCCACCTGCGCGAGCCGCGCTTCGAGCTCCTTCAGCTTCG
>Ga0153915_10004451_pt1 | contig 12903 bp, 10 predicted proteins | sample Opewatmetagenome_2_FD_107003 | JGI IMG/M metagenome (GOLD analysis project Ga0153915, IMG submission 107003) | Freshwater wetland microbial communities from Ohio, USA - Open water 3 Core 3 Depth 3 metaG | ecosystem: Environmental > Aquatic > Freshwater > Wetlands | place: USA: Ohio, Lake Erie... | reverse complement strand
TGCAACTGGAACCGCAATCGGCCCAGGCGCATTCGAATCTGGGGAACGTGCTGCTGGAACTCAAACGCCATGAGGAGGCGTTGGCGAGCTATGCCCGGGCGCTGGCGCTCAACCCCGACGATGCCGATGCCTACAACAGTCGCGGCGTCGCATTTCAGGAGATGAAGCGCCATGCGGAGGCGCTGGCGAGCTACGACCGGGCGCTCTCGCTCAGGCCGGACTATGCCAACGTCCACAATAACCGCGGCAACGCCTTGCTCGATCTCAAGCGGCACGAGGAAGCACTGGCGAGCTACGGGAAAGCGCTGGCGCTCCAACCGGACTACGTTGACGCGCTCAACAATCGCGGGAACCTTCTGATCGATCTCAAGCGCCACGCGGAGGCGCTGGCAGACTTCGACCGGGCAATTGCGATCCAGCCGGACCGGGCGGATTCCTATAACAACCGCGGAAATGCTCTCCAGAACCTGAAAAGGCACGAAGAAGCCGCGACGGATTTCAGCCGCGCGCTGGGCCTCGATCCGGGATATGACTACGCATCGGGTGCGCTCATATATTCGAAAATGCACTGCTGCGATTGGCGCGGCCTTAGCAAAGCCTCGGAAGGCGTTATAGCCGGTGTGCGGGATGGTAAGAAGAGCGCTGAACCCTTTGCTTTCCTCGCCGTATCGGATTCGGCGCAGGACCAGCTGGCGTGCGCCCGGATTTGGGTCAGTGACAAATTCCCCGCATTACCATCGCCGCTCCGGAAAGGCGAGCTGTATCCGCATGACCGGATCCGGCTTGCCTATCTGTCATTTGACTTCCGCGAGCATTCCACCGCGTATCTGATCGCAGAGCTTATTGAAAAGCACGACCGGTCGCGATTTCATACGACTGCCGTATCGTTCGGTCCCGATGACGGGGGTGAAACAATATCCCGGCTGAAGCGCGCATTTGAGCAGTTCATCGACGTGCGCGAGAAAAGCGACCAAGAAATCGCAAGCCTGCTTCGAAACCTCGAAATCGATATTGCGGTCGACCTGGGCGGGTTTACGACCAACAGCCGGACGGGAATTCTTGCGTATCGTCCTGCGCCGCTCCAGGTCAACTACCTCGGCTACCCTGGAACCATGGGCGCCGACTACGTCGATTACATTCTCGCTGACCGAATCGTGATTCCCGAAGACCATCGGGACTGCTACGCCGAAAGCATTGCCTGGCTGCCGGATGCTTACCAGGTTAGCGACTCCAAAAGGAGCATTGCGAAGAGCATCCCCAGCCGCGCGGATCTGGGGCTGCCGGAGAACGGGTTTGTGTTCTGTTGTTTCAACAACAACTTCAAGATCACGCCGAAAGTATTCGACGTATGGATGCGGCTGTTGCAGCGCGTGGACGGCAGTGTGCTGTGGCTCCTGGAAGACAACGCTGCCGTGGCAAAAAACCTGCGGCACACGGCTGCCAGCAAGGGCGTTGCGCCCGGGCGAATCGTTTTCGCGCGACGAACCGGACTGGAAGAGTACCGTGCACGGTACCGGCGCGCGGACCTGTTCGTGGATACCCTTCCCTATAACGCCCACACTACGGCGAGCGATGCCTTGTGGGCGGGCCTTCCGATGGTGACCTGTCTCGGAACGACTTTTGCCGGGCGCGTAGCGGCCAGCCTGCTCAACGCTGTTGGGCTGGCCGATCTCGTCACCCGCTCCCTGGAGGAGTACGAATCGCTGGCGCTGGAGTTGGCGACGGGAGGCGGACGGCTCGCCGAGGTGAAAAGGAGGCTCGCCCTAAACCGCGACGCCTATCCATTGTTCGACACCGACCGGACCCGACGGCACATTGAATCCGCCTATGTCACGATGTGGGAACGTATCCAGCAGGCCAAGCCGGCGGTAAGTTTTACAGTCGAGCCCATACCATAGCTCGCGATCCCAAGTATTCGACGTTCCTTCGCGTCCCGGTTTCAACAACGTACTGATTTGATTCTTGTATTTGCTTGATGCGTCCCCGAGAAACCGGCGTTTATCCGTCATCGTGCCGGGGTCATGGATCAGATTCGGGATTCGTCTGTACATTCACTTATAATGCAGGTACTCGGGACGCTGCCTTGGAAACCCTGGCTGGTTGATTGAAGTATTTGATTACGTTATGTTATTCTGAATCGATGCGGATATTTATCGCGAGGCTGGCGCGGGTTACGATGTCGATATCGCCGGTTTACGCCCTATGGCATCCTCCGGGGCGACAGATCACCGCGCAATGAGCGCCAAACTCTACATCAAGACGTTCGGTTGCCAGATGAACGAGTACGATTCGGACAAAATGGCCGACGTGCTCCGGGTCGTCCAAGGGCTTGAACCAACCGACGACCCCGCGCAAGCCGACGTGATTCTGTTCAACACCTGCTCGGTCCGCGAAAAGGCGCAGGAGAAGGTCTTTCACGATCTCGGCCGGGTAAAGCATTTGAAGCGCAGCAACCCCGGTGTATTGATCGGCGTCGGCGGCTGTGTCGCAAGCCAGGAAGGCGCGTCCATCGTGGCGCGTGCGCCCTATGTCGATCTCGTCTTCGGGCCGCAGACGCTGCACCGGCTGCCGCAGATGATCGACGCGCGGCGCACCAGCGGCAAGCCACAGGTCGATATTTCATTTCCGGAAATCGAGAAGTTCGACGGCCTGCCGCCGGCGCGGGTCGAGGGAAGCGCCGCGTTCATTTCGATAATGGAAGGCTGCAGCAAGTACTGCACGTTCTGCGTCGTTCCATACACGCGCGGCGAGGAAGTATCGCGCCCCTTCGATGACGTGCTGACTGAAGTCGCCGAAGTCGCCGAGCAGGGCGTCAGGGAAATCACGCTGCTCGGCCAGAATGTCAATGCCTACCGGGGAACAATGGAAGACGGTGGGATCGCGGATTTTGCGCTGCTGCTCGAATACGTGGCAGAAATACCGGGCATCGAACGCATTCGCTACACGACGTCCCATCCCAGGGAATTCACACAGCGGCTGATCGACGCCTATGACCGGATCCCGCAGCTCGTCGGCCACGTGCACCTGCCGGTACAGGCGGGTTCCGACCGCGTGCTGGCGGCGATGAAGCGCGGCTACACCGTGCTGGAATACAAGTCCATCGTAAGGCGGCTGCGCGAAAAGCGCCCGGATATTTCCGTGTCCTCGGACTTTATCGTCGGGTTCCCGGGGGAGAGCGACGCCGATTTCAGAGCCACGATGAAGCTGATCGAGGACGTGGGTTTTGACGCGAGCTTCAGCTTCATCTACAGCCGCCGACCCGGAACACCGGCTGTGGAGTTCGTTGACGGGACGCCGCAGAACGTCAAGCTCGAGCGATTGCAGCAGCTGCAGGCGCGGCTCGAGTACGGCTCGCAGGCCATCAGCCGGCGCATGGTCGGCACGATTCAACGGGTCCTCGTCGAGGGCCCCGCCAGAAGAAACGGCGAGGAGCTGTCGGGTCGCACGGAGAACAATCGCGTTGCGAATTTCCGCGGTTCACGAGAGCTGATCGGGCAATTCGTCGACGTGATGATCACATCGGCGCTGCCCCATTCATTGCGCGGCGAGGTTGTTGCGGCATCCCATTGAAACCGATCGAAATATCTTTCACGCCGGTCGACAACCAGCGGCTCGCCAATCTGTGCGGCGTGCTGGATGAAAACCTGCGGCAAATCGAGACGGCGCTTGACGTCACCATAGCGCGGCGCGGCGAGCGCTTTGCCCTGACCGGCGAGCCCGGACAGACCCGGGTCGCGGCAAAGGTCCTTCACGACTTCTACGAACAGGCAGGCAACGTTCTCACCCTCGAGGACGTCCAGCTCGCCCTGATCGAGGCCAACCGTCCCCGGCACCCGGCTGCCGCGACGCAGGCCACAGCGCTGATCACGCGGCGCCAGGATTTGCACGGCCGCACGCCGCGCCAGACGCAGTATCTGCACAATATCCAGACGCACGATATTACTTTCAGCATCGGCCCGGCCGGCACCGGCAAAACCTACCTTGCGGTCGCCTGCGCGGTTGACGCCCTCGAAAGGGATTCAGTCCGGCGCATTGTGCTGGTACGCCCGGCTGTTGAGGCGGGAGAACGCCTCGGATTCCTGCCCGGCGACATGGCGCAAAAAGTCGATCCCTATCTTAGACCGTTGTATGACGCGCTCTACGATCTGATGGGCATCGACCGGGTCGTCAAGACGTTCGAGCGCAGCGCCATCGAGATCGCGCCGCTCGCTTTCATGCGCGGCCGCACGCTCAATCACTCGTTCGTGATCCTCGATGAGGCGCAAAACACGACGCCCGAGCAGATGAAGATGTTCCTGACGCGCATCGGTTTCGGCAGCAAGGCGGTGATTACCGGCGACGTCACCCAGATCGACCTCCCTCGCGGGCAAAAGAGCGGGCTGATCGATGCGCGCGAAGTGCTCAAAAAAGTCCGCGGAATCGCCTTTACACATTTCGAGAGCGAAGACGTGGTACGTCATCCGCTGGTGCAACGAATCGTCAACGCCTACGAAAGCTCTAAAACGCGCGCCGCAAAATCCGCGCCCGGTCGGGAAAAGCAGGCGTGATTCCGAAGCATGCGCCTCAACGACCGCGGATGGCTCTGACGGTGCAATACGCGGCGGCGGCGAGAAACCTGCCGTCGCGCGGCCAGCTGCGAAAATGGGCCCGTGCCGCACTCGAGCGCGACGCGCGGATCACATTGCGGCTCGTGGGTCATGCGGAAGGCAGGGCTTTGAACCGCGGCTTTCGCGGCAAGGATTACGCCACAAACGTGTTGACTTTCGTATTCCGGGATACGGCGCCGTTTGAGGGCGATCTTGCGTTGTGCGTGCCTATAGTCGCGCGCGAAGCACGCACGCGGGGCATAAGTCTCGGCGCGCACTACGCCCATCTGGTGGTGCATGGCATCCTGCATCTACAGGGCTACGATCACGAAAACGACGCCGACGCACGGGTGATGGAGGAACGCGAATCGCAGATCGTGGTGAAGCTCGGATATCCCGACCCGTACCGCAGCGAAAAACGGGGCGCAGGCCGCCGGGGATCCGCCCCCAACCGCATGCCGATAACTCCGCGTCCGACGACTCATGGATAACCCTCACAGTAGACCCTCGCTCCTGGAACGGCTCTCGGCGCTGATCATGCGCGAGCCGGAAGATCGTGAGCAGTTGATCGAGTTGCTTCATTCCTCATTCGAACGCAATTTGCTGGACGCCGACGCACTGGCAATGATCGAGGCCGTGCTGCAGGTTTCCGAGATGCAGGCGCGGGACATCATGGTGCCGCGAGCGCAGATGGATGTAATCGACGTCAACGAGTCGCCCGGTCAATTCATCCCGACGGTGATCCAGACGGCGCATTCGCGTTTCCCCGTCATCGGCGAAAACAAGGACGACGTGATCGGAATCCTGCTTGCCAAAGACCTGTTGCGCTACTACGCCGGCGAGGAGGAATTCAACGTGCGCGAAATGCTGCGTCCGGCGGTATTCATACCCGAATCCAAGCCGCTCAACGTGCTGCTCAAGGAATTCCGCAAGAATCGCAATCACATCGCGATCGTGGTGGACGAATACGGAGGCGTTGCCGGACTGGTCACCATCGAAGACGTCCTGGAACAGATTGTCGGCGATATCGAGGACGAATACGACTTCGAAGATGTCGAGGACAACATCGTCCAGGAAAAAGGCGGCCAGTACCGCGTAAAGGCGTTGACCGAAATCGCCGACTTCAATGCCGCGTTCGGCACGAATTACAGCGACGGGGAATTCGACACCGTCGGCGGGCTGGTACTGCAGCGCTTCGGCCGCATGCCCAAGCGTGGCGAGCAAATCGTTTTCGACAACCTGACGTTCAAGATCCTTCGCGCCGACAGCCGCAGGTTGCACCTGTTGCAGGTCTCGAAGAAGAGCGGCAAATAGACCCTGGCGCACGGGATAAATCGTTGGCCGCCACCCCCCCGCCTGCCACGGAATCCCGCCGCGGCGCAACTCTCGCCGCCGCTGCCGCCCTGGGTGCGATCACCGTGCTCGGATTCGCGCCGTTTTACCTGTTTGCGTTGCCCGTGGTCACGCTTGCGCTGTTGATGCGGCAGTGGCGAGGCACGAGTCCGTATCGTGCGGCGGTCATCGGATTTGCGTTCGGACTGGGCATGTTTCTCTGCGGCGTGTCCTGGGTATACGTGAGCCTGCATGACTTCGGCGCAATGCCCGCACCGCTGGCGGTGGGCGTCACGTTGCTCTTTTGCGCCTATCTTGCCCTCTTCCCCGCACTCTCGGGCTATTTATTCAGCGCACTACCCCTCCGCGGCGACCTCAAGCTCGCGCTGTTCCTGCCCGCCGCCTGGACGCTGCTCGAGTGGACACGCGGCTGGCTCTTCACCGGATTCCCATGGCTGGCCCTTGGCTACTCGCAGGTTCCGGCGAGCCCGCTTGCCGGCTTGGCTCCGGTATTCGGGGTTTATGGCATCTCGCTGGCGACGTTGATGACTGCCGGCGCAATCTGCCACTTGGCGTTCGATTCCAACGGTGCCGGCACCGCATCGCGGAAATGGCGCTGGGCGATTGCGGTGTTCGCCATTTGGTGCGCCGGCTACCTGCTTAAGCAGGCGGAGTGGAGTCGGCCCGCAGGCGCTGCGGTTTCCGTCAGTCTGCTTCAGGGTAACGTGCCGCAGGACCTGAAATGGCGCGCGGACCGGATTCGAACAACGCTTGAGTCCTATCGCGCACTGATCGAGTCGAGCCGCAGCCGGCTCATCATTCTTCCGGAAACAGCGTTCCCCCTTTTCCTGGATGACGTCCCGCCCGAATATCTCCGCGGCCTCGCAGAACGCGCAAAGAAAAATAACGCCGACATACTGGTGGGCGTTCCCGAGAGGTTGAGAAGCGGCGAGTATTACAACACGGTTCTGTCCCTCGGCACCGCCGCCACGCAGCGTTACCGCAAATCCCACCTCGTCCCGTTTGGCGAATTCATCCCGTTGCGTCCCTTACTGGGTCCGATCGTGTCCGTGCTCGCGATACCGCTGCAGGATTTTTCGCGTGGAGCGGCCATGCAGCAGCCGCTCGATCTTGCCGGGCAGAAGGTCGCGGTCAATGTATGTTACGAAGACGCATTCGGCGAAGAAATCATCCGCCAGCTGCCGGATGCGACGCTGCTCGTCAACGTCAGCAACGTCGCCTGGTTCGGTCATTCGATCGCCCCCCAGCAGCACTTGCAGATTTCCCAGGCGCGCGCGCTTGAAAGCGCCCGCTACATGCTGCGTGCCACCAATACGGGCGAGACGGCAGTCGTCAATCAGCGCGGCGAGATCGTGAAGGCCGCCCCGGAGTTCACGCGCGCGGTAGTGACTGAGGACATACCGGGCATGCAGGGAGCCACGCCTTATGTACGCTGGGGAAATTACGGCATGCTGGCGCTGTGTGCGGCCCTGCTGGCCGCTTCGCTGCTCGGCCGGGACAGGCGTCTTCAAAACTGAGCCGTCGCCATGCACGCCGCGTTTCGGTAAGCAGTGGAACCCTGTAAAATCCGGGGTTTGCAGGCGATTGCGTCGATGCAGACTTTTCAGCAGATCATCCTCGCCCTAAACCGGTATTGGGACCGGAACGGTTGCGTGCTGCTGCAACCATACGACATGGAAATGGGCGCCGGCACTTTTCATACCGCCACTTTCCTGCGCGCGATCGGGCCCGAACCGTGGAACGCAGCTTACGTGCAGCCGTCGCGCCGCCCCAAGGACGGCCGTTACGGTGAGAATCCCAACCGGCTGCAGCACTACTATCAATATCAGGTGGTCATGAAGCCTTCGCCCGATGACTTGCAGGATCGCTACCTCGGTTCGCTCGTGGAACTCGGCATCGACCCAAAACGAAACGACATACGTTTTGTCGAGGACGACTGGGAATCGCCGACGCTGGGAGCCTGGGGCCTGGGATGGGAAGTCTGGCTGAACGGCATGGAGGTCACCCAGTACACCTACTTCCAGCAAGTCGGGGGGCTCGACTGCAAGCCCGTGCTCGGCGAACTCACCTATGGACTCGAGCGTCTCGCGATGTACCTGCAGGGAAAGGAGAACATTTTCGATCTGGTCTGGGTGGACGGCGTGACCTATGGTGACGTCTATCACCAGAATGAGGTCGAGCAGTCGAAGTATAATTTCGAGCTTGCCAATTCCGACATGCTGTTCCAGCACTTCGGCCAGTTCGAAGCGGAAGCGAAGCGGCTGATGGATGCGCAATGCGTGCTGCCCGCATACGAGATGGTGATGAAGTGTTCGCACACCTTCAACCTGCTCGATGCGCGTGGCGCAATTTCAGTGACCGAACGCGCTGCGTATATCGGTCGGGTACGCGCGCTGGCGCGGCTCGTGGCCCAGGCTTACTACGAATCGCGCGAGAAGCTCGGCTTCCCGATGTGCAAGCAATGAGAGATGGCGCCGTTTCCCCTGTCCGGCCCAAAGCGAGACGCTTCGGGCGTTCGTCGGCACGGACGCGCGCAGGCGCGTCCAAGAATTCCCGGCTCACCCCCGCCCCTCTCGGTCCCTCATCCCCGACCCTTCTCCCGGAGGGAGACGGGAGGCTCGACCTTCCTCTCTCCCTCCGGGAGAGAGGTCAGGAGTGAGGGATGGAGGGGCGAATTGTGGAGCAAACACGTTGATACGCGTTTGCTCAAGCATATGACCGACACGCTGCTGGTCGAGCTCCTGACCGAGGAACTGCCGCCGAAGGCCTTGAAATTGCTTGGTGATGCATTCGGTCATGAGATACTGAACGGCCTGCTCCGGTATCAGTTAAAGCAACGTGTCCCGCATGGAGCGATCATCTTCGCCACACCTCGCAGGTTGGCCGTAGCCATTCCGGATGTTCTCGCCAAAGCTGTCGATCGCGAAAGCGAGGTGACCGGACCGTCTCTCAAAGTGGGGCTTGGCCCTGACGGCAAGCCGACACCGGCGCTGGCCGGTTTTGCGAAGAAAAATGGTGTGGCCGTCGAATCACTGAAGCTACGTGACACACCGAAGGGTAAGGTTTTCGTCGCACGTACTACGATCGCGGGGGCTACGCTGGATACGGCCCTTTCCTTTATCGTCGCGGAAGCGGTCAGGAAACTGCCGATCCCTAAAGTCATGCGGTGGGGCGAGGGCGACGACACCGCCCAGTTCGTGCGACCGGTGCATGGACTTGTGATGATGCACGGCGCGCGCGTCGTGCCTGGAGAAGTACTCGGTCAGAAAAGCGGCAACCAGACGCTGGGCCACCGCTTCCTGAGCGCCGGACCGATCACGCTCAGGCACGCCAACGACTACGAGCAAGTGCTGCGCGACGAAGGCAAGGTCGTCGCGAGCTTTGAAACAAGGCGCCACGAAATTGTGAATGAACTCAAGAAGTTATCGGATCCCCATGGAGAAATTGTCGCTAACGATGCTTTGTTAGACGAAATTGCTTCCCTCGTCGAATGGCCGGCCGTTTACGAAGGGAAATTCAGCGCCGAGTTTCTCGATGTGCCGCCGGAATGCCTCATTCTCTCCATGCAGCAGCACCAGAAATACGTGCCGCTGCGCGACAAGGCAAGCGCGAAGCTGCTGCCGCGCTTCCTCTTCGTGTCTAATCTTAAGGCTGACGACGCATCGAATATCATCCGTGGCAACGAGCGCGTGCTCCGGGCACGGCTGTCGGATGCGAAGTTTTTTTACGATCAGGACCGCAAGACGAGGCTGGAAGCACGCGTCCCGAAGCTTGCGAATGTGGTGTACGTGAAGAAACTTGGAAGCCAGCTTGAGCGCGTCGAGCGCATTCAGCTGCTGAGCGGCAAGATCGCGCGCCAACTCGGAACGGATGCGATACTTGCGGAACGCGCGGCATGGCTCTCCAAGGCAGACCTCTTGACCGGCATGGTGGGCGAGTTCCCGGAACTGCAGGGAACCATGGGTCACTACTATGCCCTGCACGATGGTGAACCGAAAGCGGTTGCCGCAGCAATCGAAGCTCACTATTTGCCGCGATTTGCCGGTGACGCGCTGCCGGACGGAAATCTCGCGGCGTCGGTCGCGCTCGCCGACAAGCTGGATGCGCTTGCCGGTTTATTCGGCATCGGTCAGGTTCCCACCGGAGACAAGGACCCCTTTGGACTGCGTCGCGCAGCTCTGGGCATCGTGCGGATCCTGATCGAACGCGATCTCCCGCTTGCGCTGGACGAACTGATCAATGCGGCGTTTGCCGGCTACAACAGCCGCGTCGTCGATGCACATGCCGAGCTGCAGTGGTTTATTTTTGACCGGCTTTCCGGCTATCTGAAAGATCAGGGCTACACGACCTTGGAGGTTGATTCGGTGGTGAGCCTGCAGCCGGTGCGGATCGACCTCGTCCGCCGCCAGCTCGAGGCAGTCCAGGCGTTCAACAAGCTGCCAGAGGCGCAGAGCCTCGCTGCCGCCAACAAGCGCGTCGCGAACATTCTTAAACAAGCCGAATCCAGAGGGGAATCCTCCATCAATGCCGAGGCTAAATATCTGAAGGAAGGTCCCGAGAGGGCACTCTTCGATGCTCTTAAAGCCGCGTCCGAGAAAGCCGCCCCACTGCTTGATAACGGGGATTTCACCGGCTATCTTAAGACCTTCTCAATTCTCAAGTCCCCGGTCGATGCTTTCTTCGACAACGTCATGGTCATGGTGGATGATCCCGCGCTTCGGCACAACCGTCTCGCGCTTCTTGCCGATCTCCGCAAAGAAATGAACCGCGTGGCCGATATCTCCAAACTTGCGGTATGAAAATCATGCATCACGAAGGTCTTTCCAGGTTTGACCAGTCACCAGTCATTCTTTTCAATACCCCGTTGAGGGGTGACAGTCACGGGGCCCCATGAAAATAGTCATTTTAGACCGAGACGGCGTGATCAATTTCGACAGCGCCGATTACATCAAGAGCCCCGACGAATGGACGCCCATTCCGCGCAGCCTGGAGGCCATCGCCGACCTGAATCAGGCGGGGTTTCACGTACTCGTCGCGACCAATCAGTCGGGCGTCGGTCGCGGTCTGTTTGAAATGGCCGCGCTCAACGCAATTCACGACAAGATGCACCGCGCGCTGGGCCAGGTGGGCGCGCATCTCGATGCCGTGTTCTACTGCCCGCACGCTCAGGATGCAGGTTGCGACTGCCGCAAGCCGAAGCCGGGCATGCTCCGCGAAATCGAGCGCCGCTGCGGCGTCTACCTCACTGGCGTGCCAAGCATCGGTGATTCTCTGCGCGACCTCGAAGCCTCCGTGGCGGTCGGGGCGCAGCCCATGCTGGTTCTCACCGGCAAGGGTGAAAAAACGCGAAGCGCCGGCGGGCTTCCCGCTGGTACCCGGATCTTCGCCGACCTGGCCGAAGCGGTTAAAGCCATCATCAAATGAGCCCCGGCGTTCCGCTGCGCTCCGGCCTGTTCACCCTTTTCCAGTTTGTTGTAACACCGCTCTTCGCGGTCATCGCCCTGCTCACGTTTCCGTTCGCGCCCCTCACCCGTTACCGCATCATTTCGAACTGGGCGCGACTCAATATTGCGGCGGTGCGCATTCTTTGCGGCATACGCTATCGGGTGATCGGGAGGGAGCATATACCGCGCGAGCCATGCATCATCCTTTCGAAGCACCAGTCCGCGTGGGAAACGCTCGCCTACCAGGTCATCTTCCCGCCCCAGGTGTGGGTCACCAAGCGCGAACTGCTGTGGATACCGTTCTTCGGCTGGGGGTTGGCGATGCTTTCGCCGATTGCGATCGACCGCGGCGCCGGCACGCGCGCGCTGAAGCAGTTGCTCGATCAAGGACGCGACCGGCTCAAGCGCGGCTTTTCGATCGTGATTTTTCCCGAGGGCACGCGTGTGGCGCCCGGCCAGCGTGGAAAATACCATCCCGGCGGCGCCTGGCTCGCGGTGCAGACGGCTGCACTGGTCGTTCCGGTCGCGCATAATGCCGGACAGTTCTGGCGGCGCAATGCCTTCCTGAAATACCCGGGCCTGATTACAGTCAGTATCGGCGCGCCGATTGCGCCGCAGCGCATGACTGCAGAAGAACTCAACCAGCGTGCCGAAAACTGGATCGAATCCGAAACGCAACGGATCAGCGCCGATGGCGATATCCAAAATTCGGCAGCTTGAACTCCCGCTCATATTCGGGCAAAGGGAGGGGCTGTCACACGCCCGGACGTATCTCGGCGGCGCGGCCGTCAGCTATCTCGTGACGCGCAGCCGGCGGCGGCGGTCGATCACGTTCACAATCGACGAACATGGACTGCGCGTGGGTGCGCCGTGGCACGCCGGCCACGGCGCGATCGAGAAGCTGCTGCACAAACATGGCGACTGGGTCCTCAAGAAGCTGACGGAGTGGCAAGCGCGCAGACCTCCGCAATGCGGGTGGCGGGAAGGCGAAACGCTGATGATGCTGGGCCGGCCGCTGCGCCTGGCATTCGCGGGAGCAACCCGGGAAATCCGCCTCGACGACGGACGGCTGATTCTGGGCCCCGCATGGGACCAGCGCCCGGATGTGAACAAGGCGCGAATTGTCGATTGGCTGCACGAGCAGGCATTGAGCTGCTTCCGGGAGCGCGCAGCGCATTACGCGGCCCGGCTCCAGATCCGGAAGCCGGAGATCCGCTTGTCCAACGGCAGGACTCGCTGGGGCAGCTGCCACATCGACGGACGGATACGGCTGAACTGGCGCCTGATCCAGATGCCGTTGCGCCTGGTTGACTATGTGGTGGCACACGAACTTGCGCACCTGGTGGAAATGAATCATTCTCCGCGCTTCTGGAAAACCGTCGCGCGCGTGCTGCCCGATTACATGGCACACAGGGCCGATTTGAAGACCGAAGGATATCGCTACCTGCTCGTGTAACCACCCCCAAGGAGCTTGTCGGGCTTGCGATGCAACAAGCTCCTTAGCAGCCTGTGTGGCCTGC
>Ga0153915_10004450_pt1 | contig 12903 bp, 16 predicted proteins | sample Opewatmetagenome_2_FD_107003 | JGI IMG/M metagenome (GOLD analysis project Ga0153915, IMG submission 107003) | Freshwater wetland microbial communities from Ohio, USA - Open water 3 Core 3 Depth 3 metaG | ecosystem: Environmental > Aquatic > Freshwater > Wetlands | place: USA: Ohio, Lake Erie... | reverse complement strand
CGGCACGAGCTTAGCGACGAGACGGACGGAGCGGGCATCCCTCCCGCCGCGGCGGGGCATTCGGGTGCCCGTTCTCTAACGAGAGACGACCGGTGAACGCAATCCTGAAAGAGAAGGCGAAAGGTTTCTCCCGGCAGGTGGTGGAGGAGCTCTCCGCCGCCCGCAACGAGCCGGACTGGCTGCGCCAGCGCCGCCTGGAGGCGTGGCAGGTCTACGAAGCCACCCCGATGCCCACTCTCCAGGACGAGTCCTGGCGCCGCACCGACATCAGTACCCTTCCCCTAGCGGAGCTATCACCCTTCGTCGACGCACCCTACGGGCCCCTCGCCTCGCCGGCCGGGCTGCCGCAGGAGGTCCGCGCCCTGTTCGATAAGGGCGACGTTGGCCTCCTCGTCCAGCACGATTCGCAGGTGGTCTACACCTCTCTGGCGGAGGAGGCGGCGAAGCAAGGGGTGATCTTCACCAGCCTCGAGCGCGCCGCCGCAGAGCACCGCGCGCTCGTGGAACCCTACTTGATGACCCGCGCCCTGCCTCCGCAGTACGGCAAGTTCACCGCGCTCCACGGCGCGCTCTGGAGCGGGAGCGCCTTCGTTTACGTGCCCCAAGGTGTCGATGTGGCCCTGCCTCTGCGCGCCCTGTCATGGCTGGCCAGCCCCGGCGTCGCCGTCTTTCCGCACACGCTCATCGTCATGGAGGCGGGGAGCAGGCTCAGCTTCATCGCCGAGCAGTTCTCGCCCGAGCTGGACGCTGTTTCTCTCCTCTGTCCCGCCACCGAGGTCTACCTGGGTGAAGGGGCCCAGCTCTTCCACGCCACCATCCAGCAGCTGGGTCGACAGGCCTACGTTATGGACGCCCGGCGCCACCTGCTGGAGCGGGACAGCCGCCTGGAGTCCCTGTCCATCGCTCTGGGGGGCAAGCTCACCAAGTCTTTCATCGAAAGCATCCTCCTCGGCGCCGGCTCTGTCGCCAAGATGCGGGGCGTCGTCTTCGCCGACGGCGAGCAGCACTTCGACCACGAGACGCTGCAAGAGCACATCGGGCCTGACGCATCTTCGGACTTGTTCTTCAAGGTGGTGGTCAAGGACCGGGCCATGTCGGTGCACATGGGGACGGTGAAGGTGCGCAAGGATGCCCGCGGGACCGACGCCGGCCAGACAGTGCGCAACCTGATCCTAGGCCCCGGCGGCAAAGCCCACCCGATCCTGCCACTGGAGATCGAGGCCAGCGACATCCGCCGCTGCAGCCACGCCGCCGCCATTGGCCAGATCGACGAGAACCAACTCTTCTACCTGATGAGCCGCGGTCTGTCGCGTCAGGAGGCCGAGAAGCTCATCGTGGACGGCTTCTTCGAGCCGGTCCTTGATGTCATTCCGCTGCCGATGGTCCAGGAGCGGCTGCGGCGGGCGGTGGACGCCAAGCTGGCTGCTGCTGGATAATCCCTGGGGAGGCATCGCGACGCTGTGGACGACTTCATCGTGGTGGCGCAGACCGGCGACATAGAGCCGGGCCAGGTGAAGGTAGTAGAGTTGGACGGCCGGCGCATCGCGCTGTGCAACGTGGACGGCGAGTTCTTCGCCATCGACGACGTGTGCACCCACGACGGCGGTTCCCTGGACCAGGGTGAGCTGTACGACAACGTCATCGAATGCCCCCGCCATGGCGCCCGCTTCGATGTGAAGACAGGCAAGGTGCTCGCGTTGCCGGCGGTGAAACCGGTGAACACCTATGCCCTCCGTGTGGAGGGCTCGCGGATCGAGGTGGCTCTGCCGTGAAGCCGCTAAGGGTCAGGAGCATGTTTGACGTCGCTTCCATTCGGGAGGACTTCCCTATCCTGCAGCGACAGGTGCACGGCAAGCCTTTGGTCTATCTGGATAACGCGGCCACCACGCAGAAGCCTCGGGCAGTGATCGAGGCGCTGGTCCACTTCTACGAGCACCACAACGCCAACATCCACCGCGCCATCCACGCCCTGGGCGAAGAGGCGACCGCCGCCTACGAGGAGACCCGCGCCAAGGTGGCCCGCTTCGTCAACGCGCCGCGGCCGGAGTGCATCGTTTTCACCCGCAATGCCACTGAGTCCATCAACTTGGTGGCCTACGCCTGGGGACGCCAGAACGTCGGCCCCGGCGACGAGATCGTCCTGACGGAGATGGAGCACCACAGCAATCTGGTGCCCTGGCAGCGGCTGGCCCAGGAGACCGGGGCCACCGTGAAGTACATCGGTGTGACAGACGAGGGCACGCTGGCGCTGAACGACCTGAGCAGCTTCATCGGCGAGCGGACGAAGCTGGTGGCGGTGACCCATGTGTCCAACGCCATGGGCACCATCAACCCGGTGGAGCAGCTCGTGGCGGCGGCCCATCGCCGCGGCGCCGTGGCGGTGGTGGACGGCGCCCAGAGTGCGCCCCACATGCCGGTAGACGTGCAGGCCCTGGACTGCGATTTCTATGCCTTCTCCGCCCACAAGATGCTGGGCCCCACCGGTGTCGGCGTCCTGTACGGCCGCTACGAGCTGCTGGACGCTATGCAGCCCTTCCTGTCCGGCGGCGAAATGATCCGCCGCGTACGCCTGGACGGCGCCAACTGGAACGACGTTCCCTGGAAGTTCGAGGCGGGCACGCCCAACATCGCCGACGTTATCGCCTTCAGTGCTGCGCTGGACTACCTGAGCGCCCTGGGGATGGCCAACGTGCGCGCTCACGAGGAGGAGCTCACCGCCTACGCTCTGCGCCGCCTGCGCCAGCGAGAAGAGCTCATCATCTACGGCCCGCTGGATGCCTCACGCCGAGGCGGTGTGGTATCCTTTAACTACCCGGACATCCACCCCCACGATGTGGGGACGATCCTTGACCGGGAGGGTGTGGCTATCCGGGCCGGCCATCACTGCGCCCAGCCACTGATGAACCGCTTCGGCGTGGCGGGTACGGTGCGGGCCAGTTTCTACATCTACAATACGGCGGAGGAGGTGGACGCTCTCCTCCAGGGTATTGAGAAAGTGAGAGCCTTCTTCGGCGATGCCGGTCGATAGAGATGTGGAGCTAGACGAACTCTACCGAGAGATCATCCTCGACCACTATCGCAATCCCCGCAACCGTGGCTCCCTGGAGGACCCCAGCACGAGCGGCGAAGGCGACAACCCCCTCTGCGGCGACGAGGTGAAGCTGGACGTGGCTATTCAGGGAGACCAAGTCGCCGCCGTGCGCTTCCTGGGCCGCGGATGCTCCATCAGCCAGGCCTCGGCTTCCATGCTTACCCAGGCCATCATGGGCCTCAGCCTGGATGAGGTGGAGACCCTGTTCGAGTCCTTCAAGGGGATGATGTACGGCTCGGACCAGGTAGACGCGGAGAGCCTGGGCGATCTGGAGGCACTGCAGGGGGTGCGCAAGTTCCCGGTGCGGGTCAAGTGCGCCACTCTGGCCTGGAACGTCCTGCAGGAGGCCCTGGAGCAGCACCGCAAGGCGAAGACGTAGGACGCCGAGAGGGATCAAACAGAGGCCCCGCCGTCGGACAGGGAGGAAGACCGGCGGGCCGCTGGGACCGCCGCATGAAGGAAACTCCGCCGGGCAAGCCACCACGTCAGGGCCAGCGCCGCACCTTCCGTTTCAAGCTGGCTGGGAATTGTAGAGATGTGGCCAAATCCAGTTGATGAGCTCTACGGCGATATCGTCCTCGGCCACTATCACAAGCCCCACAACCGCGGCTCTCTGAAGGAGCCCAGCGTCAGCGCCGAAGTGGCCAACGTTTTCTGCGGCGACGAAGTCAAACTGGACGTAGCCATCGAGGATGGCCGCGTTACTGCTGTACGCTTCCTGGGTCGGGGATGTTCTATCAGCCAGGCCTCGGCTTCTATGTTGACCGAGGCCGTCATGGGCCTAAGCCTGGGGCAAGTCGAGGCCTTGCTCCAGACCTTCAGGAGTATGATGAACGGGTCGGCTCAGGTGGACGCCAAGAGCCTGGGCGACCTGGCCGCCCTGCAGGGGGTGCGCAGGTTTCCGGCGCGGGTGAAGTGCGCAGTCTTGGCCTGGGACGCTCTGCAGAAGGCCCTGGAGCTGCACGACAAGGCCCAGACGTAGGGAGCCGAGGCAGCGGAAGCGACGCCCCCGCCGAAAGGCGGGGGCCATTTCGTTTCAGGCCTAAGGTAGGGGCGGTTCGCGAACCGCCCCTACGATGTGGCGGCGCCGGTCCTCACGGGAAGCGGAACGTGGCGAAGTCGTGGGCCACCAGGAGCCCCTCGATGGCCACGTCGGGCTCGTCGTCGAGGTGGGTCAGGATGATCGCCGTGCGAGGGGAGACCCGCTTGCGCACCTCCAGCGCGCCCAGCAGACCTAGATGCTCCGGGCCTTCGCCCTCGCTGTAGCTGCAGTCCAGCACCAGGACGTCCGCACCTTCGGCCAGGAGGAAGATCTCCTCGCACATCTCTGTATCGCCGGTATAGGCCACTGTCTTCTCCCCAAGCCAAAGCTTGTAGCCAAAACAGCGGAGCTGCTTCCCGCCGGCGTGGCGCATCGGCTGTGCCTGGAAGCGTACGCCGGCCACCGAACCTTCGCCGCCCGGCTGCGCCTCGATGTACACGCGCCGGTAGCCGGCGTCGGCGCGACTGAGGCTGGTGTAGGCCATGTCGGTCAGGGCCTCGCATCTGGCCTCGATGCCGGGCGGCCCCACGATGAACAGCTCGTCCCGTCGAGGCGTGAGGTAGAGATACTCCAGGAAGAGGAAGGGGAGTCCCAGAAAATGATCGCCGTGGAAGTGGCTGATGAACACGGCCCGGATGTCAACGAGGGGCACGCCCAAGCGCTTGAGGTGGGGCAGGACGGTGGGCGGCGCTTCGAAGACGTAGCGGCCGTTGGCCACAAACCCGCTCCAGTAGCGGCCTCCGGGGGTGAAGGCGTTGGCCGACCCCAGGAACGATAGCTCTAGCACTGGCCTGCGATCCTCCTAAGACCTGGCTCCGAAGTCCTGAACGCAGATCCGAAACGGCTGCTGGGCGGTGGATACGTAGCAGCCGACGCCGGTCTCGTTGACGGTGGAGTTCAGCATGTTATCGCGATGGGCTGGGCTGGCCAGCCACTGCTGGACTGTCTCCGCCGGCGAGAGGGATGGGTTGAAGCTGCTCCAGACCAGGTTCTCGGCCAGGAACGTCCAGCCGACATAGCCCTCCGCCTCCGCCCGCGAGTCCAGGGTCGAGCCGTTCAGACTATGGTCCAGCCGGTGTGGGCTGATGTGTGCGTGGAGGTCGGCGTATTCCTGGGCGGCGGCGACCAGCGCCGGGTTCTCGGCCAGAGGATCCAGGCCGTTGGCCAGACGTGTCTCGTTGGTCAGCTCAACGACGGCCTCGGCGAAGGCCAGGTCCGGACCCTCTGCTGTGGCGGAAGGAGTCGGCGGCGCCGGGCCCTCGGTCGGCGCTGCTGCGCTTGGCGTAGGCTCTGCACCGACGGTCGGCGGCGCTGGGTCTTCGGCCGGAGGGGAGACGGCCGCTATGGCGATGGTCTCGGTCGGCGCCGGCGGCGGAGCCTCGATAGTGGGCTCCGGCGGGCCAGGCGCGGACATCGGTTGCTCGGTTGCGGGGGCCGGCACCGACTGCTGTGTGGCCGGGATTGGAGTCACCTCGACGGCGGTGGGAGATGGGGCGGGCGCCGTCGGCGGCAGGCGAACCCGGTCAGGGCGGAGGCCGGCGTGGCCGGCCGACGACCGGCCGGTCGGTCGTTGCGCGATGGTGGGAACCAGGCTCAAGGTGAGCAAACCCAGGATCAGAGCGATGAGCGCTACCTTTCCCTTCCTATCGCGAAGGAGGCCGGACACCTTCGATCTTCGCTCCCGTCCCGGAGGGTCTTGGCCCCCCGCATGGTCTCTTGTCGGCGGCACTTAACGCTTCAGGATGTGGACTGTGCAGGCGGAGCCCAGGCCGATGACGTGTGCCAGGCCTGCTTTGGCCCCCTCTACCTGTCGGCCGCCCGCCTGGCCGCGCAGGTGCCAGACCACCTCGGCGATGCCGCAGGCGCCGGTGGCGCCGAGGGGGTGCCCTCGCGAGAGGAGGCCGCCGCTGACGTTCACCGGGATCTGGCCGCCGTGGTAGACCCGCTTCTCGTCGATCATGCGGCCTCCCTCGCCCTCTCCGCACAGCCCCAGGTTCTCGTAGTGCAATAGCTCCGCGGTGGCGAAGCAGTCGTGGAGCTCGACCAGGTCCAGGTCCTCGGGCCCGATGCCCGACTGCTCGTAGGCCTGCTGGGCGGCGAGTCGGGTCAGGGTGTTGACGTCGGCCAGGGCCAGGTCGCGCTCCGACCAGGGGTCGGAGGTAAGGATAGCTGCGCCGATGATGACCGGCGCGTTGGTGTACTGGCGCGCCTTGTCGGCGGGCATGACTACTACCGCGCCGGCGCCATCGCCGGTGGGACAGCACATGTAGAGGGTGTTGGGCCACGTGATCATCCTGGAGTTCATGATCTCTTCCAGGCTGAACTCCTGCTGGTACTGGGCGAGAGGATTCTGGACGGAGTGCTTATGGTTCTTGTAGGCCACCTTGGCGAACTGCTCGAAGGTGGTGCCGTACTTGCGCATGTGCTCGACGCCGGCCTGGCCGAAAACCGTGGGCATGATCCCGGAGCCGACGTGCCCTTCGCTGGGGTGGCCGCGACCGTAGGGGTCTTCGCCCCGGCCGCCCAGGAGGCCCATCTTGCCCATCTGCTCGCTGCCCACGGCCGCAGCGATGTCGTAGGCGCCGGAGGCAACGGCCAGGTAGGCTTCGCGCACGGCGGTGGAGCCGGTGGCGCAGGCGTTGGCCACGTTCACCACCGGGATGCCTGTCTGGCCGATCTGGTGGAGGATGCGCTGGCCGACCATGGCGTTGGACTGATAGAGGTTGCCGCTTACCAGCAACTGGATGTCCTTGACGCCGATGCCGGCGTCTTTGCAGGCCTCCAGTACGGCCTCGGCGCCCAGTTCGTGGACGTATTTATCCGGGTAGCGTCCGTACTTGATCATTCCGACGCCGACGATGGCTACCTCTCTCACAGAAGGTCTCCTTTCCGTTCGGCTAAGCCTCTTCGGCGCCTAGCTGCCCTCCACCGGCCGGTACTTGTAGGTGATAATGTCATCGCCTTGCTTGTTGGTGTAGGCCTTCTCCAGGTACATCTGCACCTTCTTGCCGAACCACGCCGGGTCGGGTTGGGTGGGGTCGAGGCCGGTGACGGTGGCCCGCACGGATGCCCCCTCGGGGAGGTCGATAATGGCGGCGACGAAGGGCGTCGGCACGTTGGGCATCGACTGGTGGACCACGCCGAAGGTCCAGATCTCGCCCACGTTGCTGAAGCGGATCTCCTCTAGCTCGGAGGAGCTGCACTTCGAGCAGGCCATGCGGCTGCCTACGTACACGGCCCCGCAGGACTTGCACTTGTTGCCCCAGAGATAGGGCTCGTCGTCAGGGGATTCGGGAAGGTGCAAGTAAGCGACAATGGGTACGGGTTTCTTCTCGACTCCGGTGGCCGGTTGCTGTTGCGTTGCCAAGGACCGCCTCCTTTCGACGCCAAGCAGGTTTTAGCACGAGGCAAAGCGGGCAGTCAACCTCATTCCTCTACCGCGTGCTGGTCGCCCCTGTTCAGAGGGGGGATGGAGAGGCTGAGCACCAGCGCCGATTCGCCCAGGGCGCGCACAGAGTGCACCGCTCCCTTATCGATGCGCACCGTCTCGTAGGGGCGGAGCTGGTAGGTGCGATCGCCCACGCGCGCCTCCACCAGACGCTCCAAAACGGTATAGACCTGGATGGAATCCTTGTGGAAGTGGGATGCCACGAACTGCGTCGGTTTGAGCGAGAGGATGCGCAGGCTGCACTCCGGCATCTCTACATGCGATAGGACCTCGTAGTCACCCATCTGCTGCATGGCTGGCCTACCCTTTCCCGTCTAAGTGATGGCGAACAGCTTGTCCAGCTTGAGGGCCAAGCCGAATTTCCCGCCCAGGCGCAGACGGCGGCTGAGGAGGGCCCACAGGGGGTTCAGCTCCTTGGTCTGCAGGTCCAGCCAGTAGGCGGGACGGGTGCGAAACCGGCAGTCGGTCTGGCCGGGCAGACCCTCGCCCGAGGTGCAGTCGGCACCCTCGATGGCCACCCACCACTGGCCGCCGCCCTCGCCCTCCAGGTCGAAGAGGTAGGTGGCGTGAAGATCGCCGCCGCGTTCGGGCCAGTAGAAGAGGGGCATGATGGCGAAGGCCTGGCTCAGGGCAACGTGCGTCTCCTCGGGGGAGGCCAGTTCCATCCAGTGGGGCAGGCGACGGCGGCGGCGGACGGCGCGGCGGATGTCCTGGTAGTGCACGGGCAGGTGGACAAAGCCCATGCTGAACAGATCGGCGATGGTGGCCTCGCAGCGCAGGCCGGCGTTCCAGGCCGGACGCTTCAAGTCCTCATCGATGAGGCCTTCCAGCATCTGGATGTGGCTCTGAAAGACGGCCCGCAGCCGCTCCAGCAGCTCCGCCGGTGTCAGGTCGGCCACACTGTCAACGCCTGTCTGGTTAAAGGTGTCGATGTCCAGGCGGCTGGTCAGGCCGGGGAGCTCCACCGCCTCGCCGGCGATGCTATGTGAGGTGGTGGGCAGGATCTCCATCTCCTCATTGGTCACTAGGTGGGCCAGGTAGTCACGTGCCGACCACTTGCTGCCCGGCGTCCGGCTCTGCCAGTCGCCGTCGTCCAGCTTGCTCCAGATGTCGAGGCAGCGCTGGAGGGCAGTGGCGTAGTGGGAGCGCACCGTCTCCTTGGTCGAGATCATTTCTTGCCTCCTCTCCTGTGGAGCAGGGCCTTTGGCCCTGCCGCCCCGCCTGGGCGGGCTCGCGCCCTGGGTCGCTTCCTGTGTAGGGAAGCGATGGCGTCGCCATTCTACCGCCGCGAGGTGCGCCAGACAATAAGAGTAGGGGCGCAGCAAGCAGCGCCCCTACGAGTAGGCCCAGGATGAGGCCGTGAGGCTACCCCACGAACCCCAGGGCGCGCAAGACCTCCTCGTACTGGGTGACGTTGCCGGGCTGGTACCAGCCGATGGCGTGGAGGACGCTCCCGCCGCGGTCGATGACGAAGACGGCGCGGCGCGAGCGCTTGCCCGTGTCGTCCAGCACATCGTAGAGGCGGGTGGCCAGAAGGTCGCTGTCACTGGCCAGGGGGAAGGGAAAGCCGCCCAGCCGCTGGGCGAAGGCCTCGTGGGACGCGAGGGAGTCGGCGCTGACCGCCACCACCTCGGCCCCCAGCTCGCGGATGAGGTCGTAGTCCTCTTTGAGGGTAGCCACCTCGCTCGAACAAAGGGGCGTGGCGTCCTCGAAGTAGAAGGCCAGCACTACCTTCTTCTCCGCTGTGAGCTCGCGCAGAGAGATGTCCCCCTGGGTGCTGGGAAGCGTGAAGTCGGGTGCAGGCTCGCCCGGCTGGGGGGTGCTCACGGCATTCCTCCAACGCGGGCGGCGCGGGGCGCTACTCGCCGGGCGATTCGGGCCAGTGGAGATCGACCCAGAGCCGGAGCTCCAGCATGGCGAAAAGGCCCAGCGCGATGGCGATCAGGCTGAGGAAGCTGGCCAGGATGCCGGCAGCGGCCGCGGCCTGAGTGGCGATAGCGAATGACCCTGCCTTGAGGGCTAGAGTCACATAGAAGGGGCGCGTGATTCCGGCCACGTGTGACGTGTCTCCGCTTAGGCCGGCAACGATACCCTACCATAATACCATCCCCGTGTCAAATACGAACGGAGGCTCGTCTTCTTGAGCCGCTCATGTTGAGCCCGTCGAACCATCGGTGGGTGGTGGCAACCTCCGGTAGGGGCGCTGCTCGCTGCGCCCCATTTGGGCGGGGCAAGCCTCGCATCTAGGGGCGGGCCAAGGATGGGCGGTCAGCAAGAATACGCCGATCATCCTGGCTCCGGACCCAGAAGCCGCGAACTGCCAACGCCCTTGCTCTGGATGAGGACCTGGATGCGGCCGAGACCTGCGGGATCCAGGAGCTCGGTGACGGCGCGGCGGCGGGCATAGTGCTCCTCCAGCGACAGCTCTCCCTGGGCGGCCCCGGCCAGGGCGCCGGCGATGCCGAGCGCGTCGAGGAACTGCGCCTGACTGGTGAGGCCCACCGTCTCCAGGCCCTCCTCGTGGGCTGTCTGAATCAGGCTCGTGAAGTCGACGTGGCTGGTCATGTCCTGGCGGCCGAGGCGGGCGTAGGGATCGACGCTGGGGTTGTGGCGGTAGAAGCAGAGGAATGTGCCCTGGCGGCGCCAGGGGGCGTAGAGCTGCTCGGCGGGGTAGCCGTAGTCGAAGGTCATGACGAAGCCGCGGCCCAGAGCGCGCGCCACGGCCTTCATCCAGGCGAGTGCATCCAGGTTCACCTCGGCCTGACAGTCCTCGCCGGGCAAGAGGTCCAGCCGTCGGAAGTACTCGGCCAGGGCCGGCGTGGAAGGTGGGCCCAGGCTCTCCTCGAAGCGCCCGTGGCGCCAGCCCACGTACACTTCTTGCAGGCGGCCGGCCCGGACGGTCACCCGGTGCACAGGAAACGCGTCCGCCAGCTCGTTGCTCAGGAAGCAGCCGACGATGCTCCCTTCCGGGATGGCCTCCAGCGAGGGGAGCCAGGCCGCCTTCTCCAGGCGCTCGTCTACCTGCTGGACGGCCCGTCGCTGGCGGGTGGCCAGCTCGTCGCTCACCTCCACCAAGCGGTACTCCATGGCGGCGAAGAGCTCGGGCGCGTGGCGGCGGGCCCAGTCCAGGATGTCGTGGGCCAGGGCGCCACTGCCTGCTCCCATCTCCACGACGGTGAAGGGCTGGGGTCGCCCGATGACCTCCCACATCTGGCCGAGCTGCTTCCCGACCAGCCAGCCGAAGATGGGGTGCACCTCGGGGCTGGTGAGGTAGTCCCCCTGGCGGCCCATCTTCTCGCGCGGCGAGCAGTAGTAGCCGTGGCGCGGGTGGTAGAGCGCCAGCGCCATGAACTCGCGGAAGGTGATGGTGCCCGCCTCGGCGATGCGCTGGCGGATGATGTCCTTCAGCGCTTCGTTCTCGGTGGTGGAAGGGAAATCGCTGGCGGAGGCCGGGTCGTACGACATATGAACGCTTCGATCATAACGCAGGGGGCGAGGCTAGGGCCAGGAGCACATGAACCGCTCATGGTGAGCCCGTCGAACCATGAGCGGGGGCCATGCTTCGACAGGCTCAGGATGAGCGGCTAAAGGCGGTCGGGTTGTCTGCCCAAGGCTAGGGTGGCCGAGTGCCGGTAGCCCCCTTGGTGACGCCTGGGTTATGATCTAAGTGCGGGATCGTCTGGAAGGGAGAAAACGATGCGGGCCGTGAACCAGCCGGTGGCCTGGTGGGGCTACCATTGGTCACCGCCGGAGCCCCTGTCCATCATCGAGATCATCGAGCGGGGGAGCATGTCGGCGCGCCTGGCCGCCCTCTTCTGGCTGGGCCTGCAGCGGGGCGCGTCGATCATGGTGGCGGCCGACCCACCCACGGCGGGCAAGACGGCCACGCTGACCGCCCTTCTCGCCTTCGCGCCGCGGGATTCGCTGGCCTATTTCACCCGTGGACTGGGCGAGACCTTTGACCTGCCGCCCCTGAACGGCTCGAGTCCCACCTACATCCTGGTGAATGAGATGACGGACCACCTGGCCGTCTATAGTTGGGGCCACTACGCCCGCCGCGCCTTCGAGCTGCTGGCCCAAGGCTACTCGCTGGCGACGACGACCCATGCCGATACGGTGGCCGGCGTGCTGGACATCCTGGAGAAGAACCTGCGCATCCCTCGTCAGCAGATCGCCCACCTCACCTTTGTGGCCACCATCTACCTGGGCCACAGCAACGGCCGCGCCCTGCGGCGGATGAACGAGGTGGCTTTCCTCCAGCCCGACGGCGATTCCGGCGAGGGCCTGCACCTGTCCACCATCGCCACCTGGGAGCCGCGGGGCGACCGCTTCCGCGTGCTGGAATCGCCGGAGGACGCTGCGGCGCTGGCCGCGTGGGCAGGCATGCCCGTCGAGGCGTTTCTGGCCGAGCTGGCCCGGCGGGAGGAGTTTCTGGAGGGCCTTTCGCGCCAGGGGGTGAGCGAACTGCGGGCGGTGCAGGAGGCGGTGTTCTCCTACGGGCAGGCGGTCAGTCCAGAAGGGCCGCCGTCACATCCTGCCAGCGGGAGAAGTCGGGGAAGACCAGCGCGGCGCCGGCGTCCTTGAGCGCCTGCAGGCTGAAGGTGCCCGTCGCGACGCCCACCGCGACGACGCCGTTGGCCAGGGCGGCGGCCACGTCCAGGGGCGTGTCGCCGATGACGACGGTGCGGTGCGGGCCCCGGTCGCCGGCCAGGGCGGCCAGCCGCTCAATCCCCTGCGCGACGATCTGCGTCCGGTCGTCCGAGTCCTCGCCGAAGCCGCCGGTCTGGAAGAAGCGGTCGAGGCCGTAGTACTCCAGCTTCAGCCGCGCCGAGAGAGAGAAGTTGCCCGTGGCCAGCCCGAGGTGAGCGCCAGGCGTCTCCTCCAGGGCGGCCAGCACCTCCGGCATGCCCGGCATTACCCGCCCCGTCGTCTGGCGTAGGGTCTGGGGCAGGACGCGGAAGTAGCTCTCCCGGAAGCGGCCCAGCAGTTCGGGGAGATGGCCGTCCACGTCGAGGTTGTGCGCGAGGGCGGCGTCGCGGAAGATGGCGATGTCCGAGCGACCCGTGTACTCGATTCCGGCGAAGGCGTCCGCGACGCCGAAGACTTCCTCGAAAGCCAGGGTCATGGCTTGGGCGCCGGCGCCACCGGAGTTCAGCAGCGTGTTGTCGACGTCGAAGAGGAAGAGCCGGGCCAACCTAGGGCCCCTGTGGCTTGCGCTGCGGCGATGACGCCTGCTCCCACACCACCCCGACCGCCCGCTTGCCGGTGTGCACCATGATGGTGGTGCCGGCCTTCGTCTCCAGGACCTGCTCGCGGGCCAGG
>Ga0153915_10004449_pt1 | contig 12904 bp, 9 predicted proteins | sample Opewatmetagenome_2_FD_107003 | JGI IMG/M metagenome (GOLD analysis project Ga0153915, IMG submission 107003) | Freshwater wetland microbial communities from Ohio, USA - Open water 3 Core 3 Depth 3 metaG | ecosystem: Environmental > Aquatic > Freshwater > Wetlands | place: USA: Ohio, Lake Erie... | reverse complement strand
TATCCCCATTATCGATGCCGACGCAGGCCACAGGAACGCCGGGAGGCATCTGAACTATTGACAAGAGTGCATCGAGGCCGCCCAGCTTTGCGCTAACGGGAACGCCGATAACCGGCCGTGCCGTCTTGGAGGCTATAACGCCGGGCAATGCCGCGGAAAGGCCGGCGATGGCTATGAATACGCGAGCATCCGTCTCGGAGATGTACTTCTCTAGCTCAGACGGATTCCTGTGGGCAGAGAGAATTTTGTATTCATAGCTTGCTCCCTTCTCCTCCAGCCTGCGCAGGACTTTGTCTACAATCGCTTGGTCTGATTTGGACCCGGAGATCACTGCAATATCCACCATTTAAGAATCCCTCAAAATGCATTAAAAAATTTAGAATTATTGATCAGAATATCATTGGTCCTCTAATTTTATCCTTGATTACGTCCGTGCATATCATGCTGCTTTTGCACGCTCATGCGAATCAAAATCTCAAAAATATCCCGGACGGCTCCGGCATCCAGGTTCAGCTCCGTAGCCAGGTCGGTAGCCTTTCCCAGGACCTGCTTTTCCCGCTCCGGATCGCTTATCGGCCTGTTTTCAGCCCTCTTGGCCTCGAAGATTTTTTTGGATACTTCAATGCGCTGATCGATGAGCTTTATGATCTTCTCATCGATCTCCTCGATCTCTTTGCGGTGTTCAGCCAGAACCATTTTTACTGCCCTCTTCCCTTGGATGCGCCCTTATTGTTCGCTTTAGTTCTTATGATTCTTCCGCCCAGGATTTTCCAGGCATCCTCCAGATCATCTGCGCTCGCCCTGCCCAGGAGCGCCGCATAAGCAGGCCCTGTGCCGGACAGGCTCACGCCCTGCACGCCAGCCTGCAAGGCCAGGAGCAGCGGCTCCGCCGGAAGGCCGAGCGCCCCGCAGTAGGCAAAGCCGTTCAATGTCATGGCCCGGCCCCAGTCGCCGCGCATGGCCAATTCGAAAACGACATCGGCCAGAGGCGCAATCAGCCTGGATCGCTCGACGTTCGTGTCGCGGGAGAACAGCTTTTTGTCCGGCACAAGGAGCATTACATCTCCGCATAGCTCCTCATGCTTCAGGAGCGCCATCTCGCGGTTGTCCGTGACCACAGCGCCGCCGAGCATGGAGGCCAGGGCGTCATCCAGCGCGCCGGTGATGGTCACGCCCGCCTCGCGAGCCGCCTGCACGCCGATCTTCGCCGCCTCAATCCTGTCCAGATCCTCATCAAGGGCATCTAAAGTTGCCAAAACGACGGCGTTGGCCGCAGTGCTGCTGCTCTTCAGGCCGCCGGCCACGGGAATCTCGCTTTGGGTTCTCACCGTCGCGCCGTATTTGCAGCCAAACCTCTCCAGCACCAACTGCGCGCAGCGCTCGATGAGCCGGGTGTCCATGCCCGGAACATCGCCCTTGATGCACCCTGATCTGTTCAGCTCCACCTCGGCGGTGGTCTTCAACTCAATGCCGAAGGCCGAGCCCTTCCAATTGGCCACGGCGTTGAGGATGGTGGCAGCCCCGTTTGCCCATGCATATCCTTTCACAGGTATTCTCCCGAATCTCGCCTTTCTATTGTCTCGCCGTTCTCATGCCTCACAGCTTTCGTGTCTCATCAAATTCATGTCTCGCCTTGATCTTTAGCCGATCTCCATCTCAAAGATCTTCTTGAGCTTGCATAGCTCCGCCACCACATCTTCCTTGCCCTCGCGAGTGTACTTGGCCATCAATTTGTTGAGATACTCCATCTCGGTGAGGGTGGAGACGAAGATGGGCTGGAAGTTTCCCAGCTCAAAAAGCGGCAAAACCTGCACTCCGCCCTTGTTTGTTCCTTCCTCCAGCCCTTTTACGACGACGATGAATGTGAAGTTCTTGTAGCCCAGGCCCCGCGCAATGTTCTTGGCAAAGCTGTTCATCTGCTGCACCCGGCGTGAGGAGAGGTCTTTGTAGGCCGCCACGGAATCTTTGTACTCCACGAACATAACGGAGTCGTCGGACCAGAGCAGAGCATCATACTCCACCACGGCGATGGAGTTCTTTTGGGCAACCACGTTGAAGAGGACGCCGCGACACCAGTTTATGTTTAGATGCAGCCTGAAATCCGCCTCCGTCAAGGGCGTATTCCTGGGCTTCAGAACATATGGATCGCTGGACAGTTCGATCATATGCCGCTCTTCTAGGCTCCTCTCCTCTAAAAGGATTTTTCCAAAGCAGCAAATATAATAAGCACAGGAAGAATTAGAATAATAAACATATAAATAATATTTGTGATATAATATTAATAATCAAAATATTATATTCAAAGTAATATATTTATCTGGCCAAAGCATTTGGTCATTTGGTTTTAGCCTTTTGCCAGGTTCATAACCAGGTCGAATATGGTGGAGGGCCTCGCCAGCGCGACCTTCGCACCCGAATAGGCTGCTTTCTTCAGAAAAGATCCGTCAGAGATAAGGGTTTTTCCGGACAGGCTCCGGCAGAGGCGGTCGACCTCATCATCCTTCAAGCCCTGCAATGTTTCCAAGGCTGCTCTTCCCATGCGGTACTCCCAGAAGAACTCCGAGTTCCACTGCCGCTCGTAGTCGGAGAGCGAACGGCAGGACACATCGCCTTCCGCCGTCGCTTCCGCCGCTACTGTGCCGCAGATGGTGCCCGCCCTCATGCCGTAGGCGAGGCCGCTCTGGCCCGCCGCCCCGCCTGTTACCATAAATGAATCGGCAACGATTTCGCCCGGCAGAACGCAGATGGGATCGCCTCCGCGCTTGACGGACAGGATTTTCATATCCTCGATGTCCCTGTACTCCCCGGCCTTGTATGCCTTGAATTTCTGCAGGAAGGAGCGGAAGAACGACTGCACATTCTGTCCGTGGCCGCGCACAAAGACGCCGAGCGTCGCACGCTCGCCGCCCGCGGGCGAGAATGTGGCCTTCCAGCCGGGAGCCATGCTGCCGATCCAGTACTGGAAGAACATTTCATCCCCGAGGCCGGGATGCTCGACCTCTGCCTCCATAGCCCAGGCGATGTCCTCAGGATGGCGCACAGGCTGCAAGCCGGCCCGGCGGGCAGGAACTGCTTTGATGCCGGAAGCGTCGACGACAACCCTGGCATCGATCTCCTCCGCGCCGGAGCCGGTCGTTACCGTCCTTCGGCTGCCGTCCAGCCTGGCGCTCTGTGCCTCGCCGGAGAGAAGCATAACCCCGGCCTTCTCGGCTAAGCCGCAGTAGTGCCGGTCAAACTTCTGCCGGTCGATGAAGTATCCGCTCGCCGGGACGGTAACGCCGTGCCCTGCCGGGCTGATGATGCGCATCCCGTCCAATTCCTTTTGTACGTAGCAGTCATCGATCTGCACCCCTGCGCGTGCAGCCATGCCTTCGAAAAGGGTGTTTGCGGTATGCGTTGGTTGATCCAGGTCCCTATCCATCAAGATCACGCCGGCACCTCCCTTCGCTGCCGCAGTAGCGGCGCACAGTCCCGCGGCGGAAGCTCCTATCACCAGCACATCGCACTTCATGGACGCAAGAGAAGTAAGCCGGATGAGATGAACCTTTCCGGCAGGCAAACGTCCTTTTAACGTCCTTTGGCCGCCGGGTCCCGAGAGATGCATTGCCGGAACTAAATTGGCAAATCACTGATGCATGGGTGCATGTTATAAACAATTCATAAAAATAGCTGCATCCATAAATGGATCGGTTCGTCGAAAGCCCCGTTTGTGATCAAATTTATAAACACAAAGTACATCCAACCAGGTCAAGACAGCGCGTAAGGCCGCCAGCGAAAAGCAAATGAAAGTAGAGAACTTAGAAAACAAAATATAAATATAACGCTATGTCTTACTAAACTGTATCGGTCAGGATTGGAGGAGATCTATGGATTACGTCAGGGTGGGTGGAGTCTGTCTGCTTCTCATGGTTTTAGCTGCGGCTCTGCCAATGGAGGTATTGGCTCAAACCCCGGATGCTGCGGATAGTTCCGGCACCGGGGCAAACGCTAATTCTGCAGGAGGAGCGTCATCAGTTATCAGTCAAAGCTTGCTCTCCGGGAGCAGTGCTCAAGGAGAGACGATCTCAGCGGAAAAGCTGGCAAAACGCAGCAGCGGGCTGAAGCCCTTGGCATCGTCGAAGAGCACCGCTGCAAGCAGCAGCACTCCGGCAAATACACAAAGCGAAACCGCTTCCGTGCCGGAGAATACGGCTAAATCAACCGCAAGCGAGACAACCGCCGCTGCCGATGCGACCAGCACGACAACAACCGAGACTGCCGCGGCTTCCGAGGCGGAAACAAGCGACAAGAGCGCATCGGCTGAGAGCCAAATTGCAAGCCAGACTGCAACTGAGACTGCAACCGAGACTGCAAGCCAGACAACGGAAGAGAGCGCCCGGACGGAAACCTCAACCGAAACGGCCACGGAGAGCACAGCCATAGCTTCGGAGAGCAAAGCCGAGTCTTCTGCAGCCACTGCAGATAGCGCTGCCGAAGCCGTCACGTCTTCGGAAAATCTGACCGCAACATCGTCAGAGAGCAATGCAACTGCAGAGTCTGTATCCCAAAATGAATCCGAGAGCACATCGGAATCCAAATCGTCCGAGTCCGAGTCTTCAGTAGATGCTGAAAATAATACCGACAGAATCTGGCGCGAGGGCATAAGCCCGTCGACATACACCTGGACGCCGCAGAGCTTTTCCGGATTTTTCTATGATATGAAGAACGACGTAGGAACTGAGAGGCTTACCATTAAACTGCAGGGCGACAGCAGATCTATCGAATCCGGGGATCTTATCTACAGCACAAGTGCTCAGGATACGGAATTCGAATTCGATGACTGGGGAAATTACCAGGTTATGGGCTTCATGGCTGACAAGTATTTTGCCGGCTACAGGATAAATGATCTTTTCAGTGAGGATCGAAGCCTGATAAACGACAACCAGTTGAGAAAAGTGCTGATAGATAGCGACGAAGAGAGCACCATCACCACCGGCTCGGTTCTGCCCTTGGAAGAAGGCTACGAACTGCTCATCAAGCAAATCGATATCGATGGGAATAAGGTCTATTTGGCTCTGGCCAAAGACGGCGAAGAAGTCGACAGCAAAGTGGTTTCTCCTGATAGCCTGAAAAGCGCTACCTACAAGTACGAGGTAGAGATCAGCGGAGAAGACACGCCGATAGTCATGGCCCATATCTCCAATGTCTTTGCCAGCACCGAGTCCGCCCTTGTGACAGTGGACGGCCTATTCCAGATTTCCGATGAATACGTCTCCGTCGAGGACGGCGATGATTACGATAAAATGAAGGTGTCGTCTGTCTCCGACCAAGGCGTAGAAATGGAAAACGATGATTCCTTAACGCTGCGCAAGGGAAGCACGGCAAAGATCTTCGGCAATGTCGGATTCGAGGTTGCCGATGCAGACGAGGTTCGTTTTGCTCCGGTAGTGCAAAGGACAGGAACCTATGACGTAAGAGGATCGGTGATCAACCCCTCCAAGACCAGCGATTTTACCTGGACGCCCTACAACTTCGAGGGATTTTACTATGACATCGATGATGATGTGGGAACGGAGTCTCTGCAGGCAAAGATCAGCGGCGGAACGAAGATCGAAGAGAAGGATTTGATCTACGAGACCAGTCCCCAATCGGTCAAGTTTGAGTTCAGTGATTGGGGCAGGTACGATGTCATCGGTTTCATGGCTGACAAGTACTTTGCCGGTTACAACAACGAGACCAAATTCACCGACGAGGCCAGCTCCATCAATGAAGGTGAGTTGAGAAAAGTCTTGATCGATAACGATGATAGCCAAACCATCGCCAGCGGATCGGCTCTCTCTTTGGAGGAGGGCTATGAACTGCGCATCAAGCAGGTTGATCTCAATGGAAATAAGGTCTATTTCGCCCTGGCCAAAGACGGTGAAGAGGTCGACAGCAAGGTCGTAACACCATCCTCCGATCCGGGGGACAAAGCATCAAACTACATGTATAAGGTGGATATCGGCTCCGAGAAAGATGTTCCTATCATCACCGCTCACGTGGAGAGCGTCTTCCGCAGCACTGAGTCGGATCTGGCCACGGTGGACGGAATATTCCAGATTTCCGACAGCGCTGAGTCTGTGGAAGAAGGAGAGGTCCACGGCAAGATGAAGGTCGAGTCGCTGGGCGATAGCGGCATAACCATGCGCAACGACGGGACCATAAGCCTCAGTCGGGACAGGACCATCGAGATAATGGAGAATCTAAAGATACAGGTTGCCGACAACGCAGATAGATTGATGGCACCGATTGCCACCAGGACGGGAGAAGGCAAGGAACTGACGATCAGCGTTCCCGCAGGCGTCATCAACAAGGCGGTCTCGATGAGCACCAAGTCAGGAACCGAGACCCTGAGCGGCGTGCAGATCTCAGTCGATGGCAACAGCATTGGAACTACCGACATCACTGGGTCCATCAGCTACACCCCCAAGAGCACCGGCACCTTTGATGTCGTTGCCAAGAGGAGCGGCTACGACGATGCCAAGGGCAGCCTGGTAGTCAGAACCGCGTCCGAGGCGGCGACCTATGCCGCGGTCGAGTCGGCCAACGAAACCCTGGCAAACCAGTTTACTCTCAATGCTCCATCAGAAGTTGCCAAAGGAGAGAACTTCCTGATAACCGTCGTGGAAGGCATAAACCAGACGCCCGTGGAAGGCGCTGACATACTCTTCAATGACGAGAGCATCGGAAACACCAGCGACCAGGGAATGCTCACCTATTCCGCCAATGCCACAGGCGAGTACAATCTGTTGGCCCAAAAAGATGGATACAAGGATGCAACCAGAAAGATCCTTGTGACCTCGTCTCTGAAGCTCTTGAGCCTGAATGTTCCGGAAAAGGCGAGCGCAGGCCAGGATCTGAAGATAGCGGCGACCATCAAGAACACCGGAAAGGAAGATGATTCCCGCAAGTTTGAACTGAAGGTGAACGACAGCGTGGTAGACAGCAAGAACCTGACAGTCAAGTCGGGCGAAAATGCCACGGCGAGCTTCAGCTACAAGCCCAAGGACCCGGGACTCTACAGGTTCAGCCTGGATGACCAGACCAAGACGGTGAATGTCGAGATGGCTCAGAACAGCAACTGGCTGATTGCCTTGCTCATCATACTGCTCATCGCCTGTGGTGCCGGGTTCTACCTGTATCGCACGGGCGAGCTGGACAAGCTCAAGAAGCAACTGCAAGGGCGCATGTGAGCCCTTGTCTTTCTTTTTTATTATTTCACAAAATTGGAAATGTCTTTATCCGAAAATTTTGAGTTTAGAAAAAATAAGTTAAAAAATAAGTTAAAAAATAAGTTAAAAAAAATGAGTTAGTTTAAATGGCAATGGGCCGGTTTACAATTATGACCCGCGTTGTGACCACTCCCGCCCCCTAAAGGGAGGGGTCTTCTGCCTGCTTTTCTATAACTTGCGACCTGGAATTCATTTTTTGATAATGTATTTATTTAGGAAGAGGACAATTGCTTATTGTCTAGCAGATCGAGATCCGACCAGTGTAGAATCGTAGACCATAGTAGCATCGTAGACCATAGTGGTATCAAACAGATCTGAGATGTTTCAGACGAATCAAATGAATCTGAGAAAAATCGAATAACTGCCTCGTAGAGTGTTTACCAATGCCGAATAAAAAAGCCGCTGCCATAGGCGGGCTGGTCGCCGTCATTATCTTTGTTTGCTCCTATTACTTAGCATTGAGCGCCTACCAGAGCGAGAGCGAAGACCAGGTCACGCTATTTGTTGCGGGCGACACAAACAAATCCGATCGCGTGGATATGGTGGCAAATATCGTCTCGCTGGACCCGCAAAAAGAGGAGGCCAAGATTCGTCTTTCCTTTTATCCCGAAGGAAAACTCAGCGACGACGGCTTGAGTTGCATTTATGATCTCAAATTGATCGCGCCGGAAGCCGCGCGCTCCGACTCCAGCAGGGTATTTTCGAGAGGCGTGCCGATTTCAGCCGTTGAGCTTTCTTATGTTATGGTGGGACAGGTCAACGATTATCCCTTCGATGAACATTCGATACAACTGATATTTGCGCTCAATCGGACCAATCCCGATCTCATCGTGCCTTCGGCGGTTCTCTTCCGGGGCAGCGTTCCCGGATTCAAGATCAGCCTGGAGCCGCTGTCGGAGCATCTTTCCGATCTTCCCGATGGTGTCAATGCCATGAAGATGACGGTGACGCGCTCCTGGACGGTCCGGGGTGCGGCGATGGCTGGAATCGTTGTGATGTGGGCCATCGGGATCGGCGTCTTTGCCCTAATAGTTCTCATGTTCTCTGGGTGGTACAATGTTCGTATGCCTGCCCTTTTTGCCGCACTCCTGTTTGGACTCTTCAGCTTTCGCAACTCTCTCCCAGGAACGCCGCCCATCGGCACTTACAGCGACTTTATAGCATTTTTATGGGTGCAGGGAATCGTGGCGCTGGCCCTTTTGGTTGCGATAATTGCCACGCTGAAAAACCGACCTACTTGAATGTGGCAGGAGTACTTTTAATCGAGCAAAGCCTCCTGATAGGATCGGTGCGTCCTGATGATAAAATGAATAACAAATCATGATTATAAATTTGACTTTATTATTTTGGAATTGGCGAGGAACCGTTAATTCTTGGGGATAGTCTCGAGCTTTCATGAATCCGGATAGCGATCTCGATTTACCGATTTGATATCACAAATTTTCACAACAAATTTTATTAACAAATTTCATATTCAAGGTGCTTTCAGAATTCGGTTCGAGCCGCCCGGCAAGGTCGTTTGCTTTGATCCCAAAGAGCCTTTATATCTGATAAGAAGGTTTCTGGCATGGTAGAAATGCAGAAATGCAAATGATAATTGCCCCGGCGAAAGGGTAAAACGGCGAAGAGTCATATTTATACGGATACTAAGAAATAAACGTCAGTTGCTGCTAATTAGAGGCGTGAGATGACATGATCACAAGGGATGATGTGGAGCACATCGGCTGGCTTGCCAGCATCAAGGTTGAAGATACCGAAAAGGATGATTTCGTGAAGCAGTTCAACTCCATTCTGGATTACTTCCATCAATTGGACGAGGTCGACACGGAAGGAGTGGAGCCCACCTATCGCGTCGTGGATTTGGCCAACATCTTCCGGGAAGATGTGGCCCGTCCCTCTCTGTCTCAGGAAGATGCCCTGAAGAATGCACCGCGCAGCCTGGACGGCTACTTCAAGAGCCCGAGGATCGTGTGAATATGCTCGGCGAATTAAGAGAGCAACTCCGGTCCGGCTCCGCCGAGGATTACCTTTGCAAGCTGTTTGAGAAGATCGAGAGGAGCAAACTGAACGGCTTCACGACTCTGGCCAAGGAGAGCGCCCTTCAGCAGGCCCGTGATTTCGACCGGGACAGGTCGCCCGGACAGGGTCAGGGGCTTTTGGCCGGTGTTCCCATCGCCATCAAGGAGTGCATCTCCACCAGGGGCATTCAGACCTGCTGCAGTTCCCGCATCCTGCAGGGATACATTCCGCCCTACGATGCTCACGTCATTGAGCGGCTCAAAGCGGAGGGGGCCATCATCATGGGCAAGACCAACATGGACGAGTTCGCTATGGGCTCTTCCACAGAGACGAGTTGCTTCGGGCCGACCAAAAATCCCTGGGACCTGAACACGGTTCCGGGAGGCTCCAGCGGCGGCAGTGCAGCCGTCGTGGCGGGCGGCGAAGCACCATGTGCTCTTGGCTCGGATACGGGCGGCTCGGTGCGCTGTCCGGCATCCTTCTGCGGCATCGTGGGGCTGAAGCCCACCTACGGCCTCGTCTCGCGCTACGGCCTGGTGGCTTATGCAAACTCGCTGGAGCAGATCGGGCCGCTGACCCACACCGTCGAGGACACGGCACTGCTCATGCAAATCATAGCCGGACATGACGGCAGGGACACGACCTCGGCTGAGGGAAAGAGCGACTACCTGCCGGTGAAAGAGGGCGTTAAGGGCCTGAAGATCGGCATTCCCAAGGAGTACTTCGGCGAGGGCGTGAACAAGGACGTGGAGAAAGCGGTCTGGGATGCCATTCACACCCTGGAGGGGCTGGGAGCCACGTGGCAGGAGGTCAGCCTGCCCCACACCAAGCACGCGTTGGCGGCCTACTACGTCATCGCCATGAGCGAGGCGTCCAGCAACCTGGCCCGCTTCGACGGCCTGCGCTACGGCTTGCGAGAGGGCGAGGACAAGGACTGGCACACCACGTTCTCGGATATCAGGTCCAAGGGCTTCGGGCCGGAGGTGAAGAGGCGCATACTGCTCGGAACCTATGCCCTCTCGGCGGGCTACTATGGCCGCTACTACCTCAAGGCTCTCAAGGTTAGAACGCTCATCAAGAACGATTTCCTGAAGGCTTTCAAGGATGTCGATTTAGTGGCAGGACCTACCATGCCCATTCCCGCTTTCCGAATCGGGGAGCGCATCAACGATCCACTCTCGCTCTATCTGGCGGATGTGTTTACAGTGCCCATCAATCTGGCAGGCGTTCCCGCCATCTCCGTGCCCTGCGGCTTTGCCGGGCACCTGCCCGTGGGCCTGCAACTGATCGGAAAGCACTTCGACGAGGCCACGGTCCTTCAGGCGGCTCAGGCCTTCGAGGCGGCCACGCCTTTCCATGAGAAGAAGCCGGAGGTGGTTTAGAATGGAAGATGTCATCATCGGCCTTGAGATTCACGTTCAGCTTAACAAACTGAATTCCAAGATGTTCTGCGGCTGCTCCACAGACTACCACGATTCAGAGCCGAACACCCACACCTGCCCCATCTGCCTCGGGCTGCCCGGATCACTGCCCGTCTTAAACAAGAAGGCTGTGGAGTACGGCATCAAGGTCGGACTCGCCCTGAACTGCACCATCGAGGAGGAGACGCTCTTCTATCGGAAGAACTACTACTACCCGGATCTTCCCAAGGGCTTCCAGATCAGCCAGTACGATTTTCCCCTGGCCACCAAGGGCTACATCATGATTTTGGGCGACGACGGGGCGGAGAGGAATATTCGCATCAACCGGGCCCACATGGAAGAGGACCCCGGAAGGCTGGTTCACGCCGGCACCATCGACAAGGCGAAGTACACCATGGTCGACTACAACCGCTGCGGCATGCCTCTGCTGGAGGTCGTGACCGAGCCGGATCTTTGCTCGCCCAAAGAGGCGCGCGTCTTCCTGGACAAGCTGAAGAGCATTCTCGAATACCTGGATGTCTTCGACGGCTCTCAGGAAGGCTCGATGCGTGTGGACGCCAACATATCCCTGAAAGGCGGCGACCGAACCGAGGTCAAGAACATCTCCGGCTTCAAGGGTGTGGAAAAGGCACTTTCCTACGAGATCACCCGGCAAAAGAACATGCAGCGGCGCAACATCAAAGTCGTGCAGGAGACGCGACACTTCGATGAGATTCGGAACATCACCGTTTCCATCAGAAGCAAAGTGGGAGCCCACGACTACCGCTACTTCCCGGAGTGCGATCTGGTGACAATGCGCATCGCTTCATGGGTGCCGGCGATAAGAGATGCCCTGCCGGAGCTGCCCGATTCCAAGCGGGAGAGGTTCGTGAAAGAGTACGGCCTGGCGGATGATCACGCCAAGTCCCTGACCTCGGAGATCAAGGTGGCCAACTTTTACGAGGCAGTGGCCGCCAAGGCATCCCCGAAGCTGGCCGCGGTCTGGATCGCGGATGTGCTGAAGGGCGAGCTGAACTACCGCGACCTCGGCATCGAGAGCTTCCAGGCGGAGCACATGGCCGAGATCGTGAACATGCTTGAAGCCGCCAAGATCACCGAAGATGGAGCCGTAGAGGTCATCCGCACTCTGCTCGACAAGAAAGGCGAGTCGCCGGCGGAGATCGTGGCATCGAAGGGCCTCGGAAAAGCTGAGGACGATGCGGTGAAAAAGGCCGTGCGCGAGGCTGTGGCGGAGAATGCTGCCGCCGTTGCGGATTACAGGGCAGGAAGCGAGCGGGCTTTGAACTTCATCGTGGGCCAGGTCATGAAGAAGACGCGCGGAAAGGCGAGTCCCGGCGAGGTGCATGCGCTGGTTAAGGCTGAGGTGGATAAGGCTTAGAGCAATGAGTTAGCCGGGATGACACGTTGGTCGTCCCTTCAATCTCCTTTTTTCTGCCGGCATTGCCGAGTTCGGACTGGTCTGACGTATTATTCAGTACCAGAATTGTGAATATCATGATTTCTCCTCAGCAAGCCAGGCGCGGGCTTTCTCGGTGAGCCGATATTTCTGCAGACGGCTATTAGATTTGTCTGGAATAGTCTGCTCAATGAAACGCCCATGTGCCCCAGGCGGAGGCTCACACGTGACGGATGGAAAACAGGATCTATCGACATTAAAATTCAGTTTTCCATGGGAAACCTTCAGTCAAAGCCGGATCTAGATAACGATGCCGCAGATGCGTCCTATTCTTAAGGCCAAGCTTTTTCCGGATCTCCAAATTGCTCATCTCTCCTCCAGATTCCAACAATCTCAAGAGCACCTCAACTGGTGGGGTGACTGGTGGGGTGACTGGTGGAGCGACTTGGGGGGCGACTTGGGGGGCGACTTAAGGGGTGACTTGAGGGGTGACTTGAGGGGTAACTTGGGGGATGACTCAATCCGCTCCCATTCACCAACAATGTTTCATCATTCTTCCAATGCTCATGCTCATTGCATTCGGTCCATTTTGCAGGGCAGAGCAATCCCGTCCCGGCAAAGGAATTCTGGGGCCTAACCATGCAGCCATGTGCCTTCGGTTAGCAGATCATTTATGTCATAATCATTATAGATTTTTATTAATTTATCGATTGCAATAGTCAATTAAATAAGATTTATATAGAATATGTCATACCTCATATAATTTGAGGGGATTAGCATGCCAAATGGGGTATCACGGTTTGGGAAAGGTATTGTTG
>Ga0153915_10004448_pt1 | contig 12907 bp, 11 predicted proteins | sample Opewatmetagenome_2_FD_107003 | JGI IMG/M metagenome (GOLD analysis project Ga0153915, IMG submission 107003) | Freshwater wetland microbial communities from Ohio, USA - Open water 3 Core 3 Depth 3 metaG | ecosystem: Environmental > Aquatic > Freshwater > Wetlands | place: USA: Ohio, Lake Erie... | reverse complement strand
CCGGCTCCCAGGAGGTATTTGCGGACTAGCTTCTTGTCAATGGGCTCTTTCTTGATGCTTCCCGTTGTCAGGTCAACCCGGATGATCTCCCCACCCATGCCGAACATCAATAATCTTCCTCCTCGCCGTACAGCTCTGTCTTATGCTTCTCGTACAGTGCCATCATTCGTCCCTCCTTATCCCTCTTGGCAAGGTCCTCATTCGTGGTCATGAACAGGGCGTCCGCAGGGCAGCGGTCCACGCACTGGCCACACTGGATGCACTTGATGGCTTTCCCTGTGTCCGGATTGATGTGGATGGCATTGTACGGACAAGCTTCAACGCACTCACCTGTACCATCACACTTGTTATTGTTCACAATGACAATTCCCTTGGAGGTGCGACTCAAGGCAGCCGATGGGCAGGCATCGATGCAGGGTGCATCCTCGCAGTTGCGGCAGAAGAGTGGGAAATCCAGACCTGGCTCAGCTCTCACAACTCGCACACGTGACCGTGTTGGGCTTATCACCTTGAAGTAGTACATGCTGCATACGTTCACGCAGATCATACAGCCTGAACAGACTTGCGGGTCGCCAAAGACAAATTTGAGTTCGCTCACAATTCACTCTCCTACTGGTCGTCCCCCGCTTCCCATAGCTTGGAATTCACTTCGTCCTGGTTTGGTGAGTATTTTGCCGTCGCCAAATACCTGCGTCCCCCGAACGAAGGTCATCTCCGGGGAGCCCTTCATTGTCATTCCCTCATAGAGAGTCCACTCACACTTCGAGAACATCATCTCTGCAGTGATCTTCTCCTCTCTGTCGGGGTCGATGATGACGAAGTCTGCATCAGAGCCTATCCGGAGTGTTCCTTTCTTTGGGTAAAGGCCAAAGATACGTGCAGGGTTCCGTGCTGCCACCCTGAGCAGCCTTGTGTACGAGAGCCTTCCCTTGTTGATTCCCTCTGAGAGCAGGACCCTGAGAATCATCTGAGTTCCATCGACTCCCGCCCATGCCTCTCTGATATCATCTTTTCCCGCCTCTTTCTTCTCAATAGGACAGGGCGCATGGTCGCTCACTGTGATGTCAATCATCCCTCGGAGCAGTGCTGACCAGAGTGCAGCTCTGTCCTCCTTGGTCCTGAGAGGCGGGTTCATCTTGCTTCTTGGCCCCAGACGGTTCATATCATCCCTATAGAACACAAGGTGATGCGGACATACCTCTGTAGTCACCATGATGCCACGCAGTTTTGCACTCTCAATCTCACTAAGACCCTCTCGCGTAGTGACGTGCGCTATATGCAGGTGGCCTCCTGTCTGTTCCGCCAGGGAGATGTTCTGCCTTACAGCAAGCTGCTCAGCAAGATTGGGTCGTGCCAGTGAATGACTGATTGGAGCATCCCATTCACCATCCATGTCCTTCTTGAACTCATCAAGAACACCCTGGTCCTCAGAGTGTACTGTGAGATGTCCTCCGTACTCTGAGACCTCACTCAAGGCCTTTGCTATTACTCCTGTTCCTGCCTGATAGGGTGCGCAGGTAAAGGCCTTGAAGGCTGCAATTCCTTTCTCTATGAAGGTCGGTATGATAGATACGTTGCCAGAGTTGATCATCCCTGCATAGAAGCTGAAATCGACCACTGAGTGTGCCTTGCCCTGCTGTATCTTCTCTTCAACCGACTTGATTGAGTCAACTTGACTGGTCAGAGGCATATCGATGACTGTCGTGACTCCCCCTCCTGCTGCAGCTCTGGAGCCTGATTGAAAGCTCTCGTGGGACAGCATAGCCGGGTCATGGATGTGTGCATGCCCATCTATCAGTCCTGGCATCAGGATTCTTTCTCGTGCGTCGATTGTGACATCTCCCTCGGGGAGATGCTCATCAGTGGCGATGATGCAGATGGTTCCTCCTTTGACTCCTAGTCCTCCCCGCACAAGTCCAGACTCCATCAATAGCTGCGCATTTCGTACGACGAGGTCCACACTTCCTCTGCCAGTCTGTTTCCTGTGTTTTGATGTAAGTGAACTACTCATCTCATCCGCCCCCAACAGGTGGGAACAGCGCCACCGCATCATTGTCTGAGAGTTTCGTTTCATAGCCATCAAGCAACTCAATCCGTCTACCATTCACCATGCAAGAATAGAACTGCTTCAGATTGCCTGTTGCTCTATCGAACACTGTGTCTGTAAACCTCTCTCCATAGGCCACTTTCAAGCCATCAAGGAGGTCTCTAATAGTGTTCGCCTCCATCTCTCTGCTCTTTACCCCTGTCACTTCTCTGACAGTAGCAAAGAATTTCACAGTGACCTGAGCCAAGATTGTACACCCAATGCGATGAGATGCCCAAAATCGATTAAAACAATTGCCTTATGCACAGAGTCCACATCTCAGCGTATAAGTTAAAGGTACCATCCGCATCGGACGGCTCCTCTCAGTGCTCGGGTCGTGAGAAGTCCATTGGAAATTGTTGTTGCAGGTCATCTTAGCAGAGACCTCATCATAACGCCTAATACTACCAAAGAGGCGCTTGGAGGAGGTACTGCTTATGCAATGCTTGCCCCCTCTATTGGCGCATTCGGGGCTGGGATTGTCACGAAGGTAGGAACTGACTTCGAGCAGAGCTATCGTGACACCCTGCGCTCCTCAGGTCTTGATCTCTCCGGACTACTCACTGAGGGACCGAAATCAACACGGTTCGTGAACAAGTATGATACTTCTGGTGCCCGCGTTCAGTATGTGGAAGCGCTAGCTCCCCCAATCAGGCCAAAGGACTTCACAGACGACCATCTTGAGGCGAATGTCATCCATTTCTCTCCGCTGACAGCTGAAGAGATTAGCACTGAGTGTATTAAACAGGCCCGCTCAAGCGCCGCCCTCACGTCTCTCGATGTTCAGGGCTACACCCGATCGATCGACCGTAGTGGGGTGGTCACTCCAAAGAATTGGACAGCGCGGGATGAGATTCTGGAACTAGTGGACGTCGTGAAATTTCATGTAAGTGAGTTGTTCGCCACAGTTAGAGCAGAATCCGAGCTATCAGCCGCCAGTCAGATACTCAGTCTTGGTCCAAGAGTAGTTCTAGTGACTCATGGCCAACGAGGTTCCGTCATCTATACTCGAAATTCACAGGTGAAGATTCCGTTAGTGCTTGCGAGGGTCCAAGCAGACACGACTGGTTGCGGCGACACATACACGATTGGTTTCCTGCTAGAGTACATGCGGTCTGGTGATGTCCGGCGCGCAGGGCTGTTCGCGGCGACCTGTGCCTCCTTCAATGTAGAGTCTGTGGGACCCTATGACATGCCCACGCGGTCCATGGTTGAGTCCCGCATGCGGGCGTATATTCAGGCGTAAACAGAAGCCTTTTTCATGATGTGCCCCATCATCGGGCCGAGGCAAGTCAAATGTATGAAGACCTAGATCCCCTCATGGAGAGGTATGGAATCGACGCACTACTGACATGTGGTAGTGCCTTTGACAATCCTAGTGTGTATTGGCTGACAGGATTTCGCTCCACTGACGAGATAATCTATCTCAAGAATCGCGGAGATGCGCCTCTTGTAGCCGCCTCATTCCTCGCACTTGAACGCGTCGTAAAGGAGAGCTTCATCACTCACACACATGACTTCACCGATGTCGTTCTGAAGATACTCCATGAGAACAAGAAGGTCAATGACAACATGGACCAGATCTACGGCTCCCTATTGAGAGCTCAGTTCTCAGGAAAGATTCTTGGTGTTCCTGATGAGTTTCCTGCAAGTCTGCTTGTGATGCTTCAGAAGATGGGGTACACCGTCAAGGTGGTTCGTGACCTTGTTCTTGAGGCGCGAGCCAGAAAGTCTGTGAAAGAGATCAAGACCATCAAGAAGGCTGGTGATGCGACGACTGGTGCCATTATGCAGGTCGTAGAGATGGTGAAGAACAGCACGATTGGAGCCAACAAGGTTCTGATGCACAAGGGGAACCCGCTGACTGTGGGAATGATCAAGCTGGCCCTGGAACACTTTCTGCTTGACAGGGGGGCAGAGTCCTCTGAGGATGCCATTGTCGCAGTCGGAAGCAAGGCCTTTGACTGGCACTATCTCGGTGCGCAAGGTGACAGGTTCAAGGGCGGAGCTCCTGTCATCATGGATGTGTTTCCAAGGTTGAAACTGGAACGATACGTTGCCGACGTGACTCGCACTGTTGTGAGAGGACCTGTTCCAAGGCGCGTGCAGAAGATGTTCGATGCTGTTGCTGCTGCTGCCGAAGCATCCGTGGATGCTCTGACTGATGGTACTCTCATCGATAAGGTGAACCTCGCCTGTGTCAACACCCTGAAGCAACATGGGTTCGACTCCCGTCGACTCAATCCAGATGCGAAGGACGGCATGACGCACGGGCTCGGGCATGGTATAGGCCTTGAGGTGCATGAATTGCCCAGCATGTACAGCCGTGAGGAACCATTCCTTGAGGGACATGTCATGGCCATTGAACCAGGCGTCTATCTGAAATCCGTTGGTGGTGTACGTATCGAAAACGACTATGCGGTCACCAAAGGGAGAGCTAGAAGACTCACCACTGGCATCGATGATATCCTCTTTGTCTGAGGACTGTAGTGATATAATGCATCAAGTCAGCTTAGACAACTGCTTGTGCTCTCAGAGGCAATCGGGAAACGCTCAATAGCTAAGAGCATAGTATGGGCATACAGAGATGCACATTCCACAGGCCTCACACTTGTCAGCGTCTATTGCAAAGATGTTCTCTGATTTCTTCACTGTGATTGCTCCATAGACGCAGGACTTCTCACATAGTCCGCAGCGTGTACACTTGTCCAGATCTACTGTGGGTGGTGGCTCCAGAGAGACCCCCTGTTTCAAGTGCTGAAGCGCCATTCCCTGGACATCCTGTATGGAGGAGTAGTCATGTCTGTCCAGCCACTCCTCAACCTGTCCTGCTATCTTCCCGTATACCGTATGCCCTTCAAGGATTGCGGCTGTACACACCTGAACTGCTGATGCTCCTGCCATGAGGAACTCGATGACATCTTCGCCTGACATCACACCGCCCACTCCAATAATCGGGAGTCTGATGGCCTGTGCAATATCCGCAACACATCTCAGTGCTATGGGCTTCAGGGCAGACCCACTCATCCATCCGTAACCGTCACTGCTCCCAAGCATAGGTCTTCCTGACTCCACGTCTATCCTGAGACATGGGCCAAAGGTATTGATTGCAGCTATGGCGTCAACATAGGGCTCCAGTGCTCGCGCCACCTCTGCCACATCCACCTTTGGGCTCAGCTTCGCGATAATCGGGATGTCCACGGCATCTCTCAGCGCCTTAGCGATCTCAACATGGCCTCCGACATAGTGCGTACTGAACTCAATCGCCTTTGCGCCAGCCTTCTCTAGTTTTGGCGCAATCGCGCTGACATCTTTAGGAGTGTACCCAACACTGGCAATCAGTGGCAGCCCCGAGCTCAGTGCTATCGGATACTCTCTTTCAAGCCAAGTTTCGAGGGGAAGTTCACTCCAGAGTTCTGCATTGAGCATACCCAGTCTTGATCCAACTCTTCCCTCCTTGAGAGCTGCCATATTCGGCCTTGGGACATCTGCCGGCCTGACGCTCACAGTCTTGGCTACAAGCCCACCAGCTCCACCTGCAGCTGCATTGAGGAGTGTCATACCATCTCTCGAGGCCGGTCCAGCTGCTGTGAGAATCGGGTTCCTGAATCTGAGTCCAAGCAACTCAACACTGATGTCTGCCATAGACGTGACCTACAGCTCCATGAACATAAATCATTCTCCTGAACAGATATCTGGTAGCTGTTCTACCGCGTCATTCCCTTGGGCTTGAGCGTATCAACCACGAAGTCTAGCTGCAGATCTTTGAGCTTCGACTCCTTCGGGTACCCGGTCTCTCTGTCGCAGCCACGATACTCGTAGTACTCATCAAGCATCTCGTCAAGGTCTGGAAGTCCACCCTTTGCAGGTCCGGTTGGCATCGGCTCATGCAGCAACCTCGGAGGCAGGGTCTCGTCTTTCCGCGTGATTCCAAGCCTGTGATTGAATGCTCGTCTGAGGTGGCTTATCCTCTCCGCAGTCTGCCGCACGTACTTCGGGTCTGACCACTCCTTCATGCCAGTCAGGGACGGGATGACATTGACAAACGTGTCATAATAGAATACCGGAGGCCACATCGTTGAGTACTTACATATCACTGCAGAATCGACCAAGGCATACAGGTCCTCCATGTCCCACACAACCTGGCCCTTGTACTTTGGTGACATGATATTTAGGATTGCATCCGCTTTCTCCTCACCAAACCGTTGGATGACGATATTCGGATATCCCAGCTCTTCTAGGCTTGACAGGCTTCTAAGGTGGTCTGCTCCGCGCACATTTGTGGCATATGTCAGACCAACGCTCTGATGTGCCCGTGGGTCCTGTCCCGAGGCCTCGAGCCCCTTCACATGGACTGCATACTTCCATGCATCACCACCTATCTGCTCGGCTGCCTTTCTGACCCCGTTTGCGAGAATGTCACCTATACCCTCCCTCCTAGCAATCATCTCGACAAGCTTGACCTGTGCCTCCTTGTTGCCCCAGGTGAGGTCAATACCTCCTGTGTCCTTCTCCGTCAGGATGCCCTTCTCAAAGAGCTCCATCGCAAATCCGATCGTCTTACCGCATGATATGGTATCCAGACCAAGCAAGTCACACCTCTTGCCCAGATGGAGGATGGACTCAATATCGTTATTCAGGCAGTTAGAACCAAAGGCCATGATTGTTTCATATTCTTGGCCACCGACAGGTTCTGTAGCGTAGTCACCGTCCTTTATGCGGATGATGTATTTGCAGCCGATTGCACATCCATAGCATGCTTCTTGTCCAATCCTGTACTTCTCTGCAATGATCTCAGGACCGATATCCTCGGCCAGCTCATAGTAGCCAGTCCAGTGGTTCCTTGTGGGGAGTCTTCCAATCTGATTGATGACGGCTACAAGGCCTGTGGTCCCATACTTTCTTAGTGATGCAAGTGATTCCTTCCAAAGAGGGTCGTTGAGCTTTGCCACCTCGCGTGCGCTGGCCTCGACGAATTTGTCCATGTCATACGCCTCCAGACCGATGGCTCCAGAGGCTGCTATGCCCTTCAGATTCTTAGACCCCATCACCGCCCCAAGACCGGCTCGCCCTGCTGCACGATAGAAGTCCACAGTGATGGAACCGTAGAGTACTCCGTGCTCTCCCGCAGGCCCAATGACCGCAGTCTCAATCGACGGGTCCTTGTGTTCTTCACGGATCATCACTGTTGTGATATTGGTCTCTTGCCCCCAGACGTGCGAGGCGTCCCTGAGCTCTGCGTGTCCGTCCCTCATGAAGAGATAGACGGGCTTCTTGGAACGCCCATTGAAGATGACAAAGTCGAATCCCGCGTACTTCATCTCAGGACCCATGAATCCACCAACATGGGACTCCGCCCATACACCTGTCAGGGGGCCTCTTGCTGCAAACATCATTCTCCCCGATGGTGAGAACAATGCACCAGTGAGGGGCCCGGTCCCTGCGATCAGTATATTCTGGGGTGACAACGGGTCTGTCCTGGCATTCGTTCTCTCCCAGAGTATCTTTGAAGAAACCCCGCTGCCTCCGAGGAAAAGCCTTGCCCACTCCTTCTCCATGTCTTTCACATGGACAACGCCCTTTGTGAGGTCGACATCCAGGTATTTCCCTGCATAGCCCTTGTATGGAAATGTCACTCTCTTCCCTCCTCTACCTGGATTCCCAGCGTTCGAAATGCTGGCACGACCCCTCTCCTGCGTTGATTGAGCCCTCCTGCCTCTGAGGTGCTGAGACTGATTGCACCGTATTGGCATGCCTTGGCGCAAGCTGGATCTCCCTTACACAGGTCGCACTTTATTGCTCTTCTAGTCACGGGGTCGATGGCAATCCCACCGTATACACATGCAGTCACGCAGTTCATGCAACCAATGCAGATTTCACTATCAACGTAGAGAACTCCGTGTTTGTTCTCCACTATCGCGCCATTCGGACACGCCTCTTGGCAGAGGGGCCGTTCGCATTGCAGGCATACCATGGGTACAACGAGATTCCTGACCTCCTCTTTCAGAATCTGAATCCTCGACCTCTTCGGGTTGAAAGATCGCGTATGGGCAATAGAGCAGGCAAGCTCACAGCTGCGACATCCTGTGCACAGTCTCAAGTCGATGGCGAGTATGTCTTTCACAGGGTGGTTTCTCCTGTATTCTGTAAGCCCCCACGCAAATGTATAGTTGGCTCTTAAGTTGTTCCTCTTGGTCGTATACATCATACAAAGATATTAGTGGTTCAGTCTTGTATTCCACTCTGCGTCCAATCGATTTTGGACATATAGTGGTGACCATCAAAGCCTGTAGATGCACGGCCATGAAACAAAAACGCCGGCGAGAGCCGCTCCCGCATAGAAGAGGATTCCACGAAGTGGCAGATATGATGCTGATTCCGGTAGTGGAGTTCGATCTAAATTTCATGCTGACCTATGCAAATCCTTCTGCGGCAAAACTACTGAACCTGGATGATTCCAGGATAGCTGCGGGAGTTCATCTAGATTCCCTAGTCATCCCAGAGCAACACGCTCTGGTGCATGAAGGACTGAATCAGCTCCGCGAGGGTGCAACACCTACATCAATCTCACTTCGTGTAGTCGGTCCTAGTGGTGTGGCTGTTCCAACGCAGGTGTACGCCAATGCAATCAAGACAGACGAGAAGGTCACAGGCTATATTGCTTATGTTGTTGATCTAGCTCGTAGGGAGGCCGTTGAAGAGAAGATACTCTCACAAAAAGAGATACTGGAGTATATTGTGGACTACAATAATCTCAGCGGGACACTCATAGTCGGCGATGATTACAGATTCAGATATGTGAATGACAAGCTCTGTGATATCCTTGGAAGGCTCAGGAGCGAGATCGTAGGCCATGACTTTCGTGAGTTTCTTCACCCTGATAGTCTTGAACTAGTTTCGGAGCGGTACATAAAACGTCAACGGGGTGAGGAAGTTCCCACCATCTACGAGTTCAAGGTGGTACGCAAGGATGGAGCATCACGTAATATCCGGATGAGTGTTGGATCCATAAGAGGCAGAGATGGTAAGGTTAGAACAGTCGGACAGCTCCTCGATATTACTGAGGAACTGAAGAGTGCTCATGCGCTTGAAGAATCAGAATATCGCTATCGCTCACTCGTGGAAACAATGGACTCAGGATTGAGTGTTGACGATGGCGATGGCAAGATGGTTCTGGTCAATGACGCATTGTGCCGTATGCTTGGGTATGATTCACCCGCGGAACTGGTCGGGCATCCAATAACGGAGATTCTACACGGCTGGACTGAGAACAACGTGCACGAAAAAGTCAAGGCACGAAAAGAGGGAAAATTGGAGCACTATGAGGCTCAGCTCATTCACAAGAAGGGCGGCCTTGTTCCCGTCATGGTCTCAGCATCACCAGTACTGAATCGAGATGGCGTGTATGCTGGAAGTATGGCAGTATTCACTGATATTTCTGATATGAAGAAGGTTGAGGCTGAGGTGTACTTCCTGCTAGACCTGCTTCTACATGATATTGGCAATCAGCTGCAGCTGATTGTTGCGGGGAGCGATTTCTTGGATACCGACTCCAAGCCTGACCAGATAGTCCGCTCAAAGAGATACATCATGGACGGAGCCCTTCGTTGCCTTGAACTGATTCAAAAAGTGCGTCGTGCTGAGGAATCAAAGTCGGAGCCTCTCATACCTGTGCGTCTCCGTCCAGTAGTAGAGGCTGAGGCTGAACTTCTCTTCAAACAACGGGGAGTCCGAACCGATCTCAGTGGATTCAAAGGCGATGTCATGGTCTATGCGGACCAAGCACTGAGTCAGCTCATATGGAATCTCCTAGAGAACGCAGTCATTCATAATCCGAAAGAAGAATTGTACAAGACCGTCAGTGTCTCAGGGAAGTCATCTGGCAAGACATACACTCTTACGATTACCGACAACGGTCCTGGAATTTCAGATGCAAAGAAGATCGATTTCTTTGACCCAACTCGGAGATACGGAGGTGTCGGGCTCCATCTTGTCCGACGACTTGCAGAGAAATATGGTGGTGCCTATCCCACACTACGCGACCGTGTAAAGGGGCATCCTGAAGAGGGTCTCAGTATAGATCTGAAGTTCGAGATAGTAAAGTAAATGTCAGCGGCACCACAATCATTATGTTATTCTACTGCCAGATGTCTGTCTGCATCGGAGGTATAGCGCCAATGCCCTCAGACTCAATACTAATCAAGAATGGATATGTTCTGACCCTCAATCCCAGACGCCAGATAGTCCGTGATGGTGCCATCTACATCGAGGACACAAAGATAGTCGAGGTAGGAAAGACTGAGGCCCTGCAGGCACATGGAGCTGAGACTGTCATCGATGCCAAGAACAAGATCGTGATGCCTGGTCTCATAGATACCCATGTTCACCTGTCTCAGGCTCTGATACGTGGTTGTGCGGATGATGTATCTCTTGTTGATTGGCTCAAGAAATATGTCTGGGTGCTACAGGGCAACTTCACAAAGGATGATGGTAGGGTTTCCGCAAATCTCTGTATGGCAGAGATGATTCGAACCGGCACTACCTCCTTTGTTGACTGTATGATTCACACGCGATACGGCTTCGATGGAATCGCCAAGGCTGTGGTGCAAGCCGGGATGCGTGGTGGGCTCTCAAAGATCATCATGGACTCCGCAGGCTATGCCGATAGTTCGGACATTATGTATCCCGGGATGGTAGAGAATGCTGATGCCTGCCTGCGCGAGACCAATCAGATGTACCGAAAGTGGCATGGGAAGGCAGATGGCCGCATTCAGGTCTGGTATGGCCTCAGGTCCCTGGGCGGTGTGACTCCCGACCTATTCATGGAGGTCGCCCAGAGGACCCGGGAGAAGAAGACCCACATGACCATGCACCTTGGAGAGGTCGTGGATGATGTCAGGTATGTCCGGGACAACTTCGGCACGAACCTCACTGGCTTTGCACGGAAGCACAACCTGCTTGGCCCTGAGATGGTCTTTGCCCATGGCATCCATTTCGAGGATACTGAGCTGAAGGCCCTCTCTGAAACACATACTAACATCAGCCACTGTCCAGCGAGCAATACAAAACTTGCCTCGGGATTTGCAAAGATTCCGCAGATGTTAGAACAGGGTGTGCCTGTGTCTCTCGGGTGTGATGGCGGACCCAGTAACAATACCTATGACATGGTCCGCGAGATGCGTCTTGCCGCTCTCATACATAAGCCAGTTGCCAAGGACCCCCTCGTGGTGAGTGCTGAGGATGTGATCGAGATGGCAACCCTTAGAGGCGCTGTTGCCATGGGAATTGCTGACAAGGTGGGCTCCCTTGAGCCTGGGAAACTCGCTGATGTCATCATCATCGACCTACACGAACTTGGTCTCACACCTGCAGTGAATCCCGTGTCCAATCTTGTCTATAGCGGGAGTGGTCAGAGTGTTGACACTACCATAGTGAACGGGAAGGTTCTGATGTGCAACAAGCAACTCCTGACGCTGAACATAGACGAGGTCATGGAGAAGGCCAAGTCCCACATCACTGAGCTTCTGGAGCGGGCTGATGTCGACATCAGTCCCAAGTGGCCTGTACTCTAACATGCGGGGTGCTTCGCCACAATCTTGCTTACTTCTAGCTCTATTTTAGATACAGGTGTCTATGTATCTCCAGACTATGGAAGTAGGTGACTCATGTGGCGACAAATGTCAATATGGAACTGGCTCGCAAGCTGCTGAGAAATGAAGACTTTCCTCGCACCTGCAAATATGAGCCCGATTGGATGGTAAGTCTCGATATGGGATGCCCTACTCTTTGGCTACTAGAGCGGCTCTGTGAGAAGATGGATTTGAAACCAGGGATGCGTGTCCTGGATCTTGGATGCGGAAAGGCCGGAGGAGCAATATTCCTGGCAAAGGAATTCGATGTACAAGTCTGGGCAGTCGACAATGCTGTCAGCCAAACGGAGAATTGGGAACGAATAAAGCAGATGGGCCTTGAGGCGCAGATTTTTCCACTCAGAAGCGATGCCCGAGAGCTTCCTTTCCCCAAAGATTTCTTTGACGCTATCATATGTGTAAATTCCCTTTTCTTCTTCGCTACTGAAGACATCTATCTGAAACACCATCTCATTCCACGAGTGAAGCTCGGTGGGCAGATAGGCAGTGTTGTTCCTGGATTTTACACCGAGTTTCAGGGAACACTATTAGACGACATTCCTGCGCATCTAAGACAGTATTGGGAGTCTTGCATGCTCTATACGTGGCACTCAGCGGAATGGTGGAAAAGACACTGGCTCAAGACAGAACAAGTGGAGGTTGAGGTGGCAGATAACTTTCCAGATAAAGAGGGATACCTGACGTATCTTGAGTGGGAACGAATCATAGGATATCCTGAGAAGATTGCTCAAGATGACGAGGGACGGAATATAACATTCTCTCGCTTGGTCATTCGAAGGCGAAGATGAGCTCTCAAAGAGAGTGGCGATTCCTTGAACTCTCAGACGACGTGGGCCATTAGCCATCCTCTCTATCACTTCGATAGGAGCACAGTCAATGGAAAGTGTAGCCATAGCTCGTTAAGCCTGAGCGATTAGGTAAAGAACGAGCGCCCTCGATGTCAAACGGGTTTTTCAATGAACGCGACAAATGAGATTGCAGTCCGCAGAGCAGAAACGGAAGATGCAGAGATTCTGACGGGAATATGCAAGAAGGCATTCGACTCTGACTCAGAGGTAGGAGCTCCTGGCCCAGGCGGCCCTCCGGGCTATGACTCGGTTGAATGGAATAAAGGCATAATCGGCAATCCATACCTGCAATACTACAAGATTCTCAGAAGCGGCAACATTAT
>Ga0153915_10004447_pt1 | contig 12907 bp, 14 predicted proteins | sample Opewatmetagenome_2_FD_107003 | JGI IMG/M metagenome (GOLD analysis project Ga0153915, IMG submission 107003) | Freshwater wetland microbial communities from Ohio, USA - Open water 3 Core 3 Depth 3 metaG | ecosystem: Environmental > Aquatic > Freshwater > Wetlands | place: USA: Ohio, Lake Erie... | reverse complement strand
TGGGAAGGCGAATGAAGAGTGCCAGACGTAGAAATTCCGTTCACGGAACATGGCGGTAAGACGAAATCTATTCGTGTCAACTGCAACATCCCTACAATTGACATGACGGGCAGAGGGCTTGCCGCAGTCAATCTCGCGCCTCTCAGAGCTTGTATTCGCCTGACACGTCTCCTTCTGAACGGTAATGAGCTAACCAACGTGGATCTCTCACCGCTAGCTGCATGCCCTCAGCTGACAGTTCTTGCCCTGAAGAAGAACAGGCTCCAGAGCATAGATCTCTCGCCGTTGAAGGACTTGACACGTCTCGAAGCAATCGACCTGAAAGACAACATGCTCACCAGGCTAGACCTATCACCGATTAAGAACCACATGCTCCTTCAGAAGGTATTCGTGGCTGGAAACCCGCTAACAGAGCTTGACATTTCCGCTCTCTTGACCTGCCGGAGTCTAAAGGAGGCCGAGATAGGACGGCGCGTAAGGCTCAAAGCTGACAAGACCCTGATGGGTTCTTCAGTGGCAGCCATCCAGCAGTACAAGAAGCAAATAGCTTGGATTGACGCACGCACTCTAGAGACTCAAGCCGCAACAATTGCAGCCGCACAGTCACACATCAAAGCACTGTCCCAGGACACTCAAGACAGCACAAGGAAGAAAGTTCTGGGCGTGCTCAGATCACAGACCAGGATTAGTATGGACAAACTCGTGCCGTACTCGGGATTGCCGATCGATGATACTAGAGAGCTTGTATTCGAGCTTGTCGGATCCGGCTCCGTGACCGGCCGGTTCGACCCTGATACGGACGAATTCATATCTCTGGATGCGGTGAAGGCCGCCACATTGATGCGCTCGGAAGGCTCAATTGTACAGCGGTGCCAACACTGTGGAAAGCCCTTCCCGAAGGCTCTGATGCCTGGTGAGTCTTACACCTGTCAAAGTTGCGGTCAGGTCAATCAAGCCTAGCACTTTTTGAGAAGCGCGGATTGCAGTTCACTTGGGGCAAAGGGGAATTTTCCAGCACGGCCGCAACCATTACATTTGAGTCCTCACATCGAGACCCAGGAGTGATTAGTCTTGAATGTAGTTCACTTCTGCCGCTTCGGAAAAGTCTCCGAGAGCTTACTTAGGGAATTGCCGAGTGCGGTTCTTGGTAGAGTGCCAAAGGACCTTATTCAGATTAGTATCGAGTCCACCGAACTAGATCCTCCGACGAACTCATACGTCCCGAACCGGTTGCAATACCTCGCAGATTTCTTTCTCGGCGTCTTGGAACAACATGTGCCCTCGGGAGACCACGGGTTCGCTCTGGTGAATCTCGATTTGTTTGTCTCGAAGCTCAACTTCGTGTTTGGGTTCGCTCAATACGGCGGAAATGCGATTGTCGCTCTGCCGCGACTCAATCCTGCGTTCTACGGAGGACCGGAGGATCCCGAGCTCTTCTTCCAACGTGTTGCCAAGGAGACACTTCATGAACTTGGTCATGTATTCGGCCTAGAGCATTGCAGGAACTACTGCGTGATGCGGTTCTCGAATTCCTTGGGGGACACTGACCGCAAGCCCGATAGCTTCTGCTCGACTTGCTTTTCAGAATTGGCTAAGTAGAATCCCCGATTCGAGTAATAGCAGACTGTCACTAGCTTACTCTCAATCCGGTTTTCGTGTTCTTGTTGGTTCTGACAGTTCCTTCCCAATCTCGTCCGTGACCAAGGTCCTTGATCCATGGTAATGAAACATGAATTGAGGCATTGTGATTTGCCCAGAACGCAATAGAAGAGTCGGGGCCACTATGATTGATGCAAGCAGCAGTATCATTGACAGAATGCCTCTGGCTATCGGGATCAGAAGAAGAATCATGGTGGCCAATCCTAGAACCAGTATTGGGCGGCCTATTGATCTCGAGTCACGCAATCTCCGTGGTTCAGTCCCGCTATCCAAGAGGCCGCCTCGACCGCCTACTTCCCTTCGCGTCAATGATAAGACTCACTTTCTTAGCAATATTATGAGCCTGGTGCTCCAAGAGAAACCTCTGCTATTGCGTCTCTTTGAGCCTGCTCTGGAAGTGGCACGTTTCTGTCGCGGCCTTCTTTTGCACTACAACTGTACAGAAACCGAACAGTTATAAGCAAATGTATTACTGTACAGTGCAACCTCAAGGATGACCGCACGGTTCAACCTTGAATCCAAGCATAGGGTGACTATGAATGAGCGATGATATTGACGCTATCAAGAAAGAGCTCGAGGAAGTGCGAAAGCTCAAGGAGCAACTCAAGGCCGAGCTGGAGCATCTTCGAGAAGAAAAACCATACAGACTGGGCGGACAAAGGTTCCGTGAACCACATCACCCACGTATGGACGCTGTGATTGATCTACGAGGCGTGACTGAAGGCCTAGACGAGATGATGGAGGGTCTTGGCGAGCAAATACGGAAGTCGATGAAGGACGCAGGCATTCATGGATGCGTGAGAGGTCCTCCGTTTAGGATTACGCACATGGGGCGAGAAGCACGTAGACGCATTGAGACTATTCCACCTGACCGCGTTGCCAGAGCAGTCAGCCCATTGGGAAGTGAAGAACGCCTGAAGATAATAGACCTTCTGAAGGAAGGCGGCAAGTCCTTCAATGAGCTAGAGACGCTGACTGGCAAAACGGGGAGTTCCCTGATGCATCACTTAGCACCTCTTCTAGAGGCGGGTTACATAATCAAAGGCGAGGTGCGTGGCACCTACTACGTCACCGTTGAAGGACGGCTCGCATATCGTCTCGCACAGTGGCTGACGGGGCGGGTCGAAGCACAGCGTACCCGAACCGGGGAGAACGGAGAGGGCAAAGTCAATGTGTCTTTCGAAGATGAAGGCAAGGTTACCGAGAGCGAAGGAGATGATCACGAGTGACAGGTTTTACGCATGATCAGACCGTGATGACCACATCTTCGACGCTAGATCTGATTTCGCATGAGAAGGCCAATGTCAAGGTTGAACCGGGTTGTGCCTGGACATACCTCTTGCATGACGGAGAGCGAGTCGGCGTTGCCTATTCTGGCCCCTCGAAGTTCGCAATCGACGCAATCACCGAGACCTGTACCGGTGCCGTTGGACGGTCCGTGTCAGGGTCGCTCAAGGGTATCCAGATCTACATCGGAAAGACTGCTATCGAGAATGTTTCAGGGTCTGCTTCTGATAATGTTCTGAAAGCCTGCGGCTATGCAGACGCCCCGGCTTTCCTGCACGCAGTGGATGATGCTATTGAGCACCGTCTCAACGGCGGTCGCAAAGTGCGAATCGCCAAGCAGAACGATGCCATACTCCTTGCTCAGTCTGAGCAAGGGAAACCAATCACACTGTTGGTCAGGCCATCAGGGATTGTGTTCATGAAGGACAGCAACGTGTTTGTTGAGGAAGATGGCCGTACCGTGTCTCTTGGCAAATCTGGCGTGGCAATCAGAAACAAGGACGGAAGAAGCATTGTCTTGGCTGGAGATGGCATCATGGGTCTAGACGAGTTAGGAAGAATCGGTCCAATGGTCGACAGGGCTATGGGAATGATCTGCGGACCAAGCTCTCATAGGATGTTCAGGGATTTACACCACATGTCGGACCAGTCGCCATGTTGTGATGAAGACGACGAACCTGATCACACATAATGCCAACTTGAGCCGTGTGAAAGCTCCCGAACTCTCGGATGCAGCATCATCTTGCGAGAACGGGAGCTGCACCCGGCCTAATCTGCAATTCGTAAAGCGAGTAGTAAGTGCCCTTTTTGTTCATTAGCTGAGTATGCGTTCCAGACTCGACAATTCTGCCGTTGTCAACAACTAGAATCCTGTCTGCGTTCAATATAGTTGAGAGCCGGTGTGCGATTACAATCGAGGTTCTGCCTTTGAGCAGTGCCTTTAGTCCCCTCTGTATCATGTGTTCCACGTAGATGTCGACAGAACTGGTTGCTTCGTCAAGTATGAGTATCTTGGGATTCGCAAGAAGTGCTCGGGCAAAGCTAACCAGCTGCCGTTCTCCCTCGGAAAGTCGCGCGCCTCTCTCGCCGACCTGTGTCTCGAGTCCATTTTCTAGGTTCTCGAAAATCGCTTTTGCTCCAATGGCTTCAGTTGCCTTGATGACCTCGTCATCCGTCGCAGTTGGCTTGCCGTATCTTATGTTCTCTCTGACGGATCCTTGGAATAAATATGGCTCTTGTAGAACAAGGCCAATCCTTGACCTTAGTGAGTCCTGCGTCACCGAACAAATGCTGATTCCATCGACTTCGATTGACCCAGAGTTGACATCATAGAACCTGTTCAGCAAGTTGACGATTGTTGTCTTACCTGCTCCGGTGTTTCCAACTATCGCAACTGCCTCTCCGGGAAGGATGTCGAGATTGAAGTTGACCAAGATTGGCCTGCCTTCGATGTAGCTGAACGTTACATCAGAGAAGGTGATGTGCCCTCTTATTTCAGGCATCTGTCTGGCATCGGGCGCATCCAATACTGTCGGTCTTGTGTCCATGATACTGAATATGCGCTCCGATCCCGCAAACGCGCTCTGCACCGTATTATAGAAGTTTGTAATCGTTAGCATGGGGCGGAAGAACTGGTCGTTGAACTGTATGAAAAGCACAAGAGTCCCGAGAGTTAGGGTTCCCTGAAGAAGCCTCATCCCGCCGAAGGCGAGCATGAGGACTACTCCAATGCTGCCAATGAACCTCACGACCGGGAAGAACGTTGATGTTGCCTTCGAAGCATCAACATTCGACTGATAGTCTGCTCTGTTCAGTTCCGCAAATCGCGCACTGCTGACTTGTTCTCTGGCATAGCTCTTCGTCACTTTCGCGCCGGAGATGCTTTCTGCCAAGTTCGAAGTCACGCTGGAAATGGTCTTTCTGGTGCTCCGATATGCTGTCCTCATCTTCGCTCTGAAATACAGCATTGATACTGCAAGCATCGGCACGACGGTAAGTGAAATGAAGGCGAGCTGCACGTCAACTGTGAATATGACAATGCCGATTCCCACAACTACGAAGAGCTGGGCAAAGGTATCTATCAATTCGCCCGCCAGAAACTCGCTTACCTTGTCAATGTCGTTCGTCAGTCTCGAGAGGATTCTGCCGCTCGACGTGTGGTCATAGAAGTTCTGCGACATCCTCTGCAGATGCTGATAGAGTTCCTGCCGCATCCTGTAAACCGCTTTCTGACCCATGACCGCCACCAGATACCCTGAGCCGTAGCTCGATACCCAACTTAGAAGTTGGATGACTGTGTACAGGATTGATGTGAGAAGCAGTGGGTAAAGGTCGCCAGAAGAGGTTGCGCTTGGAAAGTCGACATCTATGGCCTGTCTGAGAACAAATGGTGACCAAACTGCAAGGATTATGCCCATCGCGACAAAAGCGACGTCTGCGGCGAAGAGTCCTCTGTATGCGAGGAGATACAAGACCATGCGCTTCAGGAGGGTTCTGTCAGGGTACTCATGAGTCCTCTCGTCTTCTTCCTCAACGATGGGTCTGCTCACGTTGCGTGTCCTCCTGTTGTCGGCATGGTTTGCGTCTGCTCTATGGAATCGGCCGCTATTCCCATCCCGGCCAATGTGGCCTGGATGTCTGCATAGAGGCCACCTTTCGCCACTAGCTCTTCATGAGTCCCGGATTCCACGATACGCCCATGTTCCATCATCACGATGAGGTCAGCATTTCTTATTGTAGAGATACGGTGCGTGATTACGAAGGTGGTCCGACCGGCCATCACATTGTCCAGTGCCTGGCGAATCAGGTTCTCTGTCTTTGCATCAACTGAGCTCGTTGAATCATCAAGTATGAGTATTCGTGGGTCGGCTAACAATGCTCTCGCTATCGCAATTCTCTGCTTCTGGCCGCCGCTAAGTGTGACTCCCCTTTCACCGATTACGGTATCATATCCAGTTTCAAGAGATGATACAAAGTCGTCTATCATGGCTGCTTTGGCCGCTACTTCAATCTCTTCCCGTGAGGCATCTGGCCGAGCAAAGGCGATGTTCTCACGAATCGAGGCCGAGAACAGAAAGGGATCTTGATGAACCATCCCGGTTTGTTTCCTCAGGTCCTGAAGGCTATACTGGCGGACATCTACTCCATCGATGCACAATGAGCCTGGTTGTTTGACAAGATAGGTGTCGCCATCAATTGATATCGTACCGCCTTGCGATGTGTATTCCTTTCCGCCTATTCTCGTCTTGCCCTTCTGGTCTATCCTGTAGGTTCTACCCCGGTATGTGACGTTCGGTTGCGAATCCACATCATAGAATCTCGGAATCAGGTTCATCAAACTCGTTTTCCCTGAGCCAGTTCCACCTAGCAACGCCACGACCTGCCCTGGCTTGACTTTCAGGCTCACGTCTCTTAGAATCCACTTTTCGCCATGATAGCTGAAGTCTATCCTATCAAACTCGACTGCTCCCACGACCCTGTCTACACGTACGGGGTTCTCGGGTTCCATCATTTTGTCAGAATTATCAAGGACGAAGAAAGTCCGCTCCGCTGCTGCGGAGGCTCTCTGGTACATACCAACCCCCCAGCTAAAGAATCGAGCCGGAAGGGCTAGCATGGTAACCAAGCTGACAAATGCTACGAAATCTCCCTCGGTCATCACGCTGGTGACATACAGGAAGCCACCGTAGTAGATCAAGAAGCCAGTGGCAACTCCAAGCACAGTAATGAGAAACGGTGAATACAGCGCGCTTAGCTTGAAGGCCCGAATCACTATATCCATGAACCCTCTGTTCTGTCGTTCGACCCGCATTGATTCTCTGTCAACTGTGGCGTAAGACCTGATGACCTTCATACCGACGATGTTCTCTTGCATGACACTGCTCAGCACACCAAACTGGTTTCGGGACGATAGAAAAATCGGGCGCACCCGCTTTGCGAAGACATAGGCGAACAGTATCATCGATGGAACGATTAGTAGCATGTACATAGTTAGCTGCTGATTCAACAGCCACATGACATAGTATGTTCCAAGTAAGGAAATCACGCCGATGAATATCACGCGGTAACCCCAAACTAGGAACTCGCGCATCGTGGTTACATCGGTTGTGACTCTTGCCAACAGCTGACCGGTCTCGTTTTCGTCGAAAAATGCCAAGTCCTTCTCCATGAGACTATCATAGAGTTCAGAACGGAGATTGAAAATCACATGCTGGGCCATAAGCGAAGCTAGGTAACGCCCAATCATATCCAGAGCCGCGTAGAGGCCGCTCAGCAGCAAGTACAGAAGCGCGTAGAAAATGAGGAGACCATATTCCAGATTTGGTATGACGGAGTCTATTATTATGGCGAGGACGAGGGGAGTCACCGTATTGAACGCAACACCTAGACCCGACGCAAGCATAGCGCCTGCAAAGAGACCGCGTTGCTTCAGAGCGTAGCCCGTGAGTCTCCACATATACGCCATTGAATCCGCTGTCTCCTGTGGTCAATGCATGCATTCCTTGGCCAGCCTACGACCCAATGCTCTGCATTCATCAAGCTTTTCCTCACCGGGATAGTCTTTTGCTCTTAGCGGCTCGTCCTGAATAATGCGTGCACCTTTGCTTCTCAGAATGTCGGCTATGATTTCGGGCGCCTCTCCACTCCAGCCGTAAGAACCGAAGCTTGCTGCGGCCAAACCCGATAAACTTGTCATTGAAGACAGAACCTCGCGGACAGCGGGCAGCGGCTTCTTGATGCGTGTCGAACTGCCAACAGCAACAGCACAGACATCCTCGAGGTTCTGATAGGATGCTGCCTCAATCAACTCGCATTCGCGCCCTTCGGACCGAGCCCCTTCGCATATTGCTTGGGCCATAGCGCGTGTTCGACCCATCGTGCTGTCGAATATCACTGCTACATGCATGTGTGTCGAGTCAGAACGGGCGGCAGTCACCACAAAAGTGTTCTGTAATGTTCAACCGAACATGTCTCCTGGTCACGAGATGGACATTTGCTGTCCTAGTCAAATGCATATATCTGACTTCTATCCCATCTACCAAGACCTTGACAGATAGCGAGACGGATGCCAGAGTGGCAAGGATTTGCGACCTTCTTGTTGCTCACTACGGCAATACGATATCGGACCGGAACACGCCTCCTATTGACGAACTGATTCTAACGATTCTGAGCCAGAACACAAACGACAGGAACAGTCAGCGCGCTTTTGACAGTTTGAAAGCCAAGTACGACAGTTGGGATATGCTACTTTCCGCACGTGAGGAGGCAGTCGCTCAGGTAATCAGGTCGTCAGGTTCCTACCGGTTGAAAGCAAAGAGAATCAAGGCGGCTCTAGCAGAGATCAAAGAAAGAGTCGGGCGACTTGACCTTTCGCTGCTTAAGAACATGGATCTGCAGGATGCAACGAAGTGGCTGACTTCGATATATGGAGTTGGTCCAAAGACTGCTGCGATTGTTCTGCTTTTCTCGTTCGGCAAACCTACGCTGCCTGTTGACACGCATGTGTGGAGAGTCTCGAAGCGTCTAGGTCTCGTATCTGAGAGCACATCACGCGAAGCGGCACAAAAGAAGCTTGAGGCGGTAGTGCCAACGGGGTGCGTGTATTCTATGAATCATAACCTAGTGACTCACGGAAGACAAGTGTGCAAGGCACAACGCCCGCTCTGCGAAAGGTGTTTTCTATCCTCTCTGTGCGACTGGTTTCTTAGTCGAAGGCTCGTCTAGTTTCTTGAGTACATGCCATTCAGTATAGGAACTCAGGGACCTTCCTGCTCGCGTTCACTTGTCGGTTCCTCGTTATCCTCGAGGAGAGGCCCAAAGTTCGCTCTGAGGTCTTCGATTACTGCATCGTCCTCCGGACGGTTTGTCATGATCGTGAGTGTCCGTCCATACCAACCGCAGTCGAGACAGTAGTACGCAGGCTGGAAGCTTCCGAGAAAACCCAAGTCTCGGTATGAGGTTATGTGGATGACCCTTGGGCTCTTGCATACTGGACAGATGGCTATGTCAGCAGAGATTCCTCTTCTCTTGTACTCCTCCAGAGCCTCCTTTACCATCTTGAGTCTTCTGAGGTCCCTCAGTTCCTTGCTCGTGAGCTGACCGGTTACCTGTTCTTCCACAGTGCGGTTCCTCGACTGCTCTAGCTCCCCCACCCGATGATATACCTCTTTCTACATGCGCTCCTGATTTCGTGAAGATTAACGCAGGGGGCAAGACCAAACGTTGAATCTGCTCACTACACCGAGCTGCGTGATATCCTATCCGGCCAAATAGCCTGCATAGAAGTTGACGATACCGAATAGGAAGGCGATTATCCATAGGATCAGTACAACCCACATCCACCGTCGCGTTTTCTTTACCAATGCAGGGGGCATACCTGGTTTGATGAGAAAGATCACCGAAATCACGAGCCCAATGCCGAGTGCAAGGAAGCCTACAATTTCATGTACTATGATATACCAGTTACCGATCAGGTCGCCTAGGATGCCAAAGGAAATCAACCAGAGTAGTCGAGGAAACATCCAGAAGATGACGAGAAGAAGCTGGATAACCACAGCAGAATAGACGACAACATGGTGTAACTTGAACTTCTGACGCTTGGCTCCCCTAGACATGCCAAACAACAACAGCAGGATGGTCACAGTTGCGGCTATCAAGGAAATGATAGCTATGTCAAATGTAGTCAGAACGAGTTGCATTATTATCGCCGCCTCGGGCTAGTTTGGTTGACTGTTCGTGCTCGTCTTCATAAACTTGCTGGGCCCAGCGCAGACCGGACCTGTCTTTTCTCTGCCTCCTGCTAAAGCAAGGATTCCCCAGAGTCAGTGGAAGGACCAGCCCTCGAAAGACGAGGAAGGGTGAAATGCAGGTAGGTCAGTCTGCAATATATCCGATGAACGAACAGAAAAGACGCAGTTCTTACATTGATGTCGTCCTAGTTGTCGCATCAGTGCTGATACTGTCCTTTTCTGTATGGACCTGGGTTAACGCGCTTCCTATCCCGAAGGAGACAGTCTTTCTTGCAACGACAATCGCTGTCGTGATTTCGCTGGTCTTAGTTGTCAACGTCGCCGTACTTGTCGTGCTGCGTCTCCAAAGGAGGGTCACACACCTTGAGAGTTTGTTCACGACTGTCGATGCCAGCGCTCGTGAATCTGAGGGGGATAGAGTCTTAGTCGTAACATTGAGCAACGTCGAGCGTCGCATCATCAATCGCTTGGAAGAGAGCGGTGGTCAGATGGCTCAGGACGAGTTGAGAAGAGCCGCAGGTCTCAGCAAGTCTACGTTAAGTGTGGCGCTATCGTCTCTCGAAAGGAAGTCACTTGTAAGTCGCCAAGTCAGTGGAAAAACCAAAATTGTAGTATTGGATCGGAATGTTCCTCACTGAGTTCTTCTTTGACCCCAAAGGGGGCGTATATTCGTTTTGGAACGATGGTGGCCATTATGAGCGCTTTATCAAAGAGTGCAGGGCCTATTCCGACGCCTGATTAGGTGCTCATGAATGGTTCACGGCGAACCTCTATGTCTATTCTCGGCACTACGTATTGCAGAATCAAAAGACTAGAGGTCTCAAGATGAAGTGTAATGACATTCGCCGGGGCGCTACGCTGATACTGCTAGCGACCTTGGTAATGGTAAGCGTTGGACCAGCGGCAGCAATACAGGTGACGCCGGGCTCTGAACCTGCTCAAGTTGTGCCGCCTTTCGAGGAAATGCTGCCAGGAGTCTATGTGTACTGGGAGTGGTGGAACGAGTCAAGTGAAACCGTTGGACCGGTTCCCGTGGATATCAGGGAACAATACAACTACCAATACATCTACTATGTTGAAGATATGTCTGGAAAACCGTACTGGATTATCGAGAACAGCGAATTCAACTCGACCGATATCTGGTCGTTTTCGAACCTGCTAGTAACCATAATCTTTGATCCCGATGGCACGTTCGTCAGCTGGCTCTCAACCCAGCCCAAGGTGGATAACCCATGGACGGTATTCTGGACTCCTAATGTCGGAGCGCTCTCTGGAGATGAGGTCTTTGTCTACTCATCTTTCTATTACAGCAAGTACAACTACAGCTATTCTTACAAGGCTGAATATGCTTGGGCTAATGAATTGGGCGCGCTCGTGAATCCACTGTCTGTTATTCTTAAACCAGAATACCAGTGGGCCTCGTCCCTGAACGCATCAGTAAGCTATTCGTCCAGATGGAACTACTGTGCATTCGGTTACGATGTCAGCGAGATGACAATGAAAGGCAATCAGACACAATGGATGCAGCACTACTTCGCTGGTCTCTCTGTATTCAACGACACGAACCATAATGACATTATGGATCTTGTTTACGAGCGCTTGATACCCAGCATCCCGGGCAATGCCAGCATTCTGACACCGAACGAGTCGTACCCGTTGATGAACGAATCGAAGTCTGAACTGTTGTATAGCTTCATTGCTGAGAATGCTACCGTGGGTCAGATGCGCACTCCGTTCGTGAATAGTGACAACCAGATTGAATGGAGCGCCGAGGTCACAAACATAGATGGAGAATTGATTTCCCCGTTCACCGAAGCGATTGGACAGCCAAGCCGTCAGGCGAACACCGCAGCATCAGTACCGAAGACTGTACTGACCCGAGTTGAGAGCCTCAGGATGACCTATCGTTTTGAGGTGACTGACGAAGCTGCAGTGCTCAAGATAGATCAGTACATCGGCGAGTTCACAAACCCTGCGGACGGAAAGATGCTGCCAGAAGCTCAAGGACTCAGTCTTGCGCTGAGCTACTGGAGTTCATTCTCCTCTCTTGACCTAGTTCCGCTGGCCGGCACCACCACTGATGCGGCTAACTTGACTGCAAGTCCAGATACCGAGCCAATTGCGGCTGGCGGTCTACTCTTTACCCAAGATGACAAACCTCTGGTGAAGGTCGAATTCGGTGGCACCTATGTCTGGGGCTGGGACAACTCGACAAACACAGTCGGCACAGCCGTGCTGCCCATGTATCTCTTCGCTTACCCCCTGACTGCTAGCACCCCACTGACAAATGCTGCTTCCGGAGCATCAACAATGCTCTCCGGTTCCTACAACTACAGCACTTGTTACGGAAACTGGAGCGGATACTCAGTCCTACATGACCCGGTGTTCATTGCATATCCCGCTGTAAGCCCGGGGGACGTTAGCGGCAGAATATCGGGAACACTCTTTCTCACAGTTCTCGTGGGTGGTACCGCGATTGTGATTCTGTCGGCCGTAATCATAAGAATCAGCAGAGTGCGTAGGTCTTCGTGAAGGGGGCCGCGGCCCCCTCTTCTTTTTCATGGTAAGTGCTGCCAGTATGACTGATGCACCTACGGATATAATCTGGTTGGGCAGTGAACTCACAACATTCTCAGACAATCGTCGAGAAACGCTTTGGCCTTGACTATGTTGTCTCTTTGCCTATGAGAAACTTCTACCGTTATGGCCTTGTCGTAGCCTGCCCGGTGAAGGGCTCGCAATGTCTCAAGTAGGTTAATGTCACCTGTCCCGGGCAATAGGTAACGCCTTCGCCCATCTGCATCAATGAGCTTTCCGTCGCCATCTCTGAAGTGAACGTTTAGCAATCTATGGCCAAACTTCTCCACGATGTCGGTCATCTGTGAGCCATGGAATCGCATGTATTCCAGATCGATTGTAACCCCGAGAGACGTCATTTCGTGTGTCCTGATTATGTCTAGCAGGAACTCGTCCACATTTGGGATGTACGGCATGTTCTCAAGAGTGAGACTGCAATGGGTCTCTTCTGATAATTCCAGAAGTCTATCGAATCTAGTCAGCCATTGAGTCCCATAGAGCTCAGGTGGTCCAGGTGGATGAAGCACTGCGACTCCGATTCCTAGCTTGGCAGCAAAGGCGAATACAGCACTTGTGACCTGTTTGAATTCCTGTTCGTCTTGTGACATAACAAACTTTGGCAGATGAATTGAATA
>Ga0153915_10004446_pt1 | contig 12909 bp, 10 predicted proteins | sample Opewatmetagenome_2_FD_107003 | JGI IMG/M metagenome (GOLD analysis project Ga0153915, IMG submission 107003) | Freshwater wetland microbial communities from Ohio, USA - Open water 3 Core 3 Depth 3 metaG | ecosystem: Environmental > Aquatic > Freshwater > Wetlands | place: USA: Ohio, Lake Erie... | reverse complement strand
GGTAAAGGTTTCTACAGATGGTTGAGCGTGGTTGTTACACCATCTTGAAATCGTGGCAGGATCTTTCCCTAGTTGTTCGCCAAGCCATTTTCCGCTCTTATTCTTCTCGACAAGAAGTATTTTCAGTCTGTTTATCTGCTTCATATCCGTTTTGTTATGACTTAAAATTAGTAGAAAACAGTTGATCCCTATCAATAGTTTAACAAAACTAAAAAAATATTCTGTTATCTTTGTTTTTCCAACGTAATATGTCTCATGACAGAAACTCATTTGCCGCAATACCGCAAAGTGTATGAAACACTGCGGAGTCAGATTGAAGGAGGAACTTATATTCCCGGCGATCTGCTTCCATCCGAAAACGAATTGAGCACCCTGTTTGAAGTAGCACGCCCAACCATACGAAATGCCCTCGAAAGATTGGTGGTAGATGGTTTTATTCAGAAACAACAGGGAAAAGGTAGTATTGTGACAGGGAAACCAAAAGGTATCGGTATTTTGTCACTGAAGGGCACCACATCGGCCATTGGAGAAAATCTCATCACAAAAATCATTGTAAAACCATCCATCCGCCCCTGGAAAGAAGCCTTCGGATACCAGATATCCGATGCCGAACGAGAGGCCGGATGCATCTATTTTGAGCGTTTACGCGTCATCAACAACCGGCCTGTTTTTTTCGATATTACCATGTTGCCCAATATCAACCTGCCCCGCTTTACACTTCGTAACTTGGAAAATGCCTCATTGTTTAACATACTCCGGTCCCACTATCAACTGGAAGTCAAAGGAGGCGAACAACGAATTTTTGCCATCAAGGCTGATAAAAGGCTGGTTGATTTTTTTGAAGTGAAACCAGGTCATCCTGTTTTGCAACTTGACCGAAAAATCGAGACAAACCGTATCGGACTGCACATATACAGTCAGGTTTTCTGCAACACACAGGAATACGCTCTTTTTGGAACATTCTGATTATATGCATATTAAAAATATCAAACACCATTTACTAATCATCATGACAGGTTGGTTATGCTGTATCTCCGCATTTTCACAGACAGACAGCATTTCCGATTTTTGTCGAAGATTACAGCCAATGGGACGGATTCTTGAGAGCGAAGGCTGGTTTGTCTGGTGTGTCGCACCTATATGGGATGAAAAAGGCACGATTCATGTCTTCTACTCCAGATGGCCTGCGTCACTAGGTATGGGTGGCTGGTTGAAAGGATCGGAAATCGCTCATGCCGTGGCCGAAAAGCCTGAAGGCCCTTATATCTATGTAGAAACAATTCTGACACCACGTCCTGGCTACTGGGATGCCACAACCTGTCATAATCCTCATATTCAATTGATAGACAGTACCTATTATTTGTTTTACATGGGCAATTCCAATGGCAGAACCAATAGCAAACGCATCGGACTGGCTACTGCCAAAACGCTGAACGGGCCATGGACACGTACAGATAAGCCGATACTTGACGTCGGACCAGCCGGAGCCTGGGATGATCATTGTACTACCAACCCGGCATTTATCCGGACACCTGAAGGGCAATGCCGTCTATATTACAAATCATGGAATGATTCAGCTTATGCTTCAGAAAGGGGATCAGTCCGCGGAAACCGTAAATACGGTATAGCTGTTGCTGATACACCTGAAGGGCCCTATCACCGGTATGAAAAAAATCCTGTTATCGATTTTTCTGTTTTTGGAGGAAACAAACAAGTGGAGGATGCCTGTATATGGTATGAAAATAAGCGATACCACTTGCTGATGCGCGACATGGGTTTCTTTAATCATACTGTCGGATTGTATTGCTGGTCTGAAGATGGCATTACCTGGAGTCAACCCCAAATCGCCTGGAAGGGTCTTTCTGAATATATTCAGGAACCTCCGGCACCTGCCAACCTGAAACGTTACGGTCGACTTGAGCGACCCCAATTATTACTGAAAAACGGGAAACCAGTCTATCTGTTCCAGGCAGCCCAGGGAGGCAAATTTGGCACATCGTCCGGTTTTGTTTTTAAATTGACTGAAGACGATGCAAACACTGATTGAATGGGGTTATTTTGGATTATTTATTGCCACCTTTCTGGCCGGTAGCATCGTTCCTTTCAGTTCCGAGCTGGTACTGAGCGGATTGCTGGCCGTCGGTGCTAATAGTACCGGCTGTTTGCTGGCAGCAACCGCCGGCAATTTTCTGGGAGGCATGACATGTTACTGGATAGGCCATCTGGGAAAACCAGAGTGGATGGAAAAATACCTGAAAGTCAGTGAGGAGAAGCTTCTGAAAACCCTCCGTTTCCTGCACGGCAAGGGATCAGCGATGGCTTTTTTCACTTTTGTCCCCTTTGCCGGGGATTTGCTGGCTGTCGGACTGGGGTACATGCGCGCAAACGTCTGGATTACAGCTGGCACCATGTTACTGGGTAAATTCATCCGGTACCTGATCTGGATGCAGATTACCTATGGTGTTATTGGATTGTTTTAAAATACAAAGACCTTTCCGTATCTTTGCAACTGAAAAAAAACGTTCTCATTCAATATGTATTTATCAATCAACAAACCTGTCTGCTGTTTCAGACGTTGGACACGAAAAAACTATGCCATTTTTGCCAGTCTGCATAAAGTAGTGAAAATTGGTGTGGTGACATTCACCTGCACCCTTGTTCAGGAGCGTTATCAGGTCGTTTTAGCCCAAACTGACAGCACCAGCACCTACACAGAAGACGTCACGCTTGATGAAGTGGAAGTATCAGCCAGCCAACCGCTCCTTTGGTCTGAACTGTCACGTGCTGTCAGCGTAATAGAGAAAAAAGACATCGCGGCGCTACCTGCCGCCAGTATTGATGATATTCTGGAGCGAATTCCGGGTCTGGATATCAGGCAACGCGGACCTGACGGCGTACAATCAGATATCAGCCTCAACGGAGGTTCTTTCGATCAGGTACTTATTCTACTCAACGGTGTCAACATCACCGACCCGCAAACCGGTCATTACAACCTCGACTTGCCGGTTGACCTCAACCAGATACAGCGCATTGAAATCCTGCATGGTTCAGCAGCCAGAATTCTCGGAACGAATGCTTTCAGCGGAGCGATCAACATCATTACAACATCCAACGAACCGTCCAATGGATTGAACGGACAGGCTCAAATCGCATCAGGTAATTGGAATCAGTTGAACATGGGTATATCGTTAACGTACAATCATCCATCCTGGTACATTAGCGGCGGATTATCCCGAAAAAGCAGCGATGGATACATTGATAACACCGATTATCAGCTACTTAACAGTCATGTCCAATCCAGTTACCATAGTGAAACCGCCGGACATTTTACGGTACAACTCGGTTACCAGCAAAAAGCCTATGGAGCCAATAGCTTTTACAGTTTTTCCTATCCAAACCAATATGATGCCACCAAAACGCTTTTTTCAGCCCTAAGTTGGGATAAAGCCCATGGAAAATCGTTCATGCAGGCTCAACTCTACGAACGCAGGCATCACGACCGGTTCGAGTTATTCAGAAATAACGAAAACGCGGCCAGCTGGTACACAGGTCCCAATTATCACCTGAATGATGTAACAGGAGGTAAACTGATACTAACCTCCTTTTTATTGTCCGGAAAGACCGTCCTTGGTTCGGAAATACGGAATGAACATATTTACAGTAACGTGTTGGGAGAAAACATGACTGAAACCAAAACAGACCCGCTGGACCCTGACGCGTTATATACCAAAAGCAAAAACCGTACCACCGCCAGTGCTTTTGTGGATCAAACCTTTTATACAGGTAAGCTGATACTGGCGGCCGGTTTATCGGGTAACATCTCATCTGATTTCGGCACCTACTGGAACGGGGGCCTGGACGGTGCCATCCGTATAACGGAAGATTTTTCATCAAGGATGAGTTTGAACCGGTCAGTACGTCTCCCCTCTTTTACAGACTTGTATTACAAGAGCGCCACCCAGTTGAGCAATCCTGATCTGAAACCCGAACAAGCACTGACGTTGGAAAGTGGCTTCAACTGGAACAAATCCAATTTCCATGCATCAGCCACCGTTTGGCATCGTTGGGGTATTAATCTGATCGACTGGGTGAAACTACCCGATTCCACCAAATGGGAAAGCCGGAATCTCACCTTGGTGAACGCGACCGGCATCAACGCCCAAACTGATTATCAACCAGCCAATCCTTTTCTGAAAAACATCAGTCTTAACTATACGTATCAGTATATGAACAAGCAAGCAGATGGTTTTGACTCCAAGTATGCACTTGATTACCTCAAGCATAAAATCGATCTGAAACTGGCCTTCCAGCTGTATCAACACCAACGAACCGGAACTTTTTCAGTCCTGATCAATGGCTGTTTTTATGATAGGGCCGGTACCTATACCGATTTCACCTCCAATCAGCTTATATCCTATAATCCGTATTGGTTATGTGATACACGTCTCTCCTGGAAATACCGGTTAGTCACTGTATTTGCAGATCTGAACAACGTGTTCAATATCAATTATGCCGATTTTGGCGGATTGACTCAACCGGGACGCAACTTCAAGATTGGCTTGAAAATCACTTTCCAAGATTAACGGCCGAAAAACTGGTTTCATTCAGATCGGAACCCGATTTTAACACGTCGACCACCATTTCCGACCGACGGCCGTTGGCCAGGTTCTTTATTTCCATATAACAGGCAAAATAGCCGTCCGCCATCTTTTTATACTCATTAAACGTCATGACTTTAAAGAGTATGTTGTCAGCATTGAAAAACTCCATTCTGTGAGTCAGGCTAGTACTTTTTTCAATATAGGAAATCTTTCGGGAATACCCACATCCATCGGCAATGGCTTCTGTCTTGCAGATGGATTCTACCATCCAACAGTCTTTACCGGAATAGTTTTTGCTGCCCAGCACGCTGTAGGTATAATCATCCGGATTGGGCTTGCTCATATCTGCATTGCTGAATTCAGACCCCATGAAGTTTTTACCCTTATCACTGCTGACAATTCGGCGGGTATTCCGCATGGAGGGCAGATATATCCACATATCATCATCTTTGGCCTTGTAATCATAAATCAGCATGGTCGTTCCGGCCACATCTGCCGGTGACAAAAATGTAATCTTCGTCTTAACGATTTCGTTAAAAGTACGGGTAACATCCTTAACTTTACGGATGCGCACATTTCCTTTGGCGTCATAAATCTTCAGGGTAGCATTCATTTCCATGGAGGCCAGGTTGACCATATCATTGGCTTTCAGAACGATTTCCCGCGCTTCATTGGCCTGAGCGGTCAGGAGCATCGTCAATAGCATCCCACCGGCCAGAACCATTACTGGTTTTATTGATGTCTTCATCGTTTAATCTGTTTGATATTTTGACGGAATAAATAAGAACGTTGGTTGACCCAGCTTTAATAAAGCCGGAATCAGTATCAAGGCACACAAAAGGCATAGCAATAAGGAGAAAATGATCAGGAAACCAAACGCTTTCAGTATGGTCAGACCCGAAAAGAGCAGGACAGCAAAACCAACCATTACCGAAAATGCATTGATAGCTATGCCACGTCCAGTTGTCCTGAGCGTATACGTGATGGCATCATTCCATGATTTTCCATGCAACAGTTCATGGTTCATACGCCAGAAAAGATGGATGGTATAATCGACACCTAGTCCAATGGCAATGGAAGACAGCAATGATGTCGCGATATCCAGTTGCAGACCAAACCATCCCATCAAACCAAACGTGCAGACTAGTGAAACAACTAGTGGTATGGAGCCCATCAGGCCAGCCCTTAATGAGCGGAAAATCAGCCACAGCAACAAAATGATAGCTATCAGCGCGAAGAGCAACGAACTGATTTGTCCAGTGATGACAGCATCGGCCAGTTCTTTTTCAATCTGGCTTTGACCCGCTATCAAAGTACAATAGGGTATATCAGAAGCCAATTGCTGAATGGCCGATTCGGTTTTCTTGTACGATTTGTAGATATTTGCCCTGAACTGTACAGTGACCACCGATCTGGTATAATCAAAATCGACCATCTGTTCAAAATCAGACGGATCGCCACTCATCGTGTACAATTCAATGTATTGGGCAATGGCATCCCGGTCATCGGGTATCTTATTGTAAAAAGCATCTTCCGGTTTATTCATAGCCTTGCTCATCGTACGTATAACTGTTGCCAGAGAGGTGACATTGCTGACTTCAGGAATTTTCTTCACATCGGAACCAAAACGATCCATGGCCTGCAAGACCTCCGGGCTTTTTATATCGCCTTCAAACAAAACGGACAGCGACTTTGTTCCTCCAAACTGCTGATTGAGCAAGGCCACCGATTGACGTAAGGGATTGTTTACCGGCATCATTTCATCCTGATTGATAGTTACTTTCAAGCGGGTCATACCTATTCCGGATAGTACAACAAACAACGTGAAAACGGCGATAACTGTCCTGGGGTTTCCGGTGACCACCCTTCCTGCCCAAGACAGAAATTTGCCAATCAGATCATTGGGCGTTTCGTTGAAATGCTTCGACGCTTTTCCTTTCTTGACACCGGACATCACAGCCGGCATGAACGTCAGACTGGTCAGCAACGCAAAGAAGATACCGGCAGATGTAACAATGCCCATTTGTCTGGGCGGAATCATCACATGCGAAAGGAGGCCAAGTACACCTACGATGGTCGTCAAAGCCGTCAGGATAATGGGCATAAACAGTTTTTTGACCGATTCGTTGACAATCCGCTTCATACCCCAGCGAGGATGGATCACATTAAGTTCCTGATAGCGTGTCATCAAGTGTACCCCGTAATTATTGGCAATGGCTATCATCATTACAGGCACCAGAACAGCAATCAGGCTGAAATCAAAACCCAGCAACGGCATCAGTCCCATGGCTACAACAATGGACATGCAAACGATGGAAAAAGGCAGCAGCACCCCTTTGCGTTCCCTGAAGGAAAAATACAGGGTGAGCAACATGATGAACAGTCCCAATGGCATCAAAATAAGGATATCCCGTATGGCAATACGCTGAATGTCATACCGTAACGTCGGCAATCCGCCCACATAGACACGCTCCTCGCCAGGAGTATCTTTCAACGTTTGCCGAATCAGTTCGACCAGTTCCTTATCCGAACAGGTTTCGACCGGATTCAGCAACATCAGCGTACAAGTAAAGTCCTTTGAAACCAACAAATTGTATACCAACGGATTATCTTTGATTTCCAGACGAAGGGATTCGCACGACTCTGCCGATTCAGGAATGCGCTTGACAACAGGATCCACCAGCATGCTTCCCTCTACATTACGGATGTATTTCAGTTCGTAAACAGATAATACCTTCTCGATTTTGTCGGAACGATTGAACACCTTATCCAGCATACGGATTCGTTCCAGTGTTATTGGTTGCAGCACATCCTCACATTCAAAAATCACCATCACCGGATCGTATTTGCCAAATTGTTGCTCAAGCTTGTCCAGGTTGATTTTTGAGGCAATATCGTCCGGCAAGTAATCCATCAGGTTGGTATTAACACGCGCTTTCACCAGCGGTATCAACATCAGCACCGTAATGACCAGCGGAAAAAAGATAAACCATTTCCGATGCCGGACAATGAACAGATCATGTTTCATTTTCTACTATTTTTTTCGTTTAAGGACAGATGTAAGCCGCAAGCAACGGGGAATGCGCTCGCGGAATTCAGAAATAAACGGTTAATCCCATAGTCACACCACCTAGTACTTTGCCAGTATAGCTGAACACACTTTTTTCGGGTCCATCCATCCAATTACCACTAACAGATAATGACAGGGCATCCGTTAGTTTCCATCTCAGTTCCGGACGCACCATGTATTCTTCGGACGTTATATCGTAGTAACCACTTACCCTCAGGGAAAACAAGTCGTACGCGAAGGAACGGCTCAATGACAGGAAAACAGCATGATTCTGAGCTTTCTGTTGATGCACCATCTTACGGTTGAACAACTCAGCTTCATAAGTAGCCATAGCGTTGGCGTAAACAAACACCTCAACCGGATCAAGAGGATCAGACAAAACCGGAAGTACCTGAGATGTAAAATCGAAGGTATATTTACCAATGTATTGAACAATGGCTTTAATACCAATCATGTTGACTTCAATTCCAGCCACTCCCGAAATGTCCGGATTAGGAATCTGCATCGCCGTTTCATAGTTCGTTGTTAAATTATACGCTCCTTCACCACGAAGGATAACAGATCCCAGTGGCAGGGCAAAGTCAGCCCCAAACGTTTGTTTCCGGTAAAAAGCCGGTTGATAGACAATAACTGGCGCTGTTGTAATGGTAAAAGACTGCATGTTGAAACCATAGAACGGATCATAGCCATTGAAATAGGAAACAGAAAAACCTATAGCCGGCCATTCCACATTAAAACGAGCTGCCAACGTTCCGTTCTGTAAGGTTGTTGCAGGTAATTGCGCATCAGCAAAGCTGATACCTTCTCCAAGATCAAACAGTTCATACCGATAAATGGAAGGTTTAAAACAAGGAATATACACCAATGCAAGCTCACCTTCATTAAAAGGTCTGATATTGGTACGTAACATGAAATTACCCAGCTTCTGGTCGTCAGGATCGTCTGACAGAAAGAAAAAGTCAGTAGGATGCAGGTTACCAGTTGGATTAAAACCATCCGTACGCCCCCAGGTGACAATCTGGTTTCCCAGATAACAATCGATTATTGAACCTTGATAACCAACATAAGCTTCTTTTAGTTCTATAACCGTTTTACGTTCTCCAAAAAATAAGCCTTCCCTGAAACGCACATCTCCCTTCATAAAGGTCTGTTGATTACCGATTTCTGTTTTCAGGACGACTTCTCCATAAAGGGCCGACAAGTCGGATTGTTCACTGAAACCGGCAGCCAACCCACGGACAAAGCCATTAACAGAGGCAGAGGCTAAAAAGGCGTTGGCCAACACACCGGCCACACCAACAAATACAAACTTCAGTGTTCGTTTCATACGCTGCAATTTTTTGTATACGGTTCAGCGAGCAAAACACGGGAATTCCTATTGAAAATCGAAAATTTCTTGCGGCTTGCCGCGAGAAGCTTCAATTACTACAACCGTCAAAAGGTTAGTAATAATAATGCAAGGAATCTGAAGGGGAGTCTTTTATTTAAAAGTCGGACAACCTGAACTTGTCCAATGGATGTTTCAATGAAGTTTGTACCAATTGAGAGGTGTCATACCAGTAATTTGCTTAAACACCTTGAAGAAAGAAGATTTGCTGTTAAAGCCACATTCATATCCTATGGCTTCAATGGAATAATCCCGTTTTTTTACCAACATCTTTTTGACAGCTTCCACCCTGTATTCATTGACATACTGGAAAAAATTCTTTTTCATGACAGTACTGAGCACCTCTGTCAATTGATGTTTCGGAACATCCAACGCGTCTGAAAGCAGCCTCATATCCAGATCAGGATTCAGAAAAGGGCGTTTTTTTATAAAATAATCGTTCAGTAATACGTTGATTTCTTCTTTCCTGTCTTCTGTCAGTGAAGAATTCCTGTATTTTTCCTTTTCCTCTTCAGGAATGGGCCCGGTAAAGACCATCCCTTGTCTGATTCCGTAAAAGCCAAGAATATAAACCATTCCCAACAAGGCAGAATAGTTATAAATCGGGGAAAGTGGTATCTGCAGTTTAAGGATAATAACAGCAATCGCCACAGCCATACCAGCCAGACAATACAGGTTATAAAAGACAACAATAAAAATCAGCCAGGTCACCCGTTTGTTGCTTTCAATGGTGGAAAATTCATCGAGTATTCGTTTACGGTGCTTAAAAAGCACCATGCCCGTTGCCCAGTTGTAACCAATCCATGAAACGACAGAAGCAATGGCAAAGGCAAACCGAAACCATCGAGTGTTTCCCGGATCCAGGAATAGCTGAAGGGAATAGGGCTCTTTGTAGGCATAGGCAAGACTTTCAAACAACAGAAAAGGAAGCAAATGTATCAGCTGAATGCTGTCCAGTTTGAATTGTCCACCCACTAACGTTCTGGTATACAAATAAAAGGCTGGATTGAACAACAGGAAAGAACTGGAAAGCAAGGGTATGCCATAGGTCCTGTAATCGATGGCACAAGTCAGGAACTCCAGCGCCAGCAAGAGAAGCCAGGCAGTCAGTATCTTGCCAGACACGCCCAACTCCTTTTTTGCCAGTAACAGAATAGCCGCAAAAAGTCCTTGTGAAAAACCAATCCAGGCTATGGTTTCCATAAGCCTATGTTTTATTGTTTGATTAACGCAACAGCTTGTTCAATCAATGTATCAAAGCCATTGGCTGTATCTGTCGAATCAAGGGCGACAGCGACATCAGGCTCAAGCCCGAATTCTATCTGTTGCATACGTGCATCATACATGGGACAAGCTGAAAAGCGAACCATCCATCCGTTGGGTAATTCGTTGGACAGGGGTAATCCACCGCCTCCCCCTGTCTGGTCACCAACAATAACGGCTCTTGGTGCTTCTTTCATACGACAGACAAAGGAGTTGGTAGCACTGTACGACATCCGGTTTGTCAGCACAACAACCGGCTTTTCCCAGTTCAGCGATTCATGAGCCGGCGTATAAACGGCAGCCGGATCCGAAAAAGCGCTGTGACCATCTCCCGTTTTGTGACACATATAACCAGTCAATGTTTTTTCATCCATGAAATAGGAAGCCAATGTCTCTGCATAATCAAGCGCCCCACCACCATTATTCCTGACATCGATAATCAGTCCCTGACAATTCCTGAAATAATCGAACAGGTATTTTACATTGGTATCACTAAAATAATCCACGAAACTGGAATAATACACGTAGCCTACAGTACCTCCTTCAATGAGGGCATAATCAAAACCGCCCGCGATCAGGTAGTCATCACCCAGATAACGGTCCGAATAAATAAGCGAAGAGCTGAAGTTGGACGGATAATCTGTAAACCAATTCCAATAGCGACTTTTATTAAAATCAGAATATAAATTCACATGTCCGTCTTTTAATTCCTTCAGCATGTCACCCAGTACGTTAAAAAGGGCATAGTCATCATTAACCGTGTCAAGCTTCACCTGATAAACACCATAAATGGAATCCCAGTTAATCTGCTTGTAATCCAGGTAGCAATACCGTGTATCGATTATTTCCCACAGTGCCTGAAAATTGCCCTCATAGGTATTCGGGTACACTTCAGGATATTCCACACACGAAGATAATCCGGCCAGAGAGAGCATCAGCAAAACAAAACCTTTTTTCATTCTATTCAAAAAGACGTTATATCAACTTATTATAAATCAAAGGACAACAATTAACGATCGAGTCTGATCATATTCCGGGCCGGTTGTCGTCTGTGACCAGAAAATGCCAGATAATCAATCGAATAGCCAACGATCAAAGATAATTCATTCTGATAAAAAACCATATCATTGGCCGCGTAACGCAGATTTTGTGCTCTTAATCCAATACTCACTGTAGCACAATTAAACGGAATATCGGCAAAGCAATTAAAAACTATACCGCTCTTATTATGAAGGGAACTAAAATGCACGGCATCCTTGTACTGATCGAAAGTAAACATTTCGTAATAGGAAGCACCTCGCACCGGAACAAACATACAGCCTAATAAAGGTGAGCGAGCTGTTGCTTTCAGCCGGTAAATTCTGCCCCTCACGGGCATATCGTACGAGACAGAACCAGCCAGGAAGATGTTGGCTGACATGTCCATGTTGTACACGTTGTTGATATTCCTGGTATTAATCTTCATTGTCAGATCAGCACCCATCGTGGTTCCCAAAGCAAACTTCGCGCCATAAACAGGTTTGAAGTGGTATAAGGCACCGCGTGCATAATCAATCCCTGCATACTCGATGCCAGCAGTTGCCGCGTCATTGACCGTAAGACCGGCCAGCAGACTCAGGTTCTGCTGCCGGGAAACGCGCGTATTGTTAGTCAGATATCGCCCGCTTTCATGATCATACCGCACCCCTAATCCGCTGTATGGCACACTCGACAGATAACCATCATACAGGTTAACGGATGATAGTCCATACATCGTGCGACTATTGGTCAGCATATAACGGGATTCCTCAGGTTGTTGTGCCTGTAAATAACCAAACAAGCAAATAAAAAACCCTGTAACAAAGATTCTCCGCATACAATCAGTCATTAGAATACTGTACAAAAATAATAAACAAATAGATTAGAAACAATCATTCAACAGAAGCATTTATCAAATGAAGCAGAGGTACATCCCACGTTGAGGAATCAAATCGGGGAAACCCTGCTGAACATTACTTACCCTTAAATAAATTCCAGGTAATTGTCCCGATTTACCACATGATACGTGGCATGAGGATAGGCCTCATGGAAGACTTCCGGCATAGAGGGCTTTTTGTCCCCCCATTTGAACTCCATGGCCATCAACTATTCTGAAGATACTTCGATCAGGTCTATTTCTTGCTTGTCGTAGGTGCGCCAGAAATAAAATTCATGGTGTAACCCGCCGTTATAGCTGGCTTTTCGCCGCTCGCCGATCAAATAATTTTCCCAAAGCGCTCCCGTATCTTGCCGGATAGCCAGGGGTGAGAAATTACCAATGATAGCGTTACGGACACTGTTGTCATAGAAATACCATTTTCCGGCTTTTGTTACCTCTTTACGTAGATTACGAACCGCTGGCCAGCAGGTCGATACCTTCCAATAAATGCCGGTAGTTGGCGATTGTGCGGTTTTCCAATAAGGCCAACGCGTCGAAATCCTCCCCGTTGAGCATCATCGTCCGGCCGGGATAGCTATCAACAATCTTATGCAAATAGCAATTAATTTTTCTAAATGGCGATTTTTTCAATTTTTCGAATTTCGTTTGCACGCCATCCGTAAACAGCAAG
>Ga0153915_10004445_pt1 | contig 12909 bp, 8 predicted proteins | sample Opewatmetagenome_2_FD_107003 | JGI IMG/M metagenome (GOLD analysis project Ga0153915, IMG submission 107003) | Freshwater wetland microbial communities from Ohio, USA - Open water 3 Core 3 Depth 3 metaG | ecosystem: Environmental > Aquatic > Freshwater > Wetlands | place: USA: Ohio, Lake Erie... | reverse complement strand
TACCTCCTGTTCACTAGCTTTCATTTCTCTCGTCAAGTGTTTAGTCATCCCCGACCATGCCACATTGGATACGCCCTCAGCGCGCGCAATACTGGCAAGTCGTTCCATGGTTTCTTGAGTCATTAGATCAGCATCCTTGAGGGGATAGATCATATCGAATAGTGTGTACTTCTCTGTACACATCTTATTGAAGGCAAGAAGATCATATCGTTCGACATTAGGCATATTCTCAACGATGAAGCGAGCAATCGAGCGGATATTCTGTTCGTCATCGGTGTGTTCAGGAATGACAGGAGTTCTTATCCAGACAGGTTTGCCACTCTTAGCAACAATACGTGCATTTGCAAGCACGCGATCAAGTGAAACTCCAGTGTACTCCTTATGCTTCTCGGGGTCCATCGTCTTGAGATCGTAAAGAATCATGTCCACATGCAGGAGAATGTCCCGCATGACCTTCTCGCTGCAATAGCCGCAGGTGTCCAAGGCCACATGAACTCCATCCTTCTGAAGTCCTGAAGCAACTTCAATCGCGAAGGCAGGCTGATAGGTTGCCTCTCCCCCTGAGAGGGTCACGCCGCCATTTGATGTATTGAAGAATACCTTGTCACGCAACAGCTCTTGAACCAGATCCCCAGCAGTCCATAGATTCCCCATCACCTTGATGGCCCCAGTAGGACAAGCCTCCTCGCACTCGCCACATACCTTGCACAGGTTTCTATCAATCCTCATTCCGTCAGGAGTGAGCTCGAGTGCTGACTCTGGACATGCCCGAACGCATGCTTGGTCTCCAATGCACTTCACCGAATACCAGACGACCGTCGGGTCGGGGGCAATAGCTTCAATGTTGTGGCACCAGAGACATTTCAGGGGGCACCCTTTGAAGAACACTGTCGTCCTAATCCCTGGACCATCCTCAGTGGAACACCGCTGGATATTGGTCACAAATCCTGTTGTGCTCATCAGAGTGTGTGCTCCGTACGCTTAATGATCTCTTCTTGTAGCTCTCTTCCTATTTGTGTGAAGAAAGCATTGTAGCCAGTCACTCGTATCATTAGGTTCGAATAGGCATCAGGATTCTTCTGAGCGTCCCGAAGAGTCTTGCCATCAATGACGTTGATCTGAAGAGCAGTTCCACCTACCTCATTGTATGCTCTCAGGAGAGCAGCCAACTTCTCTATATGTTCGGGCGTCTTGACCATTGAGGGGCTGAGTGTTATCGTATGACTTGCACCATTGGGTATCGTTTCAAGGCCCAGTTTTCCCACTGATCGAATGGAAGCAGTCGGACCCTTAGTATCCATTCCTTGGACAGCTCCAACGCCACCAGACATGAACTCACCTCGTCTGCGACCATCAGGAGTCGCTGCTGTAAGTGGAGCTAGTGGAACGTAGTAATTCCAAGAGAGGTAGCCCGCACGAAACTTTCGACCTGTGTATGGGTTGTTGTGTTTGAATGCCTCTTCTGCCCAGAACATAGAGAGATCTCTGGCAATGCTGTCAGCGTAATCATCATCATTGCCAAATTTCGGTGCCTTTGACCGCAACAGCTGGCGAAGCTCTTCATGTCCCTCGTAGTTGGCTTTGATTGCCTCGAGGAGCTCTGCCATGCTGACTCGTTTCTCATCGTACACCATCTTCTTGACTGAAGCAACGGAGTCAGCAAGAGTAGCGATTCCCATCCCCTCAAGCGTATTGAAGTTCCAGTCTGTACCACCTTCGTTCACATCCTTCCCGCGCTCAGCACATCCATCCATGAGCGCACTGAGGTAGGGTGTGGGTTGATACTTGGCACGCAATGTATCAGCCATATTGCCGCATTGTGTCAGGAGCCGTATCAACTCAACAATCTGCTTCTTGACAGCTTCAATGAATTGCTCGTAAGTAGAAAACGTGCGAGGGTCACCAGTCTTGAGCCCGATTTGGGTCCCAGTTGCCATGTCTCTTCCGTCGTTCAAGGCGAACTCGACTGCCTTGACGAGGTTGAAATTGACGTCGACAGTGTCGGACCGATCATTACCCTGCATCGTATTCTCCAGACATCCGACGATGCCATAGTCCCAGGCCTCTTTGCGAGGAACGCCCTGCCAGACCATACCATCGATGCTGTGCTCGTCGAAATTCATCAGAAACGGCGATCCCTGAGCCCTAGCAACCATTTCAGCTACTCGAACAAGAAAGTCCTGAGGGGTATTCCTGTGAAGTCGGACATTGGGTTTTGGCTCCAGGAGATTCATTTCTTCAATGACTTCTAGTGCTAGCCAAGTCAAATCATTGGTCAAGTCCTCTCCGTTGGGCCCGCAGCCGCTCAGTGTCATTAGCTGGCCAAAACTCGAGTTGATTCCCTGATTGATACCCAAACGCCCTTGGTAGTCGTACACGTAGTTGTGTTTCAACCAATAGCACTGCATCAGTTCCTTTGCCTCTTCTCGGGTCATGGCTCCAGATTCAATGTCCTTCTTGTAGAATGGATACATGTACTGATCCCAGCGTCCGTGAGAGAGACCGGCACCAGGGTAAGACTCAGCCGCCATAACAAGCATGTGCGTGAACCAGAGAGACTGCAGCGCCTCCCAGAATGAGGTAGGAGCCTCCCAAGGGACTCTATTGCATATCATCGTGATCCGTTCCAGCTCCTCCTTTCTAGACGGATTTGTTTCAACACGGGCTAGCTCGCTAGCCTTCTTGGCATATCGGAGACCGACATCTCGAGCTGTCAGACAGCTCAGGATAAGCGATTCAACGAACTCTCGATGCTCTGCCGACAAGTCACGTTTCAAAATCCCTCCATACTCATCCGCAATTCCGCGAAGCCCGATCTTCATTACCTTCGCGTAATTCGGGATCAGATGACCGGGTACAGCTGAAGCAGTCCCTACTCCAACCGCATTCAGCCGGGTTGCCTCCTTGAAGTACTTCTTCATCTCTTTGTTCCGGGCTTTGGTCTGCGATTCGGTCAGAGACCTCGATAATGCAGTGTTGAAATTGAAGCCGACAATCAATTCACCGTCAAGAATCAGCGTAGGCATGTACCTTGTCATGACTTCATGGAAGAACATGGCACGACGTTTCGCGAGCCCATGTCTCCAATGGTCCTCAGGCAGTTCAACCTTCACAGCCATGGACTTGAGGGTCTGATTTACGGATGGAAAGAAGGGATAGAGTGCAGGTTCATTCGCCCAGTCGTGCATGGAATAGACTTCATCCCAGTCAGTGCCTGTCGTGAAGGAATATGGTTCATTTGTTTCTTTCCTGATATTGAATGAGTAGAAGTGATCTCGTAGCTTCTGAATACGCTCAGGAAGATTCTCAGAAGGAGACCATATCTTGATGGTAGGAGTTGTGTTTTCGTTGAGAGTCATGCAGTGGATACCACCATTGAGATGCGTTGTAGGTGTAAGCAGAGTGTCTTAAAACATTACATATTCTCACGCCTTTCAGAGATTTCTGTAACACTTTTATTCTCTTGGTTGCAGGGGAATTTGAGGGTTGTATTCAATATGGGTCACGAGGAAAGTACTCAACAGGAAATCACAGATGTTCAGAGATTCACCGTTGGAGTGGCAATGCTGATATGGTCATTGGCGTGTGCAATTTCTGTAGGCGTTTCAATCTCTGTGAGTTACCCGAGTTTCGTGGGTTTCGCTAGTGGAGCAGGTGTGCTTCTGGTTGTTCTTCCACTAGCGGGAGCCTATCTGCTTATAACAGGAATCATCGGAATCTTCAAAGTAGACAGCGACGAATCCCACTAATCTCAACAAACCATGATGTACAACCCTGTAACTTGCGCTACGCTTAAAAGCGGTGCAATTTCATTGCCCCCATCCGCCCGATAGTGATTATCAGATTCTAGGAAGACACCAGAATGAGAAGGACATGTAGACTCTTCGCGCTCATATTCGTCGCATTCATGATATTGGGAAGCACCCAGGTGCAGACATTGGCACCAAACGCGCAGAACAACGAACCCGTGAGCGCTCAACTCGACATTCTGAGGACAGCGGGCTATGACTCTCCAAATATCACAGCTACACTTTCAAGTCCTGTGAATGGTAGTTCAGTTTCAGGGACATTCGACATCTCATTAGACATGACCTCGGATTTTGCCACACTGAACCTCACTCTGTTCATAGAGGACGCAATCTATCCAGCATACGATCACGCGAGTATTCCAGCAAGTCCCAGTTGGACGCAGGCAATAACAATTGACACGACAACACTTGCAGAAGGAATGCTGAATTTCACGGTATTCTTTGAGAACCTCTCAGAAAAGGAGTCAGTCTATCTGCTCTACTTCGTCGATAATGATGGCTCGAACATAGAGGTTTCAGTGTACTCGCCGGCCAATGTGAGCAGGATCAGCGGAATTGTCAGTATTGATTTGAATATATCATCAGATTACAATGAACTGAATCTTACGGTCTTCATTGATGGTCAGCCACTCACATCCTACAATCCGTCTTTGATTGGCACAGGCAATGTGAGTGTTCTCGTAGACACAAGCAATCTCATAGAGGGTTATGATAATTTCACATTCTACTTCCAATATGATGTGCTGGCAAATCACTTTTCCTACGCGTTCTACCTCGTCTATATTGTGGATAATGACGGAGTACCAATGACAATCCGCCACCAGAGTCCTGCTAACCAGACAGTTGTCGCAGGAATCCTCAATCTTACCCTTATTATTGGATCGGAATACGAACCACTTAATTTCACACTCTTTGTCAACGGCATCATTCCATACTCTCAATTCAATAACAGCCATATTGGTATCAAAGTGCAGATTATCTCAATAGACACCCTTGCGCTATCAGAAGGTCCATTGGACTTCATGTTGCTGTTTGAATACAACGTGACAGGCGAGAACGCACGTGTAACGTACCATCTTGTCTTCGACGTAAACAACCATGCGATACCGGTCTTGGTCATTCTTGCGCCTGCGACCGACACTACAGTTACTGGTTTGACTGCATTCTGGCTGAATATTACCTCGACTCATCCACAATTGTACCTCAATATTACTGTAGATGGTATTATCACTGAGGAGTTCAACAGAACCTCGATTCTTCCTGGCGCAAACAACTACTCAATCGATTCATCGAGATATGAGAATGGGGGACACCTGATTCGCATTACGGTCATTACTGGTGAAGGAGGGTCCGCCTACAAGACTCTGAATCTGTTCTTCTTAGACTATGTACGCGTTTGGATTTCGGGTCTCGCAAATTACGAGTCTATTTCAGGAGTTGCCGAATTCCGCATCAGGGTCATGAGCCCCTATGATAATGTCACAGTCTCACTTTATGTTGATGACATACTAGCCAGTGATTTCATTAACCGGACACTCATATCAGGCTATAACACGGTGAGTTTGAATACAACTGATTTCTCTGACGGAGACCACAACGTGACAATCAGAGCGCATGATGGATTCGGGCATACTTGGAATTTCACCATGGTCCTTGTAATCGATAATTACGGACCTCCAACGCTGCATTTCGCCACGACAGCTGCAGTGACAATTGGATATGCAGCCTTTACGATAAATGTAGACAGCAAATGGAGTACGCTCAATGTGTCCGTCTTTGTTGATGACGTCGTCGTACCGGGATATCAGAATCTTACGGTTGATGTCAGCTCTGGCACATACACGTTCTATATAGATATGGGCGCATATAGCAAGACGGAACACACTGTTAGAGTTGTGATGACTACCCCGGAGGGCGAAGCAACCCAGATTTCGCAACTCTTTGGTTTTGCTTCGATCCGTATTGAGGAACTTATCAGTTTTGCATTCCTGCTTGGTCTGGCTGTCTTCATACCTCTCTATAGAAGAAGAAAGGGATATCCGCTCAAACCAGTGTTGATTATGGACGTAGTGTTTGCATTAGTGACAGGAGGAGCCTTTCTAGTACTAGGTATCAATACAATACCCTTCCTTGTTTGGCACGTGAATATGGCGAGCATTTGGTCAATAGGAGGTACTTTTGCCTTCGCGAACTGGGCGCTACCTCTCTTGATGGAAGAACCAGTTCGAGAGTAGCTCTACAGTAGTCTAGTCACGGGAATGTCGGTGGAAATCTCAGAGGACCATTTTGCCAGAGGAGAGTACATTCCCATCTGATCCTTTGGTATCGAAGTGACCACTGATTTGACCTTCCAAGCGGTGGCAGTCTTTGCAGTCTTTGAAATTACCGCACTTGAATGCCCAATGCCTGCCTTTGTCACATCAACAACAAACCTTGCTGTCTTGTCATCTTGCTTCGCCACGACACCCACTCCAATCAGGAGATCCTTGAGATAGTACTCCAGCAGTTTTCCAGTGAGTCTGCGATCGACCACCTGTGCAGCAAGCTCTGCCAGCGATCCCGGGTAAGCTACGTGAGAGAAGTTCATTGAATTCGGAAGTTTGTTTGGATTCCGCAGAGTCAGCATCTTGATTTTGCTCGTTCTGTTCTCAGGCAGTCTACTCAGTGGAAGTGTAAGATTGGCGATAGATCCACGTGCAAAGTATTTCACTTTCATCCAATAATTATATGCTGCTGGCGGAGTCGTCGCAATCACTCGTACGACCTTCCTATCCCTCATAACGGATTCAGCTGCGTTTGTTAGTCTGGTGCCAATTGCAGTCTTCTGGTTTCTGACATCGACATCAAGATTCCTAATGATACCTATCTTTCCTCCCGATGGCGTTCTTTCTGTGCGGAAGACTATCTCGCCAACCACATGCCCCTTGTCCTCAGCGACGAGCCAGCCCCAACGTTCAAAGGCTGCGCCTCTATGTTCATCTTTCACCTGTTCGATAGTCGAATAGCCGCCTTCTCTTGTTCTATAGAACCAACGAGTCCCTTGATAGACTTCAAGTAAATCCGTGCAGTCTTTCATCATACCCTGACGTATCATGACCATTGTATAGCGCCTCAGGCAGTTGAGGATTCATTCTATGTTGTACTGAAAATAAAACAATGTAAGACATGCTCTAACTCAAGCTGATACAGAATCGCTCACATCCAAGCAGAGCTCAGAGAGCTCCCGAGCAGTGGGTCCAAAGAGATACAGAATGGGTTCAATACCGAACCCACCGGGAACATGAATTCCAGGAAATTCAGATGTCCTACCTGCTCGTTTCCTGAGCCTCCTCAGACTGGCAAGAATCCTGGCTGCGTCACTCTCCGAGTCTGCAATGCCCGTCACTTGGAAACCGATCTTGATTGCCGCCTTGACGACGTCAGCTCGGCCGCTAACGCAGATGCATGCCCTTACCCCAGGCCACATGCTTCGAGCATTCACAAGCATTTCAGCGGTATGTCGCGATGCTCCGAATTGTGGACCGATGAGAGCAACTGCGCGACCGCCGATGATGGCAATCCGTCCTGGAACTCCTGCCACATCTCCAGTACCCGAAGCATTTTGTGTGCATGTCACGAGGTTAGCGCGCACCTGAGGCACAATTCTCTCAAAGGAAGTAGAGGCTTCGATAGTCCGTAGGGCATCTTGCATGTCGCTTATGACGCATGCTCGTTCCACAAGAGCATCATCAGTCCTTCCAAGAAGTTGAGAACAAATCTGACAATTTGCCGTCTTGAGAGAGTGCACCGCGCTCTGGTGCATCTTGCATAAGGTAGAGCCAAGCCTTGAGTACATGCAGCTTGAGCAGAGTTCTTTGACAACTGCATCGGCCTTCGTTTCTGGATTCTGAATCATATCTGTAAGTCTCTGAACCAATTCACTGACCTCGTTGCTCAGCTCAGTAGTCGGATCGGTCTGGTTCAGATACTTGCTGACAGCTGCTTGGGTGACACCCAGACGAGAGGAAATCTCCATCTGAGATAGCCCTCTCTTCTTGAGAGCCTTAGCTAGCTGAGTCCTGACAGCAGGAAGAAACTCTCTCTGAACAATTTCACATGGTGGTCTCACGCATAGGTCATCTCGAATAGATTATAACAGCGTTATAAGAACCATTATAAGAATGCTTTGCTTCAGCTCCCTTCAAAGGAGCATGTGAGCGTGTCAGAGTACCCAGTTCGCAGGAATCCTCAAAAACTCATTGGGGCAGTAGTACTGATTGTTGTCATTGTTGTTGCAGCCTACGGCGTGGTGACGTTTTGGCGGCCACGGTTTGTCGTCTATACATACAGCAGCTTCATGGACTGGGGAGATGAAGGGGCTGATGCTGTTCTCGAGCGAGCCTTTGCCCCATTTGAGGAAGAATACGGAATCGACATCGATTTCGTGATTCTCAGTGGCGATGCAAACTTCATAGTTTCGAAACTAAATGCAGAAGAGGCTAACCCGATAGCTGACGTCGTGATTGGGATAGATAACATACTAGTACTTCAGGAAACAGCGCGCAATGTTCTAGAGCCCTATGTTTCACCTAATCTTGGTCTAATCAATGAAACACTCGTTGACTCGCTAGATCCAGAACACTACCTCACGCCCTTTGATTTCGGCCTCGTCACACTGGTCTACTCTATGAACAAGATTAACACCACAACTCATCCAGAACTTGCAAACTTGACTTTCGCAGACCTAGCCATCCATGAGCTCGCGTCAGCACTTGTGACTGAGGATCCACATTTCAGCAGCCCAGGGCTCTCGTTCCTGCTCTCACAGATTGCAGTCTACGAAAAAATACTTCATGAGGACTGGACATCCTGGTGGGATACTGTTGAGGACGATATTGATGTAGAAGAGGGATGGTCAGATGCCTGGTCACTGTGGTCTACAGATCCGACAAAGCAATTCTTGGTGAGTTACGGCACTGATCCCGCGTATTCCGCAAACTATCTTGGGACAGCCCCCGATACTTCCATAGCACCATTATTCTATGAGAACAAACACTGGGCATGGATGCAGATAGAGGGCATTGGTCTAGTCAAAAATGGGCCAAACCCTAACCTGGGAAAAGCCTTCATTGACTATTGCCTGAATGTGGCTGTTCAACAGGAGATTGCGCTGAACCAGTGGATGTTTCCTGTCCGGTACGACATTACTCTCCCTGAAGTGTATGATTACGCAATCCATCCCGATGAGATGAGCATTTTGAATACGCTCTTTAATAGCACAGAGATTGCTTCGAATCTGCAAGACTGGCTTCAGCAGTATGATGCAGTGATGATTCCAGGTTAAGAGGGACAACTGGTGGCGCCACGAAACAAGGGGACTTACATTGCACTAGCCACGCCACTTGTCGTGCTTACGGTTCTCCTTGTCTATCCTGTAGTCAGTGTGATCTTTCGCGGTCTTACGGCAGGAGCTGGAATGACGTTCACGGATACCGTTATCTTCAACTGGCCATATCTGGAATTCACAATATTCCAGGCTATTCTGAGCACTATAATGTCGCTCCTAGTAGGACTCCCCGGAGCCATGCTGCTCGCACGATTGAAGTTCAAGGGCAAGAACATAGTAAGAGCACTAATAATAACGCCATTCGTTCTTCCGCCAATTGTAGTCGTCATCGGCTTTCTTCAGATGTTTGGTCAGTATGGAGTGATTGATTCGTTTCTGATGTGGGCTCTTCGATCAGGTAGCTCAGTTCTGAATTTGGCGACGGACATTCCAGGAATCATACTTGCCCACACATTCTACAATGTACCTCTTGTCATACTTCTCGTATCAGCATCTATGGAGAGAATGAATCCAGAAATCGAGGAGGCCGCAGAAATACTAGGTGCAGACTCATTACAGCGTTTCCAGCGAATAACGCTTCCTCACATAATGCCTTCATTGATTGCAGCGACGATTCTGACTTTTCTCTTCTGTTTCATGTCCTTTCCGATTGTTCTCGCGTTCGGTCATGGTTCCTATAGGACAATTGAAGTTCAAATCTGGAATGCCTTTAGGTGGGCAGATTATGGACAAGCAAGCTCCTTGGTCCTGATTCAAATTCTCTTCACGCTCACTCTTGCTTTGGCATATTCACGATTGGCAAGGTCCTCAGATGGAGCACGAGGTCCTACATCCTCTATCAAGACAAGCAGTCTTAGCAGCTACAGACCGACCGAGGTCATCATGATCATCCTCTATTTCGCTGCAATGCTCATCCTAGTTGTGGGACCAATCGCCTCCATCTTTAGAGCTGCGTTCTTTGACCCGATAGCTCAGCGATATACTCTGGATGGATTCCGGTACATATTCAGTGGGGAGGCAGGAGGAGGACTTAGACCTCTTATCAATTCGCTCTTTTACAGCAGCCTAGCGACATTGCTGTCAGTGGGACTGGGAATTCCACTTGCCTACGCTCATGGATCGAAGACGCGATTTCTTCGCCCCTTGTCTTCAATAATGGTTCTGCTTCCTCTTGGGATTTCATCAATCACAGTTGCATATGGGCTCATGACTGCAATTGCGGTTCCGACAGGTCTCAACATCAATCCGTGGCCGATTATCGTACTTGCACAGACAGTCATCGGACTCCCTTTTACAACAAGGTCGATTGAGATTTCTCGACGGAGTATCGACCCTCTTCTAATCGAACAAGCAGATGCACTTGGTGCTTCACGCCTTCAGAGACTATTCTTTGTAGAACTGCCCCTCCTAGCTCCGGGAATACTTGTCGGAGCTGTGTTTGCATTTGCAATGGCAATTGGAGAGATGTCAGCAACCCTGTTTATTGCCCTTCCTCAAAACTTTACTCTGGCAGTCGCCATCTATGATAATCTGGGCGTTAGGAAGTTCGTTGAAGCTGGAGCTTCAGCACTCATTCTAATGGTCGCGTGCATAGTGGCTTTTCTTGCAATGGAAAAGGTTTCTGAGGAAAGTGTCGGAGGTATACTCAAATGGTGAATGTCGAACTGAAAGGACTTGTGAGAGTGTTTGCGGATGGGACTAGTGTGGGACCCATTGATCTACTAGTGAAGGACGGAGAACTCATTACTCTCCTCGGCCCCAGTGGGGCAGGAAAGACGACCGCACTCAGGATGATAGCAGGATTCATTGAGGCAGACAAGGGCAGCATTCTCTTCAATTCAAAGGATGTCATCAGCTTGCCAGCACGGAAGAGAAGCGTAGGAATGGTCTTCCAATCTGTGGCACTGTTTCCAAACATGTCTGTCTATCAGAATATTGCTTTTGGACCGGATATGGCTGAATGGCCTCATGAAAGAACAGTAAGAAGAGTCGAGGAGTTGGCAGGACTACTCGGGATTCAGCATTTGTTGGATAGGAAAATCGACGAGATAAGCGGGGGCGAGGCTCAGCGAGTCGCACTGGCTCGTGCTTTGGCGAAAGAGCCAGCGCTTCTCTTGCTTGATGAGCCGCTCTCTGCTCTTGACCCCCAGCTTAGAGAGAGGCTTCAGACTGAAATTAGGAGTATACAGAAAAGAGTAGGAATTACGACCATCTACGTCACGCATAGTCAGGATGAAGCATTTGCAATATCAGACAGAGTAGCGATTATTAAAGATGGCAGGGTGGTACAAGTAGGAATTCCTGAAGAGATCTATGACCGCCCTGCAACTGAGTTTGTGGCGAAGTTCCTAGGAAGCGGAAATGTCCTGGAGGGTGTGGTCAAAGAAACAAAAGATGGAAAGTCGTTCATTGACATCAATGGGATCGTACTAGATGGACGAGAAGATCTGACAGTTGGAGAAACACTGAGACTCAGCATCAAACCAGAAGATATCACAATATCAAGTGACATGGATTCGGATTCAGCAAAGGGTCGAGTGATATCAATAATTCCCCAAGTGGGATCGTTTAAGATTACATTGGATTTCCAAGGTGCTCACGTTGTAGCTCTTTCACAAGACGAAGCGCTCGTGAAGAAACTGAGGGAGGATGAGAATCAGACTGTATCATTCTCATTCAGGTCCGAGGATGCCGTCATTCTCAAGGATTGATTCAGTGCCAGTCACTTGACATGTGGCTAGTTGTGGCGATGATAATGGTGCTGCAGGATGGAAATACCAGACATTGGCTCATCATATCCAGCACAATAACAATCATATAGCACAAAAAGTGATAGAATTGTAGGCTGGCAATACACGCAAGGTATATGTCCTGAGTTGCCGCACTGCAACATACAAGCTCAACAATGGCGTTGTGATAGATTATGGTAGTAGGCTACGAGGTTCTGGAAGATGGAACCCTTCACGAAATAGAGCTGTCAAAGGACGGGTTAGATTCAACACTCGTTCTTTGCGTTGTTGACGATGAAACCAAGAGTATCTATCTCTGGAAAGGAAGCCAAGCGGGTGTGAGAGTGAAATTCATCGGAGCAAGGGTTGCTACCAATCTCAGGACCGAGTACGGATTCAATTTCAAAGTCCGTCCTTTGGATGAGGGCGAGGAGCCCCCGACCTTTTTCTCAGCATTGAATGGGTCGACAGCGGCTTCGAGAATAGTGAAACCGGGAGAAAAGGCGCTTCCCCCAACACCTCCTAAGCCCAAGAGAGAACCTGTTGCCGAGCCCGCATCAGCACCTCCGCCAAGGCCTATGCGTGAAACAGCAAAGGTTGGGCCAGTAGCGTCGACAATGCATGAAGCCATTCCAACACCAAGACCTCAGGCAGCCGCCCCGTCTATCAAGGCTCCATCCATACAGACCCCTGTCGCTTCTGCAAGACCAGCAGTTGCGCAGGGCGAGATTGCAGAGATGATCAGGGAATTGGAAACAGTGGACCCGCCAAAGGGCTACAAGAGAGAACTCGTAGTCGTCTACAACGACCTTTACACTGTAGCAGAGCATAGGACCACAGTATTTGGACAGGAAAAAGTCGAAAGGCGCATCGAGAAAGTCAGAGATCCCCCTGAGGGAACGTTCATGGCTGAAGGCTTCATACCAAGAGTCATCGTGAAAGATGGAAGAGTGCTTGGTATTGAACTACTTAGGGGAACACCTGATGCAATATTGAGCCCTATTAAGGCTGAGATGAAGGAACGCCTCAGTGATTTGATAACCTT
>Ga0153915_10004444_pt1 | contig 12909 bp, 6 predicted proteins | sample Opewatmetagenome_2_FD_107003 | JGI IMG/M metagenome (GOLD analysis project Ga0153915, IMG submission 107003) | Freshwater wetland microbial communities from Ohio, USA - Open water 3 Core 3 Depth 3 metaG | ecosystem: Environmental > Aquatic > Freshwater > Wetlands | place: USA: Ohio, Lake Erie... | reverse complement strand
GCGTAGCCGCGCGAGAGCGTCTTCAGCTTGTCGTAGAAGTCGAGGATGATCTCGGCCAGCGGGAACTCCCACTCGAACTCCACCCGCACCGGGTCGAGGTACTTCATGCCGCCGTACGCGCCGCGGCGCTCCTGGCCGAGCCGCATGAGCGCGCCGATGTACTCCGCGGGCGAGATGATCCGCGCGTGCACGTACGGCTCCTCGATCCGCTCGACCTGCGAGCCGGTCGGCATCTTGCTCGGGTTCTCGACCACCAGCTTCGCGCCGTTCGTGAGGTACACGTCGTACTCCACGTTCGGCACCGTCGTGATGAGATCCAGCCCGAATTCCCGCTCCAGCCGCTCCTGCACGATCTCCATGTGGAGCAGGCCCAGGAACCCGCAGCGGAAGCCGAACCCCAGCGCGACCGACGTCTCAGGCTCGTAGTGCAGCGAGGCGTCGTTGAGCTGGAGCTTCGCGAGCGCGTCGCGCAGTTCCTCGTACGCCTCCGGCGCGGTGGGATAGAGGCCCGCGAAGACCATGGACTTCACTTCGCGGTACCCCGGCAGCAGCTCGGCCGCACGGCGGTCGGCGTCGAGGATCGTGTCGCCGACCCGCGTGTCCTTCACGTCGCGGAAGTTGGCGACGAGGTACCCGACCTCGCCCGCCGAGAGGTCACCGGTGGTCCGGTGCCCCAGTTGCAGGTACCCGACCTCGGCCACCTCGTAGACGCCGTCGTGCGACCCCATCGCGATCTTGGTCCCCGGGCGGACCACGCCGTCCACCACGCGGATGGATGGGATCGCGCCGCGGTAGCGGTCGTAGTAGCTGTCGAAGATCAGAGCCCGGAGCGGTGCGCCCGCGTCGCCCCGCGGCGCGGGGACGCGCCGGACCAGCGCCTCGAGCAGCTCGCGGACGCCTCGCCCCTCCTTCGCCGAGACGAGCAGCGTCTCGTCCGGGTTCGCTCCCATCAGGTCGTGCAGCTCCGCCTTGCGCTTCTCGGGGTCGGCGGACGGCAGGTCGATCTTGTTGATGACGGGGATGATCTCCAGCCCGGCGTCGAGCGCGAGAAACAGGTTCGACACCGTCTGCGCCTGGATGCCCTGTGCGGCGTCCACCACCAGAATCGCGCCCTCGCAGGCCGCCAGCGAGCGCGACACCTCGTAGGTGAAGTCCACGTGGCCGGGTGTGTCGATCAGGTTCAGCTCGTACGTCAGGCTGTCGCCGGCGGTGTAGCTCATGCGCACGGCGTTCAGCTTGATGGTGATGCCCCGCTCGCGCTCCAGGTCCATGGTGTCGAGGACCTGGTCGCGCATCTGCCGCGCGCTCAGCGTCCCCGTGGCCTCGATGAGCCGGTCGGCCAGGGTGGACTTCCCGTGGTCGATGTGGGCCACGATGCAGAAGTTGCGGATGCGGGACGAATCCATGGCGGCCAGTAAGATAGTGGCGGGAGGGCAAGCGAGCAGCGGATGGCGCGGGCGGCCGTGCACCGTGCCGCGACCCGCTGCCGGATGACAGTGTCAGCTCATGCACCCGCCGGGGCTGCCGGCTCCACCCCGGCCGGCTCCGCCCAGGGCGCTAGAGCCGCCCGATAGGTGTCGAACAGCACCGGGGGCGCCTTGGACTTCCGCCCCTCCAGCATCGCGCGGATCATGAGCGCGTTGGCGGGTCCCTTGCCCTCGTAGTGGTTGTTGGTGATGACGTATACGTCGGTCACGCCGTCCGTCGCGCCCAGCGTGCGGATGCGCTCCACCCACGGGGCCAGCTCCTCGGCCGTGTAGAGGTAGTCGTAGCGCTGCGCGGCGTCGGCGCGCTCCCCGAACCAGTGCTCGTAGTTGCGGCCGTGAAAACGCACGTAGCCCACGCCGCCGGTGGCGTGCGCGGTGGGGGCGAGCGACTGCCCGATCACCGGCTGATCGATGTTGGCGAAGCCGGCGTTGAGGTCGCGGAGCAGTGCCAGCTGCTGGGGCTGTCCCCACGCCCCGTGACGGACTTCGACCACCAGCGGCCAGTCGCGGAACGTATCCGTGAGCCGGGCGAGCAGCTCCCGGCTTCCGGCGCCGGGCTTGAACGACCAGGGGAACTGGGCCAGCAGGGCCCCGAGCCGGCCCTCGCTCCGAAGCACTTCCAGCCCCTCCGTGACCATGCGCACGTCGTCGGCGCCCCACGCCTCACGCGAGCCGCGCGCCGTCTCGCCTCTCACCTCCCGGGTGCCGTGCGTGAAGAGCTGCCAGAGCTTCACCGTGAAGCGGAACTGCGGGTTCACGGCTGCCCGCCTCGCCCACGACGCGTAGGTCTTCGCGGGTTGCGGCCGGTAGAAAGTCGAGTTCACCTCGATGGTGTCGAAGTAGGAGGCGAGGAAGGCGAGCGGATCGAACCGCGATCCGACGTCGGCCGGGTAGACGTGGCCGGGGGAGTCGGGGTACGACCAGCCGGCGGGTCCGACGCGAATCATCGTGCCGCGGGCGGCCCGGGCGGCGGCGCGGGCGCGCTCCGGACGGGGCGCGGTGCCCGGTTCGCGATCTCGAGTCCGATGTAGAAGGCCAACCGCACGATGCGCGCCTCCTTCTCCGCGTCGATCTTCTCCACCGAGTCGGACGGACGGTGGAAGTCCGGGTGGAGGCCGGCGAAGAACCACAGGGTCGGCACGCCGCTGCTGTCGAAGGGCAGGTGATCCGAGCCGCCCAGGGGCCAGGGGATCGGTACCGGGCGCATGCCCAGCTCCGCGTGCGCCTGGCTCACCTCGGTCGTGAGGGCGCCGAGCGAGGACCGATCCATGCCGATGACCATGATCGAGTCCCGCGCGTTCCTGCCGATCATGTCGAAGTTGATCGCCGCGACGACCTGCGCCAGCGGGACGGCCGGGTGTGCGACGAAGTACCGGCTCCCGAGCAGTCCTTCCTCCTCGCCCGAGACGAGCACGAAGATCATCGAACGCCGGGGCCGGGCGCGAAGTCCATCATAGGCGCGCGCCAGCTCCAGGACCGCCGCGACACCGGACCCGTTGTCGTCGGCGCCGTTGCAGATGGAGTCGGCGTCCGCGGCGACGCATCCGAGGCTCCCACTCGCCGTGCCGATGTGGTCCATGTGCGCGACGAACAGGACGTACTCCTCCTTCAGGGCGGGGTCGCCGCCGTCCAGGACCGCCACCGCGTTGGGCGCCGGCCCCGCTGGAGAGCTCCAGAGCTGGATGAAGCCGGTGGCGGGCCCGGGGCGCAGGCCCAGGTCCGAGAACGTCTGGACGGCGTACGCCGCCATGCGGTCGAGCTCGGGGCCGGGGGTGGCGCGGCCGCGCATGGAGTCGTCGGCGACGGCGGCAATGCGCCCGTGGATGCCGGACTCGGTAATCGTCCCGGCCTGGACGAGGGCCGGGTCCGCGGGTTGCCGCTCGGCGCAGCCTGACGCCGCCACCGTGCACGCAACGGCACCCAGGCAAGCCCATGCCGCGCAACGCCATGCCATTACAGTCTCCGCCGCTGCCGGGAGCTCCGTTGAATATCCGGAAGGGGCGCGCCCGGCGGAAGGGCGGCTCCGCCGGGCGCGCGGGACGCCGGGCGCGAGTGCCGCTACTGCTGGCCGGCCGCCTCCACGATCTGGCGCCGGCTCTCCGGGTTCCACGTCGGTCGTGCCGTGCCGTTGGCTACGTCGAGACCGAGGTAGAAAACCAGGCGCAGGATCCGCGCCTCCTGCTCGGCGTCGATCTTCTCCACCGAGTCCGTCGGGCGGTGGTAGTCGGCGTGCAGTCCCGTGGTGAAGAACAGGATTGGCACGCCCTTGCGCGCGAAGTTGTAGTGATCGGAGCGGAAGAACAGCCGCTCCTGCGGCATCGTGTCGCCGATCGTGCGGATCCGGAGCTCGGGGTGTCGTGCGGCGATGCTGTCCACCAGCGCTCCGAGCGAGGAGTGCTCCTTGCCGATCGCCATGACTCCGTCGGCCGGGTTGCGGCCGATCATGTCCGTGTTGAGGTCGGCGACCGTGGCGGCCAGCGGGAACTCGGGGTGGCTCGCGTAGTAGCTGCTGCCCCACAACCCGCGCTCTTCGCCCGACACGGTCATGAAGACCAGAGAACGCCTCGGGCGCGGCGTGAGCCGGCTGAAGGCCTCCGCCAGCTCGACGACGCCGATGGCGCCCGATCCGTCGTCGTCGGCGCCGTTGCAGATGGAGTCGGCGGCGACGGGTGCGCACCCCTCGCCGCTGCCCGGAACGCCGATATGGTCCATGTGGCCTGTGAAGAGCACGTACTCGTCCTTGAGCTGCGGGTCGCTCCCTTCGAGGACGCCGATGGTGTTGGGGGCGGACGACGTGCTCACGACCGACCGTCGCACGTCGATGGTCGCCGTGAAACCGGGCAGCGCGCGCACGCCCCGAGCCGCCGTGGGCGCCAGGAGCGCCGTGACATCTTCGCCCGCGGCGCGCAGTACCTCCGTCGCCGCGCTGTCGCGCACGATGTAGATCGAGATCGGCAGGAAGCCGCGGTCGGTTTCGCCGGCGATCTCGTACTGCGTGCCCAGGCTGGCGCGCGCGAGCTCCGCGAAGCGCGGGCCGGGGATGTTGGTCACGGCGATCCACGCCTGCACGCCGCCGGCGACCGCCTTGGTGATGAGCGGGATGAGGTTGTTGCCCAGGAACTGCGCGCTGACCACCTGGATCACGATCGTCCCTGCCAGCGGCGTGTCGCCGAACGGCTTGGCCGTGTCCGCCGGGACGCCGGCCACCAGCACCACCGGTGCCGTCACGGGCGTGGCGGGGGGCTGGCCGAAGGCGAGGAACGCGTCGCGGCCGAGGAGCCAGTGGCTGTGGGCGCCGCGCCCCATCGCCATCACGAACGAGGCGGTGTCCACGCTGAGCTGGCGGATGGCGTAGCGCTGGATGAACGAGCCGCTGTCGCCGCCCGGCCTCAGGCCGAAGCTCCGGAACTGGCCGGCGATGTACGCCGCGACCTCATCCAGCTCCGGGCTCGGCGTGGCGCGTCCTCGCATCGAGTCGTCCGCGATCACCGCGATGCGATCGTGGACCCCGGACGCGACGATGGTTTCGGCCGCGCGCCGAGCGGCCGAAACGCTCTGGGCGTCGAGGAGAGTGCCGGACGCTGCGAGGCCCGCGACGGCGAGGAGCGGCCCCAGGGTTCGATGCGCCATCGTTCCTGCCTGCGTTGAGTGTGGGTCGTGGGGGTGCCGGACGCACGTGCGCCCGGGCGTAGAGTACGTCCGGGCGCACGGTGAAGTTTCCGACGCGGTGCCGCCAGGGGGGCGGCGGCGCCGGCTACGGCCGCCGACGGATCAAGGTCGGCGCTTGGCCCCGTGGCGAGGGCCGCGACTGGCCTTGCGGCGCCGAGCGCGGCGCCGCGCGGGGTTCGGAGCGCGGCTCAGAGCGCGGCGTCGCACGCGGGCCCTCTGACGGCGGCGCGTAACCACGCCCACCCTGGGAGGGCGGCGGCGCGTAGCCACGTTCGCCCTGGGAGGACGGCGGCGCGTAGCCACGCCCGCCCTGGGAGGAGGGCGGCGCGTAGCCGCGGGACTCCGGCTCCGAGCGCTGCGGCGGGATGTACCGGCCGGCTGCGGCCTGCGGCGGAGCTCCCTGCTCGAGGCGCCGTGGCGCCGACTGCGCTCGCGTCCCGGGATCTATGTAGACGCCGCGCGGCTGCTGTGCCTCCGGGCGGATCTCCTGCGGCGTGCGCGTTTCCGGCCCCACGGCCCGCGGCGCGGCGCCCGCCCCGAGGGAGGGAGGGGCGGTCTCCACCTGGCGCCGCCGCCCGGTGGCCTCGTCCACGATGTACTGCCTGACCGTGGGCTGGCGGGTGGGCGGCGTCGGCAGCCCAGCCGAGGGGCTCACCGTGCGCCGGCCCGGCTGCGCGGCGCCGGCCATCCCGGGCTCGCGCTGGGCGGGCGCTCCTTGTGAATTCTGGAGCCCGCCCTCGACCATGCGCCGCCCGCCTCCCGGCGCAGGCACGCTGCCCACGCCCCCGATGTCCGCGCCACGAATACCGCGCTCCGCCGGCGCCTGCATCCCCGTGCCGCGGCGGTCGCGATAGACGACCCCGGGCGCGCCGCCGCCCGCGTTCCTGAAGTAGTACTGGCCCCAGGCGCGCGGCCGGACGTACACCACGTTCGTCCCCCGGTAGTAGCGGCTCGGGTACCAGTAGCTCGGGTAGAAGTAGTACGGATCGTAGTACACGAACAGCGAGAACCGCGAGCAGAAGTGCGAATACGGATTCCAGTACCCGTACGGAACGTAGCTGTGGCAGTCATAGCAGAGGAACCGCGGATACTGGTACCGCTGCTCGACGTAGTAAGGCAGCAGGTGCGTGTCGTAATCGGCGTAGCCGTCGGGCATGAGGTGCTGCACCATCTCCTGCAGCGAGCTGTACGGGTCCCCGTGGATTCGCCCGTCGTTGAGCGCCGCGACCTGCTGCAGGCTCCAGTGGTCGTTCGCGGTGAGCGCGTCGTAGATGAACGGGGCCTGGCTCGCCACGGCGAACACGTAGCCCACGCCAGGGTAGTCGTCCACCATGAACGCGTCCTGGCCGTCCAGACCGCCGACCGTGTAGGTCTCGCCACCGTGCGCGAGGTTGGGATCGTAGGGATCCTGTGGGAAGAGGATGCGGACGCGGCCGTCGGTATCCACTCTCAGGATGGTCACGTACGCATCGTTCTCGGTGCGGAAGTACACCCGCACCCGCTCCCCCCGGCGATAGGTGTCGCTGTGCGACGTCCAGATCCGGATTCCCGGCGGCGCCGCAGGAGCGCGGGAGACGGTGGCGTTGGCCGGCCGCCCCGCAGCCATCAGCGGCAGCGCGGTGAGCGCGATCGAAGCGGCAATGTGCGTGCGGCCGAGCATGGTGACCTCCGGACGCGTGGTCCACTGACCTGGAGAAGCACGGACCGTGCCATCCGGGGTACTCAGCTCAACTGCCAGTTTCGCAAGGACTTGGCTTGTTACTGTGCGTTCCCGTACCTTTCCGCGTGTCCTGTGCAAGTGACAGCGTGTGGCTCCCGTTTCCAACCTAGCGGCTGACCGGCTCGACCTCCTCGATCCGAGGGAGGTGGCCGGCCTCGGCGGCATCGAGGTGGTGGCGCAAGGCGTCGTCGAGGGGTTCCTGACGGGGCTGCACCGCTCGCCGTACCGCGGGTTCTCGGTCGAGTTCGCCGAGCATCGTCCCTATCAGCCGGGTGACGAGCTGCGCTACCTCGATTGGAAGGTCGTGGGACGGCGTGACCGCCTGTACGTGAAGCAGTACGAGGAAGAGACCAACCTGCGCGCCACGCTCGTGCTCGACATCTCGCGCTCGATGGGCTGGTCGGGGGCCCCGGAGCGCCGGCTGACGAAGTTCGACTACGCCGCCCGCCTGGCGGCGGCGCTCGCCCTGGTGCTGCTGCGCCAGCGGGACGCGACCGGTCTCATCGCCTTCGACGACGAGGTCAGGAGCGTAGTTCCGCCGCGGGTGCGCCCGGGGCAGTGGCAGGCCGTGGTCCGTTCCCTGATGGCGCTGGCGCCGGGCGGCGGGACGGCGGCCGAGCGCGCGCTCGCCCGGGTGACCGACCTGTTGCGGCGGCGGGGAATGGTGCTGTTCGTATCCGACCTCCTGGTGGATCAGGAGCTGGTGTTGCTGGCGCTGCGCTACCTGCGTCACCGCGGCCACCAGGTGGCCGTATTCCACCTGATGGATCCGGCGGAGATGGATCTGGACGCCGCGCAGGAGGCGCGTTTCGTGGATCCGGAGACGCGCGAGGACGTGATCGCCGCGCCGCGCGACCTCAGGCACGAGTACCGGGCGACGGTGCAGCGCGTGGTGGCGGCGTGGCGCCGGGAGCTGCGCTCGAGCGGGATCGCGTACCACCACGTCACGACGGATACGCCGTTCGGCTACGCGCTGCGCCGCGCGGCGGAAGGGAGGGCCCGGCTGGGCTGATGTATTTCCTCCAACCTCTCGCGCTCCTCTTCCTCGCTGCCGCCCTCGTCCCGCCGCTGCTCCATCTCTTCCAGCGTCGCCGGCCACCCGACGTCGCCTTCCCGGCGGTGCGCTACCTGCGGCAAACCGAGCGGGAGGCGTCGCGCACCATCCGGCTGCGTCACCTGCTGCTGCTGCTCCTGCGGGTGGGCGCCGTGGCCCTCATCGCGCTCGCGGCCGCCCGACCGGTGGTGCCGAAGCGGGTGGGCGTGGGGCACGAGCCGACGGCGCTGTGCTTGGTCTTCGACAACTCGCTCTCCTCCGGCGCCGTCAGCGGCGGCGCCCGCGCGTTCGACGACCTGGCGGCCCGCGCGCGGGAGACGCTGCAGGCGGCGCAGGCGTCGGACGCGCTGTGGCTCATCGGAGCGGATGGCATCGCCCGGCGCGGGTCGCCTGCGGAACTGCTTCGCGCCGTGGCGGCCTTGCGACCCGAGCCCGTGCGGCTGGACCTGTCGGCCGCGGTCGCGACCGGGGCGCAGCTGGTGCGCTCGTCGGGGTACGCCCGTGGTGAGGTCCACGTGCTGTCGGACCTCCAGCGGACGGCCTTCGGCCAGGGCGACAGCGCCGCCGCGGGACTTCCGCTGCTCTTTTACCATCCCGCCGCGGAAGCGCCGGCCAACCGCGCGGTCGTGTCCGCGCGGGCGGTGCCCGCGACCTGGGTCGCGGCGCGTGGCGCTACGGTGGGCGCCGCCCCGGGCATGAGCGGCGTTGCGGTCGTCATCGGCGGGGCGCCCGCGCCCCGGGGGGCGAAAGTGACGGTGGCCGCGAGCGTCGGAGGGCGGGCGGGCCCCCGCTCGCTGGCCGCGCCCGGCGACGCCGTGCTGCTTCCGGCGACGGCGCCGGCCGCCGGTTGGGCGGCGGGCGCGGTGAGCCTGGAGCCGGACGAGCTGCGCGCGGACGACCAGCGCTCGTTCGCCGTGCGAGTGGTGACTGCCGCGACAGTCGCCGTCTCCCCGCGCGCGGACCTGGGCCGGTTCGTCACCGAAGCGCTGGGGGTCCTGGCCGGTGCGGGGCAGATCCGGCCCGGCCAGGGTTCGGGCGTGCTGCTCGGCGAGAGCGCGCCGCCCTCCGGCGCAGCCGTGGTCTTTCCGCCGCATGACCCCGTCGACCTGGGCGCCGCCAACCGCGCGCTCGCGGCGGCCGGCGTCCCGTGGCGCTTCGGCGAGCCGGTCGAGCGCGAAGACACGCTCGCGGCGCCGCAGCTCAGCGGGGTCTCCGGCGTCCAGGTGCGGCGCCGCTACCGGCTCGAGGCCGTGCCGGTTCCCGGGGAGCCGCCGCGCGGCGTCCTCGCGCGCGCCGGCGGCGATCCCTGGCTGGTCCGTGCCGGCCGGGTCGTCGTGGTGGGCAGCCGCCTCGTGCCTGAGGAGACGGCGCTCCCGCTGACCGGCGGATTCGTGCGGTTCCTCGCGGATCTCGTGAACCGCATCGCGGCCGGCGAGGAAGGCATTCTCGAGGCCGCCCCCGGCGACCCGGTGCCATTGCCCGAGAACGTGTCCGCGCTGGCGGTGGGCGGCGACTCTTTGCAGCCCGTCGTGGGCGGACGGGCCGCCACCGCTCCTGCGTCGCCGGGCGTCTATCCACTCCTGGCGGGCGAGGCGGACACCGTAGGCGTCCTGGTCGTTGCGCCCGATCCGCGCGAGTCCGACCTCAGGCGCGCCTCGGCGGGCGAGCTGGCGACGCTCTTCCCGGGCGCCCGGGCAGTCGTGGCGTCGAACGCGGGCGCATACGCCGCCGAGCGCTTCCGCGGCGCTGGGCGGAGCGAGCTCACCGGGCTGCTGCTCCTCCTCGCCCTGTTGCTGCTCGTGGTCGAAGGCGTTGTCGCGGCGGGCGGCATCCGCCGGCGAAACGGCGGCTGACGGCGTGGCGCTCCCGCGGCTCGTCGCGGCGTTCCGAGCGCTGGCGGAGACGGAGGCGCTGCTCGGGCGGCTGCCCGGCGCGTCCGAGCGCGTCGAGCTGGCCCCGCTGGCGGGCTCGTCCGGCGCAGTGCTCGTCGCCGCGCTCGCCGCCGAGCGGCCGCATGGCCTGGTGGTGGTGATCGCTCCCGCGCCGGGCGACGCCGAGCGCTGGCTGGCGGACCTGACCGTGCTGCTGGGGGAGGAGAGCGTGGCCCTCTACCCCCAGCGCGAAGCGCTCGGGGAGGACGAGCCGCACTACGAGATCGCGGGCGAGCGGGTCGAGACGCTGGAGCGCCTCAACCGTGGCGCCGTGCGCGCGGTGATCACGACCGCCCGCGCCAGCAGCGAGCGGTCGCTGATGCCCGCGGCCCTGGAGGCCGCGCGTCTCGAGCTGGCCGTCGGCGTCTCGTTCCGGGACGCGGTGCATCGCCTGGAGCGCATGGGCTACGCCCGTGCCCCGATGGTGACCGACGTCGCGGAGTTCTCGGTGCGCGGCGGCATCGTGGACGTGTACGGCTTCGGCATGGTGGAGCCGGCGCGGGCCGAATTCTGGGACGATGCCTGCGTCGCGCTCCGCGCGTTCGACCTGTCGTCGCAGCGCTCTACCGGTCCGCTCCAGCGAGTGACGGTCCTGCCCGTGGATCCGCGCGCCGCCCTGGGCGAGGGGGCCGCGCAGGTGCGACGCAGCCTGCTCGATCTCCTGCCGGCGGGGGCACTGGTGGTCGCGGACGCCGAGCCTCGCCTGGAGGAGGAAGTGCACCGCGCCTGGGCCGAGGCCGAGCACCACGCGCAGGTGGCGCGGCGCCTCGGCGAGGAGGTGCCGCCGCGGTCGGAGCTGCTGGTGTCGCCGGACGCGTGGGGGGCTGCGCTCGGCGGCTTCGCGCGGCTCGCCCTCGGGTCCGCCGACGGTCGGCGGCTGCCGGTCTCGCCGCCTCCTGAAGTGGCGCGGGACCTGGCGCGGCTGCGCCCTCCGGAGGGGGTGGAGACGCTCGTGCTGTGCGACAACCAGGGCCAGCTCGAGAGGCTCGAGGAGTTGCTGGGCGAGGGTGGACGATTCCCCGAGCGGCTGGCGCTCGCCGTGGGCGCCCTGGACGGGGGCTTCGCCCTTCCCGGCCTGATGGTCTTCACCGATCACGAGATCTTCCGCCGCGCGCGCCGCATTCGCCGGCCGAGGCGCTATCGCCAGGCGAGCCCGGTGGGCGTGCTGGCAGCCCTCAAGCCCGGGGACGCCGTGGTGCACCTGGAGCACGGCATCGGGATCTACCGCGGTCTTCAGACCATCGCCGTGGGCGACGGCACGATGGACGTGGCGGCGGTCGAGTACCACGGCGGAGATCTTCTCCACGTGCCGCTGTACCGGATCGATCAGTTGGAGCGGTTCCGCGGCGTGGAGTCCGACGGCCCCGAGGTGCCGCCCCCCAAGCTCGACCACCTGGGCGGGAAGCGTTGGGCGAGGGTGCGGCGCCAGGCCGAGGAATCGGTGCATCGGATGGCGGCGGAGCTGCTGGACCTGTACGCGCGGCGGCGGCTTGCGCCGGGATTCGCCTTCCCGCCCGACGGCAAGTGGCAGCGCGAGCTGGAGTCCTCCTTCCTGTACGAGGACACCCCGGACCAGCGGCGTGCGACCGACGAGGTGAAGACCGACATGGAGCAGCCACGGCCGATGGACCGCCTGGTGGTGGGGGACGTGGGCTACGGCAAGACGGAGGTCGCCGTGCGCGCGGCCTTCAAGGCGGTCGTGGCCGGCAAGCAGGTCGCGGTGCTGGCGCCCACGACCATTCTGGCCGAGCAGCACGGCCGGACCTTCGGCGAGCGGCTCGCGGACTATCCCGTCCGGCTGGTCACCCTGTCGCGGTTCCGCACCCCCAGGGAGCAGCGCGCGGCGCTGGCGGACCTCGCGGCCGGGAAGCTGGACGTGGTCATCGGGACGCACCGGCTGCTTTCGCCCGACGTGGTCTTCCACGACCTGGGTCTGGTGGTGGTGGACGAGGAGCACCGGTTCGGCGTGGACCACAAGGAGCGGCTGAAGAAGCTGCGGCTCGCCGTGGACGTTCTCACCCTCACGGCGACGCCCATCCCGCGCACCCTCCAGCTCTCCCTCACCGGGCTCCGGGACCTCACCCTGATCGAGACGCCGCCCCGCGACCGCTCGCCGGTGCTGACCTTCGTCGAGCCCTGGGACGACGAGCTGCTCGAGGAGTCCATCGCGCGCGAACTGGATCGCGGCGGCCAGGTCTACGTGGTCCACAACCGGATCGAGACCATCGAGACGGTGGTGGAGCGGATCCGGCACCTCGCCCCGCGCGCCGCCGTGGCGGTGGCGCACGGCGCGATGCGGGCGCGCGACCTCGACGAGGTGATGCGGCGTTTCGTATCGGGCGAGGTGGGGGTGCTGTGCTCCACCATGATCGTGGAGTCCGGGCTCGACGTGCCGAACGCCAATACCATGATCGTGCATCATGCGGAGCAGTTCGGCCTCGCCCAGCTCTACCAGCTGCGCGGCCGGGTGGGTCGCAGCCACCGCCGCGCCTACTGCTACCTGCTGGTGCCTGATGACGTGGACCCGGGCGCCGAGGCGCGGCTCGAGACGCTGGTGCATTACACCGAGCTGGGGGCCGGCTACCGGATCGCGCTCAAGGACCTCGAGCTCCGGGGGGCCGGGAACATCCTCGGCGTCGAGCAGTCCGGCTTCGCGCTCACGGTGGGAGTGGACGTCTACCTCCGCATGCTCGACGACACGGTGCGGAGCCTGAAGGGCGAGGCGCGCGGGGTCGCGTCCGCGCCGCCGGAAGTCCTGCTCGACCGGGCGGCGCTGCTGCCGGACGAGTACGTGAGCGACGACGCGGCCAAGCTCGACCTGTACCGGCGGCTGGCGCGCAGCCAGACGATTGGCGACATTGAAAGTCTGCGGGAGGAGATGGTGGATCGGTTCGGCCGGCTTCCCGCCGAGGCCGAGGCGCTCGTGGCGCTCACCCACCTCCGGGTGATCGGCGCGCGTCTCGGCCTCGAAACGGTTGTGGCGCGGGGCGAGGACGCGCGGCTGGTGTTCCGCCCGGGAGCGGTCCCCCGGCTCGCCAATCTCACCGC
>Ga0153915_10004443_pt1 | contig 12910 bp, 14 predicted proteins | sample Opewatmetagenome_2_FD_107003 | JGI IMG/M metagenome (GOLD analysis project Ga0153915, IMG submission 107003) | Freshwater wetland microbial communities from Ohio, USA - Open water 3 Core 3 Depth 3 metaG | ecosystem: Environmental > Aquatic > Freshwater > Wetlands | place: USA: Ohio, Lake Erie... | reverse complement strand
CGAAACGGGCAATGCCACCGCAATCTGGTACTCGCGGTTGCGGCCTGCCTGCTCCAGGACCCGGCGCAGCATCTTCCGCAGGGAGTGGACGGTGAAATCCTCGGCCTTGCCAATGCCGAAGCAGGCGATGCGCCGAAAGTCAGGGGTCGGGCTCGCGGTGACCAAAACCTCCCCCTCGACGCCGCGCACGCCAAGCTCCGTCACGGCGCGGCCGATCGTCTTCTGGTTGGTCCCAGGCAGGACCAGTCCTTCCAGCGGCAGCTTGCCTTCCGCGGTGACCAGGTAGAGACAGTCCAGCGGCTCCTTCGGGGCGCTCCAGAACGATACCAGATCTGCCATGACGACCCCCGCGCGAAATGGCGCCCCGAACGGGCGCCCGAGGGATCGTATCACAAATGGTTGAGCGCAGCCATGAAGTGCGACGCTGTCTCCTCGTCGATACTCACAAGCCTGACGCTGCCCAGCGACCCGATCGGCCCCAGGAGGTGCCTCGTCACCTCCTCGACGATGACGCGGCACCCCTCTGCCTTGGGGTAGCCGAAGATGCCGGTCGAGATCGCTGGGAGGGCAACAGACGCGAGACCCAGATCTTCAGCGCGGGCCAGCGCGCTTCCGACCGCCCTTCGGAGCTTGGCCTCCTCGTCCCCCTCCCCCCAGATCGGGCCGACCGCGTGGATGACCCAGCGACAAGGGAGCCTGCCCGCCCCGGTCACCGCGGCGCCGCCGACCGGTACGGGCGCCACCTCGAGTGACTCCCGCTGGATCTCCGCGCCGCCTTTCCGGACGATGGCGCCAGCTACCCCGCCTCCGTGCAACAGCGCGCTGTTTGCGGCGTTGACGATGGCGTCCGTTCCCTCCTCCGTGAGATCGCCGACCACCACCGAGACGACTCCCCGCCCGAACGACCTGGTCAGCAGGATCCTCTCCATTCCTTCCTCCGGGTTGGCGACAGCCTACCATCGCTGGATTAAGGCCGTGAGGGACCGTAGAATCCTGACGTGCTGTCCGTGATCCTGTCTGCGGTCGCCGCGACCTGTATTGCACACCCCGCCGCACTCGACCGCGAGGTGGGGCGGCGTGCCCTGCCGTGGCTTCCCCCAGATCTTGCACGCCAGGTGGTTCGCCACGAGCACGATTTTTTATCGGGTGCAGCGGCCACGACCCGCTGGCCGCGTTCCCTTCACCAGTCCGGGGGCCAATCCGGAATCGAAGCGACGATTCAGGCGCAGTGCGAGCGCCTCGCGGCGGCGATCCGCGATCGCGCGCCGTTTGCAGAGGTGGTGGCCGGGCTGGGGTCGCTCGCTCACCTGACCGCAGACCTCAACGCACCGTTCCTCACCGCCCACACGACTGATCGCCACGCGCAGGCGTTTGCCCTCTACGTGCCCACCGCGGCGCCGCGCATACCGCTTGTCTTCTACGGCCTGGACCGCCCCATGCTCTCGGGGGCCGCCGGCGCCATACCGACGATGCTGGCGTCGAGTCGGAGTCACGCACAGGACCTCGCCGGGTACGTCCGCGAGGACCTCGATCGGCTCGGTGGGCCTGCTTCCTGGCGCCTGCTGGACGACCGCTCGTCGAGCTTCGGGGTGGCCTCGCTGTTCCTCAACCACTCCGCCACCGACTTTGCAAACCTGGTGTCGTGGATCTGGCTGCACGCCGGTGGGCTCGTGCCGGACATCCCGGCGCAGCCGGAGACGATCCTGATCTGGAAAGGAGCGCCGCAGCCCCGTGAAGCCCCGTTCACTCGTCTCCGTCTCCGATAAGCGCGGTCTCGACGACTTCGCGCGCGGCCTCGTTCAGCTCGGCTTCGAGATCATATCCACCGGCGGCACCGCGCAGGCCCTGAGGGCCGCAGGCGTCCCGGCCCTCGAGGTGAGCGAGCTGACAGGGACGCCAGAGGTGCTCGGAGGCCGGGTCAAGACGTTGCACCCGCGGGTGTTCGCCGCGATCCTCGCCGACATCAACGACGCCGGGCACCGGGCCGTGCTCGAGGAGTGGGGGTTGGGTCCGATCTCGCTGGTCGCGGTCAACCTCTACCCGTTCGTGGCCACCGCCGTCAGGCCCGGCGTTGCCCTGGAGGAGGTGATTGAGAACATCGACATCGGCGGTCCCTCGCTCTTGCGCGCAGCGGCCAAGAACCACCGCCACGTCACGGTCATCGTCGACCCCGACGATTACGCAGCGGTGCTCGACGCGCTGCGCGCGGGCGAACCGGGCGAGCGGTTCCGCCGCCGGCTCGCCGTCAAGGCTTTCCGGCACACCGCCGCCTACGACCTCGCCATCGCCAGGATGCTGCCGCCCCACCTGGGCCTCGAGCCGAGCCTTCTTCTCGAGGGCGTCGCACCCTGGCTGGAGTCCGAGGAGGTTTCGCTGCGATACGGCGAGAACCCCCATCAGCGCGCGGTGTTCGCCCGGCCCCGCGAGCCGCGGGGCCTTGCCGGCTTCCGGCAGCTCCAGGGCAAGGAGCTCTCGTTCAACAACCTCATGGACGCGGACGCCGCGTGGCGCCTGGTGCACGACCTGCCGTCGCCCGGTGTCGCCATCGTCAAGCACGGCGGCCCATGTGGCGCCGGCCTCGGGGAGAAGGCCGCCACCGCCTACGTGCGGGCCTTGGCGTGCGACCCCGTGTCGGCGTTCGGCGGCGTGATCGCGTCCTCGCTCCCGTTGGACGGGGAGGCCGCGACCCGGATCGCCGAGCTGTTCGCCGAGGTGGTCGTGGCTCCCGAGATCGGCGATTCGGCACGCAAGGCCTTCGCGGCGAAGAAGAACCTGCGGGTGCTCGTGGCCCCGCCTCCGGCAGGAGGACAGCCGCGCCTGCGCGTCGTGGACGGGGGGCTCCTCGTGCAGACCCCGGACGAGGGGTGGGCCGAGGAGTGGCGCGTGGTTACCGAGCGGGCACCGACCGTCGAGGAGGCTTCCGCGACGGTGCTCGCGTGGCGGGTGGCCAAGCACGCCCCGTCCAACGCCGTCGTGGTGGCGAGTGCCGCCGCGACCGTTGGGATCGGGGCCGGCCAGCCCAGCCGCGTGGATTCGTGCCGCATCGCGGTGGAGAAAGCTAGGGCAGCCGGCCTCTCGTTTTCGGGCACCGCCGCAGCGAGCGATGCCTTCTTCCCTTTTCCCGATGGCGTCGAAGTGCTCGCAGCTGCGGGCGTGACCGCACTCGCGCAGCCGGGCGGCTCGGTGCGCGATGCCGATGTGATCGCCGCCGCGAACCGCCTGGGACTCGCGATGGTGTTCACAGGTCGCCGGCACTTCCGGCACTGAGGTCTCCATGACGGCCCTTCTCCTGATCGTGACCCTCGCCGCAGCGCCGAAGCAGGACGGGCTCGACCGGCTCGCCGCGGCGCTCGGCTCGGCCGAGGCGTGGCAAGCGGAGTTCGTGCAGGTCTACACGCCAGAAGGCTTCGTGGAGGGCACCACCGATGGGGGCAGGCTCACTCTGGTCCCTCCGGCGCTGCTGCGCTTCGACTACACCTCCGGGAGCCCCCGTGCGTTCGCCGCCGACGGCAGCGTCGGGAGGCTCGTGGACCCGGCTGCCGGCTCCTGCGATGCGGTTCGCCTCGACGTCGGGGCCTGGGGCCGCCTGCCGCTCGCCGCGCTCTTGGACCCGCCGGCTGCCAGGCGGGTCTTCACGGTGGAGTCGCGCGGGGCGACGCTACGTCTGCTCCCCCGCGAACCGAACCCGGAGCTTGCGGAGATCATCGTGAACCTCGACCTCAAGGGCATGCCCGCGGTGGTAACGGTTCGCGACACCACCGGCAACAGCAACCGGTTCAGCTTCAGCCGATGGAAGCCTGCCCCGAAGCCTCCGGGGGCGTTCTTCCGGCCCGCTCTCCCGGGCTCGCCCCCATGCTCGCCCGACCAGTGATGACAGCCAGCGCGGTTACGGTTAGGATGAGCACCGTCGCCCGGAGCGACAGGGGGCAAGAACCCTGAGAGCGTTCGAACCAATCCCGGGGCCGCAGGTCGCACCCCTCGGTGCGAGCTTCGAGGCCATTCGTCCGCGTCTCGAGCTGGTGGAGCGTTTCATTGCCACCCAGCTGGCCGAAGGTCCCATGCCCGTGCGCGAGGCCGGCAGCTACGTTTTGGAGGCCGGCGGCAAGCGCCTGCGCCCCGCGATCCTCCTGGTGGTCTCGAGGCTGCTCGGCTACCGGGGCCAGCACGACGTTCGATACGGCGCCATCGTCGAGATGATTCACACCGCGACTCTCGTGCACGACGACATCATCGACCGCGCCACCGTCAGGCGGGGGCGCGTCACGGCCAACCACCGATGGGGGAACCAGCTCACGGTGCTCCTGGGTGACTGGCTTTACATCCGCGCCATCGAGCTGGCCCTCGAAGTGGCCGAGGTTCCGGCGATGCAGGCGCTCTCCCGCGCCACCTCCCAGATGACCGAGGGTGAGATCCTCGGTCTCGCGCTGCAGGGCGAGAGCCGGGTGACGCGCGAGCAGTACTTCGAGATCACCCGACGAAAGACCGCCGAGCTCTTCTCGGTTGCGTGCTCGTTGCCGACCTACTTCTCCCCCGAGTACGACCGCTATCGCCCCGCGCTCGAGGAGTATGGGAGAAACATCGGCATGTGTTTCCAGATCGTCGATGACATCCTGGACATCACCGGCTCCCAGCAGAGCCTCGGCAAGCCTGTCTTCTCCGACCTTCGCGAGGGCAAGCTGACGCTTCCGTTCATCCTTCTCCTGCCGCATCTCGACGCCCCAGAGCGGAGGAATGTCGAGGAGACGCTGGCAACCGGAGAGCTCCGTGGCACGTCACCCGAGCAGCTGCGCGACCTCCTCGAGCGCCACGGTGCGGTGGACGAATCGCGGGAGGCTGCGAACGAGTTCGCGCGCCTCGCCGTGGCGGCGCTCGCCGACCTGCCCCGCGGTCCTGAGCTCGATGCCCTCGCAGTCGCGCCACGTTTCGTCATCGACCGCGACTACTGAGCCGGCGCTCGGCTGCGACCTGATTTCACTCTTGACCGGCCCCGAGTAGCCCCTCCGTTTGGCGCCAGGCCTCAAACCGAGGGCCACACCGAGACTGGAATCCGGTGGGAACGACGCAGGACGGGCAGCGAGCCACGCCGGACCCTTGATCCGGCTGGTAACGTCCGGGTCCCTCACCCCCCTCACCCCCTTGCCAATTGACACTTCGGGTGTTAAAGTGGTGACCGAACATGGTGGCCGCGATCTTGCGTCAGGTGGTTGGGCGAGAAAACCAAGCGCTGGAGCACAATGCGATGGTTTCTGCATTTCGCTCCCAGATCGTGCGGGCCCTGGGAGAGGGTCGCTGGCGGTTCGCGGACCATTTCTGCGACAAGCTGCTCGCCGAGGACCCCCGCGACCTCCAAACCTGGCTTCTCAAGGCGCATCTGGCCTGGCGCCATTTCCGGGACAACCAGGCAGCCCTCAACTGCTTCCGGCGCGTCCTCATTCTGGGTGGGTTCGAATCGTCCAACGAGTACGTGGCACGGGCCCAAAGCTCCCTGGCACAACTCCTGGAGCAGCTGAGCTGAACTGCTCGGCCACCGGCCAGACCTCCATTGCGACGGGCGCCTGCTGCCCGAACACGTAAACCCTGGAAACCTGCTTCGGCTGCGGATCGAGCCACCAGCGCTGGCCCTTCACCCGAACGACCGGAGACGCCTCGTTGCGCCAGAGCTCGGCATCGCCAGTGTCGCCTTCGCCCGCGGCGGCGACGAAGGCCATCGCGTCCCCGCCGAACTCAAGCCACACGTACCCGTGGACCGGTCGGGCCAAAACGAACTCCCACCCTCCGCCGGGAAGCGAGCGGGCTTCGGCCCCGCCGACACGCACGGGATCCTCGACCACCGTTTCGTCCAGAGTGCGCGGGTGCGGCAGCGGATGGGGATAGCCCCACGGGAAGCGAGGCGGCATTCCCCAGCTGACCGGCACCGGCCTGTCGCTGGAGTCGCTTGCGCAGAGTGCGAAACGCGAGCGGGCCACGAACGAGCGCCCGCTCACAAGCACGTTGCGCCCCACGCCGTCGACGTCGAGGGCCAGGAGCAGGGCCCCGACGGGTGTCGGTGAGCGCGCCTCGACCGCGATCACGTTGTCGCCCTGCTTGAGGAGGTGAGCAATGTCGAAAAGGTCGAGGCGAAACCCCGGCCGGCTCCAGCCGCAGGCCGCTGGGGTACCGTTGATGTAGGCCACGTACTCGCGGTCGCCGCAGATCTTGAGAAGGGCCGCCGGCGGGGGCGATTCGAGGTGAAGCGACGCCACGAAGAGCGCGCCCTGGGCGTGGATCGGGTCCAAAACGTCGGTGACCCAAATCCACTGGGCCGGCCCCGTCAGGTGGGAAAGCTCCCTCTTCCAGAAGCCGTGCACCGCAAGAGTCGCGAGCATGACCCCGCCCCCGAGGGCAAGCAGCGCGAGTCGCTGTCGGCGAGGTCCGTCTGGCACGAGGTCAGTGTAGCAACGCAGCTGAAGCGGTGTTTGACACCCATCCGCTGCTCGCGTAAAGTGCCGCTACAGGATGGAAAGGAACCGCGTCCTTGCCGTGATCCCGGCGCGCTTTTCCTCCACCCGTTTCCCCGGAAAACCCCTCGCTCTCCTGGCAGGCAAGCCCATGGTGGCGCACGTCGTGGAGAGGGCGAGAGAGGCCGGGTGTTTCGACGAGGTGATCGTCGCGACGGACGACGAGCGCATCGCCCGTGCCGCGGCTCTGGCCGGCGCCCGGTCGGTCCTCACCGGTCCCTGCCGCAGCGGCACCGATCGCGTCGCGGAGGCGGTGCGGGACCTCCCCGCCGACGTCGTGCTCAACGTACAGGGCGACGAACCGGCGCAGCCGCCGGAAAACCTCAAGCTGCTCGCCGGCTTCCTGCGCACCCACCCTGAGGTGCCGATGGCGACCCTGGCGCTGTCGGGCACACCCAATGATCTGGACAACCCGAACGTGGTGAAGGTCGTATGTGACCTCAGTGGACGGGCGCTCTACTTCTCGCGCGCCGCAATTCCCTACCCCCGCAACCCTGGCGTGGACATCGTCCTGCGCCACGTCGGACTGTACGGCTTCCAGAGGGAGGCACTGCTCGCCTTTGCGTCGTGGCCGGAGACGGAGCTAGAGCGAACGGAGGGTCTGGAGCAGCTGCGCGCGCTCGCCCACGGCCTGGCGCTACATGTGTTGCCCGCGGCTGCCGATACCATCGCCGTGGACACGCCCGAGGACATCGCGCCCGCGGAGGCCGCCTTGGTTGCGTTGCTCCACGACACGACAGCGATGAGGGAAGAGTGGAGAGGAGAGAGGGAAAAGCCGTGAGGACGACCCAAGCAATGGCGTGTCGCTCACTCTCCCCACTACCCTCTGCGCCCCCTCCTTACGTGAAAGGTGGTTGTTGATGGCGACGAAGTATGTCTTCGTGACCGGCGGCGTGGTCTCCTCCCTGGGCAAAGGGATCACGGCCGCGTCGATCGGAGCCCTGTTCGAGGCGCACGGTCTCAAGGTCACGCTGATGAAGTGCGACCCGTACATCAACGTCGACCCGGGAACCATGTCGCCGTTCCAGCACGGCGAGGTCTACGTCACCGACGATGGTGCCGAGACCGACCTGGACCTCGGGCACTACGAGCGTTTCACAAACGTGGTGACCTCGCGCAAGAACAACCTCACCACCGGCCGGGTCTACCAGTCGGTGATCGAGAAGGAGCGCCGCGGCGACTTCCTCGGCTCCACGGTGCAGGTCATTCCCCACATCACGGACGAAATCAAGGCCGCCATCCGCGACGTCGCCGACGACTGCGAGGTGGTGATAGTGGAGATCGGCGGCACGGTGGGCGACATCGAGTCGCTACCGTTCCTCGAGGCGCTCCGCCAGTTCCGGCAGGATGCGGGGCGCGGCAACGCCATCAATGTGCACGTGACGCTGGTGCCCTACCTCACCGCCACCGACGAGCTCAAGACCAAGCCCACGCAGCACTCGGTCAAGGAGCTGCTCTCCATCGGAATCCAGCCCGACATCCTTGTGTGCCGCGTGGACCGGCACCTCCCCGTGGAGATGCGCCGTAAGATCGCGCTGTTCTGCAACGTCGAGGAGCGCGCGGTGATCCCTGCTCGCACGGTGGACACTATTTACGAAGTCCCCCTGCGCCTTGCGGCCGAGGGATTGGACGCGATCCTACTCGAGCTCCTGAATCTACCGGGGGGGCAGCGGGATCTCGCAAAGTGGCAGACCGTTGTTGACAGGCTCCGCAACCCCGGGAGGCGCGTCCGCATCGGCATCGTCGGCAAGTACGTCAACCTCGTCGACAGCTACAAGTCTCTGAACGAGGCGCTCCTGCACGGTGGCATCGCCAACGACGCGAAGGTCGACCTCGTGTTCATTGACTCCGAGAAGCTCGAGGAGGAGGCGTACATCGAGGAGCTGTTTCAGGTGGACGGCATACTCGTGCCGGGCGGCTTCGGCAAGCGTGGCATCGAGGGGATGATTCGAGCGATCGAGTTTGCCCGCGGACACAAGATCCCCTACCTCGGCATCTGCCTGGGTCTCCAGACCGCGGTCATCGAGTTCGCCCGAAACGTCTGCAACCTCGAGAGGGCGAACTCCTCGGAGTTCGCTCAGGACCCGCCCTACAAGGTGATCTACAAGATGCGCGAACTGGTGGGCGTCGACGCGATGGGAGGCACCATGCGCCTCGGCAAGTACCCCTGCCAGCTCAAACCGGGGTCGCGGGCCTGGGAGGCATACCGGGCCGACACGGTCTGGGACCGCCACCGCCACCGCTACGAGGTCAACCCCGACTACGTACCGCTTCTGGAGCAGCACGGCCTGGCGGTGACGGGGCGTTCGCCCGACCGGATATTCGTGGAGATGATCGAGGTCCCCGATCACCCCTGGTTCGTGGCTTGCCAGTTCCACCCCGAGCTGAAGTCCAAGCCGTTCGCGCCCCACCCACTCTTCGTCGCCTTCATCAAGGCCTCCCTCGAGCACCAGGCTAGAGTGTCGACCGAGGAGAAAGCCGCGGCTGCCGAGCGGTCCGAGGTGCACGCCGATGAGTGAGCGACCCGGTCCGGTCGCGCTGGCGCCGGGCGTTGCCGTCGGCCCGGGGCAGCCTTTGGTCTTCATCGCGGGGCCGTGCGTGATCGAATCGGCCGAGCACGCGCTGCGAATGGCCACGCTGCTCAAAGCCATGAAGGCCGAGCTCGGCCTCCCACTGCTTTTCAAGGCCTCGTTCGACAAGGCCAACCGCTCGTCGCTTGCGAGCTACCGCGGACCCGGCCTCACGGAGGGCCTGGCCGCCCTCGCCGAGGTTAAACGCGTGACCGGGCTGCCGGTGATCACCGACGTTCACGAGCCAGCCCAGGCCGAGGCGGCGGCCGAGGTGGTGGACGTCCTGCAGGTGCCGGCTTTTCTGTGCCGGCAGACCGACCTCCTGCTGGCGTGCGGCCGCACCGGCAAGCCGGTCAACATCAAGAAGGGCCAGTTCATGGCCCCCCAGGACATGGGCAACGTGGTCGAGAAGGTGCGCTCGACCGGCAATCGCGCCGTGACGCTCACCGAGCGGGGCAGCTCGTTCGGTTACAACAACCTCGTCGTGGACCTGCGTTCGTTCGCGATCATGCGTCGTTTCGCGCCCGTGGTGTTCGACGTCACCCACTCCCTGCAGCTTCCGGGCGGGCTCGGCTCCACCACTGGCGGCGCCAAGGAGTTCCACCTGGAACTCGCGCGGGGTGCGGTGGCTGCGGGGGTGGACGCGGTGTTCGCCGAGGTCCACGACGACCCGTCCAGGGCACTCTCCGACCCCACCACCCAGCTCTCACCCGAGGAGTTCCGAACCCTCGGGCGCCAGTGCCAGGCCCTGCGCGCCGTCCTCGACGAGCAACTGGCCTGGCACGACCCGTAGCGGCGCGATCATGGCCGACCGGCTCCGCAGCGTTCTGCGTTCCGTCGCCCGGCGTATCACTCCGTGTGGCCGGGGAGCCCGCCTCAGGGCGCCCCGGTTCGACTACCAGACGCTTTACGAGGCGCACGCTCGCGCACACGCCGGGAGCGATGCGGTCGGTGACGGTGACTTCGACGCCGTCGGCCGCGGCGAGTTGGAGATACTCCGCCAGAACGGGCTGGGGCCCGACTCCGACCTCCTCGACTTCGGCTGTGGCATCGGAAGGCTCGCGAAGTTCGCCATCCCCTACCTGGTCTCCGGCTCGTACACCGGCGTCGACGTCGCCCCGACCATGATCGAGCGTGCCCGGGCTGCCTTCGGGTCTACCGGTGCCGGCTGTCGGGTGCGTTGGGCGGTTCAGACCGAGGCCCACTTCGAATTCCGTGCGGAGAGCTTCGACATGATCTGCGCCTTCTCGGTCTTCACCCACCTCGAGCACGAGGACACCTTCCGCTATCTGGCGGACGCGAGACGCATCGTGCGGCCGAACGGAAGGTTCGTTTTCACCTGTCTTCCGATCCAGTCGCCCTGGGGACAACGCGCGTTCCTGGACTCGGCGCGCGATGACCTGCCGGAACGGTGGCGCAAGGTGCGCAACGTGGCGACCAGCCCGGATCTCATCGCGTCCGTGGCCGGACTCGCCGGGTGGCATGTCCTGCCGTTTGAGCGCGCGGAACAGGGGCAGACGGTCCTGGTCCTCCAGCCCGGCCCGCGTGATCGTTCGACCTGAACCCGCAGTCCGGGGGAGCCGGTGGTGCGGGGCCGCAGGGACCGCCGCGATATCGAAGCGCGTGACCATGGGACCACGGCCCCCCGGGCCGCCCTCCTGTGCTAGCCTTTGGGCAGCGACGGAGAGGCCATGGAGCTGACGCCGAACGACCTGCTCGACGGTTTGACGCCCGAGAAGAAGCGCTATGCCACGCCGCAGCTCCTCGCTGGGGTCGAGGTCCTCCAGCTGGAGCGGCACGTGGACGACCGGGGCCTGTTCCTCGAGATCTTCCGCACCGCTGCGAACCATCCGAGCGGTGAAAAACTCGTCCGATTCTTCAAGGGCGTCGAGGTCGCCCAGCTCAATTACTCGCTCGTCACCGCCCAGGATCACGTCAAGGGGCTCCACTACCACCTCAAGCAGACCGACCTCTGGTTTTGCCCGCCCCCCTTCAAACTCAAGGTTGTGATGCTGGATCTCCGCCGCGGCTCGCCAACGGCCGGCGCCGCGCAGATGGTGGTACTGGGCGAGGGACGCGACGTCTGGCTCAAGATCCCGCCCGGGGTGGCTCACGGATACCGGCCCCTCACCGTCCCCTGCGGTCTGCTTTATGTCGTCACGCGGTGCTTCGACTTCGGCGACCCGGACGAGTACCGCGTCCCCTGGGATCACCCTTCCGTTAGAGACCTGTGGGCCATCAAGAACGAATAGGGCGGCGGTCCGGGGTCAGGGGTCAGCAAGCCGGTCGGTTTCGCTAGGTTGGCGAGTTGCCTGCCAGACCTTTGTTTGCCCCGGTGCCTGTGCCCTGTGAGCTTTACCCTGCCGTTCTACTCCGGCTTCCACTCGTCGAGCGCGACGGGTTTCCCCCAGTTTGAGCCGGTGCGGGCGGCGACCGCGAGATCCCAGTCCAGCGCACCCGGCGTGTAGCGCGGCATACGGAAGAACAGGACCGCTCCGTCCTTCCCCGGAACGGCTTCCAGCAGCGGCCGTCTCTGGGCGCCCGGGAGCCGGACCTCCTGGACAACGCCCCCGGCAAACAGCAGCTGCCGGTCGGCGCGGCAGAAGTAGAGCGAGTTGTTGGGCCCCACCCGCGGCGCCCACTCCGGGCCCATCGTGTTGATGCGGGGCTCGAGCATCTGGCCGGGTTTGCCCTCGGTGGACAGCCACAGGTCGCTACCGTTCGCATCGAAGACGGTCCAGACCAGGGCTTTCAGCTGCCTGCCAAACCGCTGGCTGTCGCCGACGCTGGGGCCGCCGGGGACGTCGAGCCTTTCGAGTTTGCCCCACAGCGCCTTTGCGGTGGGGCGCTGGCCCGCGAGGAGCTGCCTGGTACCGTCAGCCAACGTGGCCTCCACGAGACAAGCGGTCTCGTCGTCGTTGATCCAGGTAATGCGAGCTCTGGAGTCCGGGGAAAGGTCGGGCAGCTCCACCGGACGCGGTTCCCCCCAGCCGTCCTTACCCCGGGCGGTGCGGTAGGGCCGGAAGCCGCCCACGGCCCAGGGAGCCAGAACGCCCGAGCGGTCGCGCATTCCCGGCCGCACGGCACCGACTGGCGAGCCCTCGTTGCCCCCGACCGGGATCCCCGGCAGCAGCCCCGCTGCAAAGTACACGACCTTGCCGTTTTGCACCGGCAGCGGTGTCATCTCCAGTCCCGCCGAGTCGATCCGCCTCGGGTCGGAAGGCGCCGTGACCTCGTCCGGCACCGACTCGAGCGAGCGCGGGAGGAAGCGCAGCCGGTACGCGGAGAACAGGTAGAACTCTGCCGCGTCGGCCGTGATCAGCTTGCTCCCCGTCATGGCCGTGGTGCCCTGCACCGGGTTCACCGCCACCTCCTGGCCGACCCTGAAGTCGTCCAGGTCGCCGGCGCGGAGGCCCGCCACGCACACCGTATCGCCCGTGACCCGCACGCGCACCGTGACGTCCTTGTCGAGTGCCGGCACGAGCCGCCCCTCCCGGCGCATCGCGCTCTCCATCTGGTCCGGCAGCCCCTCCTGGACCTCGACCTCGCGAACACCCGGCTCGCCGGCCACGTCCCGGATCGCCGAGATCCTGCCCAGGACGAGGCTGTCCGGCTGGGGAACAGGCGCGTTGGTGTCCTGCATACCGCAAGCCACGGTAAGAACGACTAGTGCCAGCGAAAGCAGCGAACCACGCATCTTGAACACCCCTTTCACAGAAGCACCCCCGCGATGCAAGCGTTGACGAAGTTGGTGAGTGCGCCGGCGATCAGCGCCCGAACACCCAGGCGCGCCAGGTCGTGCTGGCGGTTGGGGGCGAGGCCGCCGATGCCGCCGATCTGAAT
>Ga0153915_10004441_pt1 | contig 12918 bp, 14 predicted proteins | sample Opewatmetagenome_2_FD_107003 | JGI IMG/M metagenome (GOLD analysis project Ga0153915, IMG submission 107003) | Freshwater wetland microbial communities from Ohio, USA - Open water 3 Core 3 Depth 3 metaG | ecosystem: Environmental > Aquatic > Freshwater > Wetlands | place: USA: Ohio, Lake Erie... | reverse complement strand
CCGGGGCTGAAGGTCCACTGGATCGAGGCGACGAGCCGGAACCGCTTCGAGCTCATCGAGAAGCGCGCGGCGGACATGGAATGCGGCGCGACGACCGCCACGCTCAAGCGCAGGTTCGTCGACGCGAAGGTCGTCGCCTACCCGAGCCGGTAGGCCGCGGTCGCCGCGCTCGAAGCCGACCAGGCCGACGCGTTCGCGAGCGACAAGGTCCTGCTCGAAGGCATCGCCGGCAAGGTGAAGGACGCGGGCAAGTACGTCATGCTTCCGGACAATCTGTCGTTCGAGCCCTACGCGATAGCTTTGCCGCGCAACGACTCCGCGCTGCGGCTGGAGGTCAACCGCGGGCTGTCGCAGGTGTTCGGCTCTCCCGCCATCAAGGAAATCTTCGAGCGCACCTTCGGCCCCACCGCCGAGCCGACGCAGCTGCTGCAGGCCTTGTACCTCGTCGGCCGCATTCCGGAGTAATTCGCGCGCAGGCGGATTGCGTGCGCAATAGTTCCGCCGCCGTCCGTCGTCCTGCGACAACGGTTCCGCCACGCGGCCGTTCGGTTCGAGAATTAGGTCCTCAAACGCCCCACATTCTCTGACATAGCTCGCACACCTGATCTATCGTGGTCGCCTCGCCGGTTTAATCGGGGAGGTTCCCATGATGGAGCTGCGCAACTGGATGATCTGGCCGGACGACCCGCTGCTGTCCGGTTTGGTGCTGATCGCGATCGCGATGCTCGCCCTCTATGCGGCGCGCATGCCGATGCACGGCCTGATCCGCTCTGCCGGCCTCGCGCTCAGCGGTCCGCTGCGCCTCGGCGCGCGCTGGCTGTTCGGCGTGGCGCTGGACATGAAGATGCGCAACAAGGCCGTGCTGCTCGCGCAGGGGCGGCGCGAAGCCGGGCAGCGCATCGAGCGCGAATTCGAGCGTATCGGCATGCTCGTGACGCGCGACCTGCAGGGCTATCCGACGCTGCAGCGCCGGCTGCTCGAGGAAATCACGCGCGTCGAGGAGGACTACAAGAAGTGCGGCGAGGTGCCGCCGCCTCCTCCCGACTGGATCGATGCGGTCGCCGCCGTCGCCAAGATCAAGACCGGGGGCGGAGAGGTCGTGCAGAAGATCCTGGAGGACATTCGCACATCCATCGCGGGCATCCACGACAAGGCGCTCGCCGAATACCGACGCGCCTACCAGGCGCGGCACAGTATCCTGGAAGGCTTCATGCCCCACTGGCGCTCGCTCGACAAGATGATGAAGCAGGTCGAAAAGAGCATGGCCGGTCTGCAGGCGAGCGCTTCGACGGTCGACGCCCACATGGACGCCTACAAGGAGATCGCCGCCGCGAGCGACAAGGCGGAGTCCGTGCTGACCCACTCGGCGTTCACCCAGTTCGTGAGCGCCTTTCTGGTAATGGCCGTGGCGCTGGGCGGCGCGTTCGTCAACTTCAAGCTGATCGCGCTGCCGATGTCGGAGATGGTGGGCGCGAGCGATTACCTGACATCGTCGCTGCGCACCTCCGAGGTGGCGGCGCTGGTCATCATTCTCGTCGAGGCGTCGATGGGTCTGTTCCTGATGGAGTCGCTGCGCATCACGCACCTCTTTCCGCGCATCGCGAACCTCGAAGACCGCATGCGCCGGCGCATGGTGTGGATTTCGCTCGCGCTCCTCGTGACGCTCGGCTGCGTCGAGGCGGCCCTGGCGCTCATGCGCGACACGCTGATCGCGGACAAGCAGGCTCTGCTGCAGTCGCTCGCGACCGTTCCGGCCGCGGCAAACGAGGGCCTGCTCGGCCGCATCCCGACCGCAGGCCAGATGATCCTCGGGTTCATCCTGCCGCTCGCGCTCGCCTTCGTCGCGGTGCCGCTCGAATCGTTCATTCATTCGGCGCGCGCGGTCGGCGGCGCGCTGCTGGTGAACCTCGTACGGTCCGCGGCGTTCCTGCTGCGGCTGCTCGGCAATATCGCGCGGCAGGGTTCGCGCGCGCTGCTGCACGCCTACGACGTCCTGATCGTGCTGCCGCTGCTCGCCGAGCGGGTGTTGCGCTCCGCGCGCGGCCGCGAGTCCGTGCCGGCGCAGCGTGCAGTCGACGCCCCGGAAAAGATCGCCACCACCTTCTGAGCGGGAGGATACCGGCCATGATCCATCGCGTCCTGCTTGCGACCCTGGCGCTCGCCGGCCTCGCGCTCGGCGCTACCGGTTGCGTCGATCCGCGCAGCCACGCCAACGCCGTCTACATGATGGTGGACGACTCCGGCACCTACGTGCACGAGGTCGGAAAGGCGAAGCTCATCGTCAACTACCTGCTCGGCACGCTGCAGCCCGGCGACACCCTCGCGGTCGCCAAGCTGCGCAGCCGCAGCTTCACCGAAAAGGACATCATCGCCAAGGCGACCTTCGACGTGCGCCCGAGCGAGGCCAACAGCCAGAAGCGCGCGTTCCGCGACAAGGTCGCGGCGTCCCTAAGCAATGTGAGCGGCTCGGCCTACACGGACATCACCGGCGGGCTGATCCAGGGCGCCGAGTTCCTCAACGAGACCGGAGCCGGCACGAAGACGATCATCATCTTCTCCGACATGCAGGAGGATCTCGACAAGGTTACGGTGCGCAACTTCCCGATCAAGTTGAACAACATCCGGGTCATCGCGGTCAACGTGACCAAGCTCAACACCGACAACATCGACCCGCGGCGCTACCTCGGGCGCCTCGAGGCATGGCAAAAGCGGGTCGAGGCGGCCGGCGCCTCTCAATGGAAGGTGATCAACAATATCGAGCGGCTGGACGGGATCTTCGCGAACAGCTAGCCGCTACCCTTTGGCGACGTGCCAAACGTGCTTGAAGCCGTCGCCGGTCTTGTCGCCCGGCTTCTTGTCCTTGTGCCAGAAGTAGAGCGGCTTGCCCTTGTAGGCCCATTGCATCTTGCCGTCCGCGCGCTCGACGAAGCTGTAGTCACCCGAAGCCGAGTCTGAGGCGCTCGCCAGGAAGGGGGGCCAGTTCTTGGCGCACGCGCCCGTGCATGCGCTTTTGCCCGCGTGGGCCTTGTCCTTGTCGAACGTGTACAGCGTCATGCCGTTGTCGCCGGTCAGCACGCCGTGCTTCGCTTCCGGCACGGCAGCGCGCGCAGGACCGGCCAGTGCGCCGAGCGAGGCGGCAATGGCGAAGGACGCGAGAACGCGAGTTGCGGAAAGATTCATGTCAGTCTCCTGGTTGAAATGACAACGCTAGAGACAAACAGTCACCGGCTACAGTTCATTCCACCCTTGCGCGGACTCGGGCGAACCGCGCGTGCCGGCTTACATGCTGCGACGGTACTGGCCGCCGACCTCGAACAGGGTCTGGGTGATCTGCCCGAGCGAGCACACGCGCACTGCGTCCATCAGCACCGCGAACACGTTCTCGTTCGCCACCACCGCGCGCTTCAGACGCTCGAGCATGGCCGGCGCATCCTTCGCGTGGTGCTGGTGGAACTCGTGCAGGCGCTTGAGCTGACCGCGCTTCTCGGCTTCGGTCGAGCGGATCAGTTCGAGCTTGTGCGGCTGCTCCTCGCCGTGCGGGTTCCTGAAGGTGTTCACCCCGACGATTGGATAGGAGCCGTCGTGCTTCCTGTGCTCGTAGACGAGCGACTCCTCCTGGATCTTGCCGCGCTGATACCCGGTCTCCATCGCGCCGAGCACGCCGCCGCGCGCCGAGAGCGCCTCGAACTCCTTGAGCACCGCCTCCTCGACGAGGTCGGTGAGTGTCTCGATGATGAATGAGCCCTGGTTCGGGTTCTCGTTCTTGGCGAGGCCCCATTCCTTGTTGATGATCAGCTGGATCGCCATCGCGCGGCGCACCGACTCCTCGGTCGGCGTGGTGATCGCCTCGTCATAGGCGTTGGTGTGCAGCGAGTTGGTGTTGTCGTACGACGAGATCAGCGCCTGCAGCGTGGTGCGGATGTCGTTGAACGCCACTTCCTGCGCGTGCAGTGAGCGCCCGCTCGTTTGCGAGTGGAACTTCAGCTTCTGGCCGCGCTCGTTCGCCCCGTAGCGCTCGCGCATCGCGACGGCCCAGATGCGCCGCGCGACCCGCCCGAGCACGGCGTACTCGGGGTCCATGCCGTAGCTGAAGAAGAATGAGAGGTTCGGCGCGAAGTCGTCGATGTGCATGCCGCGTGCGAGGTATGTCTCGACGAAGGTGAAGCCGTTGGCGAGCGTGAAAGCGAGCTGCGAGATCGGGTTCGCGCCGGCCTCAGCGATGTGGTAGCCGGAGATCGACACCGAGTAGAAGTTCTTCACGCCGTGGTGGATGAACCACTCCTGGATGTCGCCCATCACCTTGAGCGAGAACTCGGTCGAGTAGATGCAGGTGTTCTGGCCCTGGTCTTCCTTCAGGATGTCGGCCTGCACGGTGCCGCGCACGGTGGCGAGCGTCCACTCGCGGATCTTCTCCGCTTCGTCCTCGGTCGGCTGGCGGCCGTTGTCCCTGACGAACTTCTCCAGTTGCTGGTCGATCGCCGTGTTGAAGAACATCGCGAGGATGGTCGGCGCCGGGCCGTTGATGGTCATCGACACCGAGGTGCCCGGGTCGCACAAGTCGAAGCCCGAATAGAGCACCTTCATGTCCTCGAGCGTGGCGATCGATACGCCCGAGTTGCCCACCTTGCCGTAGATGTCCGGGCGCTCGTCGGGATCGAACCCGTACAGCGTCACCGAGTCGAACGCCGTCGACAGACGCTTGGCCGGCATGTCCTTGGACAGCAGGTGGAAGCGCTTGTTGGTGCGGAACGGGTCGCCTTCTCCGGCGAACATTCGCGTCGGGTCCTCGTTCTCGCGCTTGAAAGCGAACACGCCCGCGGTGAACGGGAAGGAGCCCGGAATGTTCTCGGCGAGCTGCCAGCGCAGGATCTCGCCGTGGTCCTCGTATTTGGGCAGGACCACCTTGGGTACGCGCGTGCCCGACAGCGTGGTGTGCGTCAGGCGCGTGCGTAGCTCCTTGCCGCGGATTTTCACCACGTACTCGTCGCTCGCGTAGGCCTTCTGCGTCTCAGGCCACTGGTCGACGAGCTTCTTGGCGCGCGCATCCAGCCGCGCGTTCTTCTCCTCGATCAGCGAATCGAGCTCGCGCGCGTCCTTGCCCGCCTTGAGCAGCATCGACTTGGCGCCGATCAGCTGCTGGCGCTCGCGCGCGAGCCGCGCCTGCGCGTGCGCCTGCCCGTGGTAGCCGCGCACGCACTCGGCGATCTCGGCGAGGTAGCGCTGGCGCTTGGCCGGAATGACGATCGCGATGCTCGAGGACAGCTTGGATGCGGTCTTGGGCAGCCTGCCCGGCGCGAGCGCTAGGCCCTTCTCGGCCAGGCGTACGGCAACGTCCTGGTACAACGCGGTGACGCCGTCGTCGTTGAAGCGCGCGGCGACCGTGCCGTAGACCGGCATCTCGTCGGGCGCGCGCTTGAACGCATCCCGGTTCCGCTGCACCTGCTTGCGCACGTCGCGCAGCGCGTCTTCGGCGCCTTTCCTGTCGAACTTGTTGATCGCCACGAAATCGGCGAAGTCGAGCATGTCGATCTTCTCGAGCTGGCTCGCTGCGCCGTATTCGGGCGTCATCACGTACAGCGTCGCGTCCGCGTGCGGGACGATCGCGGCGTCGCCCTGGCCGATGCCCGAGGTCTCGACCACGATCAGGTCATAGCCCGCTGCGCGGCATGCGGCGATCGCCTCGGGCAGGCAGCCCGCGATTTCGGCGCCCGAGGCGCGCGTGGCGAGCGAGCGCATGAATACCTTGTCGCCCTGGATCGCGTTCATGCGGATGCGGTCGCCGAGCAGCGCGCCGCCGGTCTTGCGCCGCGACGGATCGACGGCGAGCAGCGCGATCCTCAGGCGGTCACCCTGGTCGAGGCGGAAGCGGCGCACCAGCTCGTCGGTGAGCGAGCTCTTGCCGGCGCCGCCCGTGCCGGTGACGCCGAGCACCGGGGCGCGGCGCGCCCGGGCCTTGTCGAGGATCTGTTTCCTCAGGGATTCGGGCAAGGTCCCCAGCTCGAAGGCCGTAATGATCTGCGCGAGCGCGCGGCGCTCTCCCGCCTCCAGCGCGCGCAGGTCGCGCGGCGCGTACTGCGAGGGATCGAAGTCGCAGCGCGCGAGCATGTCGTTGATCATGCCCTGCAGGCCCATCTTGTGGCCGTCCTCGGGCGAGTAGATGCGCGCCACGCCGTAATCTTCGAGCAGCCTGATCTCCTCGGGCACGATCACGCCGCCGCCGCCGCCGAATACGCGGATGTGCTCGCCGCCGCGCGCGCGCAAGAGGTCGAGCAGGTACCTGAAGTACTCGATGTGCCCGCCCTGATAGGAGGACACCGCGACGCCCTGCACGTCCTCGTCGAGCGCGGCGCTCACCACTTCCTCGACCGAGCGGTTGTGCCCGAGGTGGATCACCTCGGCGCCGGAGGCCTGCAGGATGCGCCGCATGATGTTGATCGACGCGTCGTGCCCGTCGAACAGGCTCGCCGCCGTCACGAAGCGGATCTTGTGCTTGGCCTTGTAGACCAGATTGTTCGAGTCGGAGAGGTCGGTCACGGGGCCTCCGGGGGAGCGGCCAGCCTACTTGACGTTTACGTAAACGTCAATTGCGGTAGGACGGGTCCTTGGCATCGACGATGCGCTGCAGCGCGGCGAACACATCCTCGCACACGCGCTTCTCGCCCGGCCCGGACTCGCGCACCGCCTGCTCGAACACTTCGGGCCGGATGGGGTTGAGCGCGCCGGCGCTCGCCGCCGCCACCTGCACGTCGCAAGCGCGCTGCAGCGTCCACAGCATCATGAACGCCTCCCGCACCGACGGCACCCAGGCGACCAGGCCGTGATTGAGCAGGATCACGGCCCGCTTGTCGCCGACGTCGGCGACCAGGCGCGCCTTCTCGGCCGGATCGACGGTGATGCCCTCGAAGTCGTGGTAGGCGACCTGGCCGTGCAGCTGCGCGGCGTAGAAGTTGGTCGGCGAAAGGCCTTCCTTCAGGCTCGCGACGGCCATGCCGGTGGTGGTGTGCGTGTGCATCACGCAGTGAGCCTCGGCGAGTGCGCCGTGCAGCGCCGAGTGGATCACGAAACCAGCGCGGTTCACCGGCCAGTTCGACGCGCGCACCGGGTTCCCGTCGATGTCGATCAGCACCAGGCTCGCGGCGGTGATCTCGCGGTAGTGCAGACCGAAGGGGTTGATGAGGAACAGGCGCTCGTCGCTTCCGTCCGGCGCCGGGACCCTGACCGTGATGTGATTGAAGATCATCTCGGTCCAGCCGAGATGGTCGAAGATGCGGTACGCGGCGGCGAGCTGCAGGCGCGCCGCGCGCTCTGCCTGCGACGGCGGCAGGTCCTGCGCGGCACGCGGCGCCCGTTGCCAGTAGATGGTCATGGTGCGCCTGGATAGATGGGTTCGCGCAGGTCGCCTTTATGAAATATTATGCGCCTGTCGTTTGCCTCCGGTAAACGGGTGCGAAAGCGGGCCGGTGGCGCTCACGCGCCCCGCCGCGTTTGCAGGAGGACCGCAGGCGACGACGGCGGTTGCGGTCATCATGCGTTCCCTGGCCGCATCCCTTTCGGGGGCGTGCGCGAGCACGCCCCTTTTCTTATTCACGCTGCGCGGGGGAACCGGCGGCTCGAGTACCAGCGCGCGCTCGCGTTGACGATTTTCACCACCGCGAGCATCGCCGGGACCTCGACCAGCACACCGACCACCGTGGCGAGCGCCGCGCCCGATTCGAAGCCGAACAGGCTGATCGCGGTGGCGACCGCGAGCTCGAAGAAGTTGCTCGCGCCGATCAGAGCCGAGGGGCAGGCGACGTTGTGCTTTTCGCCGAGCGCGCGGTTGGCGAGGTAGGCGAGCCCGGAGTTGAAGAATACCTGGATCAGGATCGGCACCGCCAGCATGGCGATGATCAGCGGCTGCGCGAGGATCGCGTCACCTTGGAACGCGAACAACAGTACCAGCGTCGCCAGCAGCGCAAGCGTCGACCAAGGCTGCAGGCGCTCGAGCAGGCGTTGCAGGGCGCCCTCGCCGCCGCGCGAAAGCGTGCGCCGGCGAACGAGCTGCGCCGCGATCACCGGCACCACGATGTACAGCACCACCGAAGTGAAAAGCGTGTCCCACGGAACGCTGATCGCCGACAGGCCGAGCAACAGGCCGACGATCGGCGCGAACGCGAAAACCATGATCGTGTCGTTTAGCGCTACCTGCGACAGCGTGAACAGCGGATCGCCGCCCGACAGACGGCTCCACACGAATACCATCGCCGTGCACGGCGCCGCCGCGAGCAGAATCAGGCCGGCAATGTAGCTGTCGATCTGCGCAGCGGGCAGCCAAGGCGCGAACAGGTGACGGATGAAGATCCAGCCGAGAAGCGCCATGGTGAATGGCTTCACCAGCCAGTTGACGACCAGTGTGACGCCGATACCCCGTACGTGCTCCTTGATCCGGTGCAGAGCGCCGAAGTCCACGCGCACCAGCATCGGGATGATCATCACCCAGATGAGCAGCCCCACCGGGACGTTGACCCGTGCGAGCTCCAGGCGCCCGAGCAGCTGAGCCGGCCCCGGCAGCCACTGGCCGATCAGCACGCCCGCGACGATGCACAACGCGACCCACAGCGTGAGCCAGCGCTCGAAGAAATTCATCGCTACTGCGCCTTCGCTTCGCTACCGGCCCTGCCGATCTCCTTCAGCTTCGACTGCAGCGCGCTGCGCTCCAGCAGCTCGGGGCGCAAACTCGCGAACAGGCGCACCCGGGCGCCGAGCACGCGGAAAGTATCAAGGAACGCACGATGCTTGTCGTCGTCGGTGCCTTGAACGGCAGCCGGATCCTCGACGCCCCAGTGCGCCGTCATCGGCTGGCCCGGCCAGAAGGGGCAAGCCTCGCCCGCGGCCTGGTCGCACACCGTGAACACGAAGTCCATCGCGGGCGCGCCGGGCGCGGCGAACTCGTCCCAGCTCTTGCTGCGCAGGCCGTCGGTCGGCAGGCGGTTCTTGCGCAGCAGCTCGAGCGCGAACGGATTCACCTTGCCGGTCGGATGGCTGCCCGCGCTGAAAGCCCGGAAGCGGCCAGAACCGTAGTGATTCAGCAGGGCTTCTGCGAGGATCGAGCGCGCCGAGTTGCCGGTGCAGAGAAACAGGACGTTGTAAGGCTTCATGCCGGCTCGCGCAGCGCCGGTGCGCAGCACGCGCCCGACGACTTTGCCTCGGGCGCGGTGTCGGCGCCGTAAACGGGGATCGAGTCGAGCGTGTGGAACGACTCCCACGCGATGCCCTGCGGGTCGAGCGTCCAGTACTTGTCGCTCTTCGCGTAGCAGCAGGAGGCGTTCTTCTGCGGCATCGTCGCCACGTCGGCTTGTGCCAGACGCGAGCCCAGTTCTTCCAGTTCGGTGTCACTCTCGGCCTGGATGCCGAGGTGGTCGAGGCCGGCCTTCTTGCCGCGCGTCGAGATGGCGAAATTGACGCGCGGATCGTCGAGCTGCCACTTCGCGTAGTCGGCGTGGCGCACGCTCGGCTCGGCGGCGAACAGCGCGGAATAGAAGCGGATGCTCTTTTCGAGGTCGGCGACCCCGAGGTGCACGTGCAGGCGTTTCATGCGGTCTTCCTCTTGCGTACGTTCACGGGTTGCGCGGCCGGCGCGCAGGACGCGCCGCCGCAGCAGTTTTCGGTGAGAAAGCCCAGCAGCGCGTTCATGCGCTCGAAATCGGCCGAATAGATGACGAAGCGCCCCTGGGCGCGCGAGGCGAGCAGGCCGGCCCGGCTGAGTTGCGCCAGATGGAACGATGCGGTGGCGGGCGGCAATCCGAGCCGCGCGCCGATCTCGCCGGCGGGGAGGCCCGGCGGCCCGGCCTCCACCAGCATGCGGTACACGGCCAGGCGCGTTTCCTGGGCGAGCGCGCCGAGCGCTTCGACGACCTGTTTCGTTTCCATGTTTCCAAGAATATGGAAACGTTATTCCGGAGTCAAGCCCTCACGGCCAGCGAGCAGCGCGCTAAATCCCGCCGCGCGCGACACGTACCATCGTCGGCACGACGCCGAGGTGGTCATCGAGACGCTTGACACCCGGGGTGCCCTGGACCGCGGCGCGCGCGGCCTGGCGCTGGACGTCCGATTCGAGCGCGCCCCAGAGTTGCACCACGCCGTCGGCCACGATCACGTTCACCTGGTGCATGGGCAGCCCGGCTTCCTCGAGTGCCCCGATCAGCGCATCGCGAATCTCGCGATCCTCGCGCCTGTCGGCCGGCGCCGGACGCGCCGCGGCCAGCCCCTGGAGGAGATTAGCGCGGCTCACGATTCCGACCAGCTTGCCGCCGCGCAGCACCGGCACGCGCCTGATGCGGTGGCGCTCGAGCAGCGCGGCGATCTGCCCGAGCGGCGTGTCCTCCGCGACGGTAATCACGTCGGTGGTCATCACGTCCTCGGCGCGCGTACCGTGCGCGCGCAGGTAGTCGCGCGCCACCTCGTCCGGCGCCGCGATCAGCCGCAGCCACCACGACCGGCCGTGCTGCGTCTCCGATTCGGAGCGGTTGATGAGGTCCCCCTCGCTCACGATGCCACGCAGCGTGCCCTGCTCGTCGACGATCGGCAGCGCACTGACGCGCCGCTCGAGCAGCGTGCGCGCGATCTCGCGTACCTCCGTGTCCGGCGGCGCCGTTAGCACCGCGGTCGTCATCACGTCCCTGGCGAGCATCTCTCCCCCTCGGGACTCGATTCGCAAGGTCCCACGCTAGCGCGGCGGCGGCGATAGCGCTTGACCCAGGTCAACCAGCTCAGCCGATCTTGCCGAGCGCCGGGAAGGTTTGCAGCAGCCAGATACTCAAGCTCGTGAGCTCTCCTGTCATGAGCGCCACGCCCATGACCACCATCACGAGCGCCGCGAGCGTTTGCAGCGCCGGACCAGCGAAGCGCAGCCGCTTCCAGCGCCCAGTCAACTCATGCAGGAACAGCGCCGAGACGAAGAACGGCACCGCGAGCCCGAGGGAATAGGCCGCCAGCAGGCGCACGCCCGCGAGGCTCGAGTCCGCCATTGCCGACACGGTGAGGATCGCCCCGAGGATCGGGCCGATGCACGGGCTCCAGCCGAAGGCGAACGCGAGCCCGAGCGCGAAGGCCGAGAGCGGCCTGCCCGCGATGCCCTCGACGTGGAAGTGGAAGCCGCGCTGCAGGAACGGCACGCGTCCCGTGCCGAGCAGGATCAGCAGCCCGAACGCCGTCACCAGCGCGCCGCCCGCGATGCCGGCCTCGTAACGGTATTGCAGCAGCAGCCGGCCGATCGCCGAGGCGCTCGCCCCGAGCGCGATGAAAACCGCGGAGAAGCCGAGGATGAAACAGCCGCTCAGCAGCGCCGCCGCGGCGCGCGAGCGCGGGTCGGTCGGCGCGTCGCGCACGTCGCGGTGCAGCGACTGGCCGGCGACGTAGGACAGATACGCCGGCACGAGCGGCAGGACGCACGGCGACAGGAACGAGATCAGCCCCGCGGCGAAAGCGGTGAACGCCCCGAGCGTCGCGAGATCCGCCATGCCATTCAGCCCACCAGGGCGTCGCGCATCGCGCCGGCGTTCGCCCTAACCAACGGTCATGCCGCGGTAGGGGGGTAGCCCGCCTCGCCCAGGGCTTTCGCGAGCTCGCCGAAGCTCCTCGAAGTATTCACCCGCACGCGCTTGCTCGGGAGGTCCACCTGCACCTCGGCGTTGGGGTCGACCTGCTTCACCGTGCGCGTCACGACGCCGACGCAATGGTTGCAGGTCATGTCCTTCACGTTCATCTCGATCATGGCGACGCTCCTTCGCTCGCATTGGATAGATCAGATACTAGACGTTCCAACGGCTGGAAGGTCAAGCAAAGGATGAGGCAAGCGCGCGCATGCGGCTTGACGCAAGTCAAGCTGGCGCGCGTCTGAATGTGGCTTCATGCAGCGCATGGGGAGAAATGCGCGCCGACGCCGCGCTGCGCATGCCGCAGCGACCGCGCCGCGCAGACCTCGAGCGGGCCGAGCGCCAGGACCGTCGCGTACGGGGCCGTGGGAGCACTCGCCGTCGCGCTCATCGTCGCACTACTCAGCTCACCGGGCCCTTCCAGCGCAAGCCTTACCGCATCGGCAAACCCCGAGCACGGCAAGGCGCTCTATAAGCAGTATTGCGTCTCCTGCCACGGCTCGAACGGACAGGGCGAATTCAACTGGATGTACCGCGAGCGCGGCGCGCCGGCCCTGGACAGCAGCGGCCACGCCTGGCATCACGAGGACGCGCAGCTCGTCAGCATGATCCTCGACAAGCCGGCCGCGGACTCGCGCATGCCGGCCTGGCGCGAAGTGCTCAGCCGCGACGACGCGATCGACGTCGTCGCCTACATCAAGACGATGTGGACCCCGTTTATCCTCGCGAACTGCCAGGGCGCGAAGCACATGGCCTGCACCTCCGAGCATTGACGGCGCCGGCCTTGGCCGGCACCGCCGCTGTGCCGCTGAACGCTCAGCCTCGCCCGCCGCGCAGCTGCTCGCGCTGATCTTTGGTGAGCACGGCGTCGATCTTCTTGCGCGTCTCGAGATTGTTCTCGAACATCGACTTGCGCATCGCCGACATCGTGTCGTAGGCCTGCTTCAGCGCCGCGTCGTCGGCCTTGCCCGAGGCATAGAGCTCGCGCATCTTCCATCCCTGCTCGTGCATCTTGCCCATCAGTTCCCAGCGCTGGCGCGCGCTATCTTCCAGGATCTTGTCGATCTTCGTGCGCTGCTCGTCGCTCAACTTGAGCGCGCCCCAGCCGCCGCCGTAGCCACCGCAGCCACCCGGACCGTAACCGCCCATCATGCCGGGCCCCATGCCGTATCCGTAGCCGCGGCCGTACCCGCCCATCATTCCTGGCCCCATGCCGTAGCCACCTCCGGGGCCGTAGCCGCCCATCATTCCGGGACCCATGCCGTAACCTGGCCCGTAACCGGGG
>Ga0153915_10004440_pt1 | contig 12918 bp, 11 predicted proteins | sample Opewatmetagenome_2_FD_107003 | JGI IMG/M metagenome (GOLD analysis project Ga0153915, IMG submission 107003) | Freshwater wetland microbial communities from Ohio, USA - Open water 3 Core 3 Depth 3 metaG | ecosystem: Environmental > Aquatic > Freshwater > Wetlands | place: USA: Ohio, Lake Erie... | reverse complement strand
GCGCCTGACGGCTGCACCCGGAAGCCGAGCTGCGCGGCCGGGCCAACCGCGACATTGAAGGTGGCGGACGTCGCCGCGGTGAGCGTCGGTGCCGCCGCGGTCAGCGTGTACCCGGTGCCCGCGCTGTCGAGGGCGAGGGTGCCAAAGCTCGCGACGCCCGCCACGGCGGCCACGATCTTCGTCCCGCCGAGCGTCCCAGCGTTCGGGTTGGCACCGATCGCCATGGTCACGGTGTTCGTGGCGGTCGTCACCCGGTTTCCCCCGGCGTCCCGGATTTCGACCTGGACTGCGGGCGCGATCGCCACGCCACCCGTCGTGCCCGCCGGCTGGACCCGGAAGGCGAGCTTCACCGCGGAACCCACGGAAACGTTGAACGCGATGGAGGCCGCACCGGTCGCGACACCCGCGGCACTCGCTGCCAATGTATAGCCCGTCCCCGCGCTATCGATCGACAATGAGTTGAACGTCGCAACCCCTGCGACCGCCGCAATCGTCTTCGTGCCGCCGAGCGTCCCGCTGTTCGGATTGGCGCCGATCGCGAGCGTGACGCTGTTGGTCGCCGTCGTCACCCGATTGCCGCCCACGTCCTGCACCTCGACCTGGACCGCGGGAGCGATCGTCGCCCCGCCCGTCGTATTCGATGGCTGAACGAGGAACGCCAGCTTAGCGGCCGTTCCCGTCGTCACGTCGAATGCGGTCGATGTTGCGACTGGGAGTGCCGGGACCGCCGATGCCTGAAGTGTGTAGCCGGCACCCGCCTTGTCGATGCTCAGATCACCGAACGTGGCCGTCCCGGCCGCCACCGCCATCGTCGGTGTTCCCGCGAGCGTGCCCGACCCCGGGTTCGCCGCGATCGCGAGGGTGACGCTACCGGCGAATCCCGTTGCCAGGTTCCCGAACGCGTCCCGCACCGCTACGACGACCGCCGGGGTGATCGCGGTACCAGCGGTGATGGCGGACGGCTGGGTGGTGAACACCAGCTGGCTCGCCGCCGCCGGCGCGACCGTGACACTCGCCGTCTGCACCACGGCGATGCCATTCACGGTCGCCGAAACGGTCTTTGACGCCGCGACGGTCGAGCTCAGGGTGCCCGTGGCGACTCCGGTGGCGTCTGTCGCGCCGTTTGGCTGGATGAGAGTGTTCCCCGATCCGGACGCCGCGAGCACGACTGCCGCCCCCGGGACCGGGTTTCCGAAGGCGTCACGCGCGGCGACAGAGATGGTCGAGACGGTGGCACCGGCACTCGCCGCGATCGTGGCGGGATTGGCGCCGATCGTGGACTGCAACGCGGCAACAGGGCCGGCGCTCACCGTGATGGCGCCGGACGTCGCGGCCGTGAGCCCCGGCGTGGTGACGATGAGGGTGTAACCGCCTCCGCTCCGGTTGAGCGTCAGGTCAGTGAAGGTCGCGACGCCCGAGAGGGCGTCCAGCGTCGTCGTTCCCGATAACGTGGCGCCTCCGGGATTCGCGGCGAGGGCGATGTGCACGCTCCCTGCGAATCCCGTCGCCAGGTTTCCCTGCGCATCGAGCGCCCGCGCGACGATCGCCGGCGTGAGCGGCACGCCCGCGATCGCCGTGACGGGCACTGCCGCCAGGACGAGCTGCGTCGGCGTGATGCCTGGACCGGGCCCGTCCCCCGAACAGCCGACGAGCAGCGCTCCGGCCAGTACCAGTCTCCGCGACCGCCTCATTGCACTCCTTCGGCCAAATCGGTTCAACCCGTCTGCGATATGCGTAGATTGCCGTGCGACAAACTAACAGGATGCCGACCATTCCCCATGGAGGAGTCATTCGCGATCCACGGTTGCTCGCCCGTCTGGCTCTGTACGCGTCGCTGACCTTCATACTCGGAGCGACGCTCTACCCATCGGGCTCCGAGCTTCCTCAGTTTGTCGGATGCGTCGTCTGTGGCGCCCGGGGTTGGTCGGATGCCATCGTCAACGTGCTGCTCTTCCTGCCGTTCGGTGCCGCCCTCGCCGCCCTCGGCCGGACCGGCCCGCGCTCGATCCTGTATGGATTCGCCCTCTCCTGCGCGATCGAGCTGTCCCAGACCGTGATCCCGGGCCGGGATCCGAGCCTCGGAGATGTCTGCTTCAACACGCTCGGCACGGCGACCGGCCAGTGGCTCGCGTGGCTCGCGGACCGGTGGCTCGTGCCCGCCCCCCGAGCCGCGGCGCGACTCTCCCTGCTTGCCGCTGTCGCCGCCCTCGGGGTGGTCGGCCTGATTGCTCACCTGGTCCAGCCCTCGCTCCCCGCCCGGGATTTCAGCGCGTGGTACACGGCCGATCTCCCGGAGCTCGAATGGTATCACGGCCGGGTACTGCGCACGACGCTCGGGCCCGTCGCCTTCGGACCGAATCGGCTACCCGACCGGGACGTCGTGCGCCGACTCCTCCTGGAGGGGGCGCCGCTCGCCATCGACGCCATCGCGGGCCGCGGCGTCCGGGGGCTCGCCCCGCTGTTCGTCATCGAAGACGAGGACGGCGAGGAGGTGTTCCTGGTCGGCCCCGACCGCGGCGACCTGGTGCTGCGCTACCGCACGCGCGCAGCCCGGTGGCGGCTGGATCAGCCCGACATCAGGTTGCGCCACGCCTTCGCGCCCGTGGCCTCCGGCGACACGCTGCACATCGGCGTCCGGCGAACGGACCGTGGCTACTGTCTCTCGCTCAACCAAGTGGCCCGCTGCGGCCTCGGCTACAGCGTGGGGAGCGGGTGGACGCTGTTGTACTACCCGCGGCACCTTCCTGTTTGGCTCCTCACATTGCTCGAGGCCGGGTGGGTCGCCGGCCTCGCGTTTCCGCTCGGGTTGTGGGGGCGGCGGCGCCCCGAGACCGTGCTGGCGGTGGTGGTGTTGATCGCTGCCCTGATCGCGTTGCCACCGCCGATCGGCTTGATAGGAACACCGCCACATCAGATGGTCGGTGGAGCAATCGGGGTGTTGCTCGGCGCGGGACTGCAGGCGTGGCTGCGCCGGCGAGGATCGACCTAACGTTGAACCTGAGTCTACGGATGGGCGACGATTCGGTAGAGGCTGCCGGACAACGAGGTGATGTAGAGGTCCCCCTTGGGATCTTCGCCGAACGAGCTCAAGCCCCCGGTCACGGCGAGCGAAGGCCAGTCCCGCGATTCGGTAGCCTGCCCCCCCGCGTACCGAAAGGACCGGACCCATCCGCCGCAGTAATCGCCGTAGAGATAGAGTCCCTCGAGGGCGGGTACGCGACCGCCGCGGGCGACGTAGCCGCCGGTGATCGCACAGCCCTCGGCGTGGCCGTACTCGGTGACGGGCGGGACGAGGCCCGCCCGGTTGCAGCTCGGCGGAGCATAGCAGTGATTCCCTTCCATCACATTCCACCCAAGGTTCTGCCCGCCCGGGCTCCCCCGGGACGTCAACACGTCGACCTCCTCCCAGGTGTTCTGTCCCACGTCGCCGATGTACAGGTCGCCCGTCGTGCGGTCGAAGGAAAACCGCCACGGGTTGCGCAGACCGTACAGCCAGATCTCGTCGCGAGCACCGGCTGTTCCGACAAAGGGGTTATCGGCCGGGACGTAGGGCGCGGGCAGATCCACATCGAGCCGCAGGATCTTGCCCAGCACCGTTCCGAGACGCTGCCCGTTTCCGAAGGGGTCGCCACCCGATCCACCGTCGCCGAGCCCGACATAGAGCTTGCCGTCGGGCCCGAAGACGAGCAGGCCACCGTTGTGGTTGGCGAACGGCTGCGGCACGGCGAGGATCGTGTCGCCCGACGTCGAGTCGGCCACGTTGGGATCGGCGCTCACCTGGTAGCGCACGACCCTGGTGTTACTGTCGGGATCGGTGAAATAGACGAAGAAGCGCCCGTTCTGGGCAAAGGCGGGGTGGAACGCGAGACTGAGCAAGCCCTGCTCGCCACCGGCTCTGATGTGCCCGGAGACGTCCAGAAACGGACCCGGCAACAGCGTGTCGTGGACCAGCACGCGGATACGACCGCCCTGCTCGACGACGAAGAGCCGCGACGTATCGCCTGGGGGAGCGGTGACGAACAGCGGCGCCGACAGGGCGCCAGTGACGAGGTGCAACGCGGCCGAGTCGCCGGGCCCGGGACCGGGACCCGGGCCGGGACCGGTCCCCATCCGAGTGGTCGTGCACGCGGCGCACCAGACGACCCAGTACCAGCGACGCATCACGTTCGCCCCTTGTCGATCTCCTCCCCGCCGTGCGGCGCATCCCCCAAGAGCACCTCGACGCCGTCGCGGCGCAGCCTACCTAGCATCCGCGCCTCGACCCGGGCGGTGACCTCCACCACACCGTCGCGGTGCGTCTCCCGCAGTACTTGCGTCTCGCGGTGCAGCTCGGCCAGCAGCCGCCCGTCGGCGAGCGGTACCCGGACCCGCGCCAACGGCCGCAGCGCCTGCGCCGACGTGTGCAACGCCGCACGCAGACCCGCCACGCCGGGGCCCCGGCCGTCGAGCCCGGCGCTGGTCAATACGGCGTGCGGGTACCGCTCCCGGACCTGCGCGAGCAACGCCGCAGGATCGGGGAGCAGATCCGCTTTGTTGAAGACGTGAATCACCGGTTTGCGCTCGTGGGCGCGCGCGCCCTGCCCCTCGCCCGGGCCCGCCGCATACAGGCCCATCTCCTCCAGCACCGCTTCGACGATGTCGACCTGCTCTTCCCACGTCGGATGTGACGCGTCGATCACGTGCAGCAGGAGGTCCGCCGCCCGCGCTTCTTCCAGCGTGGCCCGGAACGAGGCGACGAGGTGGTGCGGCAGCTTGCGGATGAACCCGACCGTGTCGCTCAGCCGGAACCGGTAGCCGTCGCCGACGTCGACCTCGCGCGTCAGCGTGTCGAGCGTCGCGAACAGCCGGTCCTCGACGAACACGTCGGTCCCCGACAACGCGCGCAACAAGCTCGACTTGCCGGCGTTGGTGTACCCCAGCAGCACCGCGTGGGGCAGGTCGCGGCGCCCCTGCCGCTGGTTGGCGCGATGCTCCGCCACGTCCTCGAGCCGGCGGCGCAGGACCGAGATCTTGCGGCGGATCGCCCGCCGGTCGGTTTCGAGCTGGGTCTCGCCCGGGCCGCGCAACCCGATGCCGCCGCGAATACGGGAGAGGTGGGTCCACATGCGCATCAGTCGCGGCAGCAGATACTCGAGCTGCGCGAGCTCCACCTGCATCTTGGCCTCCGCGCTGCGCGCCCGGGTCGCGAAGATGTCGAGAATCACTTCCGCCCGGTCCATCACTCGCACCCCGGTCGCCTTCTCGAGGTTCACGCCCTGCACGGGCGAGAGCGGCTCATCGAACAGCAGCAGCGTTGCCCCTGCCTGCGCCATCAGGCCCTTCAGCTCTTCCGTCTTTCCCGGACCCAGATAGAGATTGGGCGTGGGGGCTTCGATGCGCTGGATCAGGCGCCCCACCACCTCGGCGCCCGCCGTGTCGGCGAGCCGGGCGAGCTCGTTCAGATGCTCATCCACGCGCACGAGATCGGCAGAGCCCTTGCGGGGCGCTCCGACGAGATAGGCGCGTTCCTGCGGCGGCTGGATGTCGATCAGCGCTCGGATGGGGATCCTCCCCGGTCCGTCACGGCAGGAATGCCCGGAGCGGCACGTCGCCCGACCCGTGGACGCTCACGCGACGGTCCCCCAGCGGCGTGCCCAGCGTGGCCACGCCGGTGAGCCCGTAGCGTATGCCCTGCTTGGTCAGAAGCCCGCGGGCACCGGCGCCGAGCCCCGCCCATTCGAACCGGACCGGTACCGTGACAAGGCTGTGCTGCTGCGAGGGCAGCTCCACCGGGGTTTCGACCAGGGCATCACCGAAATGCACCTGCTCGAGATCGATCCCCAGCTCCAGCCGGGTCGTCCGCAAGCGGTAGTCGTTCGGGTTGAAGACGTCGAGCGCCAGGTCGAGGGTCCCACCGGTCAATCCGAGTCCGGTCACCCGAATCTCCTTCAACGTGATCTCGGGCTCTGCGAACCGCAGGGCGTGTCCCAGCGTGGCGCAGCCAGCGACGAGCATGGTGAGCGCAGCCCACCAATGCGTCCGTTTCATGCCGGTCCCGTTCCCGCGGCCGCGTCGCGCTTGCGCCGCTGCCACCATTCGACTCGCTCTTTCACCGATTTCTCGTACCCACTGTCGGTCGGCTCGTACCAGCGACTGCCCCGCAGTGCATCCGGCAGATACTCCTGCGCCACATACGCTCCGTCGTAGTCGTGCGCGTACTGGTACCCTTCGCCATAGCCGATCTCGTGCATCAGCTGCGTGGGCGCGTTCCGGATGTGGAGGGGCACGGGCTCTGCCGGATGCGCCGCCGCCGCCGCGGTGGCCTCCCCGAACGCCCGGTACACCCGGTTCGATTTCGGCGCGGTCGCGAGGTACACCGTCGCCTCGGCCAGCGCGAGCTCGCCCTCCGGACTTCCCAGGAAATGATAGGCGTCCTTGGCCGCGAGGGTGATCGCAAGCGCTCGCGGATCGGCGAGTCCCACGTCCTCGCTGGCGATGCGAACCAGGCGGCGCGCGACATACAGCGGATCCTCCCCGCCGGCCAGCATCCGGGCCAGCCAGTACAGCGCGCCTTCGACGTCGCTGCCGCGCACGGCCTTGTGCAGCGCCGAGATGAGGTTGAAATGCTCTTCGCCACCCTTGTCATACTTGGCGATGCGCTTCTGCAGCGCGTCGGCCACCAGCCCCACGGTGATCGCTCGCTTCCCCCCTCCCGCTTCCCCCTTCCCCATCAGGAACTCCGCCGCCGCCTCAAGGGCCTGGAGCGCTCGGCGGGCGTCTCCGTCCGCCTCGCGGGTGAGCAGCGCGAGGGCATCCTCGTCCATCTCCAGACCCAGGCGACCCAGCCCGCGGTCGTTGTCGGTCAGGGCCCGCCGCACGAGTGTGACCAGCTGCTCCTGAACGAGAGGCTGCAGTACGAACACGCGGCAGCGCGACAACAGCGCCCCCGTCAGCTCGAAGCTCGGATTCTCGGTCGTGGCACCGATCAAGGTGATGATGCCGTTCTCGACCCAGGGCAGGAACGCGTCCTGCTGCGCCCGGTTGAAACGATGGATCTCGTCGCAGAAGAGGATCGTCCCCTGCCCCTGATACTTGAGGCGCTCCTCCGCCTCGCGGATGATCTCCCGTACCCGGCCCACGCCTTCGGTGACGGCGGAGAACGGCTCGAAGTGGCGGTCGGTGTAGTTCGCGATGATGCGGGCGAGCGTGGTCTTGCCAGACCCCGGCGGCCCCCAGAAGATGCAGGAGCCGACGTCGCCGCGCCGGATCAGCTCCCCCAACGCCTTGCCGGGACCGAGGAGGTGATCCTGCCCGAGGAAATCGTCCAGCGTCCGCGGCCGCATGCGCGCGGCGAGCGGCTCGGACGACCCCTGGAACAGCGTGGGTTCGGTCATGACAGACCCTCCACCAGGGTGCGGGTGGCGTAGAAGGCGGCGGCGCCGGCGAAGAACGCCGCCGGCAGCCTCCAACCCCTTTTCCCCTGGAACTCCGGCACGAGGTTCGAAGCCGCCACATACAGCGTCACGCCGCCCGAGAGGGCCAGTCCGTGACGCTCCAGGAATCCGAGCGAGTCGGTGAGCACCACCCCGACGACCGTGGCGAGACCGAGCAACCCGGCGGCGCGCACCGCCGCGGCGCCGCTCCGCCCCCCGGCGAGCATGAGACTCGCGATGGTCACCCCCTCGGGGAGCTTGTGCAACAGGATGGCCACGAACACCATGACGCCCAGCGTCGGCCCGACGAGGAACGCACTGGCAATGGCGACGCCGTCGAAGCAGGTGTGCAGCAGCAGGCCCACCAGAGCGGAGGTGCCGGCGCTGGGCTTGACCGCGTGTGTCTCCTCACCGAAGTGGAAGTGGGGCGTCACCGTGTGCTGCGTAAGGTGCACCGCCAAGTAGCCGGCGAGCAGCAGCAGGGGCGCCGCCGGACCTCCGCGGGACAGGGCCTCAGGCACGATCTCCGTGAGGCACACGGCCAGCATGAAGCCGGCGCCGAACGCGACGAAGTGGTCGATCACCCGGAGGCTGCGCGAGGCGTGGTACACCACGGCCACCGCGCCGACCAGATTGCCCGTCGCCGCGACGGCGGCGTACACCAGTGCCCCCCCGTTCATGCGGCCTTCAGCCAGTCGCGCACCCGCGCCAGCAGGTCGTCGCGGGTGTTGCGTCCCGGATCCTCCAGCACGGCGTCCAGCAGGCGCGCCAGCATGTCCCCGACCTCGGGGCCGGGCCGAACGCCGGCCGCGATGAGGTCTTCTCCCTTCACCGCCAGGTCTCTGAGCGTCAGGGGATCGCCCCCGGCGCGGATGGCCGCCACGACACCAGGGAGCGGGGAGCGGGGAGCGGTCGCCGAATGCAGCGCCAAGAGGTCCTCCACCGCCGGCCCCACCTGCGAGAGCCAGCGCCGCACTTCGGGCAGATGCTTCGGGTCCGGGTAGCGGTCGCGCCAGTCCCGGATCGCGCGCCCGCGCTCGATATCCTTGTTGGAGCACTTGAGGCGGGTCAGGAGTGATGCCGGATCGGACGCAAGGAACGCGGTGACGATCACCGGGTCGCGCGGCAGCTTGTCGACCACTCCCCGCTCTCCAGTCCCCGCCTTTCGGATCTCCGGCAGCCAGATGCGTGTGGCCCCGGTCTCCCGCCACAGCGCCACCAGACGGCTCACCCGCCGGGCGGTCGCGATGCCCTTGAACCACTCATCGCGGACGCGCTCGGCCGACAGCTGTGCCAGTCCCTGCACGTTGGCCTGGGCGGCCTCGCGGGTCGCCGCGTGGATGCGGAACTCGAATCGCGCGCTGAAGCGCAGGGCACGCAGGATGCGAAGATAGTCTTCCTGGAAGCGCCAGTTGGGATCGCCGACGGCGCGGATCAGCTTGCGCTCCAGATCCGCGGCGCCGTTGAAGGGATCCCGCCACTCGTGACGCAGCGGATGGTAGGCGATGGCATTGATGGTGAAGTCGCGGCGGGCCAGATCGTCGGTGAGCGACACCCCAAACTCGACCTTGGCGTGGCGGCCGTCGGTCTGCACGTCCTTGCGGAACGTGGTCACCTCATGCGCCCGGTTCTGGCTGTCGAGCACCGCCACCGTGCCGTGCTCCACACCGATCGGGACGGTGCGGCGGAAGGTCTGCTGCACGACGTCCGGCAGGGCCGCGGTAGTGAGATCGAAATCGTGATTCTCGAGCCCCAGGAGATTGTCGCGCACCGCGCCCCCGACGCACCAGGTTTCGTAGCCGGCCTCTTCGAGACGGCGGGCGATGCGCAGGACTTCCCGCGGGATCGGGAGGGTTTCTGGGAATGTCATCGGGGGAGGCGTGGCGAGTGGTTCGAGTTCGGCAGCGCTCCCCGAACGGCCGCCGAGAGGTCCCACTCCCCACACCCCACTCCCCGCATTACCCACACAACACACTCCCCCCGTTCACGTTCACGATTTCGCCGGTGATGTGGCGCGCCAGGACCGAGCAGAGAAAGACAATCGGCCCGGCGATGTCCTCGGCGCTGGCGACCCGGCCGAGCGGAATGCCCCGCTCGATGTCGCGCCGGCCCTGCCCACCCTGTCGGGCGTACGGGGCCGCCGCCATCTCGGTGTCGACCCAACCGGGAGCGACGCAGTTGACGGTGATGCGCGGCGCCAGCTCGACGGCGAGCGACTTGGTGAACGCGATGACCGCCCCCTTGGTCGCGGCGTAGTCGGCGTGGAATGCCTCCCCGCGCTGGCCGGCAGTCGAGGCGACCAGGACGACCTGGGCGCCCGGCGAGAGGTGCGGAATCGCGGCCCGACAGACGTACACGACGCTGTCGAGATTGGCGCGGCGCGTGGCCTCCCACTGCGCGTCGCTCATCTCGGCGAGCGCCACATCGTCCGGCTGCCAGACGCCGTGATTTACGACCAGCACATCGAGCCCGCCCAGCACCCGAACCGCGTGTTCCACCGTCTGCCGGGCTCCCGCCGGCTCGCCCAGCTCGCCGCCGATCGCTTCCGCCTGACCGCCCGCTGCCCGGATCGCCGCGACCGTCGCCGTCGCGTCCTGCGCCCGGGTGCGATAGCCCACCACGACCCGGGCGCCGGCGGCGGCGAGCAGCCGGGCCGTCGCGCTCCCGATGCCGCGGCCGCCGCCGGTGACGAACGCGCGCCGGCCGGTGAGGTCGATCACCCCGCCAGGCGTTCCTCGAGCCACTCGCAGATCAGGTGCTCGACCGCGAGGTGCAGCTCCTGGATGTGCGCGGTGTCGTCGGTCGGGATGACCAGCGCGAGGTCGGCGAGATCCTTGATCGCGCCCCCGGTCTTTCCGAGCAGGGCGATGACGCCCATCCCGCGGGCCTGCGCGGCCTGCGCGGCACGGATCACGTTGGGACTCTCGCCGCTCGTCGAGTGCAGCACCAGCAGGTCGCCCGGCCGGCCCAGCGCTTCGATCTGACGGGCGAACACCTCGTCGAACCCCATGTCGTTGGCGGCCGCGGTAAGGAGCGACGTATCGGTCGTGAGCGCGACGGCGCGCAGCGCGGGCCGCTGGGTGTGGTAGCGGACGACGTATTCCGTGGCCAGGTGCTGGGCATCGGCGGCGCTGCCGCCGTTGCCGGCGAAGAACAGCGTGCCGCCGTCCCGCAACGCCGCTTCATAGCGCGCGGCGATGGCGGCGATCGTGTCCGCGTGCTCGGTCGCCACCTGGCCGGCGAGCGCCGCCAGCTCCCCCAGTCCCTCCCGAATCCGTTCCGGCGTCATACGCCTCCCTGCCGCACCGCGGCCACGAACGATCCGAGCGACGCCTCCGACCCGCGCTCCAGCACGGTGCCGATCACGATGAAATCCGCCCCGGCGGCCCGTGCCGCGCCGGCGTCGGCCGGCGTCCGGATCCCGCCCCCGACGAACAGCAGCGCCGTTGGATCGGCGAGTGCCGCGCGGCAGGCCGCGATGACGGGGGCTGGTACGGGACGCTCCGCCCCACTCCCGGAGTCGAGATAGACCGCGCGCATCCCGATCAACCGGGCCGCGCGGGCGTGGGCGGCGGCAAGCTCCGGTTTGTCGGCGGGCAGCGGCCGCGTCTGGCTCACAGCTTCGACACTGGTGACCCGGCCGCCGTCGATGAGAATGTAGCCCGTCGAGAGGGTGGGCACGGGATGGCGCTGCAGGAACGGCACGGCTCGCACGTGCTCCTCGATCAGATACTGCGGATTGCGCCCCGAGACGAGAGAGAGGAAGAGAATGAGATCGACGGCGTCGGTGAGCTGCATCGCCGAGCCGGGGAACAGGATCAGCGGCAGTCCAGGAGCGGCTTCTCGGACGGCCGCCGCTACGCGGTGGGTCTCGCTCGACCCATCGAACGACCCACCGACCAGCACCCCGGCAGCGCCGGCGCTCCGTGCAGCCCGGGCCAGCGCCCCCGCCTCCACGGCATCCGTGCGCCCCGGGTCGATGAGCACGAGGAGGCCCGGCCGCGCCTGCGCCAGGTCGGTCATCCCTCGCCTCCGGCAACCCGCCGCGCCAGCGCCACCAGCCCGCCCGCGTCCAACTCGGCCTGAGCTTCGAACGCGTACGTCACCAGAGCGTCCGCCGCCAGCAGATCGAGCGCCAGCTCGCGGCCGGCCTCGGGCCGGGCCACCACGTGCGCCAGCAGGGCGCGCCCCGCGTCCGCCAGGTGATCGGGGAGGACACCAGGCCCATCCTGGGCGCGCTGGCCCAGGTGCGCGCGCAACGTCGGTGGAGGTGCTGGACGGCGCGCGTCGAGCCACGTCAGGATCTCGGTCCGGGTCACGACTTCAGAAATCTCCGGACGATCGTCGGCGTCTGCGCCCGCGCCGCGCCCAACAGCCCGGCGTCGCCCACGCCCGCCGAGGCGAAGTGCGGTCGCCCGCCCCCTTTGCCGCCGGTGCTCGCGGCCAGCTCCTTGACGATATCGCCGGCTTTCACGCCCTGGGCCACGAGGTCCTCCGTCACGGCCACGTGGATGCCGGGCCGTGTCCCCGTCGTATACAGCACCCGGATGGCGTTACGCTTCTTGTCGCGGAATGCGTCCATCGTCAGGGCGATCTGGCTGCGATCGTCGAGATCCGACTCGTCGATATGCAGCTCGACGTCGCCGATGCGCTCCACCGCTCCCGTCGCCGCCCCGCCGCCGCCGCGCAACAGATCCTCCACGCGCTTCTCGAGACGGCGGTTCTCCTCGAGCAACGTCTCGATGCGATGGCTCAGGTGCTCCGGCTGCGTCTTCAGCAACGTAGACGCCTCGCCGAGCCGGCGCTCGAGGTCGCGGGCCAGCCGGTACGCCGCGGGTCCCGTGATCGCCTCGATGCGCCGCACCCCCGCCTGCGATCCCGTCTCGTGCGTGAATCGAAACAGCGCGATCTCCCCTGTCTTGTCGACGTGCGTCCCGCCGCACAGCTCGAGCGACACGCCCGGCACTTCCACCATGCGGACCACGTCGCCGTACTTCTCCGTGAAGAAGGCCATCGCGCCCGCCGCGATCGCGTCCTTGTAGGGCAGTTCCCGGGTCGCGACGGGGAGGTTCTGCCAGATGTGCTCGTTGACCTCTTCCTCGATCCGGGAGAGCGTCGCCTCATCGAGTGGCCCGTGGTGCGTGAAGTCGAAGCGCAGGCGGTCGGGAGCCACGACCGATCCTGCCTGCCGCACGTGCGTCCCGAGGATCCGGCGGAGCGCCGCATGCACCAGGTGTGTCGCCGTGTGATTACGGGCGACGTTGTGCCGGCGCGACTCGTTGACGAGCGCCTCGGCGGGCGTCGGCTCGAACGGCTCGGCGAAATGTCCGACGACCGCGCTGCGTCCGTTCACCTTCTCGACGTCCTCGACCGTGAGCTCCCAACCCGCCCCCCGTACGACGCCGGTATCGCTCACCTGGCCACCCGATTCGGCGTAGAAGGGATTGTCCTCCAGCACCACCTCCAGGGCGTCTCCCGACTGGCGGAACGCCAGCAGGTCGGTCTC
>Ga0153915_10004439_pt1 | contig 12918 bp, 8 predicted proteins | sample Opewatmetagenome_2_FD_107003 | JGI IMG/M metagenome (GOLD analysis project Ga0153915, IMG submission 107003) | Freshwater wetland microbial communities from Ohio, USA - Open water 3 Core 3 Depth 3 metaG | ecosystem: Environmental > Aquatic > Freshwater > Wetlands | place: USA: Ohio, Lake Erie... | reverse complement strand
CGGGTCGGCTCCTCGATATGGCAACTCCGCAGGCAATCTACCGGCTTGGCATCATCATGCGGAATCTTCTCAATGTCGGCGTGGCAGCCTGTGCAGCTCACGCGCGCGTGGGGGCCCCGGCTGAAGAGTGATTCGTCCACGTAAAAGAGGCGATAGTCGCCTTCCTTGTCCACGCGGGAAAGACCTCGGAAGCGGTGACACATCAGACAGTTCTCTGCGTCCACGGCATACAGCACCGGCGGAAGAAAGACAACCAGTGCCAGTGCCAGAAGCAGGGCCCGCAATTTGAGTAACGAATATCGAAGATCGAATGTCCAATGTCGAATGTCGAAGTCGCCCGTGCGACGCGTTTCCTTCGTCATTCGATGTTCATTATTCGATATTCGATCTTCAATTCGGTCTTCCTTCATGAAGTACCTCATTTTTGGTGACACGCTATACAGAGCTGACCTTCACGGGCGCGAAGCCGATGATTCACAGCGTGTTTGGGTTCGGCGCCAAGCGAACGAGGATTCCAATTCGGCAGGAGCCCTTTCTCGTGGGGATTGTGACAGCTATAGCAGGTGATACGGGCGTTCTCGTCCAGGGGGATTGAGCGAGGACCCCTCTTAGCGGCGCGCACATATTCCACGAGCTGCGTTAGCGGCAAGTTCATCCAGGGTTGTATCTCGTAGGCAGACATGTACGACATCATCTCCGCCGGCGGGAGGACGCCCATGTGCGGGCCGTCATTCGGGTGGCCCTTTGCCACCGGGTGGCAGTTAGCACAAACCCCAAACGACCTGCTGCGGAGCGCATGCAAAGCATCTTCCTCAGAACGGGAGGCTACATCCGGGACACCGACATGGCACCAAACGCATGTGTCGGTTTTCGGCTGGCCGCCTTCGAGCTGGTCATGGGCGTTAAAGGGACGATGGCTCTGCCGTTCGTGGCAGCGGAAGCAGAATTCTAAAGGATGGGAGGCGTCAGGGCCTCGCAGCAGACCTCGCTTAGGTGCGGTTGCCTGCGGGCCGGTCTTGCACTGCGGGGTGACGTCATGGCAGCTTAGACAGGTGAGCATTCCATTCCTCAGTGGGAAGTCGGTGGGAATTCTTTTGGCGGTCGCGGTGCTTGGCGCCAGATTCACAGGGTGGACCTCGCGCGCGCCAAGCCAGCCGTCGTGACAGGACTGACACAACTGGGACACGCTCCCATTGAAGCGCAGATTGCCCCGACCGCCGGTAGTTGATGTATGGCAGGAGGAGCACAAGGTAGGATTTCCATGGGGGTTCCTGTCCGGCTCCTCCTTATTCACATTCGCTTCTCCTGCGGCTGATGTCACTGCCGGGAGCAATACTGCAACCAAAGCAGAGATTCTCCACGAGCGGCCGAATCGCAAACGACCTGATGGCAACACGCTATATTCCATTTGTGGGAAACCACCTCTTTCGGAAAGCGGGCTTCTACAGCAGACAAGCAACATGGCCCGTTCGGCCGCCGGAACACCAAGGTTAACTGTCGATGCAATGTCCTTGGCGTCGCTATCGCAATCGAAGATGACGTGCAAAGCATGTACCAATTGTGCTAATGATCAAGCGCGGTGATGTAACATACTGCTGTGAAATAACTTAAATCCCACAAGAAATGCGCTGGGAATTTTGGCGGGCCTTGCGTTTCTCAAATGCGGGAATGCTTGCCACTTATTTTCTCACTCTTGAGAGGCAGTCCGCTGAGTCAGCGGCGCTTCTTACAATTTGATGTCACTATCACTTTGCCAGTCAGCTCCTCTTTTCGATCTGTCTGATCAGATTGCGAAAGATCAAGAAATGGAAGGGAAGAAACACATACCAATAGGGCTTTCCGAACAGTCCTCTGGGCTGATAGTAAGCGCTCACCGACAGTCTGTTCTTGTTGCCTTCCGGATCAATCCTGAACTGAAGCCATGCCTTGCCGGGCAGCTTCATTTCCGCGCGCAGCAAAAGCATCGTATCCGGCTTGAGGTCTTCGACCCGCCAGAAGTCAATGACGTCGGCAATTCTCAAGCTGGACGAGCTTCTTCTTCCCCGCACGGATCCGACGCCTAAAAGGAGCCGGTCCACGGCTCCTCGAAGCCGCCACAGCCAGTTGCCGTGAAACCAGCCTTCCTTGCCCCCGATCTTGCAGATTGAACGGAAAAGGCAAGCAGCGCTCTTTTCGGTCAGAAGCGAATACGAGCTCATGTAGCGGACCGGTTCCTTGAGTTCATGAAGCTTGATCGCCAGCTCGTGGGCCGGCGGATAGGCGTCGGACCACCGAGTGTGGACCTGGTCCTGTTCTTCACGCGACATCGCTCGGACCAGCGCCTCCCGGTACCCCAACGGCTCAAACGGCAGGATGCGCTTGATGTCATCGTTCTGACAAACGACCTCGTTGGTGATTCCTTCCATCAGGCACCGCGTGATCGGAGCGGGCACGGGAGTGAAGAGACTGGTGCAGTACGCGAAAAAACCGATGTGGGAGAAAGGAAAGGGAATGAAGAGTCTCCTCTTGCCAAGCAGATCCGCGAGGATCTTCAACATTTCCCTGTAAGTCAGAACGTCTGGTCCGCCAATATCGAAGGATCTTCCGGTCGTCTCGGCTGTTTCCAGCGCGCCGACGAGGTACTTGATCACGTCGCGAATGCCGATCGGCTGGCATCGGGTCTTGGCCCAGTGCGGTACCGGGAGAATCGGCAGGCTCTTCACCAGATGTTCGATGATCTCATAGGAAGCGCTGCCCGAGCCGATGATGATGGCGGCCCGGAAGATGGTGGTCGGGACGGTCCCGCGGCGCAGCTCATCGCCGACTTGCATCCTGCTGCGCAGATGAGGTGACAGTGCAGCACCTACCCGCTGTCTTACGCGGGAGCCCAGGCCGGGGCCGGCCAAGCGGGTAGGTGCTGCACGGGCCTCCCCGAGCCCTCCCAGATAGATTATTCGTGCAACGGCCTGCCGCTCCGCGGCCCTCCTGAAGTTGGCGGCGGCCTGAATCTCCGTGGATTCAAGCTCTTCACGGCCGAGAAGCAATGAATGGAGCAGATAGTAGGCGGTGTGAATCCCGCGCAGCGCCGTTTCCAGCCTGGTGGGGCGGGGCGGGGCCGGGGGGACGGGGGTCGTGGGCGATGTCCCTTCGTCCCTCGATTCTCCGGCCTCGTCCCCCTCTGGGCCACTCTCCAAGGCGTCGGCGACCACAATCTCGGCCCCGGGCCAACGCTGGCCGTGTTCCTCCGAGGCCGCCCGCACCATGACGCGCACCTGATACCCTCGGGCCAATAGTTCCGGAACAAGCCGTCCTCCGACATAGCCGGTGGCCCCGGTCACCAGAATCTTGCCTATATGCGGCTGGGGCCGGGTCGGCAAATCATGACAGAGCAAGTCGCTGTCACTCGGCGTTATCATCGTTTCTCCAGTGCTGGTGACTGGTGATTGGTGATTGGTAATTGAGCATCGAGCCTCGTTCCCCAGTCCCCAGTGACCAGTTGCCACTCACCACTCGCCAGTAACCGATTACGAAAGTTCAGCAAAACCACCAGGAGGTAGATGCTTCGACTGCGCTCAGCACGCTTGCGCGTGCATCCCTGAGGGAGCGTGCTCAGTCCCTAGGGGATGGCCTAGCCACGCATGGGAAACTTGTGACACAATTCCCTGACTTTGTCTTTGGTTTGGTCTCGCAGAGAGCTATCGAGCTGGTATTCTTTGTCAGAGACTACTTTCACCTGCCGAAGGGCCGGGTCGATGAGCGCGGCTATGGTGTCCATCTGCTCCGGTTCCATCCCGTTCTTTGTCACAATAGGCGTGCCCAATCGAATGCCGCTGGTGACTGCAGCGCTTTGGGGATCGTAGGGCAGCCTGTTCTTGTTGACAATGATGCCGCAATCCTCAAGGCACCTCTGGGCTATCAGGCCCGTCAACGATGGACGACGGAAGATGGACGATGGACGACTCGGCCCTCGTGCCTCGTCGCCCGTCCCTCGTGCAACGTTGACCAGAACGATATGGTTGTCGGTCCCGCCGGTCAGCACGTCGTATCCCAAGCCAAGCAGGTCGTCCGCGAGTCTCTGAGCGTTTTGGACGATCCGCAATTGTCTGGCTCGGTACTCCTGCGAAAGCGTTTCTTTGAAGAAAACCGCCTTGGCGGCCACATTGTTCAGATACGGCGTGCCCTGCACCCCCGGAAATGTCGTCTTTTGGATGTGTTCCCACAACGCTGTCCGACCTGTCGGGCGGCCGTCCGACCTGTCGGACCGGTCGGACCTGTCCGACAAGGCGGTGTCAAATTCTTTGCCCATCAATATCAGGCCGCCCCTCGGCCCCCCGGGCTTGTAGGTGCTCGTGGTCGTAAAATGGGCCTGGTCTATCGGTGAGGGATGCGCCCCGGCGATCACCAGCCCCGCAATATGCGAAATGTCCGCCATCAGATACGCCCCGGCCTCATCGGCGATCTGGCGGAATTTGTGAAAATCGATGATGCGCGAATAAGCACTGGCGCCGCAGATGATCAGTTTGGGCTTGAAGGCCATGGCCTTGTCCCGGATGGCATCGTAGTCCAGAAGAAAAGTCTGCTTGTCAACGTAATAATGCTCGACTTCAAAAAACTTGCCGCTAAACGAAACCTTCGCTCCATGCGACAGGTGCCCTCCCTGGTCCAGACCCAGGCTGAGTATCTTATCGCCTCTTTCCAGCACGGCGGTCAGGACGATTTGGTTGGCGGCGGTGCCGGAGTGCGGCTGCACATTGGCGTACTGAGCGCCAAAGGTCTCTTTCGCCCTGGCGACGGCCAGTCTCTCCACGTCGTCAACGACCTCGCAGCCGCCGTGGTAGCGGGCGCCGGGGAAGCCTTCGGTTGTCTTGTTCTGGACAATGGAGCCAAGGGCCGCCAGCACCGCCCTGGAACACTGATTCTCTGCGGCGATGAGCTGCAAGTTATTTTGCAGCCGTTCGTACTCTCTGGCAATGAGCTTGTAGATCTGGCCGTCCTGCTCTTTCAGAGCACGGAATATGCCCTCATGATACTCTTGCGACGACATCTTTTCCAGCACATCCAACACGTTCTAATCCCTTCAGTGGCCGGAACAAAGCTATTCTGTGTCTGGCGCTCAAAGCCCGGTACGATTAGCTGAAAAAACTCCTGACGATGTCATTAAACGTCACATACAGAATAAGGGTCAGTATGAGCGCCCAGCCGGCATAAGCGATAATCGCCTGCACTCGCTCGCTCAACGCCGAACCCTTGGCTTTTTCGACCAGCAAGAGCAGGACCAAGCCTCCATCCAGAGGAGGCAGAGGCAGAAAATTGAACACCGCGATGACCGCACTGATGAGGCCGAGAAAGTACACGTAATAAACCAAGGGCTGTTCAGCCACGATGCGATAGCTAAACGTGATAATGCCGACGGGCCCCATAAGATTCTTGGGACTGACAAGTCCCCCAACCAAGCGCTTCAATGTCAAATACGCCTGGGCAACGAACATAACGGTCCTTCGGTATCCCATGACCACTGCATCAACCGGACCATCGGCTTTGTACATCTTCCTCAATGCTTCGAAGGGGATCTCTTGGGCAAAATCAGATCTTACTGTGATGAATCCTTTGCCGGTGCCTATGTCAAGGGCGACGTTGCCTGCCGTCTGCTCATCGAGACGCCAATCCACCGTGATGCGGTCGTCCGGAGGATATCGCTTGATTTCCCGAATCACATCGTAGAAGTCCGAGACAGGGACACCGTCAACGGCGGTCAGGAAGGCGCCCCGCGGTATCTCCAGCCTGACCGGTCCACCTTCGGCGGCGATCGTCTTGGCGACGACCGGGTGTTCGGCATCGAGCGTTAGCTCGACGCCAATCAGAACTCTTTCGCTGCCCTCGGCTTGTTTGGGTGTGACCGTGACTGCGACCGTCCGTTCAACGCCGCCGGCATCCACACGCAGAATCCTGACAGGCAGCGGTTTGTCCTTGTGTTGCGATACAGAATCACGCAGCTCTTTGAACGTGGGATTGTTCACGTCGTCAACGGCCAGAATAATGTCCCCTCGCTGCAGGCGAGTCGCCTCATTCCCCTCAGTCTGGTCCGCCTCCTCCAAGACGCCGGCTATCTGCAGGCGCGGAACCATGGAATAAACGTGGCTCAGCGCGGATTCGGACTCCACATCGTGATTGTTGGCGGGACGCAGATTCAGCGAAAGCGTGGATTTGGCTGACGTGGTTCTGCCGCGGTCCCCAATTCGCTCAACCGACAGCGTCACGGCCGGCACGAGAGAATCGTCGATGACCTGTGTCAGGTCCCAATGGGTTGCCACAGGCCTGCCATCCACAGATTCGATGCGGTCACCCGGAAGCAGGCCCGTCTTCGAGAATAGACTACCCGCGTCGTCTTTCGAAAGAGGTCCAACGGTCAGACTCGTCGGCGCGGCAATACCAAACCCTCTCATCGACTCGCCCGGCGATTGCTCGGCCACCAGTGCCAGATCCTCCTCGTCGCCGTTGGCGTGCCTCACTTTCATCCGGACTTTTTCATCCCGTCCGGACAAAGCCGCGGCTATCGCGATGTTGCTGAAGTCAAGGTCCTGCGTCTTTCCGGCAATCTCAATGATCTCGTCGCCGGCTTTCAGTCCGGCGTGCGCCGCGGGCGAATTCGGCATCACCCCGCCGACTACAGCCGGTGGTAAGTCAATGCCTTTGAGAAAAGCGATCATGAAAATGACAACCGCACTGATCACGTTAAACACAACGCCGGCGGCAAAGACGGCTGCCCGCGTGTGAATCGGTTTGTTGGCAAAAGAGCGGGGATCATCGCTGGTCTTGACCGGGCCGGTATCATCCTGGCCCAGCAGCTTGACGAAACCGCCAAACGGAATCAGGCCGATGCGATATTCCGTCTCACCGGCCTTGCCCTTGCGCGCGATGGTAAAACTCAGCGTGCCGTCTCCCGGCTCGTCGGTTTTCTTCGTGAAGACCTCCGGCAATATCCGGAAGCGAATGCCGTTCTCTGTTCTTCGCACGCCCAGCAAGATGGGCGGCATGAACAACGAAAAGGCTTCGACCTTGATGCCGCATGATTTGGCAACGACGAAATGGCCGAACTCGTGGACGATGACCACCGCCCCAAACCCGAGTAAGACCAGCAGGACGTTGCCGACGACCCCGATATTCAAGACCGCCAGGAGGACAACCGGGATCGCCACAATGATGAGCAGAACGACGCGAAAGTATTTATTGGAGAAACCATTTGATACAGACATCAAGACACCTCCAAAATCAGCAAACAGACCAGACCCTATGCGCTATACGCCAGCTCCGTGACTTCTCTCCTGGCCCAGGAATCTGCCTCAAGCAGCTCATCCAGAGAAACATTGGTCTTCACGTTATGCTTGTTGAGGCAATGTTCGATCAGCTCGATGATATTAACGAATTTGATTCTGCCCGCCAAGAACTCTTCGACCGCCGCTTCGTTTGCCGCATTGAAGACAACCGCAGCCGTGCCGCCCGTTCGCGCGACCTCGTAACCTAACGACAGCGCGCGACACGTCTCGAGATTGGGTTTTTCGAACGTTAGCTGCTTCATTTCCTCAAGCCGAAGTCTCCGGGCAATCCCGGCAACACGCGCTGGATATGTCAGGGCATATTGAATCGGGAGGCACATATCGGGCTCACCGAGCTGGGCTATCAGCGAGCCATCCACGAACTCCACAAGGGAGTGAACGATGGACTCAGGATGAATGAGAACCTCGATCTTCTCTACCGGCATGTCAAAGAGCCAGTGGGCCTCGATGATCTCGAAGGCCTTATTCATCATCGTCGCCGAGTCGATGGTGATCTTCGGCCCCATGTCCCAAACAGGATGGGCGAGGGCCTGCTCCAATGTTACATTCCGGATGTCCTCGGCGCTCGCTTCCCTGAAGGGTCCGCCCGAAGCCGTCAGGATGATCCTATGGACTTCTTCGCGGCGGCCGGACTGCATCGCCTGGAAGACGGCTGAATGTTCGCTATCCACCGGCAGAATCGTCGCGCCGTTTCTCTGCGTTTCTCTTGTGAGCAGCTCTCCTGCGATGACAAGCGGCTCCTTGTTGGCGATGGCGAGTCTCTTGCCTTTGCGTGCGGCGGCAAGAACCGCCGGCAGGCCCGCCGCACCGACAACCGCCGTAACGACTACTTCTACTTCTTCGAGTTCTGCAATCCGTACCAAACCATGCGATCCAGCCAAGACCTCGACATCCAGGCCATCGCACAGTTGGCGGAACCGCTCCGCATAATCGGCGTTAGTGACGGCCACGAATTCAGGCTTATAACGCATGGCCTGCTCGGCCAACAACTGCACGCTGCTGTGAGCACTCAATGCGACGATCCTGTACTCGGGTCCAAGCGAGCTAACGACCCGCAGGGCATTTCTGCCAATCGATCCGGTCGAACCCAAAATAGCAATTTGCTTAGCCACGAATGCCTATTCCGGTTATTCAAAGTAACAGTGGTCTCCATCCCAGCGAATTCACAGGCCCAGTATATCGGTTCTGACGCAGATAGCAAGAGAACTGTGGTTTCCCCATTATTAGTGAATAACCTTGTTAAGAGGGTAGGTGATAATGCCTGAGGCGCCCGCCCGTGTGAGGGCCGGGACCAGCGTCCGTTCGATGGTGTCGTCGATAATGACCTCTATGGCCACATACTCCGGGTCGGCCAAGGAGGACACCGTGGGACTCTTCTCGGCGGGCAGCACTTTCAGGATCGATTCCAAATCGCGCTTCTTTATGTTCATCTTCAGGCCGACTTTGCTGCCGGCGTTGATTGCCGCATTGAGCAAGATGGAGATATTCTCTGCTTTCTCCCGCTTGAACGCATCCTCCCAGGCCTCTTTGTTGGCAATGAGCCTCGTCGTCGAGCTGATCACGGTATCTATGATTCGCAGATTGTTTGCCCGCAGAGAGGCGCCGGTCTCGGTAAGCTCCACGATGGCGTCCACCAGCCGAGCCTTGACCTCCGTCGCACCCCAGCTAAATTCGACTTTTGCCTCGACTTTTTTCTCTGCGAAGTAGGCTTTGGTTACGTTCACAAGCTCGGTTGCGACGATTCCGCCGGCCAGATCCGCCGCACGTTTGACCTTTGACTCGTCAGGTACAGCCAATACCCACCTGGCGGGGTTGCTGGTGGTCTTGCTGTAGGCAAGCTCACAAACTTCGACCACATCCGAGCCGTTTTCCATTATCCAATCGTGACCGGTAATGCCGGCATCGAGGACGCCATCTTCAACGTATCGGCTCATCTCCTGGGCTCGCAGCATGATCAGCCGGATTTGTTCATCGTCTATGCGAGGCAGGTAACTTCTCTCCGAGTCAAGGATATGGAACCCGGCTTTGCCGAAAAGCTCGATCGTTGGCTTCTGCAGACTGCCTACGGGAATCCCCAATTTCAGTATCCGCTTTGTCATTGTCCAGCTCTTATCTCAAGCTCTTGCTTTCTGAGTGTTCACTTTTTCTCTTTCTTCCTGGCCGCTGATTTGGTTTTGTCGGTTTTCTGGCTTGCGGCCCTCTTCATTTTGCCGCCGTCGGCGGCCTCGCTTTCCCGTCGCAGCAGCGCGTAAAACTCGTATCCATTCTTGGCCGGAATCTGCTTGGCCAAGAATCCTTCGATTTCCTGCTCGTCGGCTTCCGGGTCAACCAGATCGTTGTCCTTGAGGTATTGAGCCATTTTTGCCGTAAGGGGTACGGCGTGTCCTCGCAACGACGTGAGCATACAATAATCGATGACGAAGCGGCTGATCCCGTCCATTTTTTCAAGGGCCTGCCTAGCCGGACGTTTGCCGATTTTCCTCAATACCTCCAGGCTGATTTTGTGGTGTTCATCAAATATGCCGGTCAGAACCTTGATAATCGTTGACGCGATCGATCGGGTTGCGGGTGTATCGCTTCCCAATACCTCCACGATCTCTTCAGCCCGCGAAACCCGCAAATCGTTCCAATCAACGAAACATTCGGCGAATCTTCCCATGGCGGATTCTGCCTGCCTCTCGGTCGATAACTCGCTGACGATGGCATGGACGACAGCGTCCACGATTTCATCGTGGCTGACTCTTTGCACCTTTGGGTACTTGTGGCTCAGCGTGCGGTACAATCCTTGTATCTTCCTGGAATACTCTCTGCTGTTCTTCATATCGGCCCCTGTCAGGACGGTCACGTCAACGCTTCCACAAGCGGATGCGCGCCGGTGCTAAGTCATCCACACCCTGATTCACCCATTCTCATCTTCCGGAACGTTCTTTCTCAGCTCTTTGGCCGCCCTCTCTATCAGCTCCATAGTCTCCAGCGTCTTCTTGAATTTCTCATCAGTGTGGAAATGCAGAATTGGACAGAATTTGCTCTGCAATCGGCCGGCCACCAGAGACTGTATTCGGCTCCCTGCATGTGTTATCGCGGCAAAGGTCTTGTTCTGGCTTGTCTGGTCCTTGCCAAAAATGCTGATATAGACGTTGGCGCTGCGCAAATCAGCAGTCAGCTCCACCCGCGTGACACTCACGAAACCCTCAATGCGGGGATCGCTGAGCTGGTGGGCGATGGCATCGCTCACGGCCTCTTTCACGACGCGGGCCACTTTTTCCTGCCTTCGACTTGCCATTACACGGTCACGTCCAATCACCAAAAGCTGCAACATCAAACAAATTCAAAAACAGCAATCGCACCCTCCGAGACGGAGTGTTCCGAACATTTGAAATCTGGATTCCGATGGCGTTTCGGATATCGTGCTTTGGCTCTTGTATTTCGATTTCTTTTATGCGTTACCCGATGTCCATCATGACTCAAGGGTTCTGGCTACTTTCACGATTTCATAAAACTCAAGCACATCATCGACTTTCACATCGTCAAATCCCGCTATTTTTATGCCGTACTCCAGGCCCGTCTTTACCTCACGAACATCGTCCTTGAAGTGCTTGAGCGACTCGATGCTCAGATTGTCTTTGACCACGATATTGTCCCGTATCAGGCGCATCTTGGCATTCTTGTGCCCATGCCCGCTGCTGATGTAGCAGCCGGCCACAGTGCCGACCCGCGAAATCTTAAACGTGGTCCTGACCACGGCTCGGCCCAGCACGCTCTCTGTTTCCTCCGGCTCAAGCAGGCCGACCATTGATTTCTGCAAATCCTCCGTGATGCGGTAGATGATATTGTACAACCTGATCTCAACGCCTTTGGTCTCTGCAATCTTGGCCGCGTGCTCCTCGGGGACGACGTTGAAGCCGATAATGATCGCGTTGGAAGCCTCAGCAAGGACGACATCGCCTTCTGTAATGCCGCCCGTCGCTGCGTGCAGAATGTTGATGCGGACTTGCTCCGTGCTCAGATCAGTCAAATACTTCTTCAAAACGTCCACCGAGCCTTGAACATCGGCGCGAACGATGAGATTCAGCGTTTCGGTCTTGCCTGCCTCTATTTGGCTGAACAGGTTGTCGAGCGTCACCTGTGTTCGTTCCGTCAGCGAGCGCTCTCTTTGGCGCACTTGACTTTCCTCAGCCGCGGCCTTGGCCTTGTTGATGTCATCCAGACAGTAAAACCTGTCGCCCGCCAGGGGGACGCCGCTGAGGCCCGTGATCTCGACCGGCATAGAACTCGTCGCCGCCTTTAGGTTCTTGCCGTAGCTGTCTCGGAGCATTTTCACTCTACCATAGGTGCCGCCGGCCAGCACAACATCGCCCTTCTTGAGCTGGCCTTCCTTGACCAGCAGAGTGGCCACCGGGCCCCGCTGCGAGGACAACCTCGCCTCGACGACCCACCCCGTAGCGGGGATCGTATTATCGGCACGCAGCTCGAGCAACTCGGCCACGTAGTCGAGCGATTCAAGCAAATCGCTTATTCCCTCGCCGGTCACTGCACTGGTCTTGACGACTTCCGTCTGGCCTCCCCACGGAGCCGGTGTCAGCCCCTGCTCGGCCAGTTGAGCATAGATACGATTGATATCCCAGCCGGGCAAGTCCACCTTATTCAAAGCCACAATGGTTGGCACGTTCGCAGCCTTGCTGTGGGCAACCGCCTCAATGGTCTGAGGCATCACTCCGTCGTCAGCCGCAACAACCAGCACGACCACATCCGTCATATTGGCGCCCCGGGCGCGCATCGCCGTGAAGGCCTCATGGCCCGGAGTGTCAAGGAATGTGACCTTCTTGTCATCCCATGTCACCTCGGATGCCCCGATGTGCTGCGTTATACCCCCCGCTTCCCCGGCGGCGATATGAGTCGAGCGGATCTTATCCAGCAGGCTCGTCTTGCCGTGATCAACGTGTCCGAGCATCGCGGCAACCACCGCCCGCTTCTGGAGGTTCTCTCGCGGACGCTGCTCGAATTCGTCCCGTATTTGCTCCTCCAGCGTGCTCCTACGTTCCACGACCAGCTCGGTATCGAATTCCAGAGCAACCAGCTCCGCGACGTCCTTTGCGATGACGTGATTGGCCGTGGCCATCACGCCGTGCTGCATCAGCTTGAAGATGATATCCGTTGACTTAACGGCCAGAGCGGAGGACAGGTCCTTCACTGTGATCGGCTCGCCCACAACGGCTTTCTGGGGACGCACGGGCGCGCCGACTTTCTGCTTGGATTTGGCGGCAATCTTGCGCGTCGGCCTGACCCGCAGGCCCTCGCCACCGGCGGCATCCAGCCGGGCTCGGCGTTCTTCAATATCTCTTTGTCGCCATCTGCCGCCCTGTTTGGGCCTCTTGGCCACCTCAGCTTCTTGCTCATCCCGCCTGCGCCCGTGCGTCTTCTCTTTGTGCCGCTTCGCCGATGGTTTCTTCTCCCTGCCTGGGGTGAAAGTCCCATCTTCCCGCTCCAGTTGGCTGTACATGAGCGGCTCAGTAACAGGCGCATCATACCTGGCCCGCTGTCTGGGCCTGGGCCGTCGCAGCGGCTCAGGCGCCTCCACTCGCACAACCTGCGGTCCGCTTAGTCG
>Ga0153915_10004438_pt1 | contig 12921 bp, 10 predicted proteins | sample Opewatmetagenome_2_FD_107003 | JGI IMG/M metagenome (GOLD analysis project Ga0153915, IMG submission 107003) | Freshwater wetland microbial communities from Ohio, USA - Open water 3 Core 3 Depth 3 metaG | ecosystem: Environmental > Aquatic > Freshwater > Wetlands | place: USA: Ohio, Lake Erie... | reverse complement strand
TGCGAGTACGAAAAGCACTAGCGATAATTAGTAATCACTATACTTTGCTGCTATGTTGACTTTAATTATTGGAGTCTACAAGATGGGCTGTGCCGTCGGGGCAATAAACTTTCTCGCCTACTGAAACTTGGGCAAAGCGTCGTTTACATTCAGAAAGTTGCTTTTCGCATCCGTCACAATCACGAGATAACATCACATCACCTGACCATGACACGTGTCATAACGGGTTTATACAGCTTTCTAAAGATTTTTTTGATAACACCATATGACTGTGTGTGAAGATTCTCTCAATGTTTAAAAGTGGTGTTGAGGAAAAGATAAGCTAATGAAAATAACTCACTTTTGTTTACTTTCCCATGTAAACCTAAAGGATACTTAAAAAATCACCTCGCTAAAAACTAGGAATTTTGGTGTCAGCTTTGGCGCAATTAATTTTCGTTTTGAATGAGTTTGTCTGGTTTATTATATTTGCGATTGTGATAGGTTTTTCTGTGAAAAGGCAAGGGTTCAAGTACTCAACTGTTTTCTTTTTGCCTGCGGTGGTTTGGGGTCTTTTGCTTGAATACGCTACTCAAGAGGTTTTTAACAGGTATCATTACGGGGGTGGCTTTCTCGTTTATGTTGCTAATGTGCCTTTAAACATCTCGTTGGCTTGGGCAGCTTTAATTTTTATTGCCTATTGGTATATTACCCAAAAAGTCCATTTGAAAAATTCTATAGCTATCGCAGTTTCTGCAGCTGTTCCTCTTTTGTTACTGGACTTTTTTGTTTTAGAGCCGACAGCTAGGCTCTTCGGTTTTTGGACATGGACCCCTCAAAGCGTATGGTTTGGGTCACCGATAGGAAATGTTTACGGCTGGTTTTGGGTAATCGTGCTATACCTGTCTTTTTACCATTTCTTAAGCGGGAAAACAACCGACTGGAGAAAAGCGCTGTTGCTTAATCTAGGGCTAATTCTACTCAGAATCGCCATTCTTATCGCATTTCTGCAAGTGTGGAAAGTTACTTTTGGGGGTCTTTAGCAGTTCAATATCTGGAAGAGCCGTTTCATTAAAGTTATAATGACATTCGTTTTTCGTAGCCAGGATTTTCGGTTGCCAAAGAGGGAATTTGTTTATTGTGGCTGCCTATCTGGGCAACTCTCTTCGAGCGGGCACTTTGAGCTTCGACGTTTCTTGCAGTATTCAAGGTTCAACCGAACGAGTTGGGATTCGTAGCGTTCCACGTATATAGGGTTTAGGCCAATTTTTTGTGCTTGCGCGATAGCCATGGGTGAAGGCCTAGGTTTTGCTTTAACCCAAATTCCTCGCAGTTCCCTTAGAAATATGTTTACGCCTACTGGCCCAACACCTTTGAACTCGTGCAGGCGGCTTTCTAAGTCTTCGGCGCTTGAAGATTCTGCATGAAGTCTTTCGAGGTCACCGTATTTTTCTTTCAGGGTTTTTGCAATTCCCAGAAGGTTTGTGGCTGTGGAAAAATCGTATCTAGTGTAACCTCCAGAGTCTAGAACTTCTACCAATCGGTCCCAGCCTGCGTGCAAAATGGCGTTTGGGCTTGTCAGTTCCTCCTGTTCAAAATAGAGATAAGTCTCTTTTGCAGTCTCGGCTGAGATTCTTTTGGCAAAAAGTATGGAAGCCAAGAACCATTTGAATCTGTCTTCAGGTTTAGACAGATCTAGGCCGAGCTCCTGCGAGTAGCTCAGTAGCTTAGAGAGGGCTTGCTCCACGTTGATGAATAACCACCTCTGTTCAGTATAAGTAGATTTTGGCTGAAGCGCTATGAAAATAGCGAGTTGGAGGTGTCTCCACTTGGGAAGTGCTCAAAGCTTGTTTGTGAGATTTTGAATAAAAATTCAAAATCAAAATAGGGGTCTGTCAAGAGTTATTCGTTCACTCGATAGACAATTCTTCTAAGAGAGAAAATCCAGTCAAGTGAATAAGGCTTTTACACATGTTGCAGCAAATAACCAGTTCTTCCAAACCGTGACAATTGACTTTAGGCTCTAGAATACAGTAAGTCTCTTCCGTAGTCTCGTCTGGTGATATGATGCTTCCGCATCTCGGACATGAAAAGTCTCCGTTTCCGTCCATTTTAGTCAAATCCAGTTTGTATGCTTGTGCTTGTTCCATTTCTCTTACCTTGTTTATCGTTTAATGTTTCAGCTTATAAAATTAAGTTGTTACAAGATGAAACAACATTCGTGTGGTGGCGTTTAGCTTGGGCGCACATGTTTTCTTCAATTTTATCCAATTCTATTATCGTTCTCAACCCCTTGAATTAGTGCTATAAGTGAAGTGTGGATTCAAGTCCCAGTGGAGAAATTGTCTGGATGCTCTTTTTTAGCGAGTTTTCAAGGCAATCGTTTTGGCGCTATATTGTTTTGGACATATCGGTGCATGTGAACTAAACTTATAAGTCATATGTGTCGAAGCAATCTATTGATTGCGAATTAGCCAATTGAAGAGGGTGGGTCTTATGGGTCAAGACGGTGATATGGAGGTAAGAAAGTATCGAATTGACATAGGGGCTTACGGAAGCATTTGTGTTGAGGCACCTACTAAGAAAGAGTGCTTGGAGCTTTTCAAGGAAGTCACACGAACGAGGCGTGACTCAAAGCTAGACGAAGCAATAAGATAACTTGATTATATTGCCCGAACCTTGCAGATGTTGGAGCTAATTAAACTTTTTTGAGATATTTTTTCTAAGTGGGTTTCTTTGCCATATTATCGTCCAAGTAAGAAAATCTAATTAAGGTTCTAAAAATGGTTCTTAACTATAAAAAAAGAAGACAAAGAAATCCAGGTATTTCTTGAAAGCTACGTTGCTTAGGAGTATTTTTCAAGCAACTCTTTGACCACTTTTAGCAATTCCACGGGGTTATCTTTGAGTTGTTCAAGTCTGAAATGCGCTGGCTCCATTACCTCAGGCCTTACCGCTCTAACGCGTTCCCTAATTGCACTTACTCTAGCTGCAAGATTCAACTCGGGATATACCTCATCAATGACCGCAATAAGAACCGCTTCTTCAGGCTGAAGAAGCACTTGAGGATCAAACCAGTGTGCCGGCTCCATGACCTCAGGTCTTACGGAAGCAACTGTCAAATTAGACTGCGCTGGAACGGTAAATCCGGGCTTTCTGAAATGAGCAGGCTCCATCCAATCAGTCTTCAACTTAAGCCGCAACGCATCATACCAAATCAAATACAAAGAATAAGTCCCTGGAGAAACCTTTGGAATATTGCCATCCCGAAACTTACTTAGGGCATCAATGATCAATTCCTTTTCAAAGAGGGTTCCTTTTAAATGCTCTGCACCAACTGTCATTCTCTTAATTGAGCCTTTGTCTGCAATCTCAATTGTCACCGGAATAGTCGTCGTTACGACGAAACCTATTTTTCTTGATACGTCGTCAAATGCCTTGTCAATTGAACTCTGATAATTCTCTCTTATTAAACGGTAAATAGCAAGGAGGTCATCATGAAGCTTAACAATCATAGGGTGAGCAGGCTCCATCCAATCGCGTAATCGCAAATTTTTATCCGCCAAATTCTCACCTCCTATTTTCTTCGATTAATTTCTTCTTAAAGAAATCGTAAGGAATCGCATTCGGCGAAATCCCAAACATGTCTATCAGACCTGCATTTGAACCAAGCGCATGCAGCCTATAGTCACTGTCCGCAAAGCTACTTGAATCGGATATACCAGAATCGGAAGCGAAATGAGTGGATAATGGAGTTGGTATAATCATATCGCTGTTGTTGAGGTTTTTGTAAGAGTCTTCCATCCTACTGAGGATTGCTTCACCTTGAGAACGCAATTCGCCGCTGCGTAAATCTACTTGCGCTCTTATTTCATCAGAAATATTTTTAATCGCTCCTTGATTAGTATTTCCAGCTGAAACGAAATCATAGATTTCACAAAGCCAATGGTGAGTATCAAGATTAGTTTGCTTTATAAAACTACGAACTTGACTACGCAGAGTCTCAGATAACAACTCAGGGTAGAAACGGCGTAGTAACTGGAAATAAAAGTCCACTTGCATATTGAAATAATGCAAACCGTAATCACTAAAATTGCGGTCAAAAAAAGCGTGATTAGCGATCTTATGAAACAATTCGCATTTTGGGTCTTTCAACCTATAGTCAAAGCCAAAGTAGTTTCCTAAAAGTTGACCCTCTGCCCTTAACTGTGCCTCTAACCCCGTTCCAGCGTAAGCCTCCGCCCGACAAAAATTAAACGGATTTTCAAGATGGCGCTCCATAAAACGAATGTTCAGCAAAATATCATCCATGACGGTGTTAGGCTCAAACATCAGAAAATTATAAGCAACATGAACATCAAAATCATTCAGAATATTTAGCGCGTTCAAAGTCTGGTCAATTGTTTGTCTACGATTTAGATCATGAAGTCCATGGGCGGAAGCATTCTCCACACCTAAGAAAACCCTAAAAACCCCCAAATCATCAAGAATCTCAATGGATTCGCGGTCAATACTGTCGGGTCTTGCCTTAATTGCAATAGCTATCCCAGTTATCTTTTCCTGCTTCAATCCTTCGCGTAGAGACTTAAACCTGTCAATTGCTTTAACCTGATTAGGGAGATAGAAGTTATCGTCTTGAAAATTAAATATCCTAATTCCATGACGGAAATACAACTCTTTCATTTCAGCGATTATGTTCCCAACACTGCGGTAACGAAATTTTTTTCCTCCGCCTCTCTTATACCAGGCATTTATGCTACAAAAAGCGCAGTTCCGCCAACAGCCTCGACTGCTCAGGATGCTGCCAATTGGCTTTCCAAAATACTCATGAAAGCTCCCTCGCTTGGGAAAGGGCAAAGAATCTAAATCCTCACGATTCCCCAAAGAGCTGTTTGTTATCACATCTCCAACGTTATTTCTGTAACACAATCCATGGACCAAAGACAAATCTTCAAGATGATTAACCAAAGATAGCATAAGATCTTCGCCTTCGCCAAGAGCAACAGAGTCAAAGCTGGGATAATCAGTCAACAAACGTTCACTATTAAATGACGCAAAATGCCCCCCAGCAATAACGTGACCCTCATACCCCATATCCCTAAGAGACTGCGCGAAACGACAAAACTCACGAGCGCGCCCCGTGAACACCATCGACAAACCGACTATTTCTGGAGAATAATCCATTACTTTTCCAATGACTTCAATTAGATCAAACTCTGAGTTGAAAGGAAAAATTTTTGCTTCATTCCCTGCACTTTCTAAGGCAGAAGCCATGTAACGTAGACCCAAATTTTCCTCTAGTTCAGCTCCAACTAACCCAATTTTCATAGCTAAAAATCATACTCCCGCAAACCCCCTCAAAACTGGGGGCTTTAACATATGAATTCAGCGTAACCAAATATTTAAGACTTACGAAAGCCCTCAGTCGCTACTTTTCCCATCGAATTACCATTGATAGGTCCTATTTGCTGCAAATAGAGTTGAGCTGAACCTTCATAAATCACTTGAACTCGAAACTCGTCATCTTTTCTGGTCTACTACTGCTGAAAGTGTTAGAATTGTGAGACAACTGATCTCAAGGAAATGAACGGGCTTCCAAATTGGCACACAAAAAATCTATGCTAAAGTGTAAACTTGAAAAAGCTACAACTAGACAGCAATAATGAGATACTTGGATAAAGTCTGGGTTAAAGCAACTTATGAAAATTACTAACTTCAAAGCCATGATTACAAACCAACACAACAGACCAAGAAACATTGCTTCGGACAATCCACGCGATTAGCATCCATAATAGTTTTGTACTTAGAGACAGTAATTGGAAAATTTAATATAGCAATCGGCATGTTACCTCTTTAAAATTGAGGAAAATTTAAATGAAATTGAGAAACAAAAAAATGACTACTTTGACGGCAATAATTCTGGCAATGACAATGATTATTCCATTAACCATTTTACCTGCAAACGCGGCAGATGCTAAAGAGACATATGCGTTCATTGGTGCAATGCCTAATCCGGTCGGTGTAGGTCAGACCCTTATGCTGCACATAGGCATTCCAGACCCATTGCAAAAGGATGGAGACGGATGGAGCGGCATAACTGTCGGCGTAACAAAACCAGACAACACAACTGACATACTGGGTCCATACAACACTGACTCAACAGGCAGTTCAGGCCAACTCTATACGCCCACAATGTCTGGAACCTACTATTTCCAAACACATTTCCCTGCGCAATGGTACAACTATACTGGCTACAACTATTTCACTGGAACTGTAATCACATCCAATGTCTACTACAAAGCAAGTGACAGCGAAAAACTTGTGGTTGTTGTAACAGAGGAAGGAGTGCCTTACTACCAAGGTGCACCGTTGCCAACTGAATATTGGTCAAGACCAATAAATCAGCAGCTAAGAGAATGGTATCAAATCTCAGGAAACTGGCTAGTGCCAACCCCAATATTGCCAACTGACAACTTATACGCTCCCTACAACCAAGGTCCCGAAAGCGCGCACGTTCTGTGGGCACGACCAGTAGGCGATACTATGGGCGGTTTAGCTGGAGGCGTTGATGTAACTGGCTTTGGAACTGGGGATGCCTACGAGGGCAAAATGCTTGGCCAAATGATAATCGGAGGAGTACTCTACTACAACAAATACGATTCCAATCAACCAACGCAAGCGGTTACAGCACTAGACCTTCATACTGGAAGGGAGCTTTGGACAAAATCACTGAATAACGGCAGAATATCGTTCGGCCAAGTTGTACGCTGGAGCTCAATGAATTATCAAGGAGACTTCGCCTACTTGTATGTTACCAGTGGTACTAACTGGTATGCTTTTGATGCTGAAACTGGCGACTGGAAGTTCAACATGACAAATGTACCTTCGGGCACTAACTACTATGGTCCTAAGGGCGAAATCGTGAAATACAGCATTAGCGCGGCGCAAAATAGGCTGACACAGTGGAATTCAACAGCTGCAGTTGTGAAGGGCAATACGGGCATGGCGATGTCATGGGGCAGTCAAGTCAGTGGAAAAGCAACTAATGCAAGTCTCAAAGGATTTGACGTAAATGTAACTGTACCTGCTGGATTGCCTGGATCTGTTCGAATAGCGAATCCGCTCGATAGAATAGTTGGCGCATCAATAAGTCAGCAACAAGTCAACATTTGGGCATTAAGTCTTAAGCCAGGACAAGAAGGAACATTGCTATACAATACAGCTTGGAATGCACCATCAGAATGGACAACTGGTAACCTAACGATAAGTTGGGCTGCTGCCAGTTTAACAGACAACGTCGCAGTGCTGTGGGCAAGAGAAACCCAACAATATTATGGCTTTAGCTTATCCACAGGACAATTCCTATGGGGACCATCAGAACGCCAACACTACCTTAGCATATTCGACCTTGTCACAACGATCAACTATGGTTATATAGTTTCAACTGGATGCAGTGGCAAAACATACGGCTACAACGCTACAACTGGTGAACGCCTATGGGAATACACAGCAGAAGATCCATACACAGAATTCACAATTGGCAACGATTGGTGGATGCAGCAACACTTCGTAGCAGATGGTAAAGTCTACATTGGACAAGTGGAACACTCAGGAAACCAGCCCCTACCAAGAGGCGCACCCTTCCTATGCCTTGATGTTGCATCTGGAAAGGTTATATGGAAGATGAGCGGAGGTTTCCGCTCAACATGCTGGGGTGGCAAAGCAATCATTGGCGACAGCATCATCGCACTCATGGATACATATGACCAGCGAGTGTATGCAATAGGCAAAGGACCCAGCGCAACTTCAGTTACAGCGTCACCAAAGGTTTCAGTGCATGGCTCAAGCTTAATCATTGAAGGCTCAGTAACGGACATTTCACCAGGCACAGAAGACTATGCTTTAACTGCTCGATTCCCCAACGGCGTTCCAGCCGTCTCCGACGAAAGCCAAAGTGCATGGATGAAATACGTATACATGCAATTCGAACGGCCAACCAACGCAACCGGAGTCAACTTATCATTAGACACGATGGATCCAAACGGCAACTATGTACACATCGCCAACGCCACAAGTGATGCTACCGGAATGTTCAGCTACCAATGGACACCTGAAGTCCCAGGCAAATATACAGTAATTGCAACATTCTCAGGCTCAAAGAGCTTCTACGGATCGTCATCACAGACCGTCATAGGCGTAGATGAAGCGGCAGCTACTCCCACACTATCACCACAGGCTTTAACATCAGTCGCTGACACATATTTTGTACCTGCAATCGCTGGCCTATTTATCTTGATCATCGTAGTAGCTATTGTACTGGCTCTGTTGATGCTTAGGAAACGACCATAGAAAAACAATCCTTTTCTTTTTTTCTTTTAATTTTTAGAGTTTAGTCGTTTTTGTTAACATTGTGCAGCGTGTTGTTTCTCTCAAATACATCTTATGAAACTTTCGATTATCTCTCTGCAATGCTTTTAAATTTAATTAACTTAATACAAATAGCTATGAAAAGAGAAGAAGCAGTAATCGTTATCAAGCGTATTTTTGAAGAATGCAATGGTATTGAAGGCAAATCGTTAAAACTCATGCCACCTGACGCTAATAATGTTTTATCGAAGGGCTGCCAAATCCATATTGATACAGGAAAGGACGACATCTTAAATTCATGTCTAAAGTTTGTGGCTAACAAGAGTAATCTAGCGGTTGAACTTGAAGAAAACTATTCGATATTGTACAAACCTAAAAAAAATAAAAAACCGGTAACGTGATTCTGATCTTGAGAACAATCTTCACTGAAAGGTTTAAGATTTTCGAGACATTATGTTTTATTGGTAAGTTTTCTTGGTTGAATTAATTATTTGGGGCGTTAAAAATCTCTGAAGATTCTGGTGTGAGAGGCAAAGAACAAAAACTAAGTCAAGATTCTCCAGCCGTATGTGATTCGTTAGGCAGAGAACGTCTTCAAACAATTTTAGAGAATGTGCCTTCGGCTGTAGTCATTATGGAAAAGCCTGATGGTATTGTAACATTTGCTAATAAAAGGGCAATAGAGCTTCATGGTACAAATCCGTGTGGATTAAGGATAGATGAGCATCCGTCGCAACTAAAAATTCTAACCTTAGATGGCAAGCTTTTCAAGCCAGAAGAACTCTACACATATAAAGCGTTATTTCGTGGCGAAACAACTCGTAATGCCCCAATCGTTATTGAGCATACAGATGGACGACGTTTTATTGTAAATGTCAGTGCTAAGCCATTAACCGACAAAGAAGGAAACATTAATGCTTCTGTAGCTATTTTCGATGATGTTACTGATTACGCAAAAGCCCAAGAATCTCTTAGAAAAAGCGAAGAACGATTGAACAGAGCACAAAGAATTGCAAAGATAGGAAGTTGGGAGTACTATGTTAAAGAGGATAGAGCATTTTGGTCTAACGAACTTTTCCATATTTTTGGCTTAAAACCCGAACCTTTTGGTCCAAACGTCACCTCGTATATTAATTTGATTCATCCTGACGATAGAGAGAGGGTATTGAAGAAATCCCAACAAATAAAACCAAATGAAGTTCTGAAATTTGAATATCGATTCATTACTCGTGACGGCTTAACTCGCACACTTTATTCAGAACGCATGGTACAAGAAGTCGATGAGCATGGAACACCAAGTGTTATAATAGGTATAGAGCAGGATATAACTGAGCGCAAACACGCCGAAGAGGCTTTAAAGGAAAGTGAAGAGCGCTACCGTTCTTTGTTCAGCAGCATTGATGAAGCGTTTGCACTGCATGAAATGCTATTTGACAATCAATGTGTTCCAAATAATTATCGTTTTCTTGAAGTCAACGAAGCTTTCGAGCGGCAAACAGGTCTCAGCGCAAACAAAATAATAGGCAAAACCGTTCTTGAGGTACTTCCCGATTTAGAGCCGTTTTGGATTGAAACATACGGCAAAGTAGTGATCACAGGTGAACCAGTCAGGTTTGAAAATTATAATCGAAGCCTGAAAAGGTACTATGAAGTGTATGCTTTTCGACCCCTTCAAAACAGATTTGCAGTACTATTTACCGACATTACAGAACGAAAACACTTGCAGGAAAAACTTGAAGAGTACGCAAAAAACTTGGAGAAACTAGTTGAAGAGCGAACCAGGCAATTACGCGATTCAGAACGTTTAGCCGCTATTGGTCAAGTTGCAGGAATGGTCGGGCATGACATTCGTAATCCTTTGCAGACAATTACTAGTGAACTTTATTTGGCAAAAGCTGAACTATATGATATGCCAAAAACAAGCCAAGAAGAATCTGTTGGGGAAAGCATAAAGAACATAGAAGAACAAACCGCTTATATCAACAAGATTGTCGCTGACTTGCAGGATTTAGCTAAACCACTAACTCCAGAGTTTGTTGAGATCGATCTTTGCACCGCAGTACCTGAAGCAATATCTACTACTGAAATTCCAAATAATATCGAACTAAATGTTATGTGTAGCGAATTGTCGTTGAGGCTTAGCCTTGATGTCGCATTTCTAAAACGTATAATGATAAATTTAGTTTCCAACGCAATTCAAGCAATGCCGAATGGAGGAAAATTAACTATCGGAATTGAACAAGAAAAGGGTAATGCAATTATCACTGTTGAGGACACGGGAATCGGCATACCTAAAGAGACACAGAACAAACTGTTCACGCCGTTGTTTACTACCAAATCTAAGGGACAAGGTTTTGGTTTGATCTCTATCAAACGCATGATTGAAGCCTTAGGTGGAACCATCAGCTTTGAGAGCCAAGAAAAAAAAGGTACAAGATTCATAATACAACTACCTATTCGGCATTCATTACGTGAGGACTATAGTATTTAGTGAAAGTCCGCTAAATCCGTTTTATGAGAATGAATCTAAGGAGGTTAAATTTAATCAAAAGAACAAAGGCTGGTTTGGAAACCTTTAGACTATGTACATTACCGGGACTCTGGCAACATGCGTTGTTTTTGGTTGCTTCATTTTTACGTGATCAAAAAACCACTCGGTAAGTCTTTTGCATTTGTAGGGGTCGCATAAAAAACTTTTTGCTGGTGCGTCCCATTTTTGACAGGTTGAACAGGGAATTTCCGATTTGTTGCTCATAGCTCTGAATATGTAAGTGCGAAATTGATTTATCCGTTATGAAGCAGCAATTAAGAGTACGCGTGCAGAGTTAAAACTAGGAAATCATTGAAATGAGGCAGGTTAATTTTTCTTGCCATGGTGTCTTTCTTTCTCTAATCGTTTAGCTTAATTCAAGGTCTTTCATTAAACCATTCGATAGTTGTGTAGCCCTTCATTTTAGATACCAAGAAATAATCCAGCAGCAGCAACACGACCATGAGTACATATGTTGAAAATATTCAGCGAGTTTTTATATTTAATAGTGGCTAGCGATGGTTATATGGCATAATGAATAGTTAGCGAGGAGAAGAAAATGAAAGTCGGTATCCTAACGGGGGGAGGAGATGCTCCTGGAATCAACGCTGTACTCAGAGCTATAGTTAGAAAGGCAATTCAAGACTACGGATTTGAAACTGTTGGCATTAAAGATGGCTGGCTAGGATTGATTCAAGGTGAATTTGTCCCTTTAGACTTGAAGACCCTTGTTGGCATGCTTCCTAAGGGAGGATCAATACTGGGCACATCGAGGACCAATCCGTTCAAGACTGGTGATGGAGCAAAGTGTATTTTAAGAAACGTTTCCAAACATGGCATTGATGCGGTCATTGCAATTGGTGGAGAGGATACGCTTGGGGTAGCCTCCAAACTGTTCGAAATGGGGCTACCTGTTGTGGGTGTCCCCAAAACGATCGATAACGACCTGGTAGGGACGGATTATACCTTTGGTTTTCAAACAGCTGTTGCAATTGCTTGTGACGCCCTTGACAGGCTTCATACAACGGCAGAATCGCATCATAGAGTGATAATCCTTGAAGTGATGGGCAGATACACTGGTTGGATCGCCTTGGAAGCAGGGATTGCCGGAGGGGCAGATGCCATCTTGATTCCTGAAAAGCCCTTCGACATTGAAGAAGTCTGCGAATGCATAAGGAAGAGGCAAAAGCGCGGTAGAAATTTCAGCATAATTGTAGCTGCAGAAGGGGCTAAACCAAAGGGGGGCGAAGAGATTGTTTATAGCAGCGGAGTAGACGAGTTTGGGCACGCAAGATTTGGCGGCGTGGGCTATTACATAGGAAAGGAAATAGAGAAGAGATTCGAAAATATCGATACTAGGGCAGTTGTTCTGGGTCACCTTCAACGCGGAGGATCTCCGATTGCGTTTGACAGAGTTTTAGCTACAAGATTTGGAATCGCTGCTATTGACCTGGTACATAAGGGCAAATTCGGCGAGATGGTTGCCATTCAAGGAAACAATATAGTGTCTGTGCCTTTGAAGGATGTAGTCGGCAAACGAAAAACAGTTGATTTGAAGCTCTATGAAATAGCAACAACATTCTTCGGCTAGGCTATATCGTCCGTCATGGGTTCAGGTTCCCGAAAGAATCAAATCAAAGTCTCCTGGAATATGCCTTACATAATCACTGACTTGCAAGACAAAAAAAAGTCGACGCGACTCCTTAATTCTCTTCCAAATGATGAAGCTGAGGAGCAATCATACTTTGCAAACCTATTTTGGGCTAATCAAGACGCTTTGAAGAACCCAAATCAGAGTATCGATTTCAATCTTTCTCTTCTCGTTTGATGGGTCGTTTGGAGTATCAATCATTAGAGTGTTTAAGAGATTAAGCCTTTCGACGATTTTGCCTCTCCATTCTTCAAGCTTAGCATTTTCAAAAATCTCGCTTTCTGAAATTTTGGAGTTGTTTTCTATGTTTTCAGCGGAACTGATTAGTTTTCCATTGGGCATTTCTGGTATTAAACTACTAAGTCTGCTAATCAATGCGTTCAATTTGTCAGTT
>Ga0153915_10004436_pt1 | contig 12925 bp, 13 predicted proteins | sample Opewatmetagenome_2_FD_107003 | JGI IMG/M metagenome (GOLD analysis project Ga0153915, IMG submission 107003) | Freshwater wetland microbial communities from Ohio, USA - Open water 3 Core 3 Depth 3 metaG | ecosystem: Environmental > Aquatic > Freshwater > Wetlands | place: USA: Ohio, Lake Erie... | reverse complement strand
GTTTCTTAAGAGTTATCCCATCTATCTTCATTAAAGACATTAGGGTATGATAACTCGAAGCGCGCCATTTTTCGCGAGTGGGAAAGGTGCCTGTCTCGATCGCGGCATGGATCTTCTCTGAAATCTCCTTGCCGACGCCGGGAATAGCGTCGATATCAGCGGTCGACATATCCGATAGATTTTTTTCAAGTTTACCGATATTTTCGGCAGCTTTCCGATATGAACGGATCTTAAAGGGATTCTCTCCGGCAATTTCCATAATATCGGCCAGCTCTATAAACAGAATAGCTATTTCGTTATTCATTATTATTCGCCTATCAATTTTGCGAATCCTGATTCGTCAATTATGGCAACACCGAGTTTTCGCGCCTTATCGAGTTTACTGCCGGGGTCCTCACCAAAAACGACATAATCTGTTTTTTTCGAGACCGACGATGTAACCTTGCCGCCGAGCTTCTCTATCGCTTTTTGCGCTTCCAGGCGAGTATATCCGGACAGAGTGCCGGTAAGGACGAATGTCTTGCCGACAAGCGGTCCTTCCCTGGGGGGCACATCGGCTTCCGGGAATCGCACACCGTATTTTTTAAGTTTATCGATAATCGCGAGGTTATTATTATCTATGAAAAATCTTCGGACTGAGCGGGCCACGACCGGCCCGATCCCCTCGACCTGCTGAAGATCGTCCTCCGAGGATGAGATCAGTTTTTCGATCGATCCGAAATGCGATGCCAGCAATCCGGCGGTGTTCTCCCCGACTCCGAAAATTCCAAGAGCATATATTACTCGAGAGAGCTCGCGATTTTTCGATCTTTCCAGGCCGTCGACCAGATTCTGGAGAGATTTTTCGCCCATACGTTCCATGGCGATTATATCGGCCCTCCTCTCCGGCAAGGCATAGAGATCGGCGACGTCGCTTAGAAAACCCTTATCGATGAAGGCTTCCACGGTTTTATAGCCCAGGCCCTCGATATCCATGGCCCCCCGCGAGGCGAAATGGAAGATTCTTTCTACAAGCTGAGCGCGGCAGTAGAGCGACGTGCATCGAACCGCCGACTCATCACCGACCCTTTCCACTCGCGAGCCGCAGACCGGGCACCTGTCGGGCATGACAAATTCTGTCTCTCGGCCGGTTCTTTTTTCCTTGATGACCATGACGACCTCGGGGATAACATCGCCGGCCCGTTGAATCAGCACCGTATCACCGATACGAATGTCTTTACGCCGGACCTCGTCCTCGTTGTGCAAAGTGGCGCGTGAGACGGTAACTCCTCCTACCTTCACCGGCCTTAGACGGGCGACGGGAGTAAGGGCCCCGGTCCTGCCGACTTGGACTTCGATTTTTTCCACGACGGTTGTCTTCTGCGCGGGCGGAAATTTCCAGGCTACCGCCCAGCGAGGAGAACGGGAAAGCTCGCCGGCTATCTCCTGCTGATGATACAAATCGACCTTGATGACAATGCCGTCGATATCGTAGGGAAGAGATTCCCGCAAGGATAGGATGTTCTCGTAATAGCGTTCGATGTCTTCGGCCCGGGCGAACTTGCCGAGATGCTCGCTGATTTTGAATCCCGCGGATTTAAGGTATCGCAACGTCTGGTAATGACCATCGAGTATAGTCCCTCTGACCAGGCCGATGCCATAAGCGATAAATCTAAGCGGCCTGGAGGCTGTGATTTTCGAATCGAGCTGTCGAAGCGACCCGGCCGCCATGTTACGAGGATTGGCGAAGAGCTCTTCGCCGGACTGAATCCGAAGGCTGTTGAATTTCTCAAAATCATTTTTAAAGATTATGACCTCTCCCCGCACTTCAAGCAGTTTTGGAGGATTGTCCGAATGGAGCTTGAGGGGGACCGAACCGATAGTCCGGAGATTTGCAGTAACTTCCTCGCCCGTAACGCCATCGCCACGAGTAGAGCCGGAGACGAGAAGGCCGTTCTCGTAGATCAATTCCACTGCCAGACCGTCGTATTTTGGCTCTGCCGAGAATTCGATATCGCCACCCTCGCCCGCGATCAATTCATGAATCCGGCGGTCGAAATCCAGGAAGTCGTCGCGATTATTGACCTTATTTAGCGAAAGCATGGGCAGGGAATGCTTTTTCGAGGGAAATTTATCCAGGGGCGGCGCGCCTACCCGTTGCGTGGGAGAATCAGGTGTCTGCAATTCGGGATAGTCTTTTTCGAGCCGCACCAGCTCGTCAAATAGAGCGTCGTATTCAGCGTCGGAAATTTCCGGCGAGTCGAGCACGTAATAGCGGTGATTGTGATATTCGATTAGTTCGCGCAGTTTCAGGGCGCGCTTCTTACGATCGGGATCGGCGCTCATCATCGCTAAAATACAATAGGAGCAAGGGCGGTGTCAATTCGGATCGAATAAGCGCAGTCATTAAGGCGGCGCTTGACAAATCCGGCAGGGAATACTAAATCTAACCTATGAGAAAAATCATCGGCGTTATTGGCGGGTCCGGGGTGGATCAGACCGCCTATGATACAGCTTACGAGGTCGGGAGATTAATCGCCGAAAATGACGCTTTCCTCGTCTGCGGCGGGCTGACAGGGGTAATGGAGGCGGCCTGTAAGGGGGCGAAGAACGCCGGTGGGACGACTATTGGTATACTTCCGGGCTCCTATATTGGCGATGCTAATCCGTATGTCGATATACCGGTGGCCACGGGGCTGGGGCATGGTCGAAATCTGATAATAATTAATACCGCCCGGGCGGTGATCGCGATCTCCGGGCGATACGGCACGCTATCAGAGATCGGATTTGCCCTGCAATCGGGCAAGCCGGTATTCGGTCTCGGGACCTGGGATATCGATGGTGTCACGGCCTGCGCTACGGCGCGGGAAGCAGTAACTAAGGCGTTATTGGATAACTAAATGAGCGGAAAGCTTAAAGGATTACATTTAATAATCAGCGGTGTCGTGCAGGGGGTTGGTTTCCGATGGTTCGTGGAACGGTCGGCCAATAATTTCGGTCTTAAAGGATGGGTGAAGAACCTTTATGACGGCACGGTGGAAACCTACGCCGAGGGAGATGAAGGCGCTCTAAAAGGTTTTCTCAACGAAATCAAGATAGGTCCGCAAAGCGGCCATGTTACCGCGGTCAAAGCGGCTTGGAAAGAATACACAGGAAATTTCAACGATTTCAGGATTGCATTTTGAAAACAGAAGACTTAAAAAGCAGAATCAGGAACGTCCCGGATTTCCCTATAAAAGGGGTCATGTTCCGGGATATAACGACGCTTCTGGAGGACAAAGAGGCGTTCGGGTTTGTCATCGAATATCTTTACCGGCGCTATCGGAATGAGGGTATCGACAAGATCGTGGCCATCGAATCCCGCGGCTTTATTTTCGGCGGGGCGCTGGCCGACCGTCTGAATTGCGGCTTTGTCCCGGCCAGGAAGGCGGGGAAGCTTCCGGCCGATACGATCGAAGAATCCTTCAATCTCGAATACGGGACGGCGTCTTTGCAGATCCACACCGACGCTATCAACAAAGGGGAAAAGATCGTGGTGCTCGATGATCTTCTGGCGACCGGAGGGACGCTGGCCGCGACGGCCAGACTCGTGGAGCGGCTTGGAGGCAGGATTATCGAAATGGCCGTCATAATCGAGCTCAAGTTTCTTAACGGCAGGAAGAAACTGGGACGTCGAGCGGTGCATTCTATAGTCACTTACGATTCCGAATAGCGCATAATCGTAATTAAAATAAGCTCCCGAATTAAGTATCGGAACAATCAGGGCATTGAGATCGTTATAGCAAAGTGGTAAATGATTATGTTAATCATTGTCAAAATGATTCGATCTTAAAACCGGGTCCGGTAAAGACAGCTGATCAGGCTGGAAAAGGGAGCACGAAGATGGCTTACGAATGGAAATTCAATAAAAGACCGTATTCCGACGATGAGGCTAAAAAGCTTCTGAAAAACGTGGTTTCAGCGGAAACCACCGACTGGCATTACAACAAGCATCATAAAGGGTATGTTGCGGCGCTTAACGCCATCGAGGCGGGGCTGGAAAAAGCCGATCGTGCCGCGGCCAATGGAAATTACTCGGAATTCGGCGAATTGAAACGCCAGCGGAACTGGAACCACGCCGGGGCGCTTTTGCATGACGTCTACTGGGAAGTGCTGGGCGGCGACGGGGATCAATCGAAAGGGCCGGATATACTAAAAGCAATCGAAAAGGAGTTCGGGAGTTTCGAAAAGTGGAAAGAGGATTTCAAGGCCACCGCGCTTGCGGCCAAGCTCTCCGGCTGGGGCGTTCTGGTATTCGATAAACTCTATAGCGGCAGGCTCATCAACGCGCTGGTCGATCATCATCATCACGGCGCAATGTGGGGAGGCATCCCGATTATCTCCTGCGACGTTTTCGAACACGCGTATTATCACAAGGACGGCCCGGCCAGAGCGACCTATATCGACAACTTCATCAATAATCTTCACTGGGGTCGTATCAACGAACGCTACAGGGAATTCGTCAAATAGCCGATGGACTTTTGAAATCCGGGGTGCCGAATGGAGTAATCCGGCATCCCTCTAGTTTTCGGGCATCGAATGCGTTTCTCCATTTCAAGATTCTAAGGCGCAAATTCGAACAAGGGAGAAAGACATGGGAAAAGTCATTCCGTTAATAGGCAGGTTATTTCTCTCAGCGATTTTCATCGTTTTCGGTTTCAATAACATATTCAATTTCCCGGATACGCAGCTGATGATGGCCAACGCCGGTATTCCGTTTAACGGCATTTTGCTGATACTGGGGACCATTCTGGAGATAGCCGGCGGATTGAGCGTTCTATTAGGGTATAAGACCCGCTGGGGAGCGAGTGCGCTCATGGTATTCATCATCGCCGCGACCTTGCTTTTCCACACGCGCTTATCGGATCAAATGGAGATAATCCAATTTACGAAAAATTTATCGACATTGGGCGGGCTATTGATCGTATTCGCACTGGGCCCCGGACCTTTGAGCTTCGACTCAAAATAGCGCCGCAATTAGTGCGGGAGATGACCGAAAATATCAATCAGATGTCGGCTGTTAAGACTAAGCCGGTTCTTTTGAGCATTTCACTACTTTCGGCTTGACCAGCCTTTCGAAGTCGGCATAGGCCATCTTGATCAGCTCGGTATGCGAGCCGGCGTTGAAAGCGATCTCGGTTTCGTCCGCCAGGGTCTCGGCGGCGTAGACGTCCATGCCGTAGAGATTGCCGAACGGCGGCATGGCCCCGATTTCGCATTCGGGGAAGAGGTCTTTGAACTCTCGTTCCGTGGCCAGCTCGATTTTCATCGCGCCGATGGAATCCTTCAGCATATCGAAATCGATCTTGCAGGAGGCCGAGAGTACGGCCATGGCCATCTCGCCGTCGATCTTGATTATCACCGTCTTGGCAATGTCCTTGCCCGGTATGTGCGCCGAGGCCGCTATCTGCTGGGCGGTGAAGGCCGGCGAATGGCTTATGGTGATATATTTTATTTCGTTGGTGTCGAGAAAGTCCCTCAATTTCTTAACCGGCATAAATTCTCCCTTCATTTATGATAGACCGAAAATTTAATTGCCAATCGCTTATGGAAGATAATCCCGGTGTCGGTACAGACTGCCAGCCGGTTGCCGCTCGACACGGGTAATCTGCGAAATCTCAGTCACTCTGTCAATAGAGAAAACATGAGGGCCGGAGAGATGGATAATTGTGCGTCTCTAAAGTGTATCCTGATCTGTTGGGATTTTTTCGAGTTGCACTCCCTGGGAGCGGAAGGCTCGAAGATACCTCTCCGGGTTATCCTCGAAATTCCTTTGGCTGTTTACACAGCAGAAGTAGATGCGAAAACCTTCGTAGTCGGTGTAAATTCTGCGGTTAATCGGATTGCCTGAGATGGCGTCAGTCGTCTGGGGCTTGAGCTCCTTAACTGGGGTTTGCGGCGTACTCGGAGTCTCGACTGCAGCGCCGCTCTTGCTTTGTGGAGCACTCTTTTCTTTTTTAGAGCAGGAGATAACGACCAAGCTCATCGCTATCAGCCAGACCGCTAAAAGCGATATGAATGCCCTACGCATATGATTCCTCCAGGATATTTTCCACTCCAAATTGACGAACATGTATTCTTACCTTGGCCGCCGAAAAATTCAATTCAATTGTATCCGGAATCCTATTGGTCCGGCCAGTTTGTTCCATGCCATATCCAATTATACTAAATTAATGGGGTTTTAGCCTCCGAATTCTGTTTTTAGGGACATTTGCCGAGTTAGTCTTTGCCGTAGCGACAAAGCCGCGCTTTGTCCTGCTCCGTAAGGCCGACCATGGGTCAGCCACTACAACCGGAGAGGGCTTGGTATTTATAGCGCTGTCAGGAATCCGAAATTCCTGTTTCGGGTCGATCTTAGATCGACCCCTACGAATATTATTTAAATTAACATAATTCGATTGTATTCGTTCGTAGGGGCGGGTCTCGGACCCGTCCGATTACGCGTAGGGGTCAGGCATGCCTGACCCCTACTACAATATTCCTGGCATTTTCTGCGCTGTCAGGAATCCGAAATTCCTGTTTCGGGCGATCTTAGATCGACCCCTACGAATATTATTTAAATTAACATAATTCGATTGTATTCGTTCGTAGGGCCGGGTCTCGGACCCGCCCGATTGCGCGTAGGGGTCAGGCATGCCTGGCCTCCAAATAAACGATAAATATCTTGACACCGCTGGTAACATTTGCCATACTATATACGACCGCTTGCGGGTTGCGGCGGTCCTTTCCCTCCCCCCGGGAAAAAGTGAAGGTCGTATTATGCTCCCAATTAGGAAAGGTTTTGGCTGCAAATGTTAACCACTTTACGCAGGAGGAACCAATGAAGAACGTACTGTTAAGGGCCCTGTTGTTCGCCGCCCCGCTCTTATTACTGGGCTGTGGGGCTATATTTCTAGGTTCAAGTCAGAACGTAGCCTTTAATACGACCCCAGATAGAGCCACTGTAATAGTCAACGGATCCGAAAGAGGTATCACTCCTTTGCAGATTAAGCTCAAAACGAACGAGCAGTATATCATTACGTTCAAGAAGGAAGGATACGAAGATAAGACCTACTCAATAACAAACCATGTCTCGGCAGGAATGGTAGTTCTGGACGTGCTATTTGGCTTGGTTCCGGTTGTTGTTGATGCTGCAACCGGGTCTTGGTACCGCTTAGACGATACGAATATTAACCTGCCGCTTGATGTTAAGAGAATTCAATAGGTAGAATTCTCTCTGGATTAGTTATCATTGGCGGCCATCTCGTCCGGCGCAATTTGATTGCCGGACCCGGAGTTAGGCCAACCTATAGGAATTCGACGCTCAGGATGGACGCGTAGCGACATACTGAAAACATAGAGCGTCAGGATGTCATTTCATTTCGAGCCTGACGCATAAAAATACTCACCATATTCTAATACGCCGGTGCACTATTTCTTTCTGCTAATCGCTCTTAGGCAATAATATGATCTGAAAAGAAATTTCGAATAATAGCAATAATATAAGTAATAATAACGTAGAAGCATTACAAAAGCTAAAAGGAATACTCCCAGTGGAATAATTATGATTGATAATGGTATCCCACTAGAATAAATAATGTTTCTCTGAAAGCATATAGAAATCCAAGAATATAAATACGCGAGATAAAACGCGGTTGATAAATTCCGGGCAAATGAATATAAATTAAGCCAATGGAGAACTACGCTTCCGAGCTGGGTTGAATATTCAGATATAAATGCGTACGGCAACCAGAAATTATTTGAGGTTTCGTGGTTATATTCAAGGCCAAAATCTTCCCTAAATATATCCGCATATTTGGAAATAAAGATATCTGTAAATGCTTCATCGGTTCCAAGAAACTTAGCCAAATTATTGGCAATAAGATAATAAGGGGTGGAAACTATTTGATAAAAGTTACTAATATGACGGATGCTTTTTGCAAAATTATTGCCTTTAGATTTTTTCAAAAGTTCAACGATAAATTTCAAAATGAATAATATTAATATTAGGATCATTACCGTATAGACTATAGAATATAAAATGTTTGCATTGAATTCAAATGCCATTAGAGAAACTAGAATTAAAAAGTTCAACCAGAAAAATAGCGCTGCATAATAGTAACTACTGTATCTAGAACATTGCAATTTAGGACTACTGGGATGTTTTAAAAGCATGCTATAAGGGTAGTTGTACACCTTTTTGATAAATATGCGTTCTAAAAATAGACTGGAAACGCCGGAAATAATATGACCCATAACATATATGCATATTAAAATAATAGGGATATAGACATACCATAGGTTGCTTACAGCGTCCTTTGGAAATAGCGTGTTAATTATGGTTATGAAAGGTATATGAAAATCTTTAGATATTGCGCTATTTGGAATTTGTTCAAAAATATAGATTGAAAAAAAGAATATACTGCCCGGAATAAGATAGCCAAAGAAGTCATATGGCGAGAACGGAAATCTCTTAGTCCATTCGTATCTTGCGGTTAATTTACCTTGATCGGTTACAGTCATAGCAACCTACGAAAAAATCGTAATTATTATTAGATAAATTTATGTTTAAATAACTCAAATGATGTTTATTGTCAAGTTATTTTTATATAAAATTATTCGAAATGTTGCCACGGAGTAAGGAAAATCTTCATAAAAGTCATAAAGGCCTGAATTGAGGCGGTTTCCAATGGCGCATGTTTACGCTCGCGGCCAATATTTTGTCCGACTAAAGCCGAATAGTTCGCCTTGCCAAATCCCCCATAATTCATTATCTTGGCATAAGAGAATTATGGTTAATCCCCGATAAGAGATGAAAGGAAAATGAAATACCGTCTAATCGCGATTCTCGGGCTGGCGGCGGCGGTGGCCGCCCTCTTTTTCTTTTCGAGAGAAGACAACACTATAACCCGCGAGAAATTCCGCGAATTCAAGCTGGCCAAGCGGGGGAAAGACCCCAGCAAGAAACCATCGGAATGGTTCACGGTTCAGCGCGCCTGGCCGTACGATAGCATTCCGTATGTGTCATATAAGCAGGCGCTGGATAAAGCGGTACTGCAGCATCAGAACGCCTCATTAGAGGTCGGCACCTGGATCATGTCGGGGCCGTCGAACGTGGGCGGCCGGGTAACCGACGTGGCCGTACATCCCGATTTCCCGGATATCATCTATACCGGCGCGGCGCTCGGAGGCGTGCTTAAATCCGTTGACGGCGGCGATACATGGACTGCCGTATCCGACGCTGTCCCGTCGCTTTCGGTCGGTGATATCGAGGTCGATCCCAACGACGTCAATACCCTTTACTTAGGGACCGGCGAGGCTAACGCCAGCGGCGATTCCTATGCCGGGACCGGAATCTATAAGACCACCGACGGCGGGACGACCTGGAATTTCATCGGCCTGCCCGAATCACGTCATATAGGCCGGATCATGATCGACCCGTCCAATAACCAGCGCATTTTCGTAGCCGCCATGGGGACATTGTTCGGCACAAATCCGGATAGGGGCGTTTATCGCTCGACGGACGCCGGTGCGACCTGGGAACGAGTATTGTTTGTCAACGACAGCACAGGCGCGGCGGATCTGGCTATAAATCCGCAAAATCCGAATATAATTTTCGCGTCGATGTGGCAGCGGATCAGGAATCCTCGCTGGAGGAACGTCGGCGGGGTCTCCAGCGGCATCTGGCGTTCAACCGATGGCGGAGATACTTGGAATCGTCTGGCAGGGGGCCTGCCTGCGCCGTCAGCCACAGTGGGGCGCATCGGGCTCGTGATCTCGCCGATTGATCCGAATTACGTATACGCCAGTTACTCCGATCATCCCGGCTATCTGATTGGCTTCTGGCGTTCAACCGACGGGGGGAGCACATGGCAATCGCGGCTGGCATCGCCCGACCCGAGTTATTTCTCCAGCTTCGGATGGTATTTCGGACGAATCTGGGCTCATCCGACAAACAGGAATACTGTGTATTTCGGAGATATCAGCATGTGGAGGAGCACCGACGGCGCCGCCAACTGGAATGACATTTCCGGCTCAATGCACGTGGATCACCATGCTCTTTATCAAAGCCCTCAAAATCCCAATTACATGGTGAACGGAAATGACGGCGGAATATTCATCTCGATCAACGGCGGGGGAGGCTGGTTGAAGTCGTATGATCTTCCAATCACCCAATTCTACGCCATTACCATCGACAGCCACACGCCGAATCGGCTTTATGGAGGGACCCAGGACAACAGCACGCCGAGAACCCTGGGTGGCTTGCCGGACGATTGGGACGTCATCTTTTACGGCGATGGTTTTTACACCAGCGTCGATTTCACCAATTCGAACGTAATCTACGCCGAGGCCCAATACGGTTACCTGGGGAAATCGACCAATCTAGGGTACGGCTGGGATCTTATACTCGATGGAATAAACTCGAATGAGAGAGTCAACTGGTGTACGCCGGTAGTCATGAGCCCGCAGAATAATAATGTGCTGTATTATGGCGCCCAGCAAGTCTATAAGACCACCAACGGGGGAAATTACTGGAACTCCATAAGCCCCGATCTCACCGGCGGCGATGGGGGAGGGAATTTGATTTTCGGCACCGTGACCACAATCGGACCGTCGCCAATTAACGCCAATGTCATCTGGGCCGGCACGGACGACAGCCGAGTCTGGGTGACGTCGGATGGCGGCAGCCACTGGAACCTCGTTTCGGCGAATCTTCCCGAACGCTGGTGCACCAGGGTTACGCCGGATGTTTTCGACCAGGGGACAGCCTACGCAACGTTTTCCGGCTATAAGATCGACGAGCTGCAGCCGCATATATTCAAAACCACGGACTACGGTAATTCCTGGAGCGATATAAGTGGCGATCTGGTCAATATTCCGATTAACGATATCCTTCCCGATCCTAATCACCCGAACTGGCTTTACGCAGGAACCGATTTCGGGGTCTATTTCACTGTCGATGGCGGCGCGCGATGGCGCGTCCTCGGCGATAATCATCCGATCTGCCCCGTGTTTGATATCGATATTCATGCCGGGACTCGCAAGCTGGTCTCGGGCACGCATGGGCGTTCGATGTATTCCTACGATCTAAGTCAACTGGATAACGCCTGCTTCTATATTTCCGGGGACGTGAATAGCAGCGGGGAGGTTAACGGATTGGATGTTGTGTATCTGGTCAATTTCCTGAAGGGCGGGACGCCTCCGGCGGATAGCTGCCTCTGCGGAGGAACCAACTGGCTCTACGTCGCCGCCGATGTCGACGGCAATTGCGGAGTCGATCAGCAGGATGTTTCATATTTATTGAACTATCTTGAAGGCGGGGCGGTTCCGGTTTTTTGCGCGGATTGTCCCCCGGCGCCATAGCGATTAGTCTTCTGCTCGTTTTTTTATCTTTATAATTATTGACATATGGATAATTTCTGGTATAATTTATCGTACCGATAGGTGCTTCGTCAGGTCGGGCTGCAGGGACGGCTTGATAAGCCTCCAACAAAATGGCCTTCGAATGAAGATAAAGGAAGTCGATGGGGCAATCTTTATTGTTATAAAAAGCATCTTAATGGTTTAAGGAGTTTTTAGGTCTTCGAAAGGTGGAACTATGTCGAGGAGTCGCATCATTCTTCTGAGTTTGGGATTAGCGATGGTCATGGCCATTCCAGTGATGGCCACACAGCGGGTAGTTGTAGGGGAAATGATTACCAATACTTCGTGACCGTATTGCGACGAAGCTGATCTGGTCTTAGATCAGTTGGCTGTAACTTATGGCGATCAATTGGCCTTAATCCGGTATCACGGATGGTGGCCGAGCAACAGCGATCCGTATTATCAATATAATATCTCTCAGAATACTGCCAGAATAAATTACTATGGGGCCGACTATAGCCCTCATCTGTGGATTGACGGAACCGTAAATGGCCAGGATCAAAGAAATAACTGGGATGACCAAATATCTGCCGAGCTCGGCGTAGATTCTCCGCTGGATATCCAGATCCGCGGCAATTATGATCCGGTTTCACGCGTCTCGAATATTATAGTCACAGTGATCGCGACGGGACAAGTCGGCTATTCCAATCTCAAGTTACGGATCGCGTTGGTTGAGTCGCGCATAGCATGGCAGGCCCCGAATGAATCTTATTGGCATAACCAGACATTCAGGAATATGTATCCCAATACAAGCGGCGTTTCCTTATCGTTAATCGAGGGTCAGTCATTTGACTACGCGCAAACATTTACGGTTAATTCGGCGCTCGACAGCCGTAACTGCGAGATAGTGGCTTTTGTTCAATCCGATAACGGCCGTAGAATCCTTCAGGGGGCTAAAATCGGAATTCCGGAATTATCACCGGCAAATGCTCTGCTTCCTTTCAGCCTGATATTTCCGGATGACGGCGCTACCATAGATACTTGCTATCCGCATTTCGAATGGCATTCCACAACGGAACCAGGATCGGGAACGGCGGTCTATTATTCGGTTTACGTTGCCCAGGAACCGACATTTTCGAATCCCACTTTAATATCAAATCCATCGCCTGACACAATTTGGACAAGCGGCGTCTGTCTGATCCCTGATATTCTCTATTATTGGAAGGTCCTGGCGTCCAACGGCAGCGCCCCGGATAGATACAGCGAGGAGACTTTCACATTCACGATACAGCAGCCACAGCAGGTCCCGACCATATCAGAGTGGGGAATGATATTGATGGGGCTGTTGATTCTGGCTCTCGGTACGATTGCGGTTGTCGGAGGCAGACGAAGCATTCCAGTGAAAATAGATCTGTGATGATGGAGAAAAGCTCGGGGCAAGCCGGCATTATCATTCTTTATTGTCAGGCATGGCATCCGCTTTTTATCCTTCGCTCAAGTCCTGGTTTCGAGAATAGATTGGCCGGGGTAACCAGTAACCGATGAAGCGCTTGACAATCATGCT
>Ga0153915_10004435_pt1 | contig 12925 bp, 11 predicted proteins | sample Opewatmetagenome_2_FD_107003 | JGI IMG/M metagenome (GOLD analysis project Ga0153915, IMG submission 107003) | Freshwater wetland microbial communities from Ohio, USA - Open water 3 Core 3 Depth 3 metaG | ecosystem: Environmental > Aquatic > Freshwater > Wetlands | place: USA: Ohio, Lake Erie... | reverse complement strand
TCAATTGCTGAATACTGAGCCTGCTTATGAATTCAATTATGCATCAACTAAAACTGTAATTCTACGACCAGGCAAGGTTCACGGCAGATTACTGGGCGGTTGTCTCTCTTTAGTGGCTTCACTTTTAGGAACACCATACAGTCCCGATTATCGGGAAGCGATTCTATTTTTAGAGGATACCGGTGAAAAACCATATCGTATCGACCGGTATCTGGCACACCTGCAGCAGGCAGGTATATTTAATCAAATCCGCGGACTGATCTTGGGAGAATATCTCGATTGTGCTGCCGATGAAGGAGAGATCTCGTTTACAGTGCTTGAAATATTCGAACACTATTTCGGGAAGGTGGATTTTCCCGTACTTCTGGATTTTCCATACGGTCACGGCAATGACAAGTTTACTATGCCCTTGGGTGTATCGGCAACTTTAGATACTGAGTTAAACAAATTATCGGTGGCCAATCCGTTTATTACGTCTCAGGTATAGAATGATTCGGGAAGCGTGATTGGAAGTACGTCAATGTATATTTTTACCCGGCCTGATAATAATTTTCTATTGAATGAATACATAAAGAAAACTAAATTAGTAGTTTATAAAACAAATGCAGATAGAGAAAAAACGATTAGCGGTCTTTGCCTCCGGACGCGGAAGTAATTTTCGGGCGATATTGGAGCAGACTCACAATGGTTTCATTCCAGCAGTAATAGCCCTGTGCATTACCAATAATCCCAAAGCAGGTGTAATAGATATTGCTAATGAGCATAAGATTCCTGTGCATATTATTTTGCCGAAAAATTTTCCTGATGCTCCTGCCTTTAATGATGCCATTTTAAAAGAATTGAGTGCTGCGCGTATCGAATATATAATTTTAGCGGGCTATTTGAAATTGATCGGCAAACCAATCATAGATGCGTATCCTAACCGGATTATAAATATCCATCCAGCATTATTACCCTCTTTTGGCGGTGCGGGGATGTACGGACATCATGTCCATGAGGCAGTTTATGAAAGTGGAGTGAAGGTGAGCGGTGCCACGGTTCATTTAGTTAATAATGAATACGATGCCGGACCGATCGTGTTACAACAGGCGGTGTCCATCGAAAATGTAAATTCGGCCGATGAAATTGCTGCCCGGGTACTTGAAATTGAACACAAAATTTATGCCCGGGCAGTAAAGTTATTGGTAGAAGAAAGATTAAAAATACATGGAAAAAGAGTCGATATAACAGGGTAAGAAAAAAGTGGCTAAAATCAAACGTGCGTTATTGAGTGTTTACGAAAAGGAAGGAATTATCGAACTGGCCCGCGACCTGCAAAAGCGCGGAGTCGATATCATCTCTTCAGGCGGAACTCAGAAAATTCTCGAGGAACAAAATATTGCTACGCAACCAATTTTCGAAGTGACCGGTTTCCCGGAGATTTTGAACGGCCGGGTTAAAACACTTCATCCTGCTGTCTTTGGTGGCATCCTGGCCAAGCGAACTCCGGAGCATCTGGCCCAATTAGAAAAGCAAAAAATCAAGCCCATCGATCTGGTGGTGGTGAATTTATATCCTTTTGAAGAAACTATCAGTCAAAAAAACTGCACCATGGCTGAAGCGATAGAAAAAATTGATATCGGCGGCCCTTCCTTGTTACGTGCCGCCGCCAAAAATCATGCGGATACGACCGTGTTAATGGCTCCTGACCAGTATGCAGAACTCATTAAAGAAATGGATACCCATGATCTGGATACTTCTCTTGAGTTTCGAGCCCGTTGTGCCCTGCGTGTTTTTCAGCATGTCTCACGTTACGACGCTCTGGTCGCCGGGTATCTTCATAACTACTTTGGAACAGCCGGATCTTTTCCACAGGAAATAACTGTGCAGGGAATAAAACTACAGGAACTGCGTTACGGTGAGAATCCTCATCAAAAAGCCGCGTTTTACGGCAGCGGAAGAAATAAAGCCTTGAATAATTATGTTCAGTTACACGGCAAAGAATTATCCTATAATAATATTCTCGATGTGGATTCGGTACTTAATATGATTGAAGAATTGAACGAACCAGCAGCCGTCATTATCAAGCATAATAATCCCTGCGGTGCTGCGACCGCCAATTCACCTTTAGAATGTTACAAACTGGCTTTTGCTTCCGATCCTGTTTCTGCTTATGGAGGAATCGTGGGCTTGAACCGGCCGGTGGATGAAGCGTCAGCCAAAGCAATGTCCGAACCATTTTTAGAATGTATTCTGGCACCTGAATTCACTCCCGCAGCCCTGAACCTTTTAACTAAGAAGAAAAATCTGCGTCTGATACGATATACCCCAAACCAGACAGAGGAATCAAAACAACAGATACGTACGGTTCGTGAAGGATTTCTAATACAATCACAAGATGATGTGGTTTACGATATACGGCAGTCAAAGGTCGCGACCAAGAGAGCCCCGACTGCTCAAGAACTGAAAGCGCTGCAATTTGCCTGGACAATTACCAAGCATGTCCACTCCAATGCCATTGTACTGGCAAGAGGGCAGCAGTTGATCGGGGTGGGTGCTGGTCAGATGTCCCGGGTTGATTCGGCTGAACTAGCCATCGTCAAAGCCAGGAAAGCGAATCATCAGCTCGCCGGTTCGGTAGCCGGTTCCGATGCCTTTTTCCCGTTTCGTGATGGAGTGGATGTACTGGCGGCTGCCGGCGTCACTGCTGTAGCCCAGCCGGGAGGTTCAATACATGATGCCGAAGTAATTCAGGCTGCCGATGAACATAATATGGCTATGATCTTTACCGGTATCCGGCATTTTAAACACTAGATTGTAATATCGCGGAGAATAAAATTATGGCTTTTAAATTCCTCAACCTGTTATCGACCGACCTCGGCATTGATTTAGGAACGGCCAATTCCCTTATTTATGTTACGAACAAAGGTATTGTGGTTAATGAACCTTCCATTATCGCCCTGGAGGGCGACACGGATAAAGTAGTGGCGATCGGAAATGAAGCACGGGAGATGTTGGGACGCACACATAAAAATATCGTAACAATCCGTCCTTTAAAAGATGGAGTGATTGCCGACTTTGAAGCTACTGAAATCATGATTCGTGAATTAATTAAAAAAGCGAATATAAACCGGATGTTTATCGGTCGTATTGTCATCGATGTTCCCTCGGGAATTACAGAAGTCGAAAAACGTGCCGTCCGTGATTCGGCTGAACGGGCCGGGGCCCGGGAAGTTCATCTGGTAGCAGAAGCCATGGCTTCTGCGATCGGTGTCGGTCTTGATATCAGCGCTCCAATCGGGAACATGATAGTCGATATCGGCGGCGGAACATCCGAAATTGCCGTGATTTCGCTGAACGGAATTGTAGAACATGCTTCCATTCGTGTGGCGGGTGATGAAATGAATCAAGCGATCATGCAGTTTTTTAAAAAGAATTATAATTTATTGATCGGTGAAAAAACTGCTGAACAGATAAAATGCACCATCGGTTCAGCCATGCCTCTGCTGGAGGAGATAAAAGCCGAAGTAAAAGGAAGGGATCTGGTGGATGGAATCCCTAAGACTATTGAAATAACATCGGTCGAGATTCGGGAAGCCCTGGATGAATGTATCCAAACCATTATCGAAGCGGTAAAACTTTCTCTGGAGCGTACACCCCCTGAACTCGCTTCAGATATTCTGGATCGTGGAATTGTTTTAACCGGTGGGGGCGCGTTGCTGAAAAATCTGGATGCGCGGATGCGGGAAGATACATCCTTACCTATCCATATCGCTGAAGATCCATTAACCTGCGTCGTCCGCGGATGTGGGAAAATCCTGGAAAACTTCGAATTATACGAAAAAGTACTGCTGAAACAAAGACGGACCTGAATTCCGTTTCCGCAGCGCCTGAGAAATTAAAAACCAGGCAGCGGGAAACACTTCGGGCAGATCAGAAGTATAAGTATATAACCACCTTGAGTAAGTAAGCGTGATTAAATTTTTAAATTTCATCGGGGGATTTCGCGACGCACTCTTATTAGCTATCTGTCTTTTTCTCTCCTTTGTTTTAATAATCTATTACGATCACGATCCAGGCAATCCGTTGCGCCCTATTGTTTATAATAGTGTCGGTTTGATGAGCGGGTATTTCTTTAAAATTGATTCCTATTTCGAGTTGAAACCGGAACTGATCCGTTTACGGCGTCAAAATGTCGATCTGGCTTCCAAAAATATGCAACTGCAGGATGCATACCTGGAAAACATCCGCCTGCGTAAACTCCTCGATTTTAAAGAACGTTCCTCTTTTAAATTAATTGCAGCAGAAGTACTCGGCTTCAATCCGCATCCCATATTCAACGGCCTGATCTTGAATGAAGGCAGCCGCCGGGGGATAAAAAAAAGAGATGCCGTGCTGACTGCCGAAGGATTGGTCGGTCAAATTGTTCAGGTCGATGAGGATAACTGCATCTGCCAGATACTCCTCGACCGGAACAGCCGGATCAGCAGTCAGATTCAACGTAGCCGCGAACTGGGTGTGATCGCCTGGGATGGAGGGGTTCATCTAAAACTGCTGTACGTGGCTAAAACAATCGATGTTCTGGTTGGTGACGTTGTGCTGACCTCAGGTTACAGCAAGATCTTCCCGGGTAATCTCAAAATCGGCGTGGTGGTTGAAGTTTCCAAAGATAATGAAGGGTTGTTTCAGGATATCGTGGTGCAGCCCTCGGTAAATTTCAACAGGTTGGAAGAGGTATTTATTGTCAAGGAGGCTTCCGGGAATGTACCTTGATAAAAAATACCAGAATGTACGTATCCTAATACTCAGTCTAATCGCTTTTATCCTGCAGTTATACTTTGTTCCCTTAATAGAAATAAGTATCTGGAGACCCGATATAATTTTATTACTGATCATTTATATAGGTTTTTACTACGGTGCAATTCCCGGAACATTAACCGGATTTATCATAGGTATTTTTCAGGATGCAATGAGTCCCATTCCCGTCGGTATGACATCACTGGCCAACTGTGTAATCGGATTCAGTGCCGGACAGGTCAAACAATTTAAACTGGCCCTTAACGCCAAGGTTGTCGCTGCTCTGGTGCTGATTCTGGGACATGGATTGATTTTTTATCTTGTTTATCGGTACAAGTCAGAGGCAACTTATGTTCATCTCATTTTCAGCCGAGTATTTCCTAATACGATCTATACATTCATTTTAGGATTGATTTTTTCAATCTTTTTCAGCTCCAGCATGGAAGAAAAATAAAACATGAACAACATTTCTTATCAAAAACTGCAGAATAAGAAATTGATTTTTAACGCGGTGGTCCTATTTACCTTTGTGATGCTGGCTTATGGATTTTTTAACATTCAGATTGCCAGCAGGGATAAGTATTATCGTATCGCGCTGGAAAACAGCGTGCGAGAATTAACTCAGTATCCGATTCGAGGTACAATTCGTGATCGTACCGGTCGGATACTGGTTGATAATCGCCCTGCGTTTATGGTTTCGGTGATTCCGCGCCAATTTTCTCCGGAAACACGTATGAGTCTGTCCAGTTTATTGCAGTTACCGGTGGAGAACTTCAAAGAAAAAATCAAGGAACGCAACAGTTTCCGGCCCGCTATCATTCAACACGATGTAGACTATCAAACCCTGATTAATCTGGAAGAAGAACGGTACAATTTACCTGGTGTTCTGGTTGAAGCAGAAAGCAAGCGATTCTACCCGGCCGGGGTTTATTCCCCGCATATCTTCGGTTATGTGGGAGAAGTATCTCCCAAGGAAGCCCAAACCAGGAAAGATGTCGAACCCGGTGAATTGATCGGCAAATCCGGTCTGGAATTTTCCTATGATGCCAATTTACGGGGTGTCAAGGGGGTCACTTTTGTAGGGGTGGATGCCGAAGGGCGTGACCTGGGTATGATCGACTCCAAACGCAACATCGAGTCTATTCCCGGTATGGATATTTATTTAACCCTTGATTATTCATTTCAACAATTTGCTGAGTCCCTGATGGTGGACAAACAGGGTGCGATAATTGCACTCGATCCCCGCAACGGAAAAATACTGGCCTTTGTATCAAAGCCTGACTTTGATCCCAGGAACATGACCGGAAAAATACTTCCGGAAGTCTGGAATGAACTACAGAATAATCCCGCTCACCCTTTATTTAACCGGGTCACTCAGAGTACCTATCCACCCGGTTCAACCTATAAACTGGTCGCGGCTATTGCTGCCTTGCAGGAAAATATAATTTCACCCGAATGGAGTGCATACTGCCCCGGATATTTCCGATTGGGTAATAAGGTCATAAAATGCTGGAATGCCAAAGGCCACGGACGCATCAGTCTACCTCAGGCGATTCGCGGGTCGTGCAATGTCTATTTTTATCAGCTGGGATTAAAAATCGGTTTGGATGTCTGGTCAAAATATTCGCAGAAGTTTTTCTTTGGTCAAACTACCGGTACTGATTTGCCAAATGAAACCAAAGGTCTGGTGCCGACCGTGGAATTTTTTAACAAACGGTATGGCAGAATAGGCTGGACAAAAGGCAATCTGGCCAATCTGGCCATCGGCCAGGGTGAATTATTGGTCACTCCGCTGCAAATGGCTCAGTTTGCTATGATATTGGCCAATAAAGGAACTGCTTATACTCCTCATATTACCGACTATATTTACGACAAAGTAAATAATACCCGTATCTATTTCCCGACTAAAACCAATCATGTTGAGGGAATATCTGATCAAACTTATGATTTTATCCGCACCGCTATGTTCAATGTAGTAAACGGAGGTACTGGAGGACGCGGGGCCGTACGTGGAATTCAGGTCGCTGGAAAAACCGGCACGGCACAAAATCCTCATGGCGATGATCACGCCTGGTTTATCAGTTTTGCCCCCCTTGAGAATCCGACGATTGCGATTGCAGTCCTTATTGAGAATGGAGGCAGTGGTGGAGCGATTGCCGCACCAATTGCCGGATTATGCCTGGAAAAGTTTTTCTATAATCAGATTTTACCACGGGTGGCAGCAGTAAAAGATACAACCAGAGGCGATTCCTTAAAAACTGATACGCCCATCAAAAGGGATTCCACCGATACCCAAACCGTTTTGCAGGATTCGTTACCATGAATATAAAATATGATTATATAACATTTGGCCTGGTTCTGGTTTTACTCCTGATCGGTATGGTGGCCATTTACAGCGCTACCCAGGGTATATCAGGTGAGATCAGCGATTTATTTTTCAAGCAGTTGCTGTGGGTAGGATTTGGTTTGGTTTTCCTGATTGCTGCCAGTCTCATTTCCATGCGCTCATTGGAGCGGTTAGCTTACATTTTATATGCTCTGTCCATCTTAGGTCTGATATTAGTAATGTTCATAGGTAAAGCCGGACAGGGTGCCGAACGCTGGATTAGCCTGGGCATTGTGCGTATACAACCATCAGAGTTCACCAAGATCACTACCATTCTGGCGATTAGCAAACTGTTATCCGATAAATATGCCGATGTGAACCGGTTTAAATACTTTGTGATGGGTACAGGAATAATACTTTTGCCCGCTTTACTTATAGCAAAGCAACCGGATTTAGGCACCGCGCTTGTATTTGTAGCGTTAATCATCCCATTATTATTTTGGGCGGGTTTAAATTGGTTTAATATATTCGTCATCCTGACCCCTATCCTCACCATCATCGCCTCGTTTAATTTTTGGGCATTCCTCCTGGTGATGATGTTAATTTCCCTGATTCTGTTTTTCTCTCACCGCAAGCCGGGCGTCATCGCCGCTGTTTTTCTTTTAAATATCGCAGTCGGAATTATTACACCTTATTTATGGGGTCAACTTCGCCCTTACCAGCAGCAAAGAATTATTACCTTCATTAATCCGGAAAAAGATCCCAAAGGTTCCGGTTATCAGATCATACAATCTCAGGTGGCTATTGGATCAGGGGGCATTATTGGAAAGGGCTATCTGAACGGATCACAGACTCATTTGCGATTCCTGCCGGCACAGCATACCGATTTTATTTTTTCAGTTATTGGAGAAGAATTCGGTTTCCTTGGTTCTTCCATCGTTCTTCTGGTTTTCTTATTATTAATACTTCGTTTAATCCATCTGGCCGCCCTGGTACATGATCAGTTTGAAAGTATGATTATCGTGGGTATTTTAACCATTCTTTTTTTCCATGTAATTATTAATATCGGTATGACTATCGGAATGGCACCGGTGACCGGGCTTCCCCTGCCATTCATCAGTTATGGTGGTTCTTTCCTATTGACAAACATGATCATGATCGGTATTGTGATCGGCATTGCAAAAAATAAAATCGGGCTTACATTATAATTACAATTAAACATATTGGTAACTTTCAAGCACATGTAAATTTTAGAATTTACTTGAATTACAGTCCATGCATGTCTAAATTTAAACTCGATTTCTCCATGATCTTGGAGGTAATATGATTAATAAATTCAGTCACTTATTTTTTATCACCGGTATCAGCATGGGTTTATTATGCTCGTGCGGTTCCTCCCGCAAGGGATCTGAAACTCAGACCACGGATCAACAATCCGATAGTCAAAAAGAATTGGATGAGATTGAATCGCTGCTTGGTGTCGGTGCAGAGAAAAATAAAAGTGACACCAAACAAACTCAGAAGCAGCAGACCGGGAAGAAAGATGAAACACTTGGTTTGCTGGATGCCAAGGATGTAGCGATGCAGCAAGATCAGCCTGCTGCCAAACCGCAAAACACCGAACTCGAGAAACAGGTTAAGGACCTGAAATCGCAGCTTGATAAAAAAGATGTAATGATCAATGATTTAAAATCACAATTGAAGCAGCAGAGTGAACAAATTTATCAACTGGAATCACAAAAACAGGCCGCACCTAAAGTAGCCTATTCAGCCAGTCAGGGGGCTGTGGATTACGGTGAATATGAAACCCGGTATGAGGAAGCTCTCTCATCGTTTAATTCACACAATTATCAGGATGCGATTGAATCATTCGAGAGTTTATTAGCATCCCGGGCTAATCACAGTCTGGCCGATAATGCCCAGTTCTGGATTGGTGAATGCCACTATGCCCTGGAGCAATATAAAAAAGCGATTATTGATTTTGAAAAAGTATTTACTTTTCCAAACTCAAATAAAATGGATGCCGCTCAATTTAAACTGGGATTATGTTATCTGCGTCTGGGGGATAAAAGTAAAGCCCAGGAAGAATTTCAACGACTGGTGGATCAGTATCCCAGGAGCGAGTATCTGAGAATGACACAACAACATTTGCAGGAATTACGATGAGCAGGAAAAATCGGGGCAGTAGCTCAGTTGGTTAGAGCGCTACGCTCACATCGTAGAGGTCAGGGGTTCAACTCCCTTCTGCCCCACACCAACCTTTGAATTCCGCCCGGTGAGGTGGAAAAGGGTTACAAAATGAAAACTCAAGATACAATTTCAGAAGAAGCCAGCGAAAATTTTTCGGTGGCTTTTTTTATTTTTGATTTGCTGCATCCAGAATGAAGTGAGAATTGAGAAAGGAAGATACGAAATGGATTTTCGAACCAAAGCCAAACTTATCACCAGTGAAGACATGCGGCGCACCATCATCCGGCTGGCTCATGAAATAGTGGAAAAAAACAGGGGAGTCAAAGATTTAGTCATCATCGGCATCTATACCCGCGGCGCCTATTTAGCCACCCGTATCTCTAAAAAAATAGAAGAAATTGAAACCCAAAAAATTCCCACCGGTTACCTTGATTCTACTTTATATCGCGATGACTTCCGTACCCGCTTAAAACAACCTAAAGTACAGGTAACCAATATCTCCTTCCAGATTGATGAAAAAAATATTGTACTGGTGGATGACGTACTGTTTACCGGACGCACCATCCGGGCTGCCCTGGATGCTTTGATGGATTTTGGCCGGCCGAATCGCATCGATCTGGCGGTCCTGGTCGATCGGGGGCATCGCGAATTGCCAATCAAGGCTGATTTTGTAGGGAAAAATATTCCTACTTCCGTCGGGGAAGAGGTACGCGTCAAGTTAAAAGAAGTTGATGATGAAGATTGTGTATATCTAGTTGAGCAAGTCTCTGGAGGCAAAGAATGACCATGAAAGCACGACATCTCCTCGGCCTGGAATATCTTGACCGGGAGGATATTGAACTCATCCTTAAAACCACCAAATCTTTCCGCGAGATATTGGATCGCCCAATAAAAAAAGTTCCTACGTTGCAGGGCAAAACCGTAGTAAATCTATTTTTCGAACCATCCACGCGCACTCGTATCTCTTTCGAATTAGCAGAAAAAAGATTATCGGCCGATTCGGTTAATTTCTCTAAGGAAGGCAGCAGCGTAAAAAAAGGCGAAACTTTATTGGATACCGCCCGCAATATTGAGGCCATGAAAATCGACTTCGTTGTTATCCGCCATCAGTCACCAGGTGCCCCGCATTTTCTGGCGCAGAAATTAGAATCGCGCGTCATCAATGCCGGTGATGGAGCACACGAACATCCAACACAGGGACTCCTGGATATGGTCACCATGACCGATAAACATCCAACTTTTAAAAATTTAAGAGTCGGCATAGTCGGGGATATCAGCCACAGCCGCGTGGCTATGTCCAATATACATGGACTATTAAAAATGAATGCCAAAGTTACCGTTTGCGGTCCGGCCACCCTCATTCCCCGGGAAATCGAAAAACTGGGGGTGCACGTCTGTTATGACATTGATGAACTGATCCCCCGCGTGGATGTTTTAAATATTCTACGCATCCAGTTGGAACGGCAGGAATCCGGCCTGTTTCCCAGTTTGCGGGAATATCATAATTATTTCGGTATCACCCGGCAGCGTCTGGAAAAGGCAACCAAACCTATCACGATTATGCATCCCGGACCCATCAATCGCGGTGTGGAGATTTCATCCGATGTGGCCGATAGTGAACATTCAGTAATACTCGATCAGGTTACCAATGGTGTAGCAGTGAGAATGGCGGTTTTATATTTGCTCGCGGGAGGAGAACATGTCACCAATTAAAAAATCTTTCGGAACTTATAATACTTTTCAGAAATTGCCTGATAAATTTTTGATTAAAAATGCCAGAGCGATTGACATGTCTGAAAAGATAGATGATAAAAAGAGCATTGTAATTGAGAAAGGTAAGATCGTATCCATTTTGAAAAATCCACCTGCTCATTTTAATGGTGATATTTTTGATGGAAAGGATACTTTTGTCTTCCCCGGTTTTTTTGATATGCACACCCATTTAAGGGAACCGGGGCGGGAAGACGAAGAAACAATTGAAAGCGGTAGCCTGGCCGCTGCCAATGGTGGGTTTACCGGTCTGGCCTGCATGCCTAACACCGATCCCCCTATTGATAATCAGGAAGTAATTCAGTACATCAAGGATCAATCAGCCAGTCTGCTGGTTGATATCCATCCTGTGGCGGCCATTACCAAGGCCCGGCAGGGCAAGGAACTTGCTCCCATCGCCGAATTGGTGGAAGCCGGAGCGGTGGCCATCTCTGATGACGGTTCGGCACTGATGAATGCCGAAGTGATGCGCCGGGCACTGGAATACAGTAAAATGTTCGGCATTAGTGTACTGGGCCATGAAGAAGATACAGAGATGACCAGGAATCGGTACATGCATGAAGGGTATTATTCCACAAAACTGGGCCTGGCGGGAATGCCGGCAGTAGCCGAAGAGGTCATGATTGCCAGAGATATTATGCTGACCGAATTTACCGGTGGCAAATTCCATGTGTGCCATATCAGCACCCGCCAGAGTATTGAACTAGTCCGCCAGGCCAAGGCCAGAGGACTCGCCGTAACTTGCGAAGTTACTCCCCATCATTTTACCCTCACCGACCAGGCTGTTGAAAGTTTTGACACTAACACTAAAATGAATCCTCCCCTGCGGAGTGCCGATGATCGCGAAGCGATAATTGAAGGAATAAAAGACGGTACCATCGATGTGATTGCCACCGATCATGCTCCGCATTCCATCGAGGAAAAAGAAACTGAATATATTGCCGCCCCCTTCGGTATTATCGGCCTGGAAACTGCCTGGGCTTTGATCAGCACGGTTTTATTGAAACCGGGAATTATATCCCTGAGCGACGTTTATTATCACTGTGTCTTCAATCCGCGCAAGATATTAAATCTGGATATTCCCAGAATAAAAGAGGGGGAAAAAGCAAATCTGACCATCGTCAACAGCAATCATGAATGGAAACCTGCTGAAGCAAAATCATTTTCCCGCTCGCTGAATACCCCTTTCACCAATTTTAATCTGACCGGGAAAAGCATGGCGGTGATCAATAAAGGTAAAATCTTCTACAGTTAATGATTTAAATACGCGTCTGTTGTTTTACTTGAAATTCTGGAAAAGTTATGTATATTTCAAAGATGGCAGTTTACGATCGATTGATGGCGGTGCAGCAAAAAAAGGGTGCCGGTTACTGGGTATTGCTCGATCCCGATAAAATGCCTGTGGCTGCTATTCCGGCCTTTGCCGCGGCAGCAGAAAAATCCGGAGTCGATGCCCTGCTGGTCGGGGGGAGTCTCATACTCAGTTCCGATTTCGAGCACTTCGTCATCGAGTTAAAGAAAAAAGTAACTCATATTCCGATAATCATTTTCCCCGGGAGTTTGCAGCAGATTACCGCACAGGCCGATGCCCTGCTCTTTCTGTCGGTAGTCAGCGGGCGCGATGCGCATAATCTGATCGGCAACCATGTGCTGGCCGCTCCCCTGGTATACCGCTGCAAACTGGAAACCATCTCCACAGCTTACCTTTTAATTGAATCGGGTAAGATTACCGCAGCCCAGTTTATGAGCGGCTCATTGCCACTCCCGCGCAATAAACCTGATCTGGCAGTAGCTCACGCCCTGGCGGCTCAATATCTGGGTTTCAGGTTCATTTATCTGGAAGCAGGAAGCGGTGCGGAATTG
>Ga0153915_10004434_pt1 | contig 12927 bp, 12 predicted proteins | sample Opewatmetagenome_2_FD_107003 | JGI IMG/M metagenome (GOLD analysis project Ga0153915, IMG submission 107003) | Freshwater wetland microbial communities from Ohio, USA - Open water 3 Core 3 Depth 3 metaG | ecosystem: Environmental > Aquatic > Freshwater > Wetlands | place: USA: Ohio, Lake Erie... | reverse complement strand
CGGAGGAAGCGCGGCCGGAGCCCAGGAAGGCCAACCAGATAGGCTACTACCCCGGCTGCTCGCTGCATTCGGTCGCAGGCGCATACGACTCCACGGTGCGTGCGGTCGCGAAGACTCTGGATCTCGATCTGGTTGAGCCACGCGGCTGGACCTGTTGCGGTTCCTCGGCGGCGCACCGCGTGGCACCGAAACTCGCGGTGGAACTGCCGCTCACCAATCTGGCGCTCATGGATCGGGCTGGCATGGATGCGGTAGCGGTCCCCTGCTCCGCCTGCTTCAACCGCCTGAAGGTGGCCCAACAGGAGACGAAGCGCAATCCCGCGTTGAAGGCCGAGGTGGAAGCGAAGATCGGTCACACGATGGAGCGAGAGATCGACGTGCACACGCTCGTCGACGTGATGGCGGAAAAGATCGGCGTGCAGACGATCAGTGCCCGGACAGTGCGTCCGCTCGCCGGTCTCAAGGTCGCGTGTTACTACGGCTGTCTCATGACGCGGCCGCCACAGGTCACCGGATCCGACCAGCCTGAGAACCCCATGGTACTCGACCGACTCGTCCGCGCGCTCGGTGCGACCCCGATCGACTGGGGGCACAAGACGTCCTGCTGTGGCGCGAGCCTGTCGGTGACGAGGACGGACATCGCGCTGGGGCTCTCCACCAAGATTGTCGCCGACGCCCGCAGCGCCGGCGCGGACGTCATTGCCGTCGCCTGTCCCCTCTGTCACACGAATCTCGACGACCGCCAGCCGCAGATGGCCTTGCCGGACACGGCGGACGGATCGCCCCGCACTGTCCCGGTACTCTACTTCACACAGCTGATGGCGTTGGCCTTCGGACTCGGCCCCAAGACCGCGGCTCTCGCCAAGAACATGGTCGATCCACGGCCTGTCCTGACCGCCCGTCGCATACTCGACTGACGGCAGTCCAGCACGCAATCCGGGCGCAACTAAGGTCAACGGCACCCCCCGAAGGGGGTGCCTAGACCACCGACCCACAGGTCTAATTGCAGCCCGTCGCCGGCTGGCGGAATCCCGCAAACGGGTTCAGGTCGCCCATCAGCGAGTAGCGGCCGATGTTTGTCGAAGGGGTCTGCGTCGGCTCCGACACCGTGTTCGGCGCCGAGCGCAGGAACCACGGAAGGAAAACCTCATCCTCGGGGTGGTAGAAGCCGTCTGCGCTCTGCGTGCCATTCGGGTTCGGTCCCTGCTGGAACGTGTTGGTGCCCATGGCGAACCCGATCGCGACAACGGGATCACCCGTCTCGAGAAGTCCGCTGCAACCGTACTGCGGCGCCGTCGGCGTGAGCCACGGCTCCACGGTGTTGTTCACGAACGGATCGTCGGCCCATTCGGCGATCTCGTGGCTTAGGCCGTGAATGTCCTGCAGCGCCCAGTCCGTGCCACCGTTGGGCCGCGCATATATGCCCGGCTGGACCCAGGATGCCCAGGCGAAGGTCTGGACGGCGGCGTTCCCGTTGGTGTTGGTGCTGCCACCGCCGTTGCCCGTCGCACGCGTCCCGTGATAACCGAATACGCAGCAGTTAAGCGGTTGGTTAAACAGAAAGAGCACGACGTTGTTCGTCAGGTAGAGCGCCAGATGAGTCGGGTCGGCCTGTGTCTCGAGATTCCGGATCTGTGACGACCACCAGCCGATGTCCACGTCCGCGAACACGACGCCACGACCGCTCTGCAACAAGATTCCCTGGTTGTTCGGAACATTGATAATGACCGCCGGCTTGACGTTCGGATGGAGGATCAAGTGATAGGGGCTGCCAGCGGTCTGGTTGAACTGCGCCCGCATAGTCGCATCCTGGAGCTGCAGCTGCAGACCCGCATCGCCTTGCGAGAGTAGTCCTCCCGCACCCCGCGGCAGGTTGCTCGCTCCGGCTGTCGCCGCTACCGTCGAGCCGAAGTCGTTCGTCGCGAATTGAGGCGACGCGAGTGTCGCAGCGAGGACATCGCTGCCACTGAACGTGAGGCCGTCGATGTTGACGATGACCGGCGTGATGTCCACCTCGATCGTCACCGAGCAGTCCAGGCCCGAGCAGTTGTTCGGGTCGGCGCCGACCATGTTGTAGCCGTACGTGACCCCGTTGGCCGGGTCTAGCGTTGATCCCCACCAGTGCGGAATCGTGCGCGTCGTCGGCAGAACGCTTGCCCCACCATCTGTCGTCGAGAGCGCCTTGAGCTGTGAATCGTCAATCTTCTGCGGTTCAATCGTCGCGGAGGCGCCGATTGCCAATCGCGCACAGCACAGCAAGCCCGAAAGAAACAGAGCGCCGGCGATCGGCGCTCGCCAAGTCTTCGATGTCATTGTTCTTCTCCCCTAGCGGTTGAGAAATCGGTAGACCTCAATCGATTTAACTTACTTGTTGATTCTGCTTTTGAGGTGGCGTCCACCATACTGTCTCGAATCTAAGGGAGCAACAGCGTCAAGGCCTGAACACACGGGAGTCGCGGCGCGATCCCGAAGTCGCCATTCGGATTCTTGGCCAGTGCACGTTTTGACAGCGCCGTCGCGACCTAGGAACATGACCGCCATCGATTTTCCCGAAGGGGTCGAACATGCGCTCGAGCACTTTCGCCGCTCTGGTCATCGGGACCGTCCTGGCTGTTCCGGCGAGCTCGCTTTCACTTGCTGCCGGTGACCTCGACGCCTGCAGTCTCCTCAGTGCGACCCAGGTCGGCGCGGCGCTTGGTGTCGCCGTCGGAGCCGGTGAGCACCCAGCCTCGCCCTTAGGAATCTCCGGGCACCTCCGGACGTGCCAGTGGCATGAACTTCAAAAGACAGGCCTCGAGGGAAAGATGGTCCAGATCGATATCATGGGCCAGATTGGGAGCCTGTCGCCCGTCGATCGGTTCAACAATGCGAAGAGGCCGGCGCAGAACATTACGAAAACGCCGGTTGGTGGCGTCGGTGATGACGCTTACTACATTGAGACTTCCATGTTCACGAGCATGAACGTCCGGAAAGGGAACTCCGCGTTCGAAATCCACGTGCGCGGCGCGTCCGATATCAAGACGGTCCTGAAAACGCTGGCGCAGGAGGCCGTCTCGAAGCTTTGAGCGGCAAGAGGCCAGACACTGAGCCGGCGAAGCTTGTCCAGATGCGCGACTAAGCCGGGTCTAGTCCACTCCACTTCCTCTACCGTTCTCGCATGCAAAATTAGCGCTGACCTAATCAGCGTTCTCCTCGGCGTCGCCAGCACTCGACCGGTCGACTTTCGGTAGAGGTTGCGGTCGCGGTCGCGCAATCTTGCCGCCCAAGTCATCGAGGGTCAGCTCATGAATTTGAGACCAGTTGTTGCTGCGCTTACGACCTGCCTGCTTCTCTTGACACAGGGCGCGGTAAGCGCCGCCTCAGGAGACAGCGTCTATGCACGCGCTGGACGCCTGGTAGCAGCCGCGGACGGCGCTCGACTGAATTTCTACTGCATGGGAAGCGGGTCGCCCACGGTCGTATTCGATGCGGGTTTTGAGGACTGGGCTCCGGCGTGGGCGGTCGTCCAGCCGCAAATCGCAGACTGGACTCGTGCGTGTAGCTATGACCGCGCCGGCGCCGGCTTCAGCGACGCTGGCCCCATGCCTCGCACGAGCGTGCGGATCGCAGACGAGCTCCACAGCGCGCTTCACAATGCCGGTATCGACGGGCCATTCATTCTGGTCGGGCACGCTTTCGGAGGCGACAACGTACGCACATTTGCGGACCGATACCTGGCGGAGGTTGCGGGGCTGGTGCTGGTTGAGGCTGATCCCAGCGATGTCGAACCGAAGGACATGCAGGAAGAGGATCACCGCGGAAACGCCCGAGGTGTCGCAGGGCTGCGCGAGTGTCGCGACGCCGTCGCCGCAGGCAAGACTCTGCCACTATTGCCCACCTCTCCCGGCCGCCCGGCCCGCACCTGCGCCCAGCAATTTTTTCGCGGCTTGCCCGAGACGGCTTGGTCGCCGGAGCTAAATGCCGAGGTGCTTCGTCTCGCGCAGACCAAGGTTGCGATGTACGACGCCTGTATTTCTGAAATGGAACAGATGGCGCAAGACGAACTCTACCTGCAGCAGCACCACCGCTCGTTCGGCGCCCGCCCGATACGCGTGATTACCACGGGCAACCATGCTGTCGGGTCCCTGGATCGGCCGCGTTTGGAAAGCCTGAAGCATCTGAAATACGAGTACGAGATCGCGCTGGCGCAGGCTCGCTGGCTCCGACTGTCTTCCAACGCCAAACAAGTGTTCACGCGCCACAGCTCGGAATACGTTCAGTTCGACGAGCCGACCGCGGTAGTTGACGCCATTCGAGACGTATACGACCAGACGGGGATCAGGAATACTGCGACAAGGGCAGCGCCAGAATAGCGTTGAAAAGTACTCTACGGAGGCGGGCAATGGCGGACACGATCTTCCGGAAAATCATCGCGGGTCAAATCCCGTGCCACAAGGTCTACGAGGACGAGAAGGTCCTGGCGTTTCTCGACGTCAACCCGCTCAGCCGCGGACACACGCTTGTGATTCCCAAGGAGGAGGCTGAGACTTTGGATCAACTATCGGACGAATCCGCGGCCGCGATTGGGCGAGTGCTTCCGCGCATCTGCCGCGCCGTGATCGCCGCGGCGCAAGCGCGGGAGTACAACGTGCTCGAGAACAATGGGCGGGGTGCTCATCAACTGGTTCAGCACGTGCATTTTCATATCATTCCGAAGCCCGGCAGCGACAAGGGGCTGACGATAGGATGGCCGGCCGCACGGCTCGATGCGGATGCCGAGGCGTTAGCGGAGAAAATTCGCGCAGCGATGGGGCTCGAGGCGTGAAGCGAACGTTTCCTTTGTCACGAGTTTACGGTTTACTCGAACCGGGGCCAGTCGTCATCGTGACCACCGCCCTCAAGGGTCGTGCCAACGCCATGACCCAATCGTGGCACACGATGATCGATTTCGAACCGCCGATAGTCGGCTGTGTGATCAGCAATCGTAACCACACGTTCGGCATGCTGAAGGCGACGAAGGAATGCGTCATCAACATCCCAACCGTGGAGCTGGCCGCGCAGGCCGTGGCGTGCGGCAATTCCTCTGGGCGTTCGCTGGACAAGTTCGAGGCTTTTCATCTCACGCCGATGCCCGCGGCACTTGTCCAGGCCCCACTCATCGCGGAGTGCTACGCCAACCTCGAGTGTAGAGTCGTCGATGCGAGCATGGTCACGCGGTACAACTTGTTCATTCTCGAAGTGCTCAAAGCGTGGATCGATCCGTCACGGAAACGCGCGCGGACGATCCATCACCTGGGCCGCGGGTCGTTCATGGTCGCGGGCAGAACCATCAAGCTGCCCTCCAGGATGAAGTAGCGGGTGCCGAGCGCGGCCTGCTTTGTTTTACGGCGTCTCCAAGGTCTTGGTGAACATCAGGCGCTGCCGGAGAGATTCCGGATCCGTGGTGAACCGGCGCAAGCCGACCAGTGCCTCCTCGAGCTTTCGCCCGCCACCGTTTGCGTGGTAGACAAGCTGCTTGTTCGCAATCGCCTGCGGCGACACGCGGTTGACAAAGGTGTCGCGGCGCGCCTCCGCATAGCGATCCAGCACCCCATCGTCGGCGCCTTCCAGAACAACTGCGGCCAGCGCCGGATAGAGCGCATAGCTGTCAAACAGACCGGACGTCAGGCCAAGCCCCCCGGTTGGATTCGTAACATGCGCGGCGTCACCAGCGAGGACGACCCGACCGACGCGATATCGTCCCGCGCTGCGCTGATGCATACGGTAAGGGGACGCTCGCTCCAGCACGTAGGACCCTCCGCCGGGCAGCATCGCCTCGTATGCGCGCGGCAGCCGCTCGAGGAAGGTCGCCTCCGGCAGCGTTGCATCTTCCATGTACGTGCAGCGCCACAGGCCCTCTCTGTTCAATACGGCGATGACCGCGCCGAAGCGATCATCGATCACGAACGTCGCGCGCGCATATCCATAGCGTTCGAAGTCGTAATAGACATTGGTCGCTACGAACCGCTCCGGCCACGTCATACCGTCAAAGGAGAGACCGAGCAGTTGTCGCACCGTGCTCCCTGCGCCATCCGCACCGATGACCCACTTGGCGCGCAGTTCCTCCGTTTCGCGCTCCGTCACGACGGAGAGCGTCACGCCGCCAGCATCCTGGCGAAGCATCTGCAGTCGAGTACCGAAACGGACGCTGGCGTTCGAAAACGATTTCAGCCGACGCATTGCGATGTCGGCCAGTCGATGTTGGCCCAGGTGCACGTTATAGGGGTGGGGCGTGTGTCCCGCGAGTACCTCCATCGAATACTCGATGCGCTCGCCGGTAGCCCGTACCAGATACGTGTAGTCCTGCTTGCGCAGACCGTCGGCCTCGGCCTCTTCGAGTATTCCGAGGCGCTCGAAACCCGCAAGCACCGACCAGAAATACACCGCGGCGCGCGGTGAACTGATGATCTGCGGTTCGGCCTCGATAACGCTCACGCGAGCTCCGGCTTGCGCGAGGCCGAGCGCGTTGATGAACCCGACGGGTCCGCCGCCGACAATGATCACGTCTTCCATTACGGCGGCCGCCTACTTATTTGCATCGCGCCGCGCGCCCACCTTCGCAAAATAGTTCGTTACGCCATCGGGATCATTGAGCCAAACGGTGCGCAGAGGGAACCCCGGCATGTCGCCGAGCGCCTGCTCGACGGTCACGTTGCGTGCCTTCGCCCGGGCATCGACAATGTCGACGTCGCTAACCACGTATTGAATGCCGGCGCTGCCCGTATCGGCCGGAAGATGATTGCCGGTTGACCAGATGTTGATCGTCGTTTCACCGTGGCGGTAGGGATACCTGGTCACGCCGAGCAGGGTGTCGTTAACGGGCGCCAACTCATCGAGTCCGACGAAATCGCGATAGAAAGCGCGGCTCTTTTCAAGGTCGGACACGTTGATGCCGACTTCGACTTTCGCGTACGTTTCGGCGGGCGCGTTGGGGACGATCACCAGCTCGAGCGTGAAGCCCGCCGGATCCAGTACAAGTGCGGCACGGGTGCCGTCACTCTCGGCCTGGAACGCAGGCGTGGGATAACCAAGCGCCTGAAGGCGCGCGACCAGCGCCGCTTCGTCTGGAAAGAAGAGCGTGAAGAGACGGATGCCGGTCGCTTCGTTCACGCCTCCGAGGTGATACTGCCGTCCTTCCTTGAGGCTGGCCGCAAGCTTGATTTGCCCGCTGCCGATGCCAAAGAGGATCATCTGCGCCCCGCCGCCGAGATCAATCGGCTTGAGCGGTCGCAACGCCAGGACCTTGTCGTAGAACTCGATCATCTGCGCCCGGTGTTCGGGGGCGAAACGCCGATAGACATTCATCGACCCCTGCGAGATCAGCGTGCGCACCGACGGTGTGGCGGCCGATTTCGTGGCGAGCCCATCACTCGACAGCGCGAACGTGACGAGAGACTCGTCGTTGCTTGGCTTCATCCCCGATCCAGGCTTGCCGTACTCGGCCGGCCCGCCAGCGGCCACAACGGCGACATACTGCTGCCCGTTCTTCGCGCGATAGGTGATCGGTATCGATTGCGCGTTGTATTCGAGCTTCGCGGTCCACAGTTCCTTGCCGGTCCTCGAATCAAAAGCACGGAAACGGCGATCCTCGGTGGCTCCGATGAAGACGAGGCCACCCGCCGTCACGATCGGTCCGCCCAAAGTGTTTCCTCTGCCCGTATTCCTCTTGCCCTCCGGCAAGCCGTCGGTGACACCTAAACGGGTTTCCCATGCGATATCACCCGTATGGGCGTTGATCGCGAACAGGCGCCCCCACGGCGGCCGAATGCAGGGCAAGCGAATTCTTCGACCGTCCTCGTCCTCGAAGTCCGCACTGAACGTCGAGTAGGCGCCGGGGCCGCTGAGACTGCCCCGATCGTAAAGCTGGGTGGAGCCCTGAGTGCCCCGGCCGTAGTCCCCGCCCGGATTTCTCCGCTCGATGAAGCCGATGCTGCCGCCCTCGCTGGTATTGATGAATAGATAGCCAGAGTTGGGATCCGCAGCCGTCCCACCCCAGTTGGAGCCCCCGTTCACCGGCATATTGATCGATGCTTTGACCGGACCGCCCTCCTCATGAAGGGAGAAGGGAGTGAATGGGCCTGCGTTGAAGAACGAGCCGCCGTATTTCTGCAGCAGTTCATGACACGCTTTCGAATGGGCCTCATTCGTGTCCTCGGGTGTCACGACATCAGCGGGGGTCCAGTCGCTGCGCACGAGTCGCGGCGGCCTGACGGGAATCGGCTGTGTCGGTGAATACCATTCGCCGGGAACGTCCGCATGCGCAACAGGCCTCTCCTCGACACCGAAAACCGGCTTGCCCGTGAGACGATCGAGGATATACATGAATGCGGGTTTGCCGGTTTCTGCCAGTGCGGGCACTTTCTTCCCGTTGACCTTGATGTCGATGAGAGTCGGGGGTGCGGGCAGATCGGAGTCCCACAGATCGTGGTGGATGGTCTGGAAATACCAGCGGAGCTTCCCGGTCTCGGCATCGACCGCAACGACTGAGTTTCCGAAGAGGTTCGCGCCCGGCCGATCGCCACCGTAGTAATTGGGGGACGGTCCGCCCACGGGCATGTAGAGGATCCCGTGCTCCTCATCCACCGTCACGTACCACACCCAGACGTTGGTTCCCGAGCGACCCTTCCAGCCGTCATTCAGCCAGGTCTCATGACCGATCTCGCCCGGCTGCGGAACGGTGTTGAACTCCCACAGCTTCTTGCCCGTCCGGGCATCGAAGGCGCGGGAGTTGCCAGGCGCTCCGACGGGCATCTCCTGGACGTTCGCGCCAACAATCAGAACATTCTTGTAAACCGTCGGGGGCGCGTTGTACGGCACTCCCAAATCGATCTCGCCGTCCTTGCCGAAGCCTGGCTCGGCCTCGCCGCTCTTCGCATTCAGTGCGATGAGATGCTGGCCGTTCGTGAGGAAGATGCGCGCCGGGTTGTTCTTGTCGCCCGGCCAGAATGAAACTCCGCGTCGCGTCGTTCCGACCGTCACGGGATGTCGCCAGATTTCCTTCCCCGAATCGCCTTCGAGCGCAACCACAGCGTTACCGACGGGCAGATACAGCACGCCATTGACCGCGATCGGAGTCGTCCCGCCCAGGATCCCGCCGCCGCCGCCCGGGCGCAATCGAAACGACCACGCCGGTGCGAGCTTCGAGACATTCCCGGTGCTAATTTGTCTCAGCGGGGAGTAACGGGTGCCCGCAAGGTCACGCGTATAGTGCGGCCAGTCGCCCGGGTTGATCTTCTCGTGTCCGGACCGAGCGTGCGCGACCGGCAATATCATTGCTCCGATCAACGCCCATGCAGACGCAGACGAGTTCTTCGTTGTCATCGCCATTCCGAGGATGCGCCATTGCGGCACGATATTCTAATTGTCTCGCTGCTGATGCGCAGGCGTTGAAAATGAACGCGTTGATGCAGCATCCCTGCATCTACGCCACCAAGCTGGCAAGCCAGTTGGTGAAGCCATACCAGGTCGGCGTGGACCGCACCGCGAGCACTGCAATTTGAACCAGCAGAATGCATCCACCGCCGACGAGATACGCTGGATGCGGCTTGCCGCGCGTCCTCGTGTCATAGGCGATCGCAATCAGTACTAACGCGTCGCTCGCCAGCCCGGCCAGATCATTGCGCGCAAGCCGACTTAGCGAACTGTCGAGCAATTGAATGATTCGTGCGAGCGCCGGCGTCAGAACGACGCACGTCGCGAGCATCATCAATCGCTTATGGATCTCAGGCCGGTCCACATTCGCAATGCCGAACCCGATCATGCCCGTGACCATGAGAGGCAGACTCAGAAGTGTGGCCACGAACTCTCTCGCAGACGGCCCGCCCTCCGTGAGTTCTCGCGCCAGCTGCAATATCGCGACTTGGGCGGCCGTATAGACGAGCAAGGTGCCGAGCGCTATTCCGGCCATCCCAATGCTCCGGTGATACGCAGTGCGACCAGTCGCAACCAGCGTAGTTTGCAGAATCAGGAAGGCGACCCACGTAAACGTAATGATCCCGTGCAGGTGGACAATCGCAGGCGCATGGAAAGTGCCGGCCGCAACGGGCAACAAGTACCGGCGCGAAAACCCGACCACGGCAATGAGTGCACCAGCACAAGCCATTGCTACGTAGAACGTGTGCCGTGAACGGGTTACGGTAATCATGCGCAGTCGGCGTTCTCCCGCAGAAACACGCGGGATCTTAGATGAGGGCACCGCTAACCGTGTGACTTCCTGTGGGCATCCTTTGCGAACCGTCGACTATGCCTTCTCCCCCACCTGCAACTTCGCGAGTCTGAAGGGCACGCCACAGCCTCCGATCCCGCAGTACCCGTTCGGATTCTTCGCGAGGTATTGCTGGTGATAGTCCTCGGCGTAGTAGAAGTCGCCCGCTGGCTTGATTTCGGTCGTAATGCGGCCGCGCCCCGCATCGCGCAGGCTTTCCTGAAAGCTCGCGCGCGAGGCTTCGGCGAGCTTGCGCTGCTCGTCGTTGAACGGGTAGATCCCGGAGCGATACTGTGTGCCAACGTCGTTGCCCTGGCGCATGCCCTGCGTCGGGTCGTGCGCCTCCCAGAAGACCTTCAGGAGCTCACCGTAGCTCACGCGCTTCGGGTCATAGATCACCTGCACCACTTCGGCGTGCCCGGTCATGCCGGAGCAGACCTCTTCATACGTCGGGTTCGGCGTGAAACCCGCTGCGTAGCCGACCGCCGTGGAATAGACGCCCGGCACCTGCCAGAACTTGCGCTCCGCACCCCAGAAACAGCCGAGACCGAACATCGCCCGCTCGAGCCCCACAGGAAACGGCGGCACGATGCGATTGCCGTTGACGACGTGCGTCTCAGGAATTGCGAGCGCCGCGCTTCGTCCCGGCAGCGCGCGATCCGTCGAAACCATCTCGGACTTCTTGCGGAACAACATCGGGTCGGCTCCTTTGCGCCCAAGGCGCATTTCGGCTCTCCGGGCGCCCACAAGACCGCGGGGCAGGCCGCAATATTACGCCTGCTAGAATGCCGGCGGTCGTGACCACCTCCGCCAGCACAGCTCGAATTCGCGTCTTGCAGGCGTATTACTGTCTGCTCCTCGCAGCAGTGGCAGTTTGCCAGCCGCTGTACGCGGACGCGAAGATTGGACGCCTTGCCGCGATCACCGGATTCGTGTTCATTGCTCTGGCGACGCTCGGCCGCATCTGGACGAGCCTCTACATCGCCGGCAACAAGGACGCGCGGGTCGTGACGTCGGGTCCCTATGCGCGCTGCCGCCATCCGTTGTATGGCCTCAGCATCATCGCGAGTCTCGGGCTGGGACTCGTCACCCGGAGCGTCGCGCTTGCGGCGCTGACCGTCGCGTTGTCGCTGGTGCTTCACGTTGCCGCGGCGCTTGCTGAAGAGCGCAGGCTCGCCGCGACGCTCGGCGGGGAGTATCTCGACTACGCAGCGCGCGTGCCGCGGTTCTGGCCGCGCCGGGCGCGTGTACCGGTCCCGGCGGCGCTCACTGTCGCGCCGTCGATCTACTGGAAGGCGTTCCTCGATGGCGGCGCCGTATTCGCGCTCTACGTCGCGTTGGAGCTCATCGGCGCGGGCCGCGGGGCGGGCCTCTGGCGGCCGCTCTTCAGCGTCTACTGATGGGCCGCGTCGGCGGCTGGCGCATCGGGCGGAATGAAAGGCATCGTGTATGGGTCCGGGGCCTTCTGCGCCTGTTCGAGCTCGAGGCGCATGCGCTCTTCATCCTGACGCCGGCGAAGCGCCTCGCGTTGCTGCTCGAACTTGACCTGTGCTTCCTGGGCCGCACGCCGCTCGTTCTCAGTAGCCGCTTTGCGACGCTCGACATCAAGGTTCCCGAAGGCCAATGGATCAGCAACCAGGGTACGGGGCGCGGGCGAGCGAACCGCCTGTTCATGCGAGCAGGCCCCCATCGCGACGAATGCGATGATGAGCAGCACGGCTGCTCGGACCGGCTGGCCCGAAATCTCGAACGACATTGGCTTCCCCTGCGGCATGAGACCGCGAAATACGCTTGAAATTATAAGGGGTTATGGAAACCGCAGGCACGTGACCGCAGTCACGTTGATGCTGCCGGTACTGTGCGCCGTCCGGCAGTTTTGGCCGTTGACGGGGAGCGTGACCCGGCGCGAGGATGCAGGCATGAGAAATCATCTTGCCATCGGCCTATTGGCGGCCCTCGCGTCGGCCGCCGCTGCCGCCGGTGAGCCGGCGATGAGTGTGACCGTCATCGGACCGAGCAACCTGCTGACGGAGGGCACCGATGCCATGCTCGCGGAGCGCTGGCAGCGAGGCATCGAGCTTCTCGAAGAAGGCCTCAAGAGCTCGAGCGACACGTCAGAGCGCGCAGCTGCCCTGTCCAACTTGTGCGCGGGTTACGTCGCGCTCGGTGACTATGACCGCGCCCTCGAGAGCTGCGACGAGGCGTTGAAGCTCGACTCCGGCAACTGGCGCACCTACAACAACCGCGCGGGCGCTCTCATGGGCAAGGGCCGGCTCGACGAGGCACTGCATGACGTCGAAGCCGGCCTCGCACTCAATCCGATCGGCGTCACGCTGCAAAAGATGGAAACGCTCGTGCGCGCCCGCCTGAAGAATCTCTACGAGCCGCATCGCCACACGTCGAGTCCGCCCGCGAGTCAGTCGTAGCAGCCCTGGATGGCGCAGGTCTCGCAGTTCCGGCTGCTCGGCTCGCGCCGCTTCCTGCCGTTCTTCGTCACGCAGTTTCTCGCAGCGTTCAACGACAACGTCTACAAGAACGCGCTGCAGATCCTCATCGCTTTTCCGCTGGCCGGCGCAGCGCTTGGTTCGCCGGACGTGCTGGTGAACGCCGCCGCAGCGCTATTCGTGCTGCCGTACTTCCTGTTCTCGGCGACCGCCGGCCAGATCGCCGACAAGTACGAGAAGTCGCGCCTCATGCGCGCGATT
>Ga0153915_10004433_pt1 | contig 12928 bp, 11 predicted proteins | sample Opewatmetagenome_2_FD_107003 | JGI IMG/M metagenome (GOLD analysis project Ga0153915, IMG submission 107003) | Freshwater wetland microbial communities from Ohio, USA - Open water 3 Core 3 Depth 3 metaG | ecosystem: Environmental > Aquatic > Freshwater > Wetlands | place: USA: Ohio, Lake Erie... | reverse complement strand
CTCACTACAAACGTCGTCCCCTACAGGATGTTTCGCTCGCGGTACTCGCCGAAGACGCTTCTCATGACGTCGCAGACCTCACCGAGAGTAGCGTACGTCTTGACCGCCTCCACGAGCGACGGCATGATGTTCTCGTCGCTGGCTGCCGCGGCCCGCACTCTCACCAGTGCGTCGGCCACCTTCCGGCTATCCCGCTCCCGGCGCAGGTCTCGGAGCCTGGCCGCCTGTTTCTCCTCGACCTCCGGCCCGATCTCAAGCGTGCGGACCGGTGCTTCTCCAGAAACGGCGAACTTGTTGACGCCCACTACGGTCTGCTCCCCGGAGTCCACCGCCTTCTGGTACTGGTATGAGGAGTTGGCGATCTCTTTCTGGACGTAGCCCGCCTCAATGGCCTTCAGGGCGCCCCCCATTTGGTCGATCTCTTCGATGTATCTGGTCGCGCCGCGTTCGATCTCGTCCGTCAGCCACTCGACGTAGTAGGAGCCCCCGAGCGGGTCCACCGTGTCCGCGACGCCGCTCTCGTAGGCGGCGATCTGCTGGGTCCGCAAGGCCACCTGCACCGCTTGCTCGCTGGGCAGCGCTAGCGCTTCGTCATACGAGTTCGTGTGCAGGGACTGGCAGCCGCCGAGCACCGCCGCCAGCGTCTGGACCGTCACCCGGGCGATGTTGTTGAGCGGCTGCTGCGCGGTCAGCGTGAAGCCGTCCGTCTGGACGTGGAACCGCAGCATCATCGAGCGCGGGTTGCGGGCGCCGAACCGCTCCTTCATGATGCTGGCCCACATGCGGCGCACCGCCCGGTACTTGGCCACTTCCTCGAGGAGGTTGGTGTAAGCCGCCAGGAAGAACGAGAAGCGCGGCGCGAAGGAGTCCACCGCCATGCCTTTGTCGATCATCGCCTGGACGTAGGCGATGCCGTTGGCGAGCGTGAAGCCGGCTTCCTGCGCGGCGGTGGCGCCGGCCTCTCTCATGTGATATCCGGAGATGCTGATCGAGTTCCATTTCGGCATCTCGCGGGCGCAGTAGGTACAGACGTCGGTGACCAGACGCATGGACGGCGCGGGGCCGAAGATGTACGTGTTCCGGGCGATGTACTCCTTCAGGATGTCGTTTTGCACGGTCCCGGCCAGGGCGGCGCGCCGGCACCCCTGCCCCTCGGCCGCGGCAATGTACATCGCCAGCAGGATCGGCGCGGTGGCGTTGATGGTCATCGAGGTGCTGACCTGTGCCAGCGGGATTCCTTCCCACAGCCGCTCCATGTCTCGCAGCGACGAAACGGCCACGCCGCACTTGCCCACCTCTCCGTCGGCGAGGGGGTGGTCGGAGTCATAGCCTTCTTGCGTCGGCAGGTCAAAGGCGACACTGAAGCCGGTCTGTCCCTGTCGGTAGAGGTACTTGTAGCGCTCGTTCGTTTCTTCGACTGTGCCGAAGCCGGCGTACTGGCGCATTGTCCACAGCCTGCTCCGGTATCCGGAGGGCATGAGGCCGCGCGTGAACGGGTATTCGCCGGGCGGCTCGGGCTCTTTCGTCGCCGCGTCGCCGAGATCGGCTTGCGTGTACACTCGCTTGACCACCGGCCCGCCGACCGTGGTCGTGAACTCTTGCTTGCGCTCGATTGCTTCTTCCTGGTCTGCCACGGCGCGTTCCTGCTGAAGTCTCCGGCTTACTCCGGTCCCGACCGAAACGCCGGCCGATCCCGACGGCAGGCGCCTCGGAAGCTCATCATCGCGCCGGCTGCGGGCCGCATCAAGTCTGCCGTCGATGTCCCTAGGGGCCGGCGGCGCGCCGTATCGCCTCGATATGCCGCTCCGGTGTTTCCGGGGCGAAGGTACAACCGGTGCCCAGCATCCAGCCCGTCTTGCCCATGGCGGCGCGCAGCCCGGCAACGTCACCGGCCAGTTGCTGCGGAGTGGCCTCAACAAGGTCCCGGCGGTACGGAATGCCGCCGATGACCGCCGGCTCGCCGGCAATCGCTTTCCCTTCGGATAGCGAGAGATTGCCCCGCCCTCGCGCGTCCCAGTTGAAGGCCTGCACGGGGTAGTCGATCAGGGCCGGCAGGAAGTTGTTGTCCCGGCAGACGTGGAGCACAGTGAACTCCGCGGCTGGCAGCGCGTTCAGCAGGCGCAGGTCGTACGGTCTGCCGAAAGTCTCATACTCCCGGGGCGTCAGCCGGTCGGCAGTGGCGAAAGCGGTCGTGGCGAAAAACAGCCCCGAGGCGCCGCGGTCAAGACACGCTTGAGCGAAGCGGGTGAACGTCAGAGTGATGACGTCCAGAGCGTACTTGACCCTGTCCGGGTGCTCTCGCAGGTGCTGTACAAAGATGTCTTCGGTGGCCGTCATTCTCCCGGCAATGGCCAGCGGCGTGAAAACGGTCATGATGTAGGGCACCTGCCCCTTGAGCCCGCGGGCGATCGTCTCCAGGGCATCGAGGTGCTCTCTGAGGACGCTGCTCTCGATGGGCAGAGTCTCCAGCTTCAGCCAATCGTCCGGCTGCTTGATCGGAACGCCGGTGACTGTAGGAGCTTCGGAGCCGTGATAGGCCGTCTGTACGCCCCACCCCTCCACGTGGTAGGAAGCACGCGGGTTCACTTTCATGAAGTCCCAGTCGAAGCGCTGCTGGAAGGCGAGCATCGCCGCGGCGAGACCCTCCGGAGTGGTCTCCCGGTCAAAGAAATGGCGCCACATGCTGACCGGCGTCCGGTCCGTATCCTGCCCGCGCAGACACGCCCTCACCCGCTCCCAGTGCGTCATCTCAGCCGCCATGACTTACCTCCCGAATGACTGGACTTTCTGCCATATGGTAGCACAGAACCGGGTTGGAAACGTCCCGGTATAGCCGGCGGCGATTTCCCCTCCGCGGCGGTACAGCGTATAATCCGGAAAGACCTGGCCCTGGTTGTCCCCTCCAGCCGGTTTTTCACCAGTCTTGCGAGGCAATGCACACGTGGCACTAACCAGCCGGATCACGTTGGCCCAGCGGCTGCGTAGCCTGGGCACTTTTGATTCTTTCAAGGTCCCCGCCTACCGGATGTACTTCCTGGGCATGATCGGCCAGTGGGCGTCCTTCAGTATGGAGTCCGTTGCCCGGTCCTACCTGATCTACGATATTACCGGCTCCGAGGCCAAGCTGGGGCTGGTGGCCCTCGCCAGCGCGATTCCGGTGCTGGCGCTCTCGCTCTTCGGCGGGGCCTTCGCCGACCGGATGCCGAAGAAGCACCTCATCCAGATCAGCCAGGTGGTGATGACGGTCGTGTCCGTGGGCACCGGCGTGCTTATCCAGACCGGCTACTTGGGACCGGAGCATCCCGACTCCTGGTGGGTGCTCGTAGCGGGCGGCTTCATGATGGGAACGGTGATGGCAATGTCGATGCCCTCGCGCCAGTCCATCATCCCGGAGCTCGTCGGCCGGGAGCAGATCATGAACGCAATCTCGCTGAACACGCTGGGGATGAGCGTCTTCCAGTTGGTCGGCCCCGCGGTGGCGGGCTATCTCATCGATTGGTTCGGGTACGCCGTCATCTACTACATCATGTCCGTAATACAGGGCGGTGCGATCGTGTTCACCTCGTTCCTGCCGCGGATCGTCCCGTCGCAGGAGCGCCGCAAGAGTGTCCTGGCTGACGTTGGCGCCGGCATCCGCTACATCGCGGCACACCGGCTGATCATGCTGGTCTTGCTCTTCTACGTCGGCTCGATGCTGCTGGGGATGCCCTACCAGATGATGATGCCGGTATTCGCCAAGGACATCCTCAACGTGGGTGTGGCCGGGCAGGGTACGCTGATGAGCGTGTCCGGCATCGGGGCGCTGGTGGCCTCGCTGACACTGGCCTCGCTGCCATCCCGGCGGCGCGGCCTCATTCTGCTGATATCTAACATACTGCTCGGCGGTGCGCTGCTGGTGTTCGCCTTCTCGGTGTCGTGGCCGCTATCGCTGGGCATGATGGTCCTGGTCGGCGTGGGGCGGACGAGCAACAATACGTCCGGCGCCGCCCTGCTGCAGACGCATGTCGAGCCGGCATATCTCGGGCGGGTGATGAGCATCATGATGATGAACTTTGGCTTGAGCAGCCTGGGGACGTTCTTCGCCGGTGTTCTGGCGGAGAGCCTGAGTGTGCAGTGGGCCATCGGCGGGCTGGCGATGATCCTGGTGGGTGGATCTTTGCTGGGCCTCATCCCGCGCCGGGTGCGCAGTCTGCAGTAGGACCCGTTGGCAGCGCGCGGCGTCCTGTGCTAGAATGACGCCCATCGGTGACTGCCGTGACCAATAGCGATGTGGAAGGGCACCGCCGCCGGCTCCGCGAGAAGTTTGTCAGCTCCGGGCTGACGGGCTTCGCCGACTACGAGATAATCGAACTGCTACTCAGCCTGGGCACGCCGCGACGCGACTGCAAACCGGCGGCCAAGGAGTGCATCCGGCGGTTCAAGACGCTGCGCGGCGTCCTCGAGGCGCCGCCCGAAGAGCTCCAGAAGATCGACGGCATCGGGCCGCACAACTCCTTTGGGATCAAGCTGGTGCAGGAGGTGGCCCGTCAGTTCCTCAAAGAGAAGATCATCGAGCAGCCCGTGTTCGCCTCAGCGCAGGCAGTCTTTGACTATCTGTACCACTCGATGCGGGACCGCAAGAACGAGCTTTTCAAGGTGCTTTACCTTGGCGGCCAAAACCGGATCATCGCCACCGATGACCTCTTCGAGGGAACGGTGACCGGCGCGGCGATCGTCCCACGCGAGGTCATTGCCAGCGCCATCCGGAACAACGCGGCTTCGCTGATCCTGGTCCACAATCATCCTTCCGGCAACCCCGAGCCGAGCAAGGCGGACCGGGAGGTGACTCGGGACCTGGTGTACGCCGCGGCCCTGATGCAGATTAAGGTGCTGGACCACATCATCATCGGGGACAACGCCTATTTCAGCTTTGCCGGCGAGGGGCTGATCGACCAGTATGCGCTGGACTTCCTTGGACTGAAGATGAAAGGCGTCTCCGAGGCCCGCCGGCAGGCTCACCGCGCGCAGCTCGCCGAGCGGCCGCTGCCGTGGAACGATCGTCCGGCGCCGCCCGCCCCGCCGGCTTGAGCCGCCTACGGCCTCACTGCTACGTTCGCCCCTTTCGTGCCGCCGCCAAGCGCCGATTCATCCGCGGTGATATACTGGATACTTTGGCATGGCCAGGCTAGCGGCGGCAATCAACAAGGGCGTATTCCAGCGGTTCCCATCGGGCATCTGGCTGATGATGGGACTGGACATGCTGCTGACCATCGGCTGGTCGGCGGCCGGGCCCTTCGTGGCGCTGTACCTGCACAACGAGCGTGCCCTTTCGATGAGCGCGGTGGGCGCGGTGTTCCTCGCTGGCGGGCTGTGCACCGGCGCCACCAACCTCGTGGGCGGGATGCTCTCGGACCGGTTCGGCCGGCGGCGACTGATGCTGGCTGTTTCCGCGGCCAGTACGGTCGCCATGGCAATGATGGCGCTGCTCATCGGTCTGTCCGCAACGCTCTGGCTGATCATCCCGGTCTACATTCTCTCCCGCAGCCTGAACGGGACGATCAATCCCACTGTAGGCGCCATCGTCGCTGACCTGGCGCCGCGTGACCGGCTGGCCGAGTGCTATGCGGTGGTGAGGGTCGGCGGCAACGTGGGCTTCGCCATCGGCCCGGCCATCGGCGGCTATCTGGCCGGCTTCCTGTCCTACGGCTGGCTGTTCAGCATCTCGGCCATCGTCAGCCTGCTGGTCATCGTCCTCGTCTACCTGTTCATGCGGGAGTCCTTCGGCGGCGCCCACGGGCGGGTAGACTTGCGCAGTACGCTCGTGGTGGCCAGAGACAGGCAGTTCCTCGTTTTCGCGATCGTCAGCATACTGCTTGTCCTCTCGATCGGGCATCTGGGCAGCACGCTGTCGGTATATGTCGTCGACCGGCTGGGCTTTTCGATGGGCCAGTACGGGCTGCTGCTGACCACCAACGGGCTGATGGTGGTGGCCCTCCAGTATCCCGTGACGCGTTTGGCCAGCCAGTTCAGCCGGTCAAGCGGCCTGGTGCTGGGCAGCCTGTTCTACGTGGCCGGCTACTCGACGCTCGGCTGGATCAGCGGGTTCAACCCGGCGGTGCTGGTCATCGTGATGGTCACGGCCGGCGAGGTTACCCTGGCGCCGATATCATCGGCGGTGGTCGCCGAGTCCGCGCCGCCGGACAAACGCGGGCGCTACATAGGCTTCTTCACGCTCAGCCAGACGCTGGGCTACGCGCTGTCCCCGCTGTTCGGCGGGGTGCTGCTGGACCTGTTCCCCTCCGAGCCGCGCCTGCTGTGGGGCATTATCGGCTCGGTGGGCGTGGTCGCCGCGATCGGGTTTCACGTCTGGGGTAGGCTGCGGGCCAGGCAGCCCGCCGGCCAGGCCGTCACGCCGCTTCGGTCAGCTTCCGCCCGGTAAGCCGCTCGTAGGCCTCGCGATAGCGGCGGGCGGTGGCCTCGATCACGTCCTCCGGGAGCATCGGGGCGGGCGGGGTTTTGTTCCAGCCGGTGGCTTCCAGCCAATCGCGCACCGGCTGCTTATCGTAGCTTGGCTGTGACTGGCCGACGCGATACTGGTGGGCGTCCCAGAATCGCGACGAGTCCGGCGTAAGCAGCTCGTCGATCAGGATCACTTTGCCATCGTCGAGTCCGAACTCCATCTTGGTGTCGGCGATGATGATGCCTCTGGCCTGGGCGTACTCGCGCGCGCTGGCGTAGATGGCCAGGCTTTTTGCCTCGACCTCGGCGGCCACCGCGGCGCCGAGGAGCTTGGCCAAGCCGCCGGCGGCGAGCGGCTCATCGTGCCCGGTATCGGCCTTGGTAGTGGGCGTAAAGAGTGGCCGGGGCAGTGCCTGGCTCTCCTTCATGCCGACCGGCAGGCGAGCGCCGAACACCGTGCCGTATTGCCGGTACTCGGCCCAGGCGGAGCCGGAGAGATACCCCCGCACCACGCACTCGACCGGCAGGCGCGGCACCTTCTTGACGACCATGGACCGGCCGGCCACGTATGCCGGGACTGCCGACCGGCCATTCCCCGGCAGGTAGCGCGCTAGCGTGCGAGCGTCATTGATGACCGCCACGAGGTGATTGGGGACGATGCTGCGGGTGCGCTCGAACCAGAAGGCGGAGAGCTGGTTGAGGACCCGCCCTTTGTCCGGTATGCCGCAGGGGAGGACCACGTCAAACGCCGAGATACGGTCGGTGGCGATGATGAGCAGGTACAGGCCGAGGTCGTAGGTATCGCGCACCTTGCCGCGGATGAAGAGCGGCAAGGGCAGGTCGGTGCTAATGACGAGCGGCTGCTCAGGCATGGCGTCCTCCTCGCGAGTCCCACGGCCATTCTAGTGGAGGCGGGATGGGAAGTCAAAAGACGGCAGCGAAATGCGCCCCACTTTCTCTACGCGGGGCGAAAGGCCTGATTCATCCCACTCCAGAGAGCCAGCCCCGACGACTATGTTGAGAGGGGCTTTGCCCCTCTCAACTGTTGACCCCCGGGACGAACGGGGACGGGACGATCTGCAACAGCGCCTGTCCAGACCAGGCATCACAACGGAAAGCTCGAAGGGGCGTCAGCCCCTTCGAACACTCCTCCCCCTTCCCGAGGGAAGGGGGCAGGGGGGATGGGCCGCGCGAGCCCAGCATGGCCGGACATTTGACCCGACGTGCCCGGTAGACTCAGCCCTCGCCCTGTGCTAACCTAGGGGCAAACCAGCCAAGGAGGACGACCGATGCAGACTGCCCCGCAACCGCCGCAGCCGTGGAAGTCGACCGTGGCCGGAGTGCTGACGCTCGTGGTCGGCGGGATCGACATCCTGGCATTCTTCGCCAGCATCATCATGGTGATCTTTGTGAGCCAATCCATACGCTTCGCGGACTACATCGAGGAGCAGATCTACCCGATGACCGCCGGTTTCTTTCTCTCCTGGATGATCTTCGCCGTAGTCTTCTTCGCCGTCATCGCCGTGCTGGCCATTCTCGGCGGCATCTCGGCGCTGGACCGGAAGCGGTGGGGACTGGCGCTGGCCGGGTCGATCGCCGCCATCTTCGGTCCATGGTGGCCGGCCGGCATCCTCGCCGTCATCTTCACCGCCCTCGGCCGCGATGAGTTCCGGTCCTAGCGCGTGTGGGTGCCGTAGGCAAAGCGGGTACGCCCGAACTCAGGCGGGTACTTGAACCCCTGCGCGGCTATCCTGACGATCTGCCGGCCGAGGTCACGGGCCGCCTGCATCCCCTTCTCCAGCTTCCTCGGGTCCCCGTAGGCGGCGACGAAGTTGGCCGGAATCATCTGGCGGGTCACCGCGTAGAAATAGAAGTCCTTGAGCGCGTCCACCAGCCCGAGACTGCCTCCGGTGACCACCAGCCCGGCGACCTTGTTGGCCAGGCTCTGCTCAGGCTGGTTGAAGGCGATCGTGCGGTCAATCACCGCTTTTGCCTGCGCCGTCATGTTGTAGAAGTAGACCGGCGTGCCGAAGATGATGCCGTCAGCCGCAAGCAGCTTCGGGTAAACTTCCTGCATGTCGTCCTTGACGGTGCATTTGCCGGTCTTGTTGCAGCCGCCGCAGTCGTCGCACGGGCCGATCGTCTTGCCAGCGACCGAATACAGCTCGACTTCGGCGCCCTCGGACTGAGCGCCGGTGAGGGCTTCGGCGAGCAGCGTCTCCGTATTGCCCCGCCGTCGCGGGCTGAGCGAAAGAGCGAGGACCTTCATCCGTGCACCCCCGTCAAACGTAGCTCGCGTCATTATACTACCTGAGCGGGGATGGGGCCTACTGCTGGCGCCGGTTGACACGACGGCGGCGGCAGGATAGACTTGTCTGCAAGACTATCCCGGAGGGCACTGCGGTGAGCGCGACGGGCGGGGTCAGCGGCCTCCTCAAGCGTCTCAGGGCCAGGTTCGTTCAGCTCGATTTCCTCATTCGGGTGCAGTGGCGCGCCCGGCGCAATGTCACCGTTCCGCTGGCCGACGGCGCCGTGCTGCGGGCTGACCTCTTCGCGCCCGGCGCCGGACGTTGGCCAGTGGTGATCAGCACCTCCCCGTACCAGAAAGACGGCAGCGGCGGGGCGACCGGCGCGCTCGAGGCTTACTACCTCGTCAAGGCCGGCTACGCTGTGGTGCTGGCCGACCTCCGCGGCACCGGCGGTTCGGACGGGGTCTCCCAGGACCCGTTCGATGGCTTGCGCGGTGATGACCTGCGCACGCTGGTGGAGTGGGCGGCCGCGCAGCCGTGGTCGAACGGCCGGGTGGCGATGCAAGGCACCTCGTACGGAGGGCTCACCGCGCTTACCGCCGCCGCCGAGAACCCGCCGGCGCTCAAGGCGGTCTTCACCCTGATGGGCCCTACCTCTTTCTACGATACGATCGCGTTCCCCGGCGGGTCGGTCAACATGCTCGGGGCGATGGGCTCCTGGCTGAACTTCATGAACCTGGGGAACCTCTTCCCGCCGCTATGCACGCGCAACCGGCCGGACTGGCGGGCGGCCTGGAGAGAGCGCCTGGACGGCTACAATCCGTACACCTTCGGCCCGGTCGGCCACGCGCTTTACGACGACTACTGGAAAAGCAAAGAAGTGGCCGTCGAGAAGATCCGGGCGCCGGTTTACATAATGGACGGATGGTACGGCTTCTCCCACCGGGACGCTTTCGACTTGTACCGCCGTCTCAGCGGACCGAAGAAGCTGACCGTCGGCCCGTGGGTGCACACCTGGCCGAACTACGCCCTCGTCGCCCCGATCGACTACCTGCACGAGATGGTGCGCTGGTTCGATTGCTGGCTCAAGGACAGAGACGACGGCGTCACCGCCGAGCCGCCGGTGACACTGTACGTTACCGGCGGTGACTTCTGGAAGCGGGTGGATGGCTGGCCGCCGGCACACAGCGTGCGCCGCAGCTACTACCTGCGCCCGACTGGCGAGCTGGCCATCGAGGCCGACCGCAGCGCGCCGACCGTCCCCTATGCGCACGACCCAACAGTGGGCACCACGGCCGGCTTCCGGTCCCTCTATCCGCTGGGGATCGACTACCCCCGTCCGCAAAACGATGACGACGCCCGTTCGATGAAGTTCGACGGGCCGCCGCTGGAAGAGGCCCTCGAGGTGGTCGGCGAGCCGGAGGTGACCGTCACGGTCGCAACGGACATGCCGGACGCGGCGGTCTCGGTCCGGCTCTGTGACGTGGGGCCGGACGGGCAGTCCACTCTGATGACGAGCGGCTGCCGGCGCCTCAGCCGGCGCGATGGCCTGGATCAAGTGTCCGAGGTCCGCACCGGGCAGCCGTACCAGATGGCGCTGCGGTTGTGGCCGGTAGACCACCTGATGCCGGCCGGCCACCGGCTGCGCCTGTCGCTGGCGCTGAGCGATTTCCCGCACGTTTTTCCGCTGCCCTTTTCGGGCGGGCTCGTGCTGCACTTTGGCGCGGCCAGCGGCAAGCTGGTCGTCGATACGATCGCCGCCGGCCCGAAGCCGGTCGGGAAGCCGCCGTTCCGGATGCCGGACAACAGCCTGACCATCGGTCAGGCCATGCCAGCGCCCGTCTGGCAGGTGGAACGTGACCCGGACAGCCGGCGCGTCACCGTGCACGCTGGGTCGGAGGCGCAGTTCCCGCTCTTCCACCAGCATACCCAGTTCCACATGCGGCACTACTTCGACGCGACGGTTACCGAGGGGGAGCCGAAGACTGCCGAGCTGCACTGCAGCGCCAGCGCCGAGTTTTCCGTCGAGAAGCACCGGCTCAAGTTCAGCGCGCGCCAACTGGCCCGGCATGACTATGTTGAGGTGGCCGTGCGGGCCGAGGAGGACGGCGCGGTCGTGCTCGAGAAGGTCTTCAACCGGCCGCTGGACTGGCCGAATGCGCGCCAGCTCTCGGCGGCGAGTGGCAAGGAACAGCCGTGAGCTATGACGCGTACCTGGACATCGAGACCACCGGCCTCTCCTGGCCCAGCGCTGAGATCACCGTCATCGGGATATACCTGGTCAACGGCAAAGACCGGCGTTTCGTGCAGCTCGTCGGGCGGGACGTGACCCGGCGTAACCTGCTGGACGCCCTTGCCGGCGGGGGCCGCCTAATCACCTATAACGGCAGCCGCTTTGACCTGCCGTTTATCAACCAGGCCCTCGGGACGGACCTGGTGACCATGTTCGGCCACCGGGACCTGATGTACGACTGCTGGCGCTGCCGGCTCTACGGCGGCTTCAAGGCGGTTGAGCAGCACCTTGGCGTCTCCCGGCGGTCCCACGGGGTCGACGGTTGGGAGGCGGTCCGGCTGTGGTATCGCTACCGTGACTCCGGCGACCTCGAAGCGCTCGACCGTCTGCTGCTCTACAACAAAGAGGACGTCATCAATCTGAAGCACGTCCGCGATAGGCTCGACCTGCGCCTGCAGCGGCAAGCGTAGCTCCTGGGAGGGGACCATGGATGACCTGGAACTGGTGACGTACTGCGGGCTCTATTGCGGTCTCTGCTCCCATCGCAACCGTATTCCCGGCCAGGCCGGTTCGCTGCGGCAGTCGATGCAGAAAGAAGGCTGGGACAGGTGGGCCAAAGACGATCCGGATTTCAAAGAGTTCTGGTCGTACCTGGGCCGGCTGGCGGAGTCAACGCCGAGCTGCCGCCAGGGTTGCGGGCCGCCGTTCTGTGCGATACGGAAGTGCGTCCAGGAGAAGAAGCTGGACGCCTGCCCGTTTTGTGAGCAGTACCCGTGCCAGCGGATATTGGGCATCGCCGCCGGCTATCCGACGATGCTCGCCGACGCCAAGCGGATGAAGGACAAGAGCGTGAGCGTCTGGGTCCAGGAGCAGGAGGAGCGGCGCAAGACCGGCTTCGCCTACGTGGACATCCGCAACTATCCGTACAGGGTGCCGGACAAGTAGCTGAATCACTGTCTGTTGGCCAACTGGCCGAAGTCACTCCCATTTCCGTCCCGCCCGCCTTCTCCTTGGCAATCCCTTATCGTCATTGCGAGACCATTGCCACGCGAAGCGAGGCAAGGCGAGGCAATCTGAATCATTGGCGTCTGGCCAACTGGCGGAGTCCATTCCCACCCCCTCAGTTCCCCCTTCCCCTTCTCAAAAGAGGAAGGGGGAGGCCATCCCGCGCAGGCAAGGTCGCTAGCCGAGACGAGCTGCGCACATCTCCAGTACGCACTTCGACCGGCGTGTCAGGGGCCACATCTCCGGCACGCTACCCTTGTGGCATGCTGGGTCTCAGACAAGCGAGGCAGTGCGTTCGGCCGCCTCCGGGGGCGGTCCAGATTGTCATTCTGAGGGAGTCCCGATAGAATCGGGACGACGGAAGAATCTCGGTGCGGGGGGCTTCGTCCCGAGCCCATCGGGGCTCAGAGTGACAGGGTAGCCCCCCTTTCGGCCCGTCCCTGGATTCCGGATCAAGTCCGGAATGACAGTTCAAAGATGACTTGTCTCAACCGCCGTCGGGCCCTTTTCGAGAAGCAGGCCGGCCCCAGTGCAGGGGCAACGTACTACGAGAGGGGGCGCAGCACCCTCTCTAGATACATCTCCCCCTCTTCCGCCGCAGCGGGAGAGGGGGTCCGGGGGGTGAGAGCGCCTTGTTTCGTGGATTCGAATGCCGCTCTGGCCAGCGCCATCGTGACCGCGGTGCCGCCGTCGAAATAGTCGTTGGCGGAGACCGACGTGCGGCCGGTCTCCCGGAAGCCGCATTTCTCGAAGAGGCGGATGCTGCGGCGGTTCCAGTCGCCGGGTTGGGCAATGAGTCGCTCAGCCTTGACCTCAGCGAAGAGGTAGGCCACGAACAGCCTCATCGCCTCGGTGCCCAACCCCTGGCTCCAGAGTGCCGGTTCACCGATCTTGATATCCAGCGACGCTCGACGCTCAGTCAGGTCCTCGAAGATGTAGCCGATCTCCCCGACCGGCCTCCCGCTGAGACAGATGACGAACAGATGGTACTGATCGGGGCCCG
>Ga0153915_10004432_pt1 | contig 12934 bp, 8 predicted proteins | sample Opewatmetagenome_2_FD_107003 | JGI IMG/M metagenome (GOLD analysis project Ga0153915, IMG submission 107003) | Freshwater wetland microbial communities from Ohio, USA - Open water 3 Core 3 Depth 3 metaG | ecosystem: Environmental > Aquatic > Freshwater > Wetlands | place: USA: Ohio, Lake Erie... | reverse complement strand
GTCCGCGGCCCCTGTCCCAGCCCCGGCCGTTGTAACGGTAGGCCTGATTCAAGGCCCTCGCGAACAGGGCCTCCGCCGCGGGGCCCTTGTCGCGGACGCCCTTTTCGACGGCCTTGCGGAAGCTCTTGGCCAGCGACGGGACGCTCATCAGCACGGTCGGCCGAATCTCCTTGATGTTGCGCGGGATATTCTTGAGCGTTTCCATCGGCGTGCGCCCGGTTTCCACCGAGGCCACGGAGCTGCCGTTCTTGATGAAGGCATAGAGGCAGACGGTATGGGCGAAGGCGTGATCCCAGGGCAGGATGGCCAGCGTCACGAAGTCCTCGCGGATGGGGCAGAGGGCCAGGGCCTGCTCCACGTTGGCCGTGTAGTTCCGGTGGGTCAGGACGATGCCCTTGGGATCGGCCGTCGTTCCCGACGTGTAGCAGATATTGGCGGCATCGGCTTCCGTGACGGACGTCCAGGCCGCCTCGAATTCGTTCGGGTGGGCCCCGAGATATTCCCGCCCGTCCCGGAGGATGCGTGCCGCGGAGATCTCGTCGGCTTCGAGAGACGGCATCTCGTCCAGGATGACCGTCTTTTCGAGCCCGGGCAGGTCCTTCTTGACCAGCCGGATCTTCCTCGCCTGCGAACCGGAGACGATCGCCAGCCGGCAGCCGGAGTGCGCCAGCCGGAATCTGAGGTCCGCGAGCTCGTCCACCTTGATCGAGATGGGGACGGCGACGGCGCCGTTGTAAAGGATGCCGAGCTCGCTCATCAGCCAGTCGCCGCGGCCCTCCGAGATGAGAGCCGCGCGCTCGCCCCGGGCGAGTCCCAGGGCCGCCAGGCCCGCGGCGAAGGCGCGGACGCGTTCGCGCATTTCGGCGTAGGTCGCGCCTTGATAGCGGCCGTCCTTCTTTTCCCACATCAGGATGTTCGCGGGGTGGGCCGCGACGCTGGCTTCGAACAACCGGGGAAGAGTCCGTTCCTCCATGATCTCGCTCCTTCGCGGGCAGGGTGAGCCCATCCTACTTCCGGCCGGTGGAAAAAGTCAAAAGGCGGCGCCGGAACGGCGGGCTTCACTTTTCGGGCCCGATGGACGATAATCCGACCCGGCCATCGACGTCGACAATCAGGCCGCCCGCGAGGGAAGCGGCTTGGCTGAAGGAGGCGCCATGATCGGAAGAAGAGTCTGGTGGATCGGAATCGGCCTGTCGGTCCTGGTCGCGGCCGCGTCGGCCGCCGACGCGGTCAGAATCCCCAAGGCCGTTCTCAAGGACAAGATCCGGGGCGGTTGGGCCGGCAAGGTCATCGGCTGCACCTACGGCGGCCCGACCGAATTCCGCTTCAAGGGAACGCTCATTCTCGATTACCAGCCGATCGTCTGGAGCGACGGGGCGATCGCCTGGTATTTCAAGAACGATCCCGGCTTGTACGACGACGTGTACATGAACATGACGTTCGTCGATGTCTTCCGGAAGCGCGGCATCGGCGCCGACGCCCGGGACCTCGCCCTGGCCTTCGCCGAGGCTCCTTATCCTCTCTGGCACGCCAACCAGATGGCCCGGGCCAACGTCAAGCGCGGGCTGAGGCCGCCGGCCTCGGGGGACTGGCGCAACAATCCCCACGCCGACGATATCGATTTCCAGATCGAGGCCGATTTCGCCGGCCTCATGTCGCCCGGGCTGGTCATGGAGGCGACCGAAATCTGCGACCGCGCCGGCCATATCATGAATTCCGGAGACGGCTGGTACGGGGGCGTCTACATCGCAGCCATGTACTCGCTGGCCTTCGTTTCCAGGGATATGGAGTTCGTGGCCGGCGAGGCGCTGAAGGCCATCCCGGCCGCCAGCCGCTTCCACGCGGCCATGAGCGACATCCTCCGCTGGCACCGCGAGAATCCGGCCGACTGGAAAGAGACCTGGTTCAAGGTCCAGAGGAAATGGGCCGAGGATATCGGCTGTCCCGAGGGGGTCTTTTCCCCCTTCGATATCGATGCCAAAATCAACGCGGCCTGGATTCTCCTCGGGCTCCTCTACGGCGACGGCGATTTCGCGAAGACGCTGGAGATCAGCGCCCGCTGCGGCGACGACTCCGACTGCAATCCGGCCAGCGCGGGGGGCATCCTGGGAACCGCCCTGGGCTTCAGCGGCATCCCGCGGCCCTGGACGGCCGGGCTGTCTGAGGTCGAGGGCGCGAGATTCCCCTATATGGACTTCAGCCTGACGGACCTCTATGGATTCTCTTTCGACCAGGCGCTCGAAGTCGTCCGCAGGAGCGGCGGCCGCGTTTCGGACGACGACGTCGAAATACGGCCGGCGGCCGTGCGGCCGGTCCGGCTGGAAGTCAATTTTCCCGGCTTCCGCCCGACGGAAAAAAGGGAACTGAACGTGACCGTCATCAAGCCTCAGGAGATCGATTTCGCGGGCACGGGGATCGTCATCGGCGGAGAGGCGAAAAAGCCCGGCGGGGGAGACCCTTTCTTCAAGGCGGAGTTCCTGATCGACGGCCGGAGCTTTGAAACGATCGACCTGCCGACGGAAAGCCATTGGCGGCGCGACCCCGTTTTCTGGGCGTACGGCCTGCCGGCGGGGAAACACACGCTCGTCGTCAGGGCCGTGAAACCGACCGGACGGGCCGGGCTCGTCCTCCAGTACGCGGTCGTCTACGGCAGCGGGCCGGCCGGGAAATGAGGGCCCGCCGCCGGGCGTTCGGAGCGCGTTTGATGCCGCGCCCCGTATCTGCTATGTATATATGGATATAGGAACAGGAAGATGAAGGAACGACGAAAAGACCCCAGGATCGGACAGGAGAACAAGGTCGCCCTCAACCCGCTCCCTGAGGGTCGTCACAGGGGAGCGAAGGGCGCCTCCTGCTGCCTGACCAGGGATGTCTCCATGGGGGGGATCAGGGTCATGACGGACGCCGCGCTCGAGGTCGGTACGAAGGTCACGGTGGAGCTCACTCTGACGAAATCGAAGACGAGCGTCAGGGCCGTGGCCCAAGTCCGCTGGGTCAAGGAGATCGACGGGAAAAAGCTTTTCGACATGGGCCTCGAATTCGTCGAGATCGGCCCCGAGGACGAGTTGGCTTTGATCGACCACATCTACGGCAAGTCCGGTTCCGGGGGCTGACCGCCGCGAGGCTTGCTTTTCGCCGTCGGCTGAGCTACAAAGAACTCTCAACGAAACCCGTGGAGGAGTTCCGATGCCCCGATTCAAGCCAGGCTTGGCCATGATCTTGGTCCTGGCGGCGACGCTCGCCCCCGCACTCGGCTCGCCCGCCGCGGAAACCTCGGCCGAGAAGGAGGCCCGGATGAAATGGTGGACCGAAGCCAGATTCGGCATGTTCATTCACTGGGGGCTCTACGCCCTCCCGGCGCGCCACGAATGGGTCAAGAACCGCGAGAAGATCACGGACGAGGCCTACCGGAAATATTTCGACCATTTCCAGCCCGACCTGTACCAGCCGGCCGAGTGGGCCCGCGCGGCCAAGAACGCCGGCATGAAATATTTCGTCGTGACGGCCAAGCATCACGAGGGCTTCTGCCTCTGGGATTCCAAGGCCACGGATTATAAGGCGCCGAAGACTCCCGCCGGCAGGGATCTGCTGCGGCCGCTGGTCGAGGCCATGCGGGCCGAGGGCCTGCGGGTCGGATTCTACTACTCGCTCCTGGATTGGCACCATCCCGAGTACACGGTCGACAAGTTCCATCCCATGCGCGACAACGCGGAATTCAGGGCCAAGGCCAAGGGCCGGGACCTCGACAAGTACGTCGACTATCTCTTCAGCCAGCTCAGGGAGCTGCTGACGGACTTCGGCCGGATCGACGTCCTGTTCCTGGATTATTCGTTCCCCGGCGAGGACGGCAAGGGCCGGAACGAATGGCGGTCCGAGAAGCTGATCAAGATGATCCGGGAACTTCAGCCGGGAATCATCGTCAACGACCGGCTGGACCTCCTCGACGTTCCCGGCGGATGGGATTACCGGACGCCCGAGCAGTTCATGCCCCGCGAATGGGTCCAGGCCGACGGCCGGCCGGTGCCATGGGAGACCTGCCAGACTTTCTCCGGTTCGTGGGGATACTACAGGGATGAAGCGACCTGGAAATCCGTCCGACAGCTCGTCGTCATGCTGATCGAAACCGTCAGCAAGGGCGGCAACCTGATTCTCAACGTCGGGCCGACGGCCCGGGGAGCGTTCGATTCGAGGGCCCTCGACCGGCTCCAGGGGATCGGCGAGTGGATGAAATACAACGGCCGGTCCATCTACGGCTGCACCCAGGCCCCGGCGGAATTCCCCGTCCCCCCGAACTGCCTCCTGACCTGGAATCCCGGGGCCAAGCGCCTTTACGTCCACGTCCTCGAGTGGCCCATGGGCATCCTCCATCTGGACGGCTTCGCCGGCCGCGTGGCCTACGCCCAGCTGCTCAACGACGCGTCCGAGATCGCCTTCAGCGAAAAGGGCGCGCAGATCGGCTTCATGGCGGGCCAGCGGGGAGCGGGGCCGGCGAATTCTCTCACCCTGACTCTTCCCGTTCGGAAACCCGATGCCGAGGTGCCGGTCGTCGAGCTCTTCCTCAAATAGGAAATATGCAGGGGGCGGGCATGAAGAAGGCGGCCGCGTTCTTCCTCTGTCTCGGTGTCACCGCTCTCGCGGGTCGCGCCGAGACCAAGAATTATTTTTTTCCCGAGGTCCGGATCGAGGTTTCGATCGCGCGCGACGGGGGCTTCGTCGTCGACGAGTACCGAACCTACGAATTCCGCGGCCCCTTTTCGTGGGCCGACCTCGCCATCCCGCTTGCCGTCACGCGGCATGGCCGCCGATCGGAAGCGCGGCTGTCGGATTTCGAGGTCAGCGACGAGCGGGGCAGGGCTCTCGAGTCCGAAACCCGCTTCGGCGGCGACCGGTTCGAGGCCAAGTGGCACTACTCGGCCAGGAACGAGCGCCGCACGTTCCATATCCATTACCGGATCGACGGCGGTATCAGAAGCTATCCCGATGTCACCGAGCTCTACTGGCAGGTCATCGGGGACGGCTGGGCCAAGCCGACGAGGAAGGTCGTCGTCGAAGCACGCCTTCCCGAGGCGCTCTCCGACCGCAACGCGCTCAAGGTCTGGGGGCACGGCCCCCTGACAGGCTGGGCGGAGATCGTGGATGAGCGGACGGCCCGTTTCTCGGCCGACAACGTCCCTTCAGGCCAATACGTCGAGATCCGTATGCTCTGGCCGGCCGGCCTGGTCGCCGGTGTTCCATCGTCGGGCGAGAGCCTGGAGTCGATCACGCAAGAGGAGGCGGGTTTCGTCAGGGATACCATCGAACGAGTCAGGCGGGCCGCCGTGCAGGAGCAGGAGGCCAAGCGGAAATGGTTGAAAATCCTGGCCGTATGGGGGGGCTGGCAGCTCGTCGGGCCGCTCATCTGGCTTCTCGTCTATTTCCGGTTCTGGCCCCGCATCGGCAAGGACCACAGATTCGAAGGCCTGCCCGAATATTACCGGGAGCTGCCTTCCGATCTGAAGCCGGCCCTCGTCCAGGTCCTCATGCGCGAAGGCCGCGAGGTGACACCCGCCGCTTTCACGGCCACGATCTTCGACCTGGCCCGGCGAGGCTTCCTCCGGATGGAGGACAGGAAGGTCGAAAAAAAATCGCTCTTCGGCTCCAGGGAACACGAGGAAACGCGGCTCACTCTGTCGAAGGATTTCGACACGGACGCCTCGCTCCGCGATTATGAGAAGGACCTTCTCGTTCTTCTTTTCAGCCGGCTGGGAGAGGCGGGCATGAGCAAAGGATCGTCGTTCACCCTGGACGATCTTAAGGAATATTTAAGAAAGAAAGCGCAGGAATTCCAGAAATGGTACGGGAGCTGGACCAAGTCCATCAAAGAGGAGGCGCGGCCGCTCGGCTTTCTCGAGCCCGAGAGCCTGAAGGCCCGCAATTTGTTCCTGGCCGTCTCCCTGCCGGTCGGCATCCTGACCCTCAGCCCGGTCCTGTTGATCCTTTCCGGCGTCCTCATCCCGACCCTGAAGCGGCGGACCATGGCTTGGGCCCGGGAAAACGAATTGTGGAAAGCCTTCAGGCATTTCCTGGACGATTTCTCCGCTTTCAATGAGCTCCCTCCCGAGGCCTTGAAGCTCTGGGAGCATTACCTCGTCTTCGGCGTCCTGTTCGGCAACGCCAGGAAGATCCTCAAGGCCCTGCCCGTCATCCTGCGGGATGAGCGGGCCGCGGTTCCCGTCTGGTACGCCGGCGCGAGCCAGGCCGCTTTCTTCACGTCCGGAAACCTGACGGGCATGATCGCCAGCATCGAGCACATGGCCACGACCGTCAGCCAGGCCAGTCTGGCCGCCGCCCACTATTCGTCGGGCGGCGGCGGAGGATTCAGCGGCGGCGGAGGAGCCGGAGGAGGGGGAGGGGGCGGCGGGGCCGGCTGATCCCCGCCCGGGGAGCAGATGGGATACCTCTCAAAACGAATGAGAATCTCCAAAGCCGCCGTGTTGCCGGTCTTGATTCTTTCGCTCGCGGCGGCCTGCGGCCGCGGCACCGAAGAGGCCCGGATCAGGGAGTTCCTGGAGAAGACGGCCGCCAAAGCCGAGAAGCGGGATGTCGAGGCCGTGACGGCCCGGCTGGCCGAGGACTATCGGGACTTCGAGGGGAGAAACAAGCCGGCGACACAGGCCCTCCTTCGGCAATATTTCAAGCGCTCCGGAATCGTCATCCATCTCCTGGGCGTCAAGATCGAAACCGACGCCGACAGCGGCCGGGCTTCGGTCAAGGCCGAAGTCATGTTTTCGGCGGGCGCGGCCGAGATCTTCCGGAGACTCGTCCGGTACGCGGGCGAATGCTTCAGGTTCAGCCTGGACCTGAGAAAAGGGCCGGCGGGAAACTGGCTCATCGATTCGTCCGCCTGGGAGCCCGTCTCCTGGTCCGAGCTCTTTTCGGAATCCGCGGTCATCCTCAAGAAACTTTTCCCTGACGGATAACGTAAAACACAATGGGCGGCCGGCAGTCACGGGGCCCGGGCCCGCAAATCCCGTCTGATGGAGATTGAGATGACAGAGAACAAAGGGCCGGAAAAAACGAGAACCGAGGAATTCCGCGTCAGCGGCGGGGAGATCATCGACAAGATCAAGGAGATCGTCCACGAGGGCAATGTCCGCCGGATCATCCTCAAGGACGAGCACGGCAAGACGTTCATGGAGATTCCCCTGACGGTGGGCGTCGTCGGCGCGCTTGTCGCTCCCGTCCTGGCGGCCATCGGCGCCGTCGCCGGCCTGGCCTCCCGCATGACCATCGTCATCGAAAAGGTCGAGGGCTGAGGCCCGCGCCGCGGTCGGAAAATAGTCCGCGGCGGCTATTCGACGACGAACCACGTCCGCCGGCCCGGGCCGAGGCGGACCGGAATCCTCACCCGGCATGATTCGTCGAGACGATACTCGCGGAACGGTCCTTCGCCCTCGCGGATCCTGGCCTTGCCGGCCAGGCCCGTGTAATAAAGCGGCAGGGTCCATTCCTCCGAAATTTCCCTGTCGGTGCGGTTATAGACGACGGCCAAGCCCCTGGTCCGCAGCGCCGGATTGACATGGAGGATGCCGTCCAGGGAGCGGCCGTCCGGCCGGCGCAGGTGGAGGATGTCCGAGTCGAGGATGGGGCGGTACCTCTTGTAGAGGTCGACCCATTTCTTGACGACGTCTTTGGTCGCTTCCGTGTCGTACAGGCGCGTGCCGCGGTAGCAGGCCTGGACGCCCGACAGGAAATTCTGGGCCAGGTGGGCCTCGTAGAAATCGAGGTGCTCCGCCAGCGGCTCGATCGTCGCCGCGGCGCCGCCGCCCTGGTAGACGTTGAGCGGCACGAACATCCAGCCCATGCTCGGCGATTTCTGCCACGTCCCGTCATAGATGTTCTGGCCGCCCAGGACGACTTGATACTCGCGGGGGAGGGACCAATTGACTTCCCGGTAGCCCATGCACGTCTTGTTGCTGCCGCTGAGGAAATACCAGTCGGGCACGTTGAGATAGACGCCCCGGCCGCGGCACCACTTGTAGAAATCCGTGATGAGGCGCCATTGAGTCCATTGCGAGTCGGCCAGTCCCCGGTGGCCGGGATGGACTGTCGAGGCGCAGACGTCGCCCGGGTAGGAGCCGTCGTGCTCGAGCAGGTCAAAACCCGTCTTCTCCAGGAAATTCTGGATCTTACGAAAATATTCCCGGCCCCACCGGCTCTCGAGACAGGGCGAATTGCCGAAGGCGGCCCCGCCGGGCCGTCCCGTCGCGGGATTGATGACGTCCGAGGCGTCGTCGATGCGGCGCGAGGCCAGCAGGGAATAGCCGCCGATCTCGACGCCGCGGCCGTGGGCGTAGTCCGCGACTTCCTTGAATTTCTCGAGATAGGCGGGGTCCTCGTTCTCCATGTCCAGGCCGCTGCCGAAACTGAGGATCAGCGTTTCGAAACCGGTCTCGGCGCATTGGTCGACGACGCTCCGGATGATCGCGGGATCGCTGGAGATGAGGTGCATGAGGATCGGATTCTCCGTCACCCAGGGCGCGATCGTACGGTACATGCGTTTCAGCGAGAGGCCGCGGCGCTCGCGGTCGGTGGCGTCGAAGGCCAACTCCCAGGTCGTGAAGCTTGCGAAGGCCGCACCGGGAGCGATGTCGACGTCCGGACCTATCGGCGGCCTGGACTCGAGCAGACAGGGGGTTTCGAGCTTGTAATTGACCTGGGACGTGTAGGTCGGGTCGGGCAGCCAGAACGTCGTCCGGGCCGCGAGCGCGGGGGAATCGGCCAGGAAGGCATAATCGCTTTCGACGTGAAGGGCGGGCGGCTCCCAGCCGGGCGGCGTGTTGACGACGGACCCGGATTCGACGGCGGCCAGGATCTCGCTCTTGAAGGAATTCAACCGGACCGGCCGCGGTCCGTCGTTATGGACGACGATCCGCTTGGAAACGAGCGGCAGGCCGTCGTAAAGCTCGTAGACGACCGAAACGCCCAGGCCGGCCGGGCCCCCGTCCGGGGGATCGAATTGGAGCGTCAGGGTCAAGCCCGCGGGCGGCCAGGGCCGGCCTTCAGAAACGCGCCGCCTCTTCCAGGCGAAACGCTCCCGGATCGGGCCGGTCTCATAGGAGCGGAAGCGGAACGCCCCGGGAAGCGCCTTGCGCCCGGCCAGACGGCCCGGTTCGACATAGGCGTTGTTGTCGACGGCTTCGAGCCCGCCGATGGGATAGGCCTTTCCGTCGACGACGATCTCGGCCTCGGGCCGGACGGCCCGGAGGATGGCCTCGCCGGTCGTGAGGTCGCGGAAATCCACGGTGGCCGCCGCCGGCGCCAGCCGGAAGGTCCGGCTGATCAGGCCGTTGGAGATCTCGAGCGTTCCGGCGCCCTCGTCGGCCTTGAGACCGGCTTTATAGCCCTCCGGGGCGATGAGCCAATCGGGGCCGTTGGCCGCCGGGCCGGCGGCCGGGGGAGCGACGTTCGATCGCGCGCAGAACGCGGCCAGGACGAGGAGAGGGAAGAGCGCGAAGAGGGCGGCCTTTTTCATGAATCGGACCTCCATGTGGAATCAACGCCGAGAGCCCGTGTGCCGGCGACCGGCCGACGGAAAGGAATGATATGCCCGCTCCTTCGATCGCGCAAGGAGCAAAATGCGACCGGACGGCCGGATCGGAAGGCATCGCTCAAGGTCGAAGCCCCGCCCCTCCCCGGGGCTTACTTCAGCCGCTCCTCGCCCGTATAGGAGCGATAGGGGCTGAAATAGGTCAGGGTGTCGCGGTCCTCGTCCGTCAACTTCCCTCGGACGACGCGGGCCACGAGCTCGCCCACGCCGGGGCCGAGCATGAAGCCCTGGCCGCACATGCCCGCGGCCAAGACAAATCCGGGGAGCTCCCTGGTTTCGCCGATGATGGGCATGCCGTCCGGGGTCATCGGATAGAGGCCGCGCCAGGTCCGGCGGACGCGCAGATTCTTCAGGCGCGGGATGATCTCGATCATGCGCTTGGCCACCATCGGCAGGAACGAGCTTGTTTCCCGGACGTCCAGGCCCCAGAGGGATGGACTCGGCGTGATACAGAAAATGATCTGCCCGGTGTCGTGCTGATAGAAATAATAGTTGACCGAACCGGGGGCGGGCCTGATATCGACGATCATGGGCTCCAGAAAGCGGGCCACGGCCTCGGTGACCGCTCCCTCGTGGGAATCCGGCCGCACCGGGATGTCGATCCCGGCCAGCCGGGCAACGTCGGCTCCCCGCGGACCGGCCGCGTTGACGACGGCCCCCGCCCCGTATTCTCCCTTGTCGGTCCGGACTCCCGCGACGCGGCCGCCAACGGTGAGCACGGCCGTGACCTTTTCGTTGAATTGGAACTTGGCGCCGAGCTCCCGGGCCCGGCGGTAGAATGCGTGCCCGGCGAGAAGGGGAGAGGCGTTGCCGTCGTCCGGCGACAGCGTCCCGCCGATGAGGCCGTCGGCCGTGAGATCGGGCACGGCTTCGAGCAAGGCCCGGGCGTCGAGCCAGTCGATGTTCAGGCCGTGGGATTTCTGGAAAGGCAGGAGCCCCTTGAGGCTCTTTTCCTCTTCCTCCCGATAAGCGACGAACGCGTAGCCGCCCTTGCGCCACTCGATCGCGTCGCCGTGGCGCTCTTCCCAGGTGGAGAAGATCTCGAGGCTGCGGAGCGAGACGCGGATCTTGGCCGGGTCGGAATGCGTCGCCCGAAGGCCGCCGATGGCCCGCTTGTTCGAGCCCTGCCCCGGGCTGGGGAGAGCCTCGATGACGAGGGTCCGGAGGCCGGCCTCGGCCAGCGACATGGCAGTCGGCGTTCCCACGCTTCCCGCGCCGATGACGATGACATCGAATGATTTATTCATGGCCGCGCCCCTTTTCGCCGTCGGGGCCGAGCCCCGCCAGGATTCCGAGAGGCACTTCCATGAACAACGGCCTCTTCATCTGATCGACGATCTCCGCGTCGGGGACGCCCTCCTCGCGGAAGAGGCGATGGATCAGGGGCGTGCAGGTCTTGGCCCCGCAGGCCCCCATGCTCGTCCTGGTCACGGCCTTGATTTCGTTGATGTCCCGGACGCCCTGCCGGATGAGCGCCCGGATCTCGCCGGCCGTGACCCGCTCACAGCGGCAGATGATCGTGTCGTCGGCCATCCTCTCGACGTAGCGTTCGAGCGGCCGGCTGTCCTCTTCGGACTGGAGCCGGATGCCGGCGATCTTCCTGGCGTATTCGCGCGGAGCCCGGACCTTGACGATCACGGTGCGGTCGTTGGCCTTGAGAACCTTGACCGCGGCCACTTCGACCCGGCCCAGGGCCCGGCCTTCCGTGTCCTCGACGACGACCGAATCGCCGGTCTTGAGCGTTTCGGGGAGAAACTCGAGGGGAATGGCGACCGTCGGAAAGTCCTGGTCCTTGCGGCCATCGACCAGGGTGATGGCCAGGCCGGGGCAGATGGCCACGCATTTCTCGCAGCCCGAGCAGGCCTGGCCTTCGCTCTTGCCGAGAAACACGGGCAGGGCCCGGATATCGCTCTTGCCGATGGCGATGAGCTTGCTCGGACAGACGGCGCTGCACGGATCGCACGGAATTTCCTGGTTGCAGTGGAGGACGGGGAAAACGCCCTGGTCCTCCGCCGGGGCCGACTCGAGCGAGATCTTGCCCGGCTTGCTTTTCAGAATTTCGGCCGTGCGGTACCAGTCCTCGGAGATCGCGCCGACGTCGTGACCCAGGGCCCGGGCCACCTCGAGCCCCCGGATCTTGCCGGAGAAAATGGCCGCGGAGGCCTCGGCGATTTCCTCGGCGTCGCCGGCGGCGAAGGCCGTCAAGCCGAATTCACGGGCCTTCTCATAGAACTCGTTGACCGGGTCGAGGCCGACGGCGATGAGCAGCGTGTCGCAGGCGAACGACTTTTCCGTGCCCGGGACGGGCTTGAACTTGTCGTCGACCTTGGCGATAGTGACGGATTCGACGGTCTCCGTCCCGTTGGCGCCGAGGACCGTGTGGGACGTATAGATCGGAACTCCCAGCCGGGCCAGCTTGTCGCGGTGGACCTTGTACCCGCCGCACTCCGGCAGGACTTCGATCAGCCCGGCGACGGGGATGCCCGCCTGGAGCGCGTGGTAGCCGGCGATGAGCCCGACGTTCCCGCCGCCGACGATGAACAGGCGGGAGGTGGGCTTGACCAGGTCGCGGTTGACGAGAGTCTGGAAGGCCCCGGCGCCGTACACTCCGGGCAGGGTGTTCCCGGGGAAGGCCAGGTTCTTTTCGCGCGCCCCGGCCGTGACGAGGAGGACGTCGGGAGAGACGAGAACGTACTTCCGCCCTTCGACGAGGACTCCCACTTTCTTGTCGCTGAAAACGGCCAGGGCCGTCGTCCGCGTCCAGACGCGCACGCTCGGAAAGGAGCGGACATCTTTTTCGAGCCGGGTGGCGATGTCGATGCCGCGCGTGCCGGCATAGACGGCCTCGATGGAGCCGAAGAAGCGGTGGGTCTGCAGCACCAGCTTGCCCCCGAGCCGGTGCTTATCGTCGAGAAGCAGCGTTTCGATGCCCCTCCGGCCCAGCTCGATCGCGGCGGAGAGGCCGGCCGGCCCGCCGCCGATGATCAGGACGGGGACCCGGACGGCCTCGATGGGCCGGGCCATCTTGAGACCGGCCGCCGCGGCGTCAACGGCCGGGAGCTCGGGCAGCCCCTCGACCGGCTCGACCCGGACGCCGGCCCGGACGAGCTCCATGCAGGACTTCACCGGGATGCCGTCGGCCAGGACCAGGCATTGCGAGCACTGGCCGTTGGCGCAGAAGATGCCCTGGGCGGCGCCGTCTCTGGCGTGGTGCCCAAAGATGCGGACGCCGGCGGCGAACAACGCCGAAGAAAGGGTTTCGCCCTCCAGGGCCTCCAGGGCGCCCCCTTTCCAGGTGAAGGAGACCTTGGGTCGGGCGGGGATGGGCAGGATGGGATGTTGCTC
>Ga0153915_10004431_pt1 | contig 12935 bp, 10 predicted proteins | sample Opewatmetagenome_2_FD_107003 | JGI IMG/M metagenome (GOLD analysis project Ga0153915, IMG submission 107003) | Freshwater wetland microbial communities from Ohio, USA - Open water 3 Core 3 Depth 3 metaG | ecosystem: Environmental > Aquatic > Freshwater > Wetlands | place: USA: Ohio, Lake Erie... | reverse complement strand
GTTCGACGGGCCCCTGCCGCCGGCGCGCGTCGTCCACCTGCTGCGCCAGGCCTGCGGCGCGCTGACCGAGGCGCACGCCGCCGGCCTGATCCACCGCGACATCAAGCCGGCCAACCTCATGGTCTGCGTTTACGGAGGCATCCCCGACTTTCTGAAGGTCCTCGACTTCGGGCTCGTCAAGGACGTCGGGGCTATCGAGCGGATGCAGGAAGGCGCGCCAGCGGAGGCGACGCCGGGCGACGCCGCCCTCTCGCAGGACGGCTCGCTCCTGGGGACGCCGCTCTACATGGCTCCGGAGGGGATGAGCGATCCGGGGCACGTGGACGTGCGCGCGGATCTCTTCGCGCTGGGCGCTGTCGGATACTTCCTGCTGGCCGGCAAGTCCCCTTTTCCCGGCCGCACGGCGATCGAGGTCTTTCGCCTGGAGCGGCAGGGGCCTCCGCCTCCTCTCTCGCGAGTCGCTGTCCACTCGGTGCCCGCCGCGCTCGAAGAGGTCATCTCCCGTTGCCTGGCGTTCCACCGCGACGAGCGCCCCTGCTCGGCGGACGCGCTCGACGGGATGCTCGAAGCCTGCGCCGTCGAGCCGCGCTGGACGGTCGCGCAGGCGCGGGCCTGGTGGCAGGACAAGGGGCCGGCCGCGCTCGCGGCCGTCCAGGCGCAGCGGGAGGAGCGGACCGGCGTCCTGAGCCTCGCCTCCGACTCCGCCGCCAGCACCTGACACGTTCCTTCCCTGCCGTCGCTGAGATCGCCGTCGCGCCAGCGCCTCCGCCGAAGCGGCTACGGCGCTCCAGCGCTTGCGGCGGCGGCCGAACAGCGCAATAGAATTGGCGCCAACAGGAGAGAGGTCCGACATGATGAACGTGGACGCCGCCTTCGACCGCATCGGCTCGGCTCTCCGGCAGAGGGGCTACACTTTCGTGAAGGAGGAGAAGACCTCCGACTCCTCCGGAGACCGCTCCGCCGTCTTCAAGTCACCCGCCATGTCGGTACAGATTTCCTGGAAGGGCAAGGCCCGGCTGATAGCCCTCGAGGTGGATCACGAAGGCGGCTGGGTCGAGTTCGCCCGCCGCAACTTCGGCCCCAGGGGCCTCGAGGACACCGCCGTCGAAGCCCTCGTCCGCGCCATCCGCAACGAAGTCGCCGAAACTTCCACCGATTCGGACTGAAGAAGAGGTCGGACAGCCGGGGAGCGCGCGGAGCCCTCGTTCAGATCATCTGGGGGCCGGCGTTGGCTCGGTTTCGGCCGGCGTCCCCTTCTCGCCCTCGGCCAGGAGCTTGGCCAGGACCTCGTCGTAGTACGGCTTCTCGCGCAGGCCCGTGTACTTGCCGGGGAAAAAAGCCAGCGTGATGTCCGCGCTCCCGCCGGCGGCGTCGAAATTGTTGAGGATCACGGCAAAGCGCTGGTCGTGCGGCAGTCGCGTGTTGTCGATCATCGGAAAATCGAAGTAATCGAGCCAGAACTCGGTCGAAGTCGTCTCGACCCGGCTTCCCTGCCCGGTGCGGACGGTCACGCGAAGCTGCAGGGATTCGCTCTTGCGGTCCGCGTCGAGGACCTCAAGCTTGAAGTTGCGCCGGATGCCCTCCAGGACGAGGTCCTTCGCCAGGGACGGCGCGTCTCCCGCGGGACCGCGAAAAGAGAGCGTCTTCAGGTTCGCCGTGGCGTCGAAGCTCGTCCCGCCCTCCAGGATCACGAGCATCTGCTTCTTCACCACTTCTCCGGCGACGCGGTTCAGCCGGGCCGTGTACTCCGCTCGAAGCGGGCTGTCCTTGATCACGCGCTCGATGTGGCGGAAGAGAGGCTTCAGGTTGAGCGATTCGTGGAAGTTGTACACGAGGAGCTCGAGGTTCAGCACCTCCTGCTCCGGCGTCGCCCGCCCAGATCGCAGGAAGGAATCGATGATGGACTTGAACATGTCCTTGCGCAGGGCGCTCTCGGACTCCTCGCGGCGGCTCGTGAGCTCGGAGTAGAGCCGCGCGTTGGTGTCCCGCGTCTGCAGCCGCTCACGCAGCGCCGCCTCCCGCACCTCGCGGCTGCGCACGTAGTTCGAAGTCCAGAACCCGAGGACCGCCACCGCGATCGCCGTGAACAGCCCTCCGACGGGCTTGAGGATGATCTCGGCCTTGTCCCAGCCGTCGCGCTCCCGCTTGCGGCCGGCCGAGTCCTCCGCCATCACTTCCTCGTCAGGACGAGCTTGCCCGCCTCTTCCTTCACGACCAGGTCATACCGGCCCGGCTTCTCGTAGACCGTGACCTTCACGGACGGGCTCGACTTCTTGTACTCGAGCGACAGCGTGCATTCGCCGGTCGCGGCAATCTTCAAGCTGTACGACCCGAATTGATCCGTCTGGGCCGACGCCGAAGTCCCGGAGCAGTCGAGCTTGAGCGGGACCCCCTCCGGCAGGGTCTTCCCGCCCTCGCTGACCGTGCCATGGATCTCCGCCGCCAGCGCCGCTCCGGCCAGAGCCATCCAACAAACGCCGATGAGAACCTTCCTCATCCTGGACCTCCCGACCAATGGTACGCCACGGAGTCCCAGGCCAACCGGGACGCAAGGGGACCGGCTACCCTGGCCCTCCGGGAATGTGGCAAGATCGGATCCCCCCGCTCCGCGCGCGGCGGGGTTTTTGGGAATGCGGGACGGGGATTCCCAATTCAGGGGGTTGAGCGGCGTCATCGAATCTGTCGGGCGGCGGAGGCGATTGATGGGCGACGAAGACGGCCGTAAGCCGAAACGAGGTTCCCGGGGTTCTTCCCGCGACGTTTCCCGTCGCGACTTCCTGAAGATCGGCGGCATCGCCGCCACCGTCCCGCTCGTCGGCACGAAGCTTGCCACCGCGGCGGGAACCGAGGCCCCGGTCGTCGGGCCGGGCAAGGTGCCCGTCACGCTGACGGTCAACGGGAAGACGTATACCGCGCAGCTAGAACCGCGCGTGACCCTGCTCGACGCGCTCCGGGACTCCTTCGACCTCACCGGGGCCAAGCGCGTCTGCGACCGGGGCGCTTGCGGCTCCTGCACCGTGCTCCTGGACGGCAAGGCCATCTATTCCTGCTCCGTGCTGGCCATCGAGGCACAGCGTCATCGGATCACGACCGTGGAAGGGTTGGGCGATCCCGATCGCCTCGACGGGGTGCAGAAGGCCTTCTGGGACAACGACGCCCAGCAATGCGGTTTCTGCACGCCCGGGTTCGTCGTCGCCACGAAGGCGTTCCTCGACAGAAATCCGAATCCCACGCCCGACCAGATCAGGAGAGGCCTGTGCGGCAACCTCTGCCGCTGCGGCACGTACGTGGGGGTGCGAGCCGCGGCGCTGCAGGCGGCCGGGGCGGGAGGCTCTCCGGCGCGGCGTGGCGCCGCCGAGGAGGGAGGCCGCCGCAATGGCTGAGTACCAATGGCCGCCGGCCGGTAAGCGAAGCCTGATCGGCAAGCGCATTTCGCGCGTGGACGGCCCGCAGAAGGTGACGGGCCGCGCCAGGTATACGTACGACGTCCATCCCCCGGGAATGCTCTACGGGAAGATCGTGCGCTGCCCGCACGCGCACGCGCGCGTGACCCGCATCGACACGAGCGCCGCGGAAAAGCACCCCGGCGTCAAGGCCATCGAGCTGATGACCGAGCCCGGCAAGGAGATCTTCTGGGCCGGCGACGAGGTCGTGGCCCTGGCCGCCGTGGACGAAATCACGGCGGAGGACGCCGCCCGCAGCGTGAACGTCGAATACGAGGTCCTGCCGCACTTCGTCAGCGACGCCGAGCCTCCGGCCAACACGCCCGAGGGGGGGCCGCTCGCCGAGCGCGAGATCCGCGACATGTTCTTCACCCTGCAGGTTCCCGCAGGCCAGATCGTCTCCCGCATCCAGAAGGACGGCGTCAGCTTCACGCCGGACGACGCCGAGCTCGCCCAGATGAAGCAGGTCGGCATGGCCGACTCGGTGATCGACGCCATCCGCCACGCGAAGGTCGTGCCGCCCGGAAAGGCCGGGAATTACAAGCGCGTCGCGGCGCAGACCCAGGGCGATCCGGACAAGGCGTTCGCCGAGTCGGAGGTCGTCTCGGAAGGGCTCTATGGCGTGCCCGTGATCACGCACTGCTGCCTGGAGGCGCACGGCGCCATGTCCGAATGGACCGATCCCGAGCACCTGCTCGTGCACATCTCCACCCAGAACCTCTCCGGGATCCCGGGCCAGATGGCGGAGCCGCTGCATGTTCCGGCCACGAACATCCGCGTGCGCCAGGACCACATCGGGGGAGGGTTCGGCAGCAAGTTCTCCGTGGACACCTGGGGCATCGTGACGGCCAGGCTCTCGAAGAAGGCGGGGGGCAAGCCGGTGAAGATCATGCTCGAGCGCGACGCCGAGCTCAAAGTCGCCGGCGCGAGGCCTTCCTCCTACGCGAGGGTCAGAGTCGGGGCAAAGAAGGACGGAACGCTCCTCGCCTGGGAACATCACGGCTGGGGAACCGGCGGGGTCGGCGGAGGCGGCGCGCCGCCCATCCCGTACATCGTCAACGTCCCCAACCAGCGCAAGCAGCACACCGCGATCTCCAACAACATCGGGAGCGCCCGCGCCTGGCGCGCGCCAAACCATCCCCAGGCCTGCCTGATCACCATGGCGGCGCTCGATGACTTGGCCGCGAAGCTCCGGATGGACCCGATGGACTTCTTCCTGAAAAACATCGAGCTGACCGGCCCGCGGGCCAAGATCTACGCCGAGGAGATCCACAAGGCCGACGAGCTGATGGGCTGGAAGAAGAGCTGGCATCCGCGCCCGGATTCGAGCGTCGGGCCGGTCAAGCGGGGCCTCGGCATGTCGATCCATACCTGGGGCGGCCGGGGCCACAACAGCGAATGCGACTTCGCGATTCACCCGGACGGCTCGGTCGTCGTCAGGCTGGGCTCGCAGGACCTGGGCACCGGCACGCGGACCTGCATCCAGATCGTGGCCGCGGAATCGCTCGGGCTCCCGATGAACGCCGTCAAGGTGGAGATCGGCGACACGCAATTCCCTCCCTCCGGCGGCTCGGGCGGAAGCACCACGATCGGCGGCGTTTCCTCCTCGACGAGGCGCGGCGCGGTCGACGCTTTGAACCAGCTCTTCGCGAAGGTCGCGCCGGCGTTGAACGCCAGGCCGGAGGAGCTCGAGGCGGCCGACGGAGCGGTGCGCGTGGCGGCGGATCCCGGGAGAAGCCTCCCGTGGAAGCAGGCCTGCGCGAAGCTGGGCGCCATGCCCGTGACCGCTCGCGGCGTGAACAAGAGCGGCATGACGCCGGACCTGACCAACAGCGGCGTGGGCGGCGCCCAGATGGCGGACGTCAGCGTGGATACCGAGACCGGCATCGTGAAGATCAACAAGATCGTCGCGGTTCAGGACTGCGGGCTCGTCATCGACCTGAAGACCGCCGAGAGCCAGTGCTACGGGGCCCTGATCATGGGCATCGCCTATTCGCTCTACGAAGAGAAGATCATGGATGAGGCGACCGGACGGATGCTCAACCCGAACATGGACTTCTACAGGCTCGCGGGCATCGGTGACATCGGGGAGCTCGTCGTGCACATGATGACGGGACCCGGTTATGACGAGCGCGGGGTCATCGGGCTCGGCGAACCGCCGGTCGTCTCGCCGGGGGCCGTCATCTCGAACGCCGTGGCCAACGCTATCGGCGTGCGCGTGCCTTTCCTTCCAATCACGCCCGACCGCGTGCTCGCCGCGCTCGAGCAGAAGGAGACGCGTCATGCGGCCGTTTGAGTACGCGAGCGCCCGGAGCAGGCAGCAGGCTGTCAGTCTCCTCGGCACGAGCTGGGACCAGGCGGAGGTCCTCGCGGGCGGAAGCGATCTGCTGGCGTTGATGAAAGACGACGTCGTCCGGCCCAGGCGCCTGGTCAGCATCAAGGAGATCCCGGATCTGCGCGAGGTCCGCGCGGCGGAGGGGGGGCTCTCGATCGGCGCGCTCCTCACTCTGGCCGAACTGTCGGACCATCCGCAGGTGCGCCAGAAATATCCGGCGCTCCGGCAGGCGATCGATGACGCGGCGAGCCCGCAGATCCGCAACGTCGCCACCCTGGGCGGCAACCTGTGTCAGCGCCCCCGCTGTTGGTATTTCCGCGGCGGCCACGGGCTGCTCGCGCGGGGGCCGGCCGGCGCATCGCTCGTGTTGAACGGGGACAACCGCTACCACGCGATCCTGGGCAACCAGGGCCCGGCTTATTTCGTCAGCCCCTCGACCATTGCCCCCGTGCTCATCGCCTACGGCGCCAGGGTGCGGCTCTACGGGCCCCGGGGAGAGCGGCAGATGCCGCTGGAGAAATTTTTCCGTGTCCCGCAATCGGACGGCGAGAGGGAGCACGATCTGCAACCCAACGAGATCGTGACGGAAATCGTTCTCCCCGCCGCCGAGGGAACCCGCGGCGGCAACTACGAGGTCCGCCAGAAGGAAGCCTTCGACTGGCCTTACGCGACCGCCAGCGCGGTCCTGCGAATGAGCGGCGCGACGGTCGAGTCGGCGCGGATCGTGCTGGGCCACGTCGCGCCCGTTCCGTGGGTCTCGGGCGAGGCCGCCCAGGCGATCACCGGCAAGCCGGTGAACGAGCAGACCGCTGCGGCCGCCGGGCAGGCCGCGGTCGCCGGCGCGAGGCCGCTTTCGCGGAACAAGCACAAGGTGCAACTGGCCAGGGTCGCGGTCGCGCGGGCGCTGCTCGCGGCTGCGCGCGGGACCGCAAGGGCATAGAGCGGGAGGGATGCCGACGATGCTCAGTCAAATCGAGGATCGGTTCAACACCGAACATCCCGGCCTCTGTCACTGCCTGCGGTGGAAGGGGCAGTTCATCGCGGCCGAACGGGACCTGACCGTCCCCCGCTCCAACGACGGGCTCTACTGGTGTATGCACACGCAGAAGTGCATCGGCCCCGACGGAGGTCTGGCCGAGCCGGGCAACTGCTCCTCCCCCGGACGGAACTGCTACGAGGAGGGAGGACACGAGGACTAACCGATAGCGTCCGGGCACAGTTCTTGCCGGACAATCGAACCGGGAGTTATGACAATGCTCAGGAAGATCTCTTTCGTTCTGATTCTCGCGCTGGCGCTCACGAGCGCCGCGGCGGCGTCCCAGATCCGGGGCGACTACATCGAGACGCGAAGCGCCGATGTCTACACGGGCCAGTGCTTCGCCAATGGCGAGATGAACCTGGTCGGCAATCAGGCACTGGTGGCCTGGCGGGTCAAAAGCGGAAGCTGGGAGGGAGTGCCGCTCGACGGCCTGGTCGTCGCCGGCGCGGTCCGGGCCAGCGCGACTCTGGGCGACCCCTACGCCAACCCCTATCCGGCCAGGTCCGTGCTCCTGGTGGATGATCGCGCCACGCCCCGCCAGCGCCACGCGCTGGTTGCTTTCGCGCGGGAGATGGGGGGCAAGCTCTTGAACGACGTCGTCGAAGTCGAGGCGGCGCCCATGACGATGGCCGTCGAAAGGGACGGCCCGCACGCGACGCGCGCGCTGTTCCAGGCGGCCGGAGTCGCCACCATCGAAACGCGCCCCATCGGCGACAAGGACCACGTCTGCGGCAACGAATACACGTTCTATCCGCCGCTGACCGAAACGGATCACGCGATGCCCGCTGTCGCGCTCAAGGATGAATACCAGGGGCCGGGGCTCGGCGTCTCCTGGAGCTGCCAGGAGAAGCGCAGCGCCTTCGTCGGCAGCTTCGAACATTAGAAGGCGGCGAAGCCGCGTTTTCTCGCGATCGGCGCGGGCGAGCGACGATTGCCGTTCGCCCATTTCTCGTGAGGCTCGGAAATGATCGCTTTAGCCGCTGCGGCGCTCCTGCTTTTTTCGGCGGCGGCGACGCCGCAGAAACTCGAACCCACAGGACCGGTGACGGACAAGGCCGTGCCGGAGGCGGTGCGCTCGTCCCTCGAGCCGGAAGGCGTGCGCGTGGCGCTGTCCGGAGAACCCTGGTGCGACCTGTGGCTGCGCAAAGGAATCCCAGATGAGAAAGACAGGACGCCCGGCGCGCTTCACGGCCAGCTTGCCGTCTCCACGGCGGTCGGAGTCATTCGTTTCCTGGCGCCGGCGACCGACTTTCGCGGCCAGGCGATACGCCCCGGCTTCTACACGCTGCGCTATGCGCTCGCCCCCGCCGACGCAAGCCACCTGGGCGTCTCCGAGTATTCGGATTTCCTCCTGGTGGTTCCCGCCGCCGAGGATCCCAATCCCGATACCCGTTTCAAGTTCGATGACCTGATGGACGCCAGCCGCAAGGCCACGGGCACCAGGCATCCGGGAGTCTTGAGCCTCACGCGCCCCTCCGGCACGAGCTTTCCCGCCGTCACGACGAACGACCTCGGCCACGTGGTGCTGCAGGTCAAGGGACGGCTCCGCTCAGGCGCAGAAGCGCCGATAGCTCTCGTGGTCAAAGGTCACGCCGAGCAGTAATTCCAGCTTTTTTCCCGCGGTCATCCGTTCGTCACAACGGCGAGCCGGAATGACCGCCACTGCGTTATCGTCAGTCCATGAAAATCCTCAGCCGCTTTGTGGCTATTTCCGTCCTCGTCGCGGCCGCTCTGGCAACGGCCGCGCGCACCCCGGCCGCCGCGGCGGGCGCCAGCTCGGCCGCAGCTCCCTCGGCCCCCGCGGGAATCGACCTCGCCGGGATCGATCGGTCGGTCGCGCCGGGTGACGACTTCTTCGCCTACGCGAACGGGGAATGGATCAAGAGGACCGAAATCCCGGCCGACCGCAGCTCCTGGGGTCCCTCCGCCGAGCTGGAGGAGTTGACGGCCCGACGGACGGCCGACCTGATCGCCGAGACGGCCAGGACACGGGGTTCCGCCGGCTCGGACGCCAGGAAGATCGGCGACTACTACGCGAGCTTCATGGACGAGGCGGGAATCGAGGCGAAGGGACTCCGGCCGCTCAAGCCCGAGCTTGATCGCATCGCGGCGGTCTCCGACGCGCGGGCGCTCGCGCGCACGCTCGGCGGCAAGCTTCGGGCGGACGTCGACGTGTTGAACGCCACGAATCTCCACACCGACAACCTCTTCGGACTCTGGGTCGCGCAGGACTTGAACGACCCGGGCCGCTATTTGCCGTTCCTGCTCCAGGGCGGCCTCGGCATGCCCGATCGCGATTACTACCTGAACCCGTCGCCGCGCATGGCGGACATCCGGACCCGGTACCAAGCCCATGTCGCGGCCGTGCTGAAGCTCGCCGGCGTCGCCGACAGCGACGCGAAGGCGGCCCGGATCTTCGAGCTCGAGCGCCGGATCGCCGAAAAGCATGCCAGCCGCGCGGAGTCGGAAGATGTCCTGAAGGGCAACAACCACTGGACGCGTCAGGAGTTTTCCGCCCGCGCGCCCGGCCTCGACTGGGAGGCCTTTTTCTCGGGCGCGGGGCTGGACCGGCGGAGCGAGTTCGTTGTCTGGCAGCCGGGCGCGGTCACCGGCATCTCCGCCCTCGTGCGCGGCCAGCCGCTCGAGACCTGGAAGGACTACCTGGTCTTTCACGCCGTGGACCACTTCTCTTTCGTGCTGCCCAGGGCTTTCGTCGACGAACGGTTCGCCTTCTACGGCAAGGTGCTTTCAGGCGCGCAGGAGCTGCGCGACCGCTGGAAGCGCGCGGTGGACGCCACGAACCAGGCGCTCGGAGAAGCGGTCGGCAGGCTCTACACGGCACGCTACTTTCCGCCTGAGGAGAAGGCGCGGGCCGAAGAGATGGTGCGCAACGAGATCGCGGCGTTCGGACGCCGGATCGACAATCTCCCCTGGATGGCCCCGGAGACCAGAGTCAGGGCCAAGGCGAAGCTGGCGGTCCTGAAAGTGGGCGTCGGTTACCCGGACAAGTGGCGCGACTACTCCGAGTACGAGGTCATCGCCGGCGACGCGTTCGGCAACGTCGAGCGCGCGGAGCTCTTCAACTACCGGCGGAACATCAAGAAGCTCGGCCAACCGGTCGATCGCGGGGAGTGGGTGATGAACCCGCAGCTGATCAACGCGGTCAACCTGCCGGCGATGAACGCGCTCAACTTTCCCGCCGGGATCCTGCAACCGCCCTACTTCGATCCGAAGCGGCCGGCGGTCATGGATTACGGCTCGATCGGCGCCGTCATCGGCCACGAGATCAGCCACAGTTTCGACGACCAGGGCGCCCTCTTCGACGCGAGGGGCCGGCTCGACAACTGGTGGACGAAAGAGGACTACGCGCACTTTACCGCGTCCTCCGCGGCGCTCGTCCGCCAGTACGACGCCTATCGCCCATTCCCCGACCTCGCCGTCAACGGCAAGCAGACGGTGAGCGAGAACATCGCCGACGTCGCCGGGCTCGCGGCGGCCGACGACGCCTACCGGCTCTCATCGAACGGCAAGGAGGCGCCGGCCATCCAGGGCCTCACCGGTGATCAGCAGTTCTTCCTGAGCTTCGCACAGACCTGGCGGCGGAAAGTCCGCGAGCCGGCGCTGCGCCAGCAGATCGTGACCGACGGCCACGCGCCCGCCCGATACCGCGCCGACACCGTCCGCAACCTCGACCCCTGGTACGGGGCCTTTGCCGTGAAGCCGGGCCAGGCGCTCTATCTCGCGCCGGGAGAACGCGTCCGCGTCTGGTGACCGCCGGGACGCGACCGCCGTCCCGGGCCAGTCAAGCGGTCCCGGTCGTGTCATCCCGAGTCGCCGACGCGCCTGCGCCTCCGCCGAAGGCTACCGCGCTCGGGCGAAGGGCGGAAGACGCTTGGGCGACGGCGCGAGCGAAGCGAAGAGGATCTCTCCAGGGAATGCAGGAAGCGCGAGCAGATCCTTCGCTTCGCTCAGGATGACAGAGAGCGGCGCGGCTTCCTCGCGATCAGCCGGGCCGCGAGATCGTCACGGATGGCCGACGACGATACTGTCGGCGTTCGTGTTGTTGCCCTCGTTGGCCTCGGTGACCGCGCTGTCCGCGTCCGCCCTCGCGATGAGGAAATAGGTTCCAGAAGGAGTCCCCGACGGGATCAGGAGATTGACGGAACCCTTGTCGGCGCCTCCCGGGGCGAGGGCGGGAACGGGACGGACTCCCAGCGGGATATCTCCGGCATCCAGGGTCGCGTCGAGGGAGAGATAGTAGCCGGTCGCCGAGACCCCGGCCGGCCCGGCCCCTGTGTTTGCCGTCGTGTCGCTGACCCTGAGCTTCTGGCCGGCGCGCGCCTTGGAAGGCACGTTGAACGAGGAGACGACCAGGTCAGGAAAGACTGCCGGTGTCGGCGTCAGCGTCGGTGTCCGTGTCGGGGTGTTGGACGCGGCCGCCGTCGGGGTCCTGGAAGGCGTCGGCGTGGGAGTCGGAGTGGCCGGAGGCAGCGCGTAGGCGGTCAGGTGCGCCGACTCGTCGGTGATGTAGAGCGTCGCGTTGACAACGATGGGGCTTTCCCAGTGATTTCCGCCGACATGGGTCGTGTCGCTCCAGAGAACCGCCCCGGTCAGGGGATTGAGGGCGCGGATGATGCCGCTTCCCGCAAAATAGAGCACGTTGTTGGCCATGAGCGGCGAGAACCCGGTGAGGGTGTTCTGCCATTGCGTCACCAGAGTGGGCGTGCCGTTCGTGATTGTCAGTTTCAAGCCTGAGCTGCCGGACCGGTTCGTAACGAACGCCCAGGTGCTGCCGTCGGCGGGGTTGATCCAAACCACCGGCGCCGTCAGGACCTGCCCGTCCTGAGGGACGCGGAAGAGCTGGAGTTCGCCGCCCGTGTGGCCCGGTCCCCCCTGGCCGCTCAGGTCGGCGAGGTTGATCAGGCGCAGCATGGAGTCCTTTCCTCCCTGCAGACCCAGCCGCCCCGCAAAGCCGGCGGCCGGCAGAATCGCCGGGGCGGTGCTTCCGAGGTCGAGGTCGTTGTCGTTGAGGGTCTGGTAATTCGCCGGTGTGTAGGTGTCGAGCGGCTGGCCGCCACTGCCGGTGGCGTCCGGGTTCAGGGAGAAGACCGTGTCCGCCCAGTTGCTCAGGCCGTCGTAGATGCCGTTGCCCGTCGCCATGTAGATGCGGTTGGTAACGCTGTCATAGACGACGCCGACGCGGGCCCAGATGGCCGATTGCTGAAAGGGGCAGTCCGGCGTCCCGGGCGTCTCGACGAAATGCACGGTCAGATCGCTGCAGAGCGCGTTGAACACCTTTTGCGTGCCGTCGGCCAGGTTGATCGCGGTGACGTGTCCCTGATAGTCGCCGGCATCCCCCGGATAGCCCCCGTTGGGCATGTAGAGGTAGGTCACGCCATTGCCGGCCGTCGCGAACGAGAGCGCCGGGGAGCCTTTCTCGTCGAATCCCTTGAGGGTCGTGAGCTGCGGCCAGCCTCCCGTCACGATCTCGGTGCCGTCGCCGACCTGGTACTTGTGGACTCTGCCGTCCAGCCCGTAGCTGTAGACGTACAGGCGATTCGGGTCGATCGCGGGATGCGAGGTCGTGTAGCAGATCGATCCCCCGTTGTTGATCGTGCAGTTCCCCGCGCCGTTCTGCCGCGACCAGACTTGCACGCCCGTCGCGGCGTCGAGCGCGATGATGTGCCCCGCCTTCGTGGTGACGAAGAGCAGATCACGCGTGCCGCCGGCGGTGGCGACGTTGGCCAGGTACACCGGCGCCCCATCGGCGATCGATGGGAGCGAAGACTGGAAGAGAAGCTGCAGGCTCACCACATTCGACGCGCCCAGGACGGTTTCGCGCGTGTTGTTGCCGTCGTGCTGAGGGTTCCCGTTGAACTGGAGCCAGTCGTACGGAGAAGCCTGCGCCGCCAGGTCACCCGGATCCTCCTGAGCCGCGAGCGGCGCTCGATTGCTAAGGACCAGAACAGACAGGACGCCTCCACCGACCAGCAGGGATACAGAAACCAGACGCCGATGCGCGGACCGCGGAGAACCCTTCGACTTTGTCATCTTGTTGCCCACCTCGCCAAAAGGGGGAGCCACGCGACCTCGTCTTCCCCGTGCGGGCAGTATATGC
>Ga0153915_10004430_pt1 | contig 12936 bp, 9 predicted proteins | sample Opewatmetagenome_2_FD_107003 | JGI IMG/M metagenome (GOLD analysis project Ga0153915, IMG submission 107003) | Freshwater wetland microbial communities from Ohio, USA - Open water 3 Core 3 Depth 3 metaG | ecosystem: Environmental > Aquatic > Freshwater > Wetlands | place: USA: Ohio, Lake Erie... | reverse complement strand
TCGTCTTCATGACGAGCATCGCTCTGATCACCACAAACTGGTTCTTCATCGCCTTACTCGTCGTGTCGATCGTTGTTCTGGCCTTGCGCATCCCAAAAGAGGAGCAGATGATGATCGAGGTGTTTGGAGAGGAATACAAAACCTACAAACAAAGGACAGGCGGGTTAATCCCGAAATAATATGAGCAAACTCACTGAAAGGATAAAGAGATTCGGGTTCCTTTTCATCATTCTGATGGAAATGGTTGTTCTGTCCGGGTGCCGGTCAGAATCGGGTCAAAGTAACTATGAGCCAAACTTAAAAGATGAGCCTTATGTTGAGTCTTTGCCGGCCATAAACTCCCAGGATTACCTGTATCTGTTCGATTATGACGCTCAAGCGCCATTGGATATCCAGGAGACCCAACGGTGGCAGGAAAACGGCGCGACCTGGATTGAACTAAATTATGCCAGCCCACTAGGCGGGCGTGTCCCGGCGACCCTGGTCATTCCCTCAGGCAAAGGGCCTTTCGCCGGGGTGATCCTCATGCACGGGATGCCTTCAAATCGCAAATCCTTGGCCGGCTTGGCAGGCTTGTATGCCAATTTTGATGCCGTCGTATTGCTGATCGATGCGCCGTTTAACCGGCCTGAAAACGCAAAGCGCAAGTGGGTCGAGGGCAACCCGCTGGACTTTTCCGGTCAGGACCGTCAGGACCAGATCCAATTGATCGTTGATCTACGTCGGGGAGTGGATCTACTCGCCTTAAATCCTAAAGTGGACCCAGCCCGGCTGGCCTACATAGGTGGAAGCTACGGCGGTGCCATGGGCGGGCTGCTCGCGGGAGTGGAGCATCGCTTGAAAGCCTACGTGCTGGTCGTAGGCGATGGCGGCCTGGTCTCCCACCGGACCGGATTTGATGATTTCAATAGTTTCCCCCTGGGAATTTTCTTTCGCTTGCCAATGGAAACCCGGCAAGCCTGGGTGGATCTAATGTGGCCGGTCGAGCCGGTAAATTATGTTGGCCAGGCAACCCCCGCGGCCTTGTTATTCCAAAACGGCATTCGGGACGCCTCCGTCCTGCCTACTGATGCAGTTCGCTACCAGCAAGCCGGCAGCCAGCCCAAGAAAACCCTTTGGTACAACCTTACGCACGACATGATGGGCGACCGCCAGGTCCTGGAAGATCAATTGGAATTCCTGCAAGATCATATTGGCGTTGGCACCCTGGTGCTTAAGCCTGCCTTTGGCCCCGATTATCTGTGGTTGGATCGCGCTCTGCTGGCCTGGGCGTTACTCGCCTTGATCAGTCTTGGCTGGGTTGTCTGGGACGTCTTCAAGAACCCGCATTTACCGCTCGGGGCGCGCCTGTTGTGGAGTTGGGTCGTACTGCTTACGGGTCCATTGGGGTTGTTGATCTACATGCTGGTCAGGCGCAAAAGGACGCCAGATTCCTGGCAGGCAGTCCTGGTGGAAGCCGCGGGAAGCGTGACACCTGCCATCCTGGCTTACCTGGTGATTTTGTTCTTGATCAGCCTGGTTCCTGCAATCCAGTCTAACGATTTTCTACAAATCCTGTTCATCCTTGGCTTACCGCTTTTGTTTGGTTGTCTGTTCTTCCAGGGGCCGTTGCTGGCGCAGGCAACCCACAAGGGCTACCTTCGTACTCTCCTTCAGCGCTTACCTCACGCGTGGGTGGCTGCCAACATTGGGATAGGCGGGCTCGCGCTTGCCACCCCGCTGGTAAATTGGTTCTTTCAGGCTTACGGATTCATGACCCTGTTTTCCTGGGCATTGGTTGCCCTATTCATGATCGTTGCAGCCGGCGCGGTTGTAGCGATACTGCTGCTTCTACTCTACGAAGGCTGGGCGGTCCGGCGCGGCTTCCGGGCCTGGGGCGTTTTGATGTCTGGAGAGGGGGAAGTCAGCACGCCTTCATGGCGTAAGCTGTGGTGGTGGATTTTGTTGAGCTTTGTTGTTCCGTTTGGCGGAGTTTTTGCCAGCATGTGGTTAACTCACTTGATTTTTTCATGAGTGAAAGCGAACGAAAAGAGGAAAGTAAACATGAAGAGGAAATTCTTTTTGATCTTGGGGGTCATTGCGATCGCCCTGCTCGTAGTGGTTGGTGACAGCTATACTGGCAGCAACACTAGCCGGGATAAAGGGCCGGCATCAGTTAATGAGCCCCTGTCCGAGGCCTTGATCTCCGACCTGGAGAACTACACGGTGAGTTTGATGAAGGAGTTCGATGTCCCCGGCATGGCAATGGTGCTTGTGCAAGGTGACAAGGTAGTTTACTCGCATGGCCTGGGCGTAAGAGATTTTGGAACAAAGGCGCCTGTCACCACACAGACCTTATTTGGTATCGCTTCGACCACCAAGTCCATGACGGCAGTCATGATCGCCTCGCTGGTTGACGATGATGTCATTGCCTGGGACACGCCTCTTAAAGCCGTCCTGTCTTCGTTCTCATTGTACAACCCGGAAGTCACCCAAAAGATGACCTTTCGCCACACCCTGTGCATGTGCTCCAGCATTCCTGAACATAAGGAGCCGATCACAGTGCAATACAGTAAGATGACCGCTGAGGATGTCATGGATATGATGGAGACGGTCCCGCTTTCCGGAACATTCGAACACACATTTAACTATTCCACTCCCATTGTGGCGGTTGGGGGTTATCTTGCTGCGCTGGCAGATGGCGGAGAATATGGAAATTTGGCGCGGGCTTATACCGATGTGATGCAAGAACGCCTTTTTGATCCCATGGAAATGACCTCATCTACCTTCTCGATTGAAGATGTAGTTGCTAGCGGGGATTATGCAACGCCCTATTATTCCACGCTGGCTGGGTTTAAACCACTTTCGCCCGAAATCGACGGGGGCATGTTCATGCCGATGGCGCCGGGTGGGGCATTATGGTCTACCGCAGATGATTTGGGGAAGTATCTAATCATGCTGCTCAATGGAGGGGTCGCTGTAAATGGGCAACGCGTGGTTTCGGCTGAAAACCTGTCCTACCTGTGGCAACCACAAATTGCCATCGACTCACAGGTAAGTTATGGATTGGGCTGGTATGTGGAAAATTATCACGGCTTGACCGTCATCCATCACTGTGGCGGCTCGGCTGGCTTTGCCTCCGAACTGGTCGTCATTCCCAAGCTCGACATTGGTTTTGCCTTGCTGGCCAACCAAATGGATCAAGTTAGACCCATTGGCCGGATGGCCACCTATCGTTTGCTCGAAATGCTGACCGGCAGCGAGCAGGTTTACGATCAGCAAGTTCGCCAGGCAGCCCGCGATATTGACCAGCAACTCCTGACTCTGTCACTGGCGACACGAAAGACCGTCGAGCCTGACAAGATCGCTCCCTTCCTGGGCAGTTATCACAATGATGTGTTGGGCGAAATCAAACTCGTTCTCCACGATGACCATACCTTGTGGATAGATTTCGGAGAATATGAATCATCGATTCGACCGCTGACAGCCGAAGAAAACCAATTCATCTTCTTTGAAAGCGTATTTATGGGCAAAACCATCCAAATGAAGATGAATTCAGATGGAACTCCAACCCTGAAATGGTCTGGCGAGGAGGGCACCTACGTTTTTGTGGCGGATGCAGGTGATAGATAAGGCTGGTCGGGGCCGTGACAGCGACTCTCGCCGTCATGCTGGCCCGCAAGGACGTCATCCCGCTCCTACACAGATAGGATGACTTAGAAGGTCTCCGCCACTTAAAGAAAGGTGTGATAGTGAATACTAAACGCTCATCCATAATCATTTTCTTTGCTGGATTGGCAGTCGCGGCTTTGAGCCTGAGTGCCTGTAATGGTGGGCACAATCACTATCCCGCTGCCTCCCTTCAGCGTGCGATAGCCATCCGGCTGGCGGACCCGGATGTGTGCCCCAGCGGAGATTCGCAAAACTTGCAGCAAATCGTGGACGCGGCCGGTTCGGATGGCATGGCGCGCCTGCCGGAGGGCTGTTACAAAATCACCTCGACAGTAACCCTCCCACCCGGCACTCAATTGGTAGGTGCAGGGGCTGACAAAACCATCCTGTATCGAGATCCAAATGGGCAATATTCGCAGCCTATCCTGCGGGTAAGTGGCAGAGGCAGTGCAGGCGGGGGAACACAAATCTCCGGCCTGGCGCTGGTCGGGGTGCGTAATACGAAGGATACCGGCCAGGATTACGGGCTCATCCTCTCCAATGTGGCGGATTTCCGCGTCGACCACTGCTACTTTGAAGGCTTTGGCTTTGCCGGAGTGCGCGTCGAAGGTTTTTCGAACGGGGTTGTGGACCATGCCTTCTTTGTCGACAACTTCAAGCGCGGCATCGACAATCTGGGTTACGGTGTGGTGGTTTATGGAGCAGGTATCTGGGCTGCTGACCTTCAGCCGGGCGGAACGCAGGCCACCTTCGTGGAGGACAGCCTCTTCGTTGGCAACCGCCACGCCATCGCCGCAAGTGCCGGAGCACATTATGTCTTCCGCTATAACCAGGTGCTGCGTAACGTGGTGGCCTGTGCCGTGGACGCGCACGGCATGGGCTATGGTTCGGCTCACGGTACGCGGATGGTTGAAATCTACCATAACGTGATTGAAGATCCGGTTTATAACCTGTGCGGCATCGGGATCCGCGGTGGGGCGGGAGTCATTTTCGAAAACACGATCAAAGGTTACAAAAAAAACATCCTGCTTATCTTGGAATGGGGCACCCCCGACAGCCTGAAGGCAGAATACCCGGCCTTCGACCAGGTGCAGGAAATATATATCTGGGGCAACCACATCACAGGTGGGCCATCCGAACCCCAAGTGGATAAGACCGGAATCGGATTTATTAAGGCCGGCCGGGATTACTTTACCGAGCCCAGACCTGGCTATGTGCCGTACCCATATCCACATCCGCTGGCCCGGGGAGGCGCGCTTGACGCTGACCCCTGGCCGCCGATTGGTGAGTAGAAGGGTTATTTCGTCTATATCGCCGAACTGCCACTCTTGGGCAGACGGAGGCTGAAAATCCAACCATCGGCACTTTGGCAAACAGAGCATGCCGCGATCAGGAAAAATAAAGGAAGGATTCTTATGAAAAAAATAATCGCTTGGATCAAGCGTCATCAGGTCGTGACCTTCTTCATTATTGCCTTCGCCATCACCTGGGGGTTAGGATTCTCCTACGGTGCGGTAATGAAGAAGGGCCAGTTCTTGCTGGCGCCCTTGGTTTTTACAGCAATCTGCGGCCCTGCCCTGGCGGGAATCATCATTACAGCCCTGACAAACACTCAGCCCGGGGAAGGGTCAAAACGCACATTTTGGATCGCCTTCTGCGCAGCATGGGTCGTATCGACACTCGTATTCCTTGCCAATAACACGTTCATCAACCATGCCCCTTTCTCCCCCGTCATGGTCGGCTTCACTCTCGTTTCGGTGGTGCCGGTTGCCTTTGTGATCAGCATGGCTTATTCGCGCCTCCCGGCAATGAGAAGTTACCTGTCTTCATTGGTTCGGCTGCGCGGCGTGTGGGGCTGGGGTTTGCTGGCATTGGGGTTGCCCGCCGCGTTAATCCTGCTCTCGATCCTCATCAGCAGCATCCTTGGCAGGCAATCCATCACAGTGTACCAGTTTCCGGATACAGGCCTGGCATTGGCCGGCCTGGTTGCGGTCAAATTCCTCTACCAGTTCTTCTTTTTCAATGCCACCGGGGAGGAAGCCGGCTGGCGCGGATTTGCACTGCCCAGGCTGCAGGCGCGCACCAACCCTCTGATTGCCGGCCTGATCCTGGCTTTTTTCTGGGCGCCGTGGCACTTCTTTTTATGGCAGGCGGAAGGACAGCCGGTCTTGACCCTGCAATACTGGATCCAGACGTACATCAACCTCATTCCAGCAGGATTGGCTTTGGTTTGGATCTATAACCGCAGCAAGGGCAGCATCCTGGTGGCAGGCGTTTACCACGCGGCTGCCAATACTGCCTTTGCATTTTTCCCCCAACTGGACTATCCGGTTTTCTCTGTGATCCTGGGAATTCTTGTCCTCGTTATAATCCTGGCGGATCGAATGTGGAAAAAGTTTCCACCCGACCACCCGGCGGTGTATCGGGAACCGGCAATGAATGAAGGTCAAAAGTAATATCGTAGTGAAAGAGAAGAAAGAGGATAAAACAATGAAATCCCCAAATAATGTCATTCAGATGGAAAAGGAGAAATTCCGGCTTTGCGAGCATCCCTGGCTGTCCCTTCTGGCCGTCATGTTGACCTCAGTATTGTCAATGATTCTAACGAGCATTGTGCTTTTTAGGTTGATCGGATTGCCCGAGGGCATACCTGCTGTTCAATTCATCCAGGGAATGTCGTCTCACCTCCTCATCGTTTTCGTGCTTGCGCCTTTCGTTTTGCGCCTCCCCAAGGGAAAAAGGAAGTTCAGGCAGTACCTGGACGACATCGGGCTGACCAGAATGCAGCCGTTCGTCCGGCTTGTGCTGCTGGCGCTCTCCTGCTATGTCATCCTGGCGCTGTCGCAGGTTACCGCCTCATTTATATACCGGCTCTTCGAAAGGTTGCCGATAAACCGGAGTTTCATCTGGCTGGTCTTCGACCTGTCAGGAGACCTTCCTCCCGGTTCGCCGAGTCTCCTCATCTCCATCCCATCCATCTTTGAGGAAGCGGCGTTTAGGGGCATTGTCCTGACCGTTTTTCTGAGCAAGTATACGGAACGCAAATCGATCATCTTTTCGTCGGTCGGTTTCGGACTCATGCACTTGCTCAATCTGGTAACGGGAGGTGAGCTGGTGTGGGTTTTGGGGCAGGTCGTTTGGGCTTTTATCATCGGCCTGTTCTACGGGTACGTGTTCGTCAGGACTCGCAGCCTGCTGCCCCCGATGATCGTCCACTATCTGGGCAACGTGTTTATCAGTTCGTTGGTCGGCTATATTCAGACCAGGGCTTCGATCGAGATCCAGAGCCTGTATGGCGTGATACTCTCGCTCGGCGTTGTTCCGACGACACTGATGATCTTGTGGACCAGATTCTTCTCATCAAGGTGGCTGCCGGAGATGGAAGAAACTGCAAGTCAACCATCCTGCAGGTACCGGGAGCCAGCGCCGGAGGGCTGAAGATTAACGGCATTGTGAATGTGCGAGGAGGAAAAATGTCCAACCACTTTTCTAAGCATTTGATTGTCAGCATACAGAGGCGCGGGAAAGTGATCGGTCTCATTGGATGGGTGTGTGCATTACTTGTTATTTTGGCACCAGTCATCGCCGGTCACATCGAACACCCCGGTTTCTCACCGTTTGTCACCTATCTCAGCGAAATAAGGGTGACCCCTGCCTGGCCGCAGATTGGTTTGGTTTCAACTCCGCCACCATGATTCCGGTATCCATTCCTTATCATGTAGCTGATCTTAATGTCGGTGAGTAGCATATTTTAACAAAAAATAGTTCCTCAAGATACTTGAACTGAAAGGGATGCATATGATGTACTTGGGATAATCTGGACAAACTTGACAAACTGTTTATTGCTTGGGCTTTCCTATTGCAAATTATATTTATCGTCCATTTTGCAATCCGCAAACCCTTCCTGGAGAGTTATACGATTAAGTTTGGATGGATCGTTTACGCGCTTTGTATCCCGGCTGTTGTCATCAGTATTATTCTCTTGCACGGCGGCAAGAGCTGGTCATTTTGGCTGGGAGGTTTCCTTTTCCTTCTCTATGCCATGTTTGGCTATTGGGTTGATTATGTGCAAAAAATTCCATTCCGAAACCCGCTTCGATTATCGATAGTGTTTCCATACGCGTTCCTATACCTGGCTACAGTGATGTTCTACTGGTGGCCGCTTGCCCTGCTAAGTCGCCCAATGTGGTTTGCGTACGCAATATTGTTCATCATCGCAACCATTTTGAACATTACATCTCACTAAACGACGACATGCTGGCCGCCTGGAAAGGAAATAGTCAACTATGCTCGAAACGATCCCATTAGGGGAAGAACATCTTGAAGATGCCGCTTTATTAGTGAGCAACCGCTATAAACGGCTCTGTGAACAGGAACCACATCTACCACAAAGCTACGCAGAAGTGAGCAAGCTCTTACCTCTTCTGCAAAAAATCTGGAGCGCTTCCGGCGTTGGAGTTGCGGTACTCCGCGGAGGTCGGCTGGTTGGTTTCCTAACGGGTTGGCAAATGCCATCCTTCAGGGGCAAAAGAAGCACCTACAGCCCTGAATGGGCAAATGCAGCCGATCTGGAAGATAGTGCGCGCATCTACGAAGAGATGTACAGCGATCTTGCAACCGCCTGGGTTGCAGATAAATATGTCGCGCACTATATCAGTCTATTTCCAAACGATGTCGATGCGTTGAGAGCATGGCATTGGCTGGGTTTTGGGATGATATCGGTCGATGCCCTCCGTGGTTTGGGTTCGATACAGGAAAATGATGCAAATGTGAAAATCCGGCGTGCAGAGGTGCAGGATATTGAGCAAGTGCTGGAACTGCATGAGGACTTGCGGCAGTATGCGAAAGGGACACCGGTTTTTCTTTTGGCGGAGAAAAGGGACCGAAGCTACTATGAGGAATGGTTACGGAATCCAGATAAGGTGGTCTGGTTGGCCTACTGGAAGGATGAGCCGGTAGCCTTTATGAGGTTGGGGCCTGCCGACGACGATGTTTGCACGATCATCGTCGATGAGAAGACGACCAGCATCTACAGCGCCTTTACAAAGGAAAAAATACGCAGGGAAGGCATCGCGACTGCCTTGCTTGACCATGCGTTGAATTCCGCGCAGGCCTCAGGCTACCAACGCTGCGCCGTAAGTTTTGAGCCGATGAACCTCTTAGCTACGCGCTTCTGGCTCAAGTACTTCAAACCGGTGTGTTTTTCAGTTGTCCGCTACATTGACGATCGCGTGCAGAGGCAGGACGCCCAGTCTGTGGTGCGGGTAGACCCCAAACCGCGACCCACCGATGCCCACCTATGAGACTTACACCAATTTACTCAAAGGAGTATGACACGTATCAAAATATCGAGGGCCTCGCCCTAATCTCATCATGACGAACTCTAAAGCAATTATGGGAAAAGCCCTCGCCCCAATCGGAGGCATACAATGAAACGTTGGTTCTCCATCCTTTTGCAACTTCTTACAAGAAAACCCGGATTCTCCCCCAGCCAAATGGTACGAGAAATACATGTTGAAAGGCTAAGAATAATGTTCGCTAGATGTCTGTCAATAGGTTTCAGCCTTATGATTTTAATATTGGCAGCCTGCACAACCCAGTATCCGGAATCGTGCCCGTCAAGTAAACGTATTGCGCTATTGGATATAGAAGAAATTGCTGGAGACTACAGCCTGCCCTTCCGTTTTCCGCTGGACGAGTCCACAATTGATAGAACTCTCTACTTCGGTTGGTTCGGCGTCTCCAATGAATGCCCTCATAATGCTATTGACTGTTTCGAATCTCCCGTGCGCCAATACCATGCTGCTGAAGATTACAAGCGACCAGCGGGCACCCCTGTCTATGCCATGGCGAATGGTCGTATCGGTTTTTCGGGGACGGCAGGCGGCTATGGTTGGCTGATCATCATCGACCATCCGCAAGTGAATCTATATTCGTTATATGGGCACCTCAGCCCTAGCCGGTGGAAGTTGGAGAAGGGCACGGATGTGAAGAAGGGTGATTTGATCGCCTACCTGGGTGACCCTGATGAAAATGGCGGCACTGCCGAGGTACCACTGGAACCGCATCTTCACTTCGGAATCCGCTTCGGGAAAGTTACTGACTATCCCAGCCGAGGCGAGTGGCGCTTCATGGCGGGGTGGATCAGGCTCTGTCCCCAGGATTTGGGCTGGTTACAGCCTTCGTTGGTTATCAACAACCAGGAAATCCCTTCCGAAGGATATCTACAACCTAAAGTAGGGTTCCTGACCCGCTGGGGACTCGAATTGCTCATAACGGGCATTTACACAATCGGCGGAGTAGGCGTGCTTGTCGTTGGGGTCAGGAAGAAATCGCGTTTCTTCTTATTGTTTCCTGGCATTATCACAACCGCGGCCGGGATCGTCTTCCACAATAATAGGATGATAAGCACCGATACTTTGTTTGTGGCTGGCATCCTTTTAATAATATCTGGAATCTTTCTGTACCTCCGGCGATCCATCCTCAGACCGCTTGAAAAAAGATAGCTGACCCTCTGATTTATAATAATTTTATCAAGAGAGTCTGATTTGTCAACGAAATATTGGGCTCATCGTTTTAATCTCGCCTTGGCAAGCGCCTAAAGCAAATTGGAACAATTCCCGAAACAGACTGTGAGGCGAGGTTATCGCCATTATTCCAAACATCACCTGGTTCCCAAAAGTGCAAGTGGACTCTCTGCTCATCGTGGAGAAGGCGAATTGTACAGAAATGTTGTAGACAAAAACCAATTGTCGTCCGAATGTCGTCCACACGCCGTTGTGATTCCAGGCAGGTTCCCTATAATGGGGGGCACATTCGAAAGGAGTAAACCATGAACCAACCTGACCTCGGACTTAAAGTCTCTGAATTGCGCCAGCAAAAAGGACTGACACAGGAGCAGCTGGCTGAACTGTGTGAAGTCAGCCCGCGCACCATCCAACGCATTGAAAGCGGCGAAGTGGACCCACGGGCTTACACCTTGCACTGCCTGGGTACCGCCCTCGAGTTTGACTTCAGCGAAGAGAACACTTCCAACGAGAACCTCTGGCTGACCGCTCTGCATCTCAGCAGCATCTTTAGCATACCCATCCTGCCCTTGTTGCTGTGGTCGTGGAAGAAAAATCAATCCTACAAGATCGACAAACAGGGACGCCAGGTGCTCAACTTCCAGATCACCATGACGCTTTCACTCTTCGCCGCCGCCTTCCTGCTCATGCTTTTCCCCGCCGGGCTTATTCTGGTGGGCCAAGGAGCTGTGCATGCAATGGAAGGCTCTCCACTCTTTCTTATCTCAACCATATGCCTGCCATTGCCCTTGATCTCCATCGGAATCTTATGCATATACCAGGGCGTGGTCAATGCCATGCGAGCGCTGTCTGACAGGCCCATTCGATATGCGCTCAGCATCCCGTTTGTGAAGTAAAGGGGAGGGGCGCCCGAGATTCCTCCGAGCTAGGGTGCCCCTTGGCAACGAACCGTTAGCAGAGCCCAGCTACCTTGATCCAGGATATACACGATCAACTTATGTTGTGCTGAATTTGAACTAACAATTACGCGGCCCAATAATGGCATTACTCGATTATCACCCAATCGCTGCTGCTGCGTCCGAAGACCTCGGGGGAATACATCTCCTCCGCCTTTGCCGGTGGGACGACGAACGTCCCGGGCGTGGTGGCGCGGGCGATATAAGTGTATTCATACACCCCGTCCCACAACAGGGAAGTGAACGCCTCGGCGCGGTCATCCCGCAGGTTCTGGTGCTCATACCAGGTCCACTGCCACCACCAGCCATACGAGCGGGCCGCCGGGTCATCCTGCGGCGCGTTTTGGGATACGGCCAGTGCGGGGTTGACGATCTCCAGCCCGGCCGGCAGCGGGTCGATCAGCGCCACATGGTAGCGGCGATTATCCGCCACCAAACTGATGCGGACCCGGACGCGCGCGCCTGCCTTAATATGCCATACTCCTTCGCTGTCCTGGGAGACATCCTTGGGGTCATCCACCGCCTCGTAACGCCGCTGGACGATGAAGCCCATATCCAGCGCCTTCAGATGCAGGTCGGTCGGAGCGTACTGCAGCCCCAGCCGGTAATACAGCCGCCCCGGCCCGGTTTTATTGATAATGAGATTCTGCGTGCCACCACCTGAGGCAGTCTCTGAAAGAACGTATGTCATCGGGATGAGAGTCTCGTGGCGTTCGGTCGTCCGGCCGCGGAATTCATTGCTGCCTGCGTATGTATCCCCGAGCCACAAGCGTGCGACAAAGTTCGGGGTTTCTGCTTCGTATGTATTGAAGTACCGGTCCAATGACAAAAGGACAAAGACATTTTCCTGCGTATTGCCCCAGCGTCCCTTGGTGCGGTGCGCCAACAGCCCATTGACCACCTTCGGGATCAGATCGCTCTGCGGGTTATCTTCCATCAGCGCGTCCAGCAGGATGGCGTCGGTCCGGCGGTCGGAGCTGAGCAGCAGGTAGGTCTGATCATCGTACGCGGTGGTGAAGTTAGCTGCTCCGGCTGTTTCAACCACGTGGTTGTTCACGAAAGTGCGGATTTCTTCCAGTTGTGTTTCGTTGTCGATCACCGGCCACAACCAGCCAATGGCTTCCATCGAGAGATGCTCGAGGCCTGCATCCCTGAGCAATCGTTGCGCCTTTTGCGCATCCCGGTCACCTGAGAGATTGCGCACGTACAGGGCGTAGGCGCTCAGCGTCCAGCGCGTCTGCTCTCCATACCAGGCTGGGTAGTGCGATTCGATATCGCGCAGATAATTCAGGGCTCCCTGCTGCATCTCTACCGGCACCTCGAACCCTTTTTGTTCGGCCCGAACCAGCGCATGAGCAACATGGATGGTGTTGAACGGGATCGATTCGAAGCCGCGCCGCCAGTACGGGAATCCACCATCGGGATTTTGCAGCCCCTGCAACCGTTGGATATCTCTGGTCACCGCGGCCTCCAGTTCAGCGGGTGCAGGCAGGCCATCCGCCTCGAAAGCGGTCAGCACATCCCGCAGGGAGGCCACCGCCAGCGTGCGCGAAGCCAACTGCTCCGAACACTCATATGGGTAGGCCGTCAGGTAGAGCACGGCATCGGTCAGTGCTTGCAGTGCAGTAGAGGAGGTGTTGATCTCCAGGCCGCCGTATTGGGGGAACACGTCCGTAGGATAAAGCACGGGCTGGGCAATGGCGCCTTCATCGATCACACCGTAGGTGGCAAAGGCTTCACTGGTGGCAGGCGTATACACCGGCAGTTCCACAACCGCCGCATCCGTAAAGGTCCCGGAGATG